>Ga0137323_1000132_pt1 | contig 20661 bp, 20 predicted proteins | sample EasRivERMZT423_2_FD_102285 | JGI IMG/M metagenome (GOLD analysis project Ga0137323, IMG submission 102285) | Soil microbial communities from meander-bound floodplain in the East River, Colorado, USA - East River MetaG ERMZT423_2 | ecosystem: Environmental > Terrestrial > Soil > Floodplain ... | reverse complement strand
TCTGTTGTGAGTTTCGTTGTGATTCTGCTGCAATTCCCGGTCGATCTTCGGGGTCCGACTCACAACACCGATGCCCAGAACATCGCGTAGTTGCTACTCTTTGTCGTGACTCCCCCGACAAATCGAGCTCATGGGGTTCAGGGGGTCGCGGGTTCAAATCCCGCCGTCCCGATTGGAGTTAGCAAATGCGAGTCAGCCGCTCAGGTTGGCTCGCATTTTCGTTGGTCGAAAGGCGTCCCCCCTTTTCTCCCCCCCTTTGGCGGTCAACGACCCGCTTTCACGAAAATGCTAGGGTCGCAATAGGCTCTCTGCATGAGAAACCGGCGCGTTCTCACTGCGATGGCCCAGGAACATGAGCCACAGAAAACCAATGATTCCTGCGGTCAGCGAAGCCAGAAGGATCGCCATTCTTGCGGCGTTTACGTTCTCGGCATCTCCAGAGAAGGCCAGATTGGTAATGAAAATGGACATGGTGAACCCGATACCACCAAGAATCCCTGCGCCAATGATATGTCGCCAGTTCAGATCGGCAGGCAGGCGGCATAAACCGCTTGCAACCGCAGCGAAACAGAGCAGCGTCACCCCCAAGGGTTTACCAACAATCAAACCCGCTGTGATGCCAAGGCTGTTCGCACTGCTCAGGTCTTGCATCCAATTCGCGCCGATGAGGATCGCAGTATTGGCCAGAGCAAACATCGGCAGGATGATGAACGCGACCGGCTTGTGCAACAGATGTTCGAGCCGGTGTGAGGGCGACGCCTCATCATCGGCCTTGGCGGAGAATGGGATGGCAAAGGCCAACATCACCCCGGCGATCGTTGCGTGAACGCCTGACTTGAGCGTGAGAAACCACATCAACGCGCCGCCCAGCAGATAAGGGGTCAGGGACATCACACGGAAGAGACGGTTCAAGCCGCAGAGCAAAGCCCAAACGACCAGAGCCGCCAACAGATACCCAACCGATAATTGCGCGGTATAGAACACCGCAATGATGACAATGGCGCATAAATCATCGATGACCGCGAACGCCACCACGAACACTTTCAGCGAGGCCGGAACTCGGTTTCCGAGCAGGGCCAGAACGCCGAACGCAAAGGCGATGTCTGTCGCGATCGGAATCCCGATTCCGGCTTGCGTCGGCGTCCCCGCGTTGAGTGAGAAATGAATCAGTGCTGGCGCAGCAATTCCGCCGAAGGCCGCAAACATCGCAAGCAGGGCGTTCCGGATGTTCGACAGTTCACCGCTGTACAGCTCGCGTTCGAGTTCCAAGCCGATGCGCAGAAAGAAAACGGCCATCAGCGCATCGTTGATCCAATGCTCCAGGCTGAGACCGCCAACCTGCATTTGCCACCCACTGGCATAGTCTGAGCCGAATGAGGAGTTCGCAAGCAGAAGCGAGATAGCAGTGCAGACAATCAGCAGAATACCGCTCGACTTTTCTGAGTTAACGAACTGCTGGAATGTGCTTGATAAAGTTCGCGAGTCGGGGGACATGAGCTCCTTTAGATCCAGACTCGGGGGTCGGGAGTCGCAAGAAAAAGACGACCCCCTTGGATGCGATCGAAGAAGACCGTCTTGGTCCTGGTGAAAGGAGAAGCGGGCCCGGGGCACATTCGCGACACTCCCGAACGATCCGCGAAGGACCTGACCGTGTATACGGTTAGCATCCGTGTCCCCAAGGTCCACTCAACGGGCCAAGCGCGCGCCTGTACAATGCGGTGATAGAGTGGCATTTCCAACCGGATTCTCGCGAGGACCCTATGGCGCACGCACCCAACCGCAACAATTGGAGCAAACCGGCCGCGATGGCCATTCCCAAAGAGGGATACCACAAGCTGGAGAACGGGCGGTACGGGCCCCTCTACCCCCGCACCCCGGCCAACCATGGATTCACCATCATCGCGAAGGTGCAGAAGGGCCGCGAGCAAGCCGTGCGCGAGTACGGCAAGACCATCGAGGGGGCGATCGCCGGCACTCCCGACGCCCTCGCCGTCCTCAAGCTCCACTACCTCCGGTGGGTCCTCTTCGAGATCGAGGGCACGACCTACTTCATGTACCAGGGCATCTTCGACACCGACTTCGACAAATATACCGAGGACGCCATCGCGCTATTCACCAGTCTCGGCGTGAACACGGTCTTCGAAAACCTCGAAGGATTCCCCAAGGACTGGAAGACGAACGCGCCCGCGTTCATCAAGTTCGTCCGGGATCATCAGCGGCCCAGCTTCCTGGAATATGGGGAGTATCCGTACGTGACCGCGGACGAGATCAAGAAGGCGCTACGTCTCAAGGAGAGGTTCTCGGAGATGCTGGACCAGATGCAGTAGGGCCGGGCACGATGCTCGAGCTCGACGACATCCAGCACATCCTGCTGACGCGCGCGCCGGCCATGACCGGCCGCTACGAGTTCCTGTCGTTCAAGGACGCGGCAGCGGGGCGCGCCTGGCTCGGGGAAATCCGCGGCAAGGTGCACTCTGCCGCGTCGGCGCGCGCGAGCGTGGAAGTGGATCGCCGTTGGATTACGGTGGCCTTCACCTGGAACGGCCTCCGTGCCCTCGGCCTCGACGAAACTTCACTGGCAACCTTCCCCGAAGAGTTCCGGCAGGGCATCGTGGCACGCTCCAGCATGCTCGGGGACACGGGCGAGAGTCATCCAGACAAGTGGGTGGGTGGTCTGGCGAGCCCCGACCTGCACGCCATCGTGATCCTCTTCGCGCGTGATGAGCCGGAACGGGCGCGGTGCCAGGCCGAGCACGAGCGGCTGCTGGCGCGCTGTGCAGGCGTGACCGTACTGTCGACGCTCGATCTCCAGGCCACGCCTCCGTTCGACTACGCTCACGACCATTTCGGGTACCGCGACCGGATGTCGCAACCGGCCATCGAGGGCTCCGGTGAGGAACCCACCCCGGGAAGTGGCGCGCCGCTCAAGCCGGGCGAGTTCATCCTGGGTTACCCCGACGAGAATGGGCCACCCTTCGGGCTGCCCCAGCCCGAGGTACTGTCGCGGAACGGCAGCTTCATGGCCTACCGGCGGCTGGAAGAGCACGTTGGAAAGTTCCGGGACTTCCTGAATCAGCACGGGAAGACGGCGGACGAGCGCGAGCTCATCGCCGCCAAGTTGATGGGCCGGTGGCGGAGCGGCGCGCCGCTGGTGCTCGCCCCGGAGCGGGACGATCCGGCGCTGGCCGCAGATCCGAAGCGGAATAACGACTTCAACTACCGGACCCAGGACCCGCACGGCTATGCGGTGCCGCTCGGCTCGCACATCCGACGCATGAACCCCCGGGACACCGGCGCGAACATGAGCCGCCGCCGCATGATCCGCCGCGGGGCGACCTACGGCCCGCACCTGCCAGAGGATGCCCCTGACGACGGCACGGAGCGCGGCATCGCGGCGTTCGTGATCTGCTCCAGCCTCATCCGTCAGTTCGAGTTCGCCCAGAACGTGTGGATCAACGACCGGAACTTTCACGAGCTGGGCAACGAGCGCGACCCGATCATCGGCACTCAGGACGGGACGCTCGAGTTCAAGATCCCCCGGCGCCCGATCCGCCGAACCATCACCGGCCTGCCCGCGTTCACGACCGTCCGGGGCGGCGCGTACTTCTTCCTCCCCGGACTCAAGGCGCTCGCCTGGCTCGCCGGGGGGAGAGCCGGACGGGGAATGGAGTCCCGATGACAAAGACCAACGGCAGGGCCCGCACCTACAACCAGTCGCACGTGAAGCGGGACTACACCCGCGGCCGGCGGCGCTTCAGCATCTACTGGACCTGGAGCTATCCCTGGGAGTCCAACCGCGACGTTACGGACCTCGACAACCGTTTCTCGACCATGACCGAGGTCCGGCGCGTCGGGTGGCCGGGGTTCGAGGCGACCGAGTGGGACAAGATGAACTTCCTCCAGGGCATCGCGGGAACCCTGGAGCTCTTCCATCGCAGCCTGCTCAGCTTCCAGGACACCGTGGAAGAGGCGACCGGACATCCGGTCGCGGTCTACCAGCGGATCGACCAGGCAGGGTACCGCCTCCCGATCGACGAGCGGATCCTCGCAGACACCGACAGCCTGATGATCTTCGGCCTCGACCACCTGGTCTCCGAGCAGGAGGCGGACCAGGGCGAAGTCGAGGCGATCGGGGCATGGTTGGAGCGCGAGGACACCTGTCTCGTGCTCGCGCCACATCACGACGTGGGGTTCACGCCCAAACTGGAAGAGCGCCAGATGGAGTACAAGCACCACGGCGACGAGCTGGTCCCCCGCCAGCAGCGGTTCGGCCAGTACACCCGGTCTCTAATGAAAGGGCTCGGCGTCCCGGTGCTCAACCAGTACGGGCTCCGCCCCGCGACGGTGCGGGGGCAGCCGGATCAGATCGCGCCGCTCACCGCCTATCGCGATCTGGACACTCTGGGACTGCTGCGCGGCGTGACGACATTCAACTATCACCTGCACCTGCCGCACTACTCGCTGACCTCGAAAGACACCAAAGCCATCCAGGTGCTGTCCACGCAGGCGATCGACCTCTCGCGGCCCCATCCGTTCACTGAGGCCGGTCACAAAGAGTTCAACTCGTTCCTGTGGATGCCGCCCAGCGGGAAGCGCAGCGGGCACATCCTCCTCGTAGACTCCACCGTGTTCACCACGCTGTTCGGCGGGACCGACAGCCTGAAACAGTTCTGGCTCAACGTGGCGGGGATGTAAGTGGCCGCGTTCTTCCAGGCGGTGGTGCCAGTGGCGATGTTGGGGTTCGTGCTCTCCAGCATGCTCGGGATAGGCCTCGGACTCTCGGTCGGAGAAATCCTTGCACCCCTGCGCAATGCGCGCCTCGTGATCCTCGCGCTGGTGGCCAACTTCATCGTCCTGCCGGCCGGGGCGATCGGCCTAGGCCGGCTCGTTGGGCTCGAGGAGCCCTTCGCCATCGGGCTCCTCCTGCTGGCCTCGGCGGCGGGGGCTCCATTCGTCCCGAAGTTGGCGCAGCTCGCCCGCGGCAACGTCGCCTTCGGCGTGGGGGTGATGGTCCTGCTGATGGTCGTGACGGTGGTCTACCTGCCGCTCGCGCTCCCGGTCCTGCTGCCGGGCGTGACCGTCGATCCGTGGAAGATCGGACGCTCGCTGTTCTTGCTCATGCTGTTGCCGCTCGCCGTCGGACTCGCCGGGCGGGCCTGGCTCCCCGCGCTCGCCGGCCGCGTCAAGCCGGTCCTCAATCGCCTCTCGAGCCTGAGCCTCACGGTGCTCATGGTCGCGATCACCGGGGCGAACCTGCGCAACGTCCTCAGCGTGTTCGGCACTGGCGGCATCATTGCCGGCCTGTTGCTCATCGCGCTCGGCTTCGGGACCGGCTGGCTCCTGGGCGGGCCGGGCCGCGATACCCGGAGCGTGCTTGCGCTGGGAACGGCGCAGCGCAACATCGCTGCCGCCCTCGTGGTGGGCAGCGGATTCGCCGACCCGAAAGTAGTGGTGATGGTGGTGGTGGTCGCGATCGTGGGGCTCTTCGTCCTCATGCCTACCGCGCGATTGCTCTCCCGAGGTGCGAGCTCGACGAGCGTCGCCGCCTGACGCTCAGAAGTTCACCGAGGCTGACACCTGGAATGAGTATCCCTGGAAGGTGGACCGGGCGTCGAACTCGTGCAGGTATCTGGTTCCCACCTGCACCCGCCGATCGGGCAGAACGAGGCTGGCGCTCAGGCCCAGCGCGTGGACTTGATAGCGAGCCGACGCATCTGCCCCCGGCCCCGTAGACGCGCTGGTCTGCCACTGACTGTATCCCGCCAGCCCCGCCTGAAGTTGGAGATCTTTCGCGAGCGGAGCTAAACCGGTGAGTGAATAGTCGACGCTCAGAGTCTGCCCTGGACGTATGCCCGTCCCTTCCTGGGTCCCGTGAAACTCATAGATCTCGAAGGCGGAGAGCGCGAGGCGCCGTGAGGCCGTGAGCCAGGCCGTCTGCCCGGAGGACACGACGTGGGTCCAGTAGCCCGAGCCGACGTTGTCCGTGCGTCCGGCGTCGAAGGCGCCGGTCGGCGCGAGGAATCCGTAGACCGCCTTGATATCGGCGCGGGACCGTTGCCAGCCGAGCATCAGCGGCTGGTAGTACGAATCGGCGAAACCGCCTCCACCGCTCTGTGGGCCGAGCGCATCCGAGGTGAGGGAGTTGTTGGCAATCGGCAGGGTGGCCGCCGCCGCGATGCGCGCACCGAACAGAACCGGCTTCCGACTGGCCCAGGCGATCGTGTTGAGGTCCATGAGGACGGTCTGCTTGCCGGTCGCCACGAGCTCCCCCTTGGCGCCGCGGAGTTCGTCGCGCGCGTAGAAGAGGAACGCGTTCACATAGGTCGCCCCAGGGCCGAAGAGTGATCCCGCATTGACCGCGCTCATGCCGAGCGGATAGACGCCCCGGACCTGTCCGGCCACCGGCGTGGCCGCGCACAGAAGCGCCGCCACATGACACATGGCATGCCTGATCACACGACTGATCGACTCACGGGCGCAAGGGCAACTGGTATGACCATGGGAAGACATCCTACCCCTTTTTTCAAGAAAGCGCGCCCCGCCGCTCACTCTGAGTGCTGCTGGCGCAATGGATCTGCTTCGCGTCTACTCACTCTCGCTGCGCTTTTCCTCACACCGCACGTGTCGCTCGCGCGATCCTCGCAGAGCCCGCCTGTCCAGCAAGCACAAGGAGTTCGAGGAGCGCAGATCGAGCGCGGCGGGAAGTCCGAACATGTTTGCCGTAATGTTTGCCGGTCCATAACCGCCGATGACTGCTAATGCGGCGCGATGGCACATCTAAGTGCCGATAAAACAACGGCCCCGGATGGGAGCCGTTGAATTCAAATCCCGCCGTCCCGACTCAAGTGAAGATCAAGCCTCACAGTGACTGACGACTGTGAGGCTTTTTCTTCGGTCATGCCTCAAGGAACTCCAAAGCCTTTTTTACGAACGCCTCGTGATACTGGAAGACGCCCCCATGCCCGGCATCCTCATAGAGAACGAGCTCGGCGTTGGGAAGGCGGCGCGCCAGATCGACCGAATTGCTGCTGGGCACCATCTTGTCGTGATCACCATTCGCCACCAGAACCGGGTGCTGAACGCGCGACAGATCGGCAGGACGCTGACGACCCCAGGCGTGTATGGCCTTCAATTGGGCCCTGAACGCTGCGATCGAAACCGGCTTGTCGCGATTCTCGGTGCGCTCCTTCACTCGTGCCAGAAATGCGCGCGCCGCATTGCGGCCGGTGCGGTTCTCGGTGAAGAAGAGATAGTACTCCGGATGCCTGAACGTCAGCGCGCCCTTCGCCACGTCGCGGATGGTCACTGACGTCACCTTGTCGATGCCCGTGCCCCCGGCTGGCCCGGTACCGGCGAGGATGATCTTCCGGACCAACTGCGGCTCTTCTTGCGCGATTACCTGCGAAATGAAACCGCCGAGCGAAAAGCCAAACAGGTCTACCTGAGCGAAACCGAGGGCCCGGATGAAGGCCACGGCGCGCCGAGCCATCGCCTCCACTGACCCGGGAGTCTTACCTTCCGACGCGCCAATGCCCTGATTGTCGAACACGATGACGCGGCGTCGCTTCGCGATCCCGTCGACGACCCGGGGATCCCACCTGTCGAGTTCCGCGGCCAGATGGTTGAGGAAGATCACCGGCACTCCACTGTCGGGCCCAAGCTGCCGGTAGACCAATTTCGTCCCGCCGACATCGACGCTTTTCGTCGGAGCATTCCTCCATGTGATGGTCGATCCAGGATGCGTCTTTTGTTGCGTGCTCATATTGCCTCCAAGAGTATCGTGGCAGAGTTACGCGACGCGAATGACCACTTTTCCGACGGCGCGGCCGGATTCCACGTAGGAGATGGCCTCGGCCGCGCCTTCCAACGGAAAGATCTTGTCCAGGACCGGATTGATGACGCCCTGGTCCACCAGCGCGCCCAATCTCTCCAGTTGCTCGCCGCTCGCGCGCATGAACAGATACTCGAACCGCACCCGCCGCTCGCGCGCCAGACGATCGACCTTGCGATTTAGGAACCCAAGGATCCAAACCAGTGGCAGGCTCAGGCCCCAGGCACGCGCGAACTTGCCGTCGGGCCGGCCGCCGACCGTCACCACCACGCCGCCCGGCTTGACCACCTCAAACGAGCGCAGCAGCGTGTCGCCTCCCTGCGTGTCGAGGACCACGTCCTGATCCTTGACCACCGCTTCGAAGCGGGTCGTGCGGTAATCGATGGCCACATCCGCGCCGAGCGACTTCAGCAGCGCATGATTCCTCGCGCTGGCCGTGGTCGCGACCTGCGCACCGAGATGTTTGGCCAGCTGGATGGCGAAGGTGCCGACACCCCCCGAGCCGGCATGGATCAGGACCTTCTGGCCCGCCCGCAACTGCGCGAGTTCGATCAGGGTCTGCCAGGCGGTAAGCCCCACCAGCGGAAGCGATGCGGCTTGCGTGTAGTCGAGGCGCGCGGGCTTCCTCGCCGCGGCGCTTTCGCGCACCACGGCATACTCGGCGAAGGCGCCGATCCGGTCATTGTCGAGGCGCGCATAGACCGCGTCGCCGAGCTTGAATTTGGTGACGCCTGGGCCGATTGCTTCCACGTCGCCGGCGAGATCGGTGCCGAGGATTAGGGGGAAGGAGAACGGCAGCAGCACCTTCACCGCGCCGTCGCGGATCTTGTAGTCGAGCGGGTTGACGCCGCCGGCGCGTACGCGCACCAGCAGTTCGCCCGGACCGGGTTCGGGCCGAGGTAGCCCCATCATTTCCATCGGAGCCTTGTAACGACGGATGCCGAGCGCTTTCATTCCGAGAAGCCCCTCCAACCATATGATGAACATCATATTGTGATGCAAAAGAAAAGCACCGGACACAACCGGTGCGGTCTCCTTAGGTGCCGGTGGGGTCGAAATGCTTCACGGACGCTTTGCGCAGGGCCTCGGACAGCTTGGGCTCGTCGATCGCCCGGGCCAGCACCAGAGCGCCGACCATCGTGGCCACTGTCACGAGCGCGCGTTCGTAAGCACCCGACTTTTCCTGGTCGGGGGAATGCCGAGCGACGACATCGATCACTTCCTTGATCCCACGCGTCGCGGCTCGCCGCACCTTCCGTGCCTGGCGCGGCATCTCCGAGCCGAGCGCGGCCATGGGGCAACCGGTCTCGATCCCGTCGACGTGCTCTTTCGAGAGGTAGGCGCGGATCATCGAGCGAAGCGCCTCCTGCGGCGGCGCAGTCGCAGCGACGCGCATTAGTGTGGCCACGCTTTCAGCTCCTGCGCGCCCAGCCGCCTCCGCCAGCATCGCCTCGCGTGAGGGAAAATGCGCGTAGAACCCGCCGTGGGTCAGGCCGACCTTTTTCATGATGTCGGCGACGCCCGTGCCGTCATACCCGCTGCGCCGAATGGCGCGCGCGGCGGCTTCGACGATCCGTTCGTGGGTGACTTCCTTGCGACTTCGGGCGGTCCGCCCAGCGGTGGCAGCGTTCATATGATGGCCATCATATAGCAATCGGATACTCAGCGCAAGAGGTCGTGGGTTCCCGCCGCGGGCAGAAGTGATGCTAACGACGGCTCGAGCTGCTCGGTTGACCAGAAGAGCAGGGAATTGTTTGCCGTAATGTTTGCCGGACCATGCCCGCCGATACCTACCAGTGCGGTCGTCTGGTGCGCGTCAGCGCCGATAAGACAACGGCCCCGCATGGAGGCCGCTGCATTCAAATCCCGCCGTCCCGACTGAGTGAAGATCAAGCCTCACAGTGACCTTCGACTGTTGGACTTTTCCTGTCGGCGCAACAAGCGTGACAGGAGTCACACGACTCCGCGACCTGTCGCAACATTGTTGAGGCATTCATGAGCCTCTCGCGACGTTTGGCCATCGTCGGCCTTGCAGCGACACTCGCCGTGGCCTGCAGCGACCCCGGATCACAACCCGGTCCCGCGGTCCAACGACGCATCCCCCTCCCCGAATTGAGCGCGGGAACGTACAAAGGCTTCGCGGGCGGGTTGTATCCGGGCGGCACGAACACCGCGACCGGCGCGCACCTCGCCGCGGGCGTCGCGCGCGCGCAGGGCATCGTCCCGCTCGACACGGCGGGGACTCCTAATGCGGCTGGCAAGATTGCCCTGCTGTCGATCGGCATGTCCAATACGACTCAGGAGTTCTGCTCCGCCGGCTCGACGACCACCAGCTGCACGGCGTGGAGCTTCATGGGCCAGGCCGCCGCCGACCTGGCGGTGAACACGACGACGCTCGTGATAGTCAACGGTGCGCGCGGCGGCCAGGATGCCCAGACGTGGGATGCGGCCACCGATGCGAACTATGACTCGGTGCGCCTCAACCGGCTCGGGCCGCTCGGGCTCACCGAGCAGCAGGTACAGGTCGCTTGGGTGAAACAGGCGGACGCCGGGCCGCGCGATTCGCTCCCCTCGGCTCAGGCCGACGCCTACCAACTCGAGGCGCGCCTCGGCAACATCGTCCGGGCCCTGAAAACGCGGTATCCCAACCTCAAGCTCGTCTTTCTCTCCAGTCGCATCTACGCCGGCTACGCCACCACAACCCTGAATCCGGAGCCGTACGCATACGAATCGGGCTTCGCCGTGAAGTGGCTCGTGCAGGCGCAGAGTGACCAGATGGCAAACGGCGGGACGGTCGTCGACGCGCGCGCCGGCGATCTGAACTACGATAGCGGCGCTCCCTGGATCGGCTGGGGACCCTACCTCTGGGCCGAGGGAACGATACCCCGTGACAGCGACGGGCTCACCTGGGTGCCGGCCGACTTCGCCGTGGACGGCACGCACCCATCCACCAGCGGTCAGCAGAAGGTGGGCACGCAGCTACTCGCGTTCTTCAAGAGCTCGCCGCTCAGCAAGTGCTGGTTCGTGACCGGAGGAGCCTGCCCCTAGAGGCGGATTTCATGATCTCACGTGGCTGCGGTCACGGCGTGCGTCCACCGCCTTCCGGGCTCGCTGAATCTCCTCCACATGCGCCACGGACCAATCCTGCAATGCTTGCAGCGACTCGGAGAGCGTGTGGCCCAGGCGGGTGAGCGTGTACTCCACGCGCGGTGGGACCGTCGGGTACGCGCGCCGCTCCACCAGTCCGTTCCGCTCCAGCGACCGCAGCGTCTGCGTCAACATCTTCTGGGTGATGCCGCCGATTTCGCGCTTGAGCTGCTGAAACCGTTTCGTCTCCGGTACGAGCGCGACGATGAGCAGTGAGGTCCATTTGTCGGCAACGATGTCGAGCACGGTGCGAGTGGGGCAGTCCTGGCTGTAGACATTGTACGCCGGAACAGTCCTGGGGCGTGCCATAGTATCCTTTTGGTGCCTAGTTGCCGAAAGATACCGACGAGTCTAGACTGCGGCAACCCAATTGCCCACGGAGTTGCCAATGAAGACCGCATTCGCCGCGCTCGCAGCGCTCACGCTGCTCGGCGCGCGCCCCGCCGCCCGACCGGCCAAGCTCGAGCTCAAAGTCATCACCGCCTCGCCCCAGGGATTCCTCGTGAACGCGACCCTGATCACGGGTGCGCGCGACGCGGTGCTCATCGATGCGGCGTTCACCCGCGCCGACGCGCGTCGTATCGTCGCAACGGTGCGCGCCAGCGGTAAGAATCTCACGACGGTCTACGTCACCCACGACCATCCCGACCACTACTTCGGTCTCGACGTGATCAAGCAGGCTTTCCCCAATGCGCGCATCGTCGCCCAATCCGGCACCGTCGCGGAAATCACGCGCACGTGGCAGTCGAAGGTCGCCCAATGGAAGCCCCTCTATGGCGACTCGATCACGTCGAATCCGGTGATTCCGAGCGTGCTCACGGGAAGCTCCATTTCGCTCGAAGGGGAGAAGCTCGAGATCGTCGGCCCCGTACAGGGTGATGATGCGGTGAACTCGTTCGTGTGGATTCCGTCGCTCAAGGCCGTCGTGGCGGGCGATATCGTCTACAGCGGCGTCTACGTGTGGACCGCCGAGACCGATACGGCCGCGCGCCGGCGCTGGGCCGCGACGCTCGACCGCATCGCGGCGCTCCATCCGGCGGTGATCGTGCCGGGCCATCAGCAGCCGGTGTTGGGGACCGCGCCAACGAGCGTCGCGTTCACCAAGGAGTACCTGGCGGCGTTCGACCAGGCCCTCGCGGGCGCGAGCACGCCTGAAGATCTGCAAGCGAAGGTCAAGGCGCGCTATCCGAGTCTCGCGCTCGATATCATCCTCCAGATCGGCGCCCAGGCGGCGCTCCCGGCTCGCGGTACGGGCCCGCAGTATCCCCCGCCGGCCCCGGAGCGGCAAACGCCGGACGTCGAGCGCAATCTGCAGACATTCGACGTGCTCGATTTCGACGTCTACAGCAATCAGAAGTGGGATCGGCTGCACGAGAGTCATGCCTCGGACATCGTCGTGACCTGGCCCGACGGGCGCGAGACGAAAGGCCTCGAAGCCCATATCGCGGATCTCAGGACGCTGTTTGTCTGGGCACCCGACACAAAAATCACCGTGCACCCGATTCGTTTCGGTTCAGGGAGCTGGACGGGGGTGACGGGAGTGATGACCGGCACGTTCACCCGTCCCATGCCCACACCCGACGGAGGGACGATCGCGCCCACGGGCAAGCGGTTCGCGATCGGAATGGCGACCATCGGACACTGGGTCAACGGCCGGATGGATCACGAATGGCTGTTTTGGGACAATCAGGACTTCTACAAGCAGATCGGCATGGGCAAGTGACCGCGCGCGAGCGCGGCGAGAAACTGGCTCGCGTGCGCCCACGCCGATCGCGAAGTCGGCGAGAGGGTTGTTTGCCATAATGTTTGCCGGTCCATAAAACCCGGTAGTTACCGATACGCATCCATTCGCGCATGTAAGTGCCGCTTGACGCGTCCTGCTGGCCTTGAGTGGAGTAAGGTCAGAACCGAAGCGTCTGTGCTCCCTCGCGCAGTGCGCGGCGCTCCCCGCGCCATTCAAACACACCGGACAACCCTGGCGGCAGGACGATCTGCGCGGTGAGCCCCCCCCCCGCGCCGGCGGCGCCCACCCGTTGCAGCCGTACCTCGATGTCCCCGGCCGGATGGGGAACGCGCCCTGCCGCGCGCCGCAGCGGTCCGAGCGCGGGCGCGATGCTCACGGTCCGAAATCCCGGACTCGACGGACGCACGCCGAGCACCGTCGCCAGCAGTCCATACATGGGATGCGCCGCCCAGGCGTGGGTATCGGAGCGCGTCGGCTCCGGATTCTCCGGCGTCGAGGTCAGGCCGAGCGCCAGCATGCGCGTCCAGGGCGCGAGTTGTTCGACGTACTGCTCCGCCAGCCCCGCCTTGCGCAGCGCCTCGAGCACATAGAAGCCGAAGTAGTACGACGCGCGTGTGAGACTCGTGTCGGAGAGCACGCGCTGCATCAGCGCGCGCTGCTCGGATGCCGGCGCGGCGTCGGTGAGGATCGCGAGCACGTTGGTCTGCTGGCTGTACGCGCTCGTATCGGGTGAGTCGCGGAACAGCCCCCCCCCGCGCGCGCGGTCCCACGCGCGTGCGCGCACGGCCTCGATCACGGCGTCGGCGCGCGCGGTGTACTCGGCGGCCGTACCGCGCCCACCGAGGGCGTCCTCCAACTCGGCCGCTCGCCGCAGCGCATACGCATACAGAAGCGAGATCGTGGCGGAGTGACCGTGGTCGGCGCCCGGCGGAACGCCGCGCGGCCATGGGTCCGTCCAGTCGACGTAATTCCAGTGTGGCATCGGACCGAGCATGCCGGTGGAGTCCACGTGCCGCGCGTACCAGTCGAGGATCCCGCGTATGCCGGCCAGCCGCGCGCGCACGAAGGCGTCGTCGCGCCCCCCCCGCCCCCCCCGGTGCATGAAGAAGTCGTGCACCATCGCCACGTGGATCAACGCGAAGGGCGGGATGATTTGCGGAAGGGCCGAGGGATAGCGGCTGCCGGTGAGCCCCTCGGGAAGACGCGACAGGTCGAAGTGTTCGATGGCCTGCCTCAGCAGCCGGTCGTCGCCCGCGACGTACAGCGAGATCAGTCCCTGGATGCGCGTGTCGCCCACATACTGGAGCTGCTCCCAGTAGGGCGTGTCCATGTACGTCTCGAACGCGCCGATCCGCGCGCCGTTCCAGGCCATGCGCCACACGTCGGCAAGCCAGGGAGCGTCACTATCGAAGCGTGCGCGCTCCGCGAAGGGATACGCGGTGAAGATCCCGTGCAGGTCGTGGATGCGCAGCGGATCGGCGGCAGTGGTGAGATCGAGCTGGAGATAGCGGAAGGACCGCCAGTACAACGTCTGAAACCGGCGACGCTCCCCCCCCCCGTCACCCGGCAGGATCACGTCGCGCACACCGCGCAGCGTGCGATCCGCGATCGAATCGCGGTGACCCTTCCGGCCCAGCGAGTCCACGAGCGCCTCCGCGTACGTGAGCCCGATACTGCTCCCGCGGCCGCCGCTGGTTTCGATAACCGTGTAGGCGTTGGTCGTATGCGACTGGTCGAGGAGCAGGGACGCATGGGTATGCGGCGGGATCACGAGGTCGCCGCTGCCGCGCAGGAAGGCGCCGTCGGTGGTTGACCCTGTTGCACGTCGTACCCGTGCGAGTCGTTGTACGCGCTCCTCCATGGCCGGAATGGAGCGCGGCTCGAGCTGCCATCCCGACATCTCGCCGTATTCCCCGGGCTGCATCGCGCGGCGCTTCGCGCGCCCGACGATTGCGCCGCCTGCCGCGCCGGCGAAGGCCTCGAGCGGTGCGGACGCCGAGGCGTTCGAGGCGACGACCACCTCGCGCCAGGCGCGGTCCTCGTAATCGGGGCGCTCCCAGCCCCACGGGTACCGCGACCCGTCGATAGAATCGCCCGGAGCAGCCGCGTAGTAGTTTCCCATGCTCGCGGTCGTGATCACGATCGGTGCGTATGCAGAATCGAGATACAGCCGCCACCCGATGCCGGTGTTCACGTGCGCGGCTTCGGCCGGGCTGTTCCCCTGCATCAAAAAACCCGTGCGATGGCTGTGCTGCGCGACCGGTCGCGCAGCGCCCCAGTTCCAGACCACGGCGGCGACGACGTTGCGGCCGCTCCGGAGGTGCGGCGCGAGGTCGAGCGTCTCGTAGCGCCAGTGGTTGACGTCGGAGCGTTGAGGCCCGGAGGAGACCTGTGTGCCGTTGACGTACAGTCGATAGCGATTGTCGGCCGAGACGTGAACGATGAAGGGCGTTGGGGGGGGGCCGGCGCTCAGCTCAAACGTCTTCCGGGCGTGGAAGACGGTGAAGCTGTCGCCCGGTATGCCGGGAGGCGCGATCCACCGCGCAGCGGGCGCGTTGTCGAAAATGCGCACGTCCTGCGCGTGCAGCGGAGCGAGCGTATTCAGGATCAGCGCGAGCATGCAGAGACCATATCGCCACTTCTCTCGTTCTCGGCTAGCCCGTCACTCCGGCCACCCCGCTTGTGGTAATCTCGGCGTGATCTTCAACGCGTTCTGGTAGTACACGCGCTTCAACACCGCGTCCGGCAGATCGATACCGTACAGCTTCCAAAAGGCGTGGTAGTCGCGGTAGTAGTCGAAGTAGTCGTCTCGTGTCTCAAACACCCGGAAGTAATAGGGATACTCCTCCGGCTGATACGAGTCCTTGCCGAAGAGGATGCGGTCCTCGTACCGGATGAAAAAGTCGTGCGCGGTGCGAGGCTGACGCCCGATGTCGTAGAGAATCGCGCCGACTTCCACATACAGATTGGGCATCTCGTCGAGCATCTGGCCCAGACGAGGGAGATCGTTCGCGTGCCACCCCATGTGGGCCGCCACGAACGTCGTGCGCGGATTCCGGCGGAACAAGTTGTCCCGCTCCCGCATCAGCTCCGCGAAGGTCGGATGCTGGTCCGGACCGATCCGGCGGTCCGGAAAGAGCGCTAGCTCCAGCCAGCGCTCGTTCTGGTAGTCGTGCGGGTTGTAGAACTCCTGGGGATCGCCGGTGTGAATGAACACCGGCAGCCGGAGCCTGGCCGCCGCCGCCCAAATCGGCTCGAGATCGGGATCGTCGAGCGCGAGCCGCGATCCGTCCGCCTTGCGGACAGTCTGCCCGAACGACTTGCCGATCTCGCCGATCCCCACCGCCCCGGCGGCCACATCGGCCTCGAGCTGTGCAATCGCACGCTCAGCCCAGCCCGGGCCGACGCCGCGGAAGTCGATCCCGGTCAGGGCGCGCACGCGGTCCTTCATCTCGGGCGAGGCGGCGATCGTCGCGACAGTACGCCGGAGCGCCTCACCAGACGTGTTGCCGGCCGACACCATTAGGCGCACGTTGAGAGCGTCGAGCTCGCGGCCGAGCCTGGCGAGACTCTCAGCGGATCCGAGCAGATCCCGCGGATGACCGTGAAAGTCGATCACGGGATACTTCGCTCGCGCCACGGGATGCCGGGGGACGACGAGCGTCGAGCGCGGCCGGTACTCGAGAATGTTCGGCACCGGCCCCTCGGGACCCATGCAGGTCCGCGGACGGATCTCGGTGGTACCCGCAGGACAGGACTCGCCGGCGGCGATCGGCCTGGCGCGCTCGGTCCCTCGCTGCGCCTGGAGCTCGGGGCCGGCAACGGTGCAGATACAGAGGGCGACCAGCGAGGCTCGCCCCGATCGTGAGAGGTTGACTCGCATGTCGTTCGCTCCCGGGTGATTGCCCGAATCTGCGCGGGAGCGCGGGAAGGTAAAAGGGGGGAGACAGATCCCAGCATTCGACAGGCGCGTTTGCCATACTGTTTGCCGGTCCATACTTGCCGATGCGTCCCGATGCGGTCGTTTCGCGCACATGAGTGCCAAAAAACAACGGCTCCCCATGGGAGCCGTTGAATTCAAATCCCGCCGTCCCGACTAGAAGGCCTCCGTTTGAATCACCGTTGATCCCGGCCGGCAGATTGCTTGCCATGCCCGCCGAGCGCGCCTACGTTCCGGCCATGCCGGCCTCTCCTGCCGCCCCTGCGCTTATTACCGCCGAAGAGCTGCTGCGCATGCACATCCCCGGCAAACAGGTCGAACTGGTCCGCGGGCGCCTGGTGGTTAAAGAGCCGCCGGGATACCTGCACGGTGCGATCGAGGCACGGCTTGCGTACGAGCTGATGCAGTACGCCCGGACGCATGACCTCGGCCAAGTCCTCGTCGGGGACGCCGGTTTCAAGATCGCCACGGACCCCGACACGGTGCGCGGGCCCGACATCGCCTTCATCGCGCGTGAGCGCGTCCCGGAACCGCGCCCCGCCGGCTATGCCAGCTTCGCCCCCACGCTCGTCGTGGAAGTGCTGTCGCCCCACGACCGCCCCGGGGAAATCCTCGCCAAGGTGGGGGACTGGCTCGAGGCCGGCACGCACCTCATCTGGGTCATCGACCCTGAACGCCGTCTCGCCCGGGTCTATCGGCAGGATGGAACGGAATCGTTGCTCGAGGGCCATGACGCATTGCAGGGCGAGGACGTGCTACCAGGATTCAGCTGCCAGCTTGCAGCAATCCTATAACCCGGATCGCCTTAAGGCCCCTTCGACACCATCTTGGCCGTGGTTACCATCTGGCCGACGTGGCGGGCGGTGTGTTCCGCGGCGTGGACAAGCAGTCCCAACGTACTAGCCGGCAGCTTTGCCCGCCCGACCGATCGCGTCAGCTGCAGTTCCGATTCCTGCGTCGCGCGGAGCTGCGTATGCGCGCGGGCGACTGCCGCCGCGAACTGCGCCGCGAGCTGCGGTCCCGTCGCTCCCCCCGCATCGAACTTCTTCTCCGCGGCAAGAACAGCGAGCTGCCCTTCATCGAGCGCTTCACCACGTGCGTACGTGAAGAGCCGGTCCAGACTTCCGATCGCGTGCGTCACGTGATAGGCGACCGAAGCGACGCCGGCCGGGCGCAGGGCGAGCTGCTCCACCGAAAGGGATGGGACGAACTTCTGCACGTCCTCATCGGCGTCGATCAACGCGTGGGCGACGGGCTGAAGCAGCGTCGGGATACCCTGCACGGGACCGCGTAACCAGGCCGGTTGTGTCATTGACCCTCCCGTTGGCTCCCACCCTCAAACCATCCGGACTTGGTGACTATTTCGCTTGCACCAGCTCGCGACCCCAACGCTCGATCGCCTGCGCCAGCTCCCCGAACTCGCGGCCCGAGCGCGTCAGCTCGTAGCTCACGCGCACCGGCGGGCCGGGGTCGACCTGCCGCACGAGCAGGCCACGGGCTTCGAGCTCCTTGAGCCGGGCCGACAACACCTTGTCTCCCGGTCCCCTAGCTCGCTCGGCCAGCTCGCTGAACCGCAGCGGACCCTCCTGCAGCACGTTGAGGATCAACGCGTTCCACCGGCTGCCAAGGATGTCGATGGCCGTTTGGAACGTCTTGCACTGGGAGTCGACCCGTTTCCGCATGGCCCCAGTATAGCCTAGTCACTTCCCAAAGGGAAGCTACTTGACAATCGGCAGGAACAAGGTGACCATACTTCCTGTTAGAAAGTATCACTCCAATAGAAAGTCTGAGGGCTGGTATGGCTATCGGTCTCTTGATCCTGCGCCTGGTCGTCGGGCTGACGTTCGCGGCGCATGGTGCGCAGAAGCTGTTTGGCTGGTTCGGCGGCTACGGCCTGACCGGGACGGGCGGGTTCCTGGAGCAGCTGGGCTTCGTCCCGGGACGGCGTCACGCGCTGTTCGCCGGCCTGGCGGAGCTGGTCGGTGGTCTGCTCCTGGCCCTGGGCTTCGCGACGCCGCTCGCCGCCACGCTGATCATCAGCGTGATGTTCGTCGCGATCGCCACCGTGCACATCAAGCACGGCTTCTTCAATTCCAACCAGGGATATGAGTTCAACCTCACCTTGGCAGCTGTTGCGCTGAGCGTGGCACTCATGGGTGCCGGACCGGTCTCGGTCGATGCCGCACTGCACCTGCGGGATGCGGGCCCAGTCTGGGGATTCGGAGCATTACTCGCGGGGCTCATCGGCGGGGCGGTGCAGCTCGCCGGTCGCAAGGCTCCTGCCGCTCAGAAAGCGAACTAGTTTTGGTTCAGGACTCTGACCAGGGAGATGCACAGATGACTCGCACACTCACCCAGCGCGGTGACGGCACGGCTGATACCAAACTCTTTCCCACCAAGAACGATCTGCCGGAAGACAAGCGCGTCGAGGTGATTGGCCTGCTCAATCAGCGCCTCGCCGAAGCGATTCGGGATCTCGACTGGTCCCGAGCACGTCGCGGCACTGTCCGATGCACTGGGCGCATTCGGTCGAGCGGCCCGCATCACGATCGAAGAGATGAACGAGCTCGAGGACTCGGGTAGCGCCGACATGCTCACCGAGATCTCTCGCGGCGTCGACAAGTGGCTGTGGTTCGTCGAGGCGCACCAGCAGGCATGAGCGAACGGCGCGACGCCGAGCGCGGGACCCTCACACCACCGGTAGGAGAACGAGACCACGTCACCGGCCCGGCAACGGCGCCGGTGACGCTCGTCGAGTACGGCGACTTCGAATGCCCCTCCTGCCGCAAAGCCTGGCCGATGGTGAAGGAGCTGCAGCGCCGGCTCGGCAAGAATCTGCGATTTGTGTTTCGCAACTTCCCGCTGACCAAGCTGCATCCCAACGCACAGCGCGCGGCTGAGGCGGCGGAGGCCGCGAGCGCGCAAGGCGCGTTCTGGCAGATGTACGATCGCCTGTTCGAGCGGCAGTTCGCGCTCGAAGACGACAATCTGATCGAGTATGCGACCGACCTCGGCCTCGATGCCGATCGGATTCGTGATGCGCTGGATGCCGGGACCTATCGCGCGCGAGTCAAAGACGACGTGCTCAGCGGCCTGAAGAGCGGCGTCAACGGCACGCCCACCTTCTTTCTTAATGGCGAGCGCTACGATGGCGCCCACGGGACCGAACCGCTATTCGCGGCGCTTCAAGGTGTCTTGAAGTCCTGAGGCTGTCACTTGGAAGAGATCAAGCGGAAAAGACGGCGACCCCCTGACGCTTCTTCAGGGGGTCGCGCGTTGTGAGTCTTGTCGTGATTCTGCTACGATTCCCGGTCAATCCTCGGGGTCCGACTCATGTCTAGCCCTCTGCGGGTTTGATCTCAATGGTATGGTCGTCCCTGAGGTTGCCGCTGCCGTTGCTCGTCCTCGTGCTGCCACGGTGTGCCCGTGTCTCCTTCACCTGGTAGTGCCACCATGCTGTGACGATCCCGCAATCCAGCGCCGGATGAGGTGGAGTGATGAGACAGTCGGCCGTGGGGACTTGCGTGAGCAGGCCTTCCATAATGTATGCTGGGTCAGTACGCAGCCTCTCCGGGCGAGAAGGAGGGGCGCGAACAACGCGCCGCCCTCCTCCTCGAACGACCCCGGTCAGGCGGTCAACGCCTTCTGCGGCGTGAGTTCCACCTGGATCAAATGCGGTTTGGCCGTTTCCGCCTTCGGCAGCGTGATCGTCAGCACGCCGAGGTCGTAGGTCGCCTTGATCTTCTTGGGATCGATCGAGGCCGACAGCCTGAACGTCCGCTCGAAGGCGCCATAGGTCCGCTCATAGCGATGGACCTTCTCGGCCTTTTCCTCCGCCACCTGCTCCTTCGTGCCCTTGATCGTCAGCAGGTTGCCCTCGACCGAGATCTTCACGTCCTCGGGCCTCACCCCGGGCACCTCCGCCATCAGGCGGATGACATCGGGCTCCTCCAAGATGTCCACCAGCGGCAGCCAGGCGGTCGTCGCGGCCTCGGGTAC
>Ga0137323_1000129_pt1 | contig 20982 bp, 17 predicted proteins | sample EasRivERMZT423_2_FD_102285 | JGI IMG/M metagenome (GOLD analysis project Ga0137323, IMG submission 102285) | Soil microbial communities from meander-bound floodplain in the East River, Colorado, USA - East River MetaG ERMZT423_2 | ecosystem: Environmental > Terrestrial > Soil > Floodplain ... | reverse complement strand
GCGCACAGAGACCCTGCAGCACATCGCGCTGTTCGACAAGTGTAAGAACTTCACCCGGGCGCGCGAGGTCCAGGCTGCGGGGCTGTATCCGTATTTCAAACCCATCTCCCGCTCCGAAGACACGGTCGTGGTCATCGAAGGCCAAGAGCGGATCATGATGGGGTCGAACAACTACCTCGGCCTCACCCATCATCCCGAAGTCCTGGCGGCGGCCCGCGAGGCGCTGGAGCGCTACGGCTCCGGCTGCACCGGCAGCCGCTTCCTCAACGGCACCCTCGACCTCCACGAGCAGCTCGAAACCGAGCTCGCCGAGTTCTTCGGCAAGGAATCCTGCCTCGTATTCTCGACCGGCTATCAGGCGAATCTCGGCCTTATTTCGGGGCTGGTCGGGCGCTCGGACGTAGTGTTCCTCGACAAGCTGGACCACGCGTCGATCGTCGACGGCGCCAAGATGTCACACGGCGAGACGCAGCGCTTCAATCACGGGGACCTGGCCGGACTCGAGCGCAAGCTGCAGCGAGTGCCTGAGGGCACCGGCACGATGATCATCGTCGATGGCGTCTACTCGATGGAAGGCGACATCGCCGACGTGCCCGGTCTGCTCAAAGTCGCGCAGAAGTACGGCTCGGCGCTCGCGATCGACGACGCCCACTCGATCGGCGTGCTCGGCCCCAACGGCGACGGCACGGCGGCCCACTACGACCTCATCGAGGAAGTCGATCTGATCGTCGGCACGTTCTCGAAGTCGCTGGCGTCGATCGGCGGATTCGCGGCGGGGACGGAGAATGTGATTCACTATCTCCGCCACCACTCGCGCCCCTTGATCTTTACCGCCGCGCTGCCGCCCTCCAACACGGCCGGCGTGCTCGCGGCGCTGCACGTCATGCAGCGCGAGCCGGAACGGCGGGAGCAGCTGTGGCGCAACGCGCGGCGGCTGCAGGAGGGCATGCGGTCCCTCGGCTTCGGCGTCTCGGTGCTGATCGGACCGCTCGAGACGACGTTCTTGTTCTGGCGGAAGCTGTTCGACGCCGGCGTCTTCACGAACCCGGTGGTCCCGCCGGCGGTGCCGCCGTCGCAGTGCCGCCTCCGCACCAGTCTGATGGCGACTCATACGGCCGACCAGATCGACCTCGCGCTCGAAGTCTTCGGCCGCCTCGGAAAAGAGCTGGGGGTCATCTGACCGCAGTGGAGATCGTGCCCGTCTCCGACGGGCGCGGTCTCGATCGCTTCATCGCCTTTCCGTACGACCATTACCGTGATGATCCCCTATGGGTGCCGCAGCTGCGCCGCGACGTGCGCACGCTGCTGACGCCCAAGAATCCGTTTTTCGAGCACGCCGAGGCGCGGTACTTCCTGGCGGTCGGACAGTCGGACGGTCGGACCGTCGGACGGATCGGTGCCATCAAGAACGACATGCACAACAAAGAGCACCACGACCGCGTGGGGTTCTACGGATTCTTCGAATCCGTCGATGACCAGGCGGTTGCAAACGCATTGTTCGACACCGCGGCAGCGTGGCTGCGCGCCAAGGGCTTCGACACGATGCGCGGCCCCATGAGCCCGTCGGTGAACGACGAGTGCGGCCTGCTGGTTACAAATGACGGCACGCCGCCGTCGTTGATGATGCCGTACAACCTCCCCTACTACCAGCCGCTGCACGAGCGCTACGGTTTCACGAAGGCCAAGGACCTGTTCGCGTTCGATGGCGGCGGTGCGGAGTCGGCCCCCGAGCGGTTCCTCCGCATCGGACAGCGCGCGCTCAAGCGCTCGGGGATCACGTTGCGCACGCTCGACAAGAAGCGCTTCGAGGCGGAGGTCGAGCTGATCAAGAAGCTGTACAACGCCGCCTGGGAGAGGAATTGGGGATTCGTGCCGTTGACGGATGCCGAGATCGATCATCTGGCCAAGCAGCTCAAGCCGATCGTCGTACCGGATCTCGTGATCTTTGCGGAGCAGGCCGGTGAAGTGGTGGGCTTCGCCGTCAGCCTGCCGGATTTCAATCTCGCGCTGCTCCACAATCGCTCGGGCCGGATGTTCCCCGGCATTCTCAAGGTGCTGTGGCACGCGCGGAAGATTCACCGCTCGCGCGTATTGTTGCTCGGCGTCATCCCGGAGCTGCGTGGCCGCGGCATCGATGCGATCCTGTACCACCGGGTGTGGGAGAACTCGGTGAAGCACGGGATGCCGCGGGGCGAAGCGGGGTGGATCCTCGAAGACAATGAATTGATGATCAAGGCGGCAACCGCGCTCGGCTTCCGCCATACCAAGACGTTCCGCATCTACGACAAGCCGCTGTGAACGTCTTTGTGACCGGCGCGACCGGCTTCGTCGGGGCGCACCTGGTCAAGGCATTGCGGGCCCGCGGCGACTCGGTGACCGCGCTGGTGCGGCGCCCCGCCCTCGCGGAGGCGCACGGCTGGGGTACCGACGTTCGCCTGCTGAAGGGCGACCTCGACGATGCGGCCGCCCTGCGCGCAGGGTGCGCCGGCATGGACGTGGTGTATCACGTCGCCGGGAAAATCGCCGCGCGTGACCTGGTGGAGTTCATGGCCACCAACCGCGACGGTACCGCCAACGTGCTCGAGGCGGCACGGGACGGCGGCGCGCGTCGCTTCCTCTATGTGTCATCGCTCGCGGTGGCCGGCCCAACGGAACCGGGCCAGTCCATCGATGAGACGAGGCCGCCCGCCCCTGTCACGGACTACGGGCGCTCGAAGCTCGCGGGGGAGGTGCTGGTGCAATCCATGCCCCTGCCCTGGACGATCGTCCGGCCCCCCCTGGTGTACGGCGAATGGGATCGCGGGACCCTCAAGATCTTTCAAATAGCCAAGCGCGGCATTGTCCCGGTATTCGGTGACGGATCGCAGGAATTGTCGGTCATCCATGCCGAGGACCTGGCGCAAGCAATCGTCGCGGCAGCCACCGCCCCGGCAGCGGCCGGTCATGTGTATTTCGCCACCCACGCGACCACCACAACGAGCCGGGCGCTCGCGATGGCAGTCGGGCAAGCAGTCGGGAAGCGCCCGACGATAATCGGCCTGCCGCCCCTGGTGGCGCGGGGACTGCTTTGGGCAACCGACACCCTTGCACATATTGCGGGGCGAGCCACCGTGCTGTCGGTCGACAAGGGCAATGAGTACCTGGCGCCGGCGTGGACATGTCGGGGTGATGCGCTAACCCGAGACACCGGCTGGCGCGCGGAGATCGAGCTCGACACCGGGCTGCGCCGTGCTGCGAATTGGTATCGGGAGGTGGGATGGCTCTGAAGCCGCTGTGGCGTGGATACGGCGCGGTCGACCTCGCGACGGCTGCGTACATCACGGTTGCCACGGGCGCGGTCCTCGTTGCCTTCCGGAGCGAAGGGATCCCCGGGTGGCCGTGGCTGCTCACCGCGCACGCACTGGTCCTCACGCTCGTCGTACTCGCGCCGAGCGCCCGCACCGCCGGCCGATTCGGCCGCTTCATCGCGGACTGGTATCCGATGCTGCTGCTGCCGGCGCTGTACGGTGAGATCGGCGTGCTCACGCTGAGCGCGGGCTTTCAGAACGACTTGATGATCCAGCGCCTCGAAACGTGGGTGTTCGGTTCCCAGATCTCCTATCGCTGGATCCGGGAATCTCCGGCCATGCTGACGTCGTGGGTGCTGCACGCCTGCTATCTCGCGTACTATCCCATCTTGTTCGCGTCCCCGTTTGCGTTGTGGATCGGGGGACGCCGTGACGCCTCGCGCCACACGATCTTCGCGGTGATGGCCACGTTCTATCTCTGCTACATCGTCTTTCTGTTCTTCCCCGTGGCGGGCCCTCGCTACGCCTTCGATGGCGCGCACAACGTCGCGACGAATGTGTGGCCGGCGCGGTTTGCCGCCTGGCTGCTCGATCGCGGTGATTCGTGGGGCGCCGCCTTCCCGTCCTCGCACGTGGCGGCATCGGTCGTGGCCACCGGGATGGCGCTGCGCTATTGGCGCGCGGTGGGACTCGTGCTGCTACCCTTCACCACCGGACTGATTCTGGCGGTGGTGTACGGGCAGTTCCACTACGCCGTCGACGCGTTGGCGGGATTGATGCTGGCCGGGTTGATGCTCGGCATCATGCAGACCGCCGAGGCGACGGCGCCACAGCCCGTCGCCCAGCGTCTAGTGTCCGACGTGTGAGTGGTGGGGCGTCGCCCCGGCCGGCCGGTTCGTGCCCATGAAGTGCTTAAGGTCCTGCTGATATAGCGCATTGGCGGAATCCGTCCGCGGCCACACCGCGTCCCGATCGGGAATGAACAGCCCGCCGATAACCCCCATTCCGCCTTCGGGGATCGCTTTGCCGGTCGGATTCTCGTAGACCACACGCACGCGATACTGGTGCGCCGGCGTGATGCGCAGACCGATCCCCGTGAGCCCATAAAACTTGCCGATCGGTACTGCACCCGGCTCGCCGGGTGGCGCGGGCGCGGGCTCGCCATGCCAGAGCAACTCGCCCGTCGTCACGTCCCAAAACTCGATCGTGCGCCCATACACGTGCATATGCCCGCCGATCGCGAGCAGTTTGCCGGCGACCGCCGGGCTTCCTTCATAGGAGCGCTCGCTGCGACCGGGCAGCAGCTCAAAGGATTTGTCGCCGACGGGGAATGCCACGTCGAGTTGCCAGGGAGTCACAGAAAACAGCGGCCAGGGCCGGCCGGTTGGCACATAGCCCAGCACCAGGCGAACCCGTACGCCTCGATATCCGACCGTGGTTGGATTGTGCAGCATGGCGTTCGCGAGGATCGGCTCGCCCGCTCGAAACGGCGCGCCCAACAAGAGCCACGGAAACCGTATTTCACCCGTTTCCCGTCCCGCGGCGAGGATCCGACGGGAAATCGGCAGAAACAGCTCGCGCTCGTTTGGGTTCATCACGTTCATGTGATGCAGCAGATCGCTCGGGAGCTGCCGGCCGCTTTCATCGACTATTTCCGCACGCACCGCGTGGATGGATCCATCCACTGGGAATTCCGCCACGGATGCCGGTTGCTTCACCATGCCGCCAGCCGGGAGATCGACAGCCGGTAAGTCCATGAACAACTCGCCGCGATGAGCGCCCGGCGTAATGGTCGTCCGCGCCAGACCTTCCCACTTTGGATCGGGAGAAGCGGATGGCCGGTCTACGGGGAGAGCACTCGCGTAGCCGGCGACGGCCAAGCGAAGTGCGGCCAGGACCACGAGCCAACGTACAGGCATCGAACGTCCCCTCAACGAATCAGCGGTTCAGTGGTGGCAACGAGTTTGGAAAACGGAACCCCATCGAACGCGACGCCTGATGGCAAGGCGACGCCGAGGCATTCCAATACTGTCGGCATCAGATCTACGGTACGGATCGGCATGTCGGGAAGAGCCACGTTGGCGGCAATGGGCACTTCCATATGTTCCGCAATGAGACTGCCGTGGCCGGAGCGATGCGCCGGAATCTCCCAGGGGCCGCGGAAATCGGCGCCAGGCGCCGCCGCGAGGACGAGATCGCCCGCCCGGGCCGACTGAAAGAGCTGGAGCAATTGACGTGGAGCGTCAGGCAAATCGGTCTCCCGGCTGCGTGCCAACAAATCACGATCGTCGAGTTCCACGTCCCCGCCCAGCCCGAGCGGATCTCCATCCTCCGGCGTGTAACGAACCAATCCCGCCTCGTCGACGACACGCGCCCGGCCGTCTCTGGTTCGCACAATGACTCCGCCATCGTCGGACCGGCACGCCGCCAACCGCACCGCGGGCATCGCCAACAATCGCTCGACGAGCGCCGCCGGAATCCCGGATTCGGTGAGCGGGTGGCCCCGCCCCGAGCGCGGCTCGAAATACAACTGCGCACTGGCATTGCCCGAGACCATCGTCGCGACCCGGGCGTGCCGTCGCCAAACATGCACGGGATGCCGCAGCGTTGGAACTCCCGCCTGCTCCAACCCGACAGCGATATCGTTGTGCTCGTGCATGATCGTCATCCCGTGATCCGAGACCACGAACACGGCCGGCACGTCACCCCGCCGCTGCACCCGCGCCATGAACGCTCCGAGCGCGTGATCCACCAGGCGGTAGCTCTCGAGCACTGCCGGATGTGTCGGCTCCTCAAGATGGGCGATACCGTCAATACCTGGAAATACCACAAACAGGAAACGCCATGGCTCGTCGGCGGCCGCGACCCAGGCTCGGGCCACCGCCCGGTCGAGCACCGGATAGGTCCCGAAATAGTGCGCCGCCGATCCGAGGACCACGCGTCGGCCCTTCACCCGGTTGGCCCCGGGGCGCAGCCCTCGGGTCAGGGGCGTGCAGATGGCGATGCTCTCCGGCACGAGGTCAAAGAGCGAGGGCGCGGGGGCAATGTCCCGGTTGAGCCACCCGCTCTGCACGCCACAGTAGCTGCGCGCGGCACGCCATTGGGCGCGCAAGCCGCCGCCGGCCTCGACGCGATCGAGCCAGCGAATCCCGGGGACGTTCACGCTGCCGGGGTAGCGGCCGAAGAGAAACGGGATGTACGCGACGCCCGTGGTGGACGGGAAGACCGTCGTGCCGACCGTCAGGCCGCCCGGTTCGATCACCCAGCGCGCGAGGTTTGGCAACAGGCCGCGCTCGAGCAGATGACGGAGCACATCCGCGCGCGCGCCGTCGATCAGCACGACTACCGCTCGCGCCAGGGTCTCACGCGAAGTCGTCATACGCTGCCGAATCTGCTTCCGAATCTCACAAAGGAACAGCGGCCCCGCAGTCGACCGGGGCCGCTCGCGTCTTCACGCTCGCGCACCGTTACTCGACGGTGATGGCGAGCTTCATGCCCAGGGTCAGATGCGGCGTGCAGAAGCCCTTGTACGTGCCTTTCGGCGCGTTGGCAAACGACACGTCGTAGGTCTCGTTGGCGTTGGTCAGGAAGGGCCCGGAGAGATTGTCCACGGTGTTCGTCATGTTGGCATTGAGCACCGCCGCGGCGCCCGCCGGAACCGAATCCTGCCAGAACGCGACGTTGTGCGGACCGCCTGACACGTTGATGAACCGGACCGTGGTGCCCGGCGCGATCTTGAGCGAGCTCGGCTCGTAGGCCGCGCGCGTGCTGCCGTTGCCGGTCATCTTCACTTCGACGACGGGACCGGACGCTGCATCGCTCGACGCAGGCGCCGCCGCCGGCGCGCTTTGTTGGGTCTGATTCTGGTCGCCCTTGCCACAGGCGAGCGCGCCAATGGCGACGACGGTCGTGAGCAAAGCGAAGCGCATTGCTGGAGTCCTCCGGAGGGGTGTGCTTGTGAACTGTTTCACAACACGGGGCAATATAGACGGGGGTCCGCAAAACGGGAGGCCTCCCAAGGCTTTGCATTCTGAGGCCTTTTCCCAATATTGGGGCGCCTTTTTTCGGCGCCCCACTCTCTTGGAGGATTACCGTGCGTACAAGGCTGGTCCTGCTCGCATTGGTCGCGACGTTGGCGACGAGTGCACAAGCGCAAAAATCCTGGCAAACCGAGTTCGGAATTCAGGGCGGCTTTACGCGGATGGTGCTAGCCGGCACCGGTGGTGATCCGACTGACGCGATCAGCATCCCCGGTTTCAGTCTCGGCAACGCGCTTCCATCCGCGGCCGGTCTCTATGTCATCATTCCCTGGACTCAGAAGCTGGCCGTCGAGACGGACTTCGCGGCATCGCAGTTCTCGTCCGGGGTGACCGCCACGTTCCTGACGCTCGGCGTCCGCGGCGATTACGCGTTGACACGGCACCTCTATGGCGCCGTCGGCGGCACACTCGCGTACAACAACGCTACTGCCGTTGTTGCCAGCGAGACGCAGCTCGGCGTTCAGGCAGCGCTCGGCTATCGGTACAAGCTGTCGGGGACGCTTAATGGCCGCGTTGAGGCCCGGACGACGTTCTTCGGCAAGGCGGAGAATGTGGGTGCGGTTGACGCGTATTCCTTCCTGGTCGGCGTCTCGACCGTGACGAGCCGCAGGCCCGCGCGGCGCAGTTCGTCGGCGGCCGCGTCACGCCGGGCGTGGACGCCGCGGCTCGGTATCGCGGGTGGCTACGCCAGCGTGAACGTCATTGGCGTTGGCTCCCTCACGGCACTGTCGGTTCCGGGATACGGCAGCGCGCTCGGTCCCGTGGTGGGTAACAGCGAGGTGACGCTGCCGCCCACCATCTTCGCGATCCTTCCGATCGGCAACAAGATCGCCATTGAGCCGGCCCTCGATCTTCACCGGTTCCAGGAGAGCGGCCAGACTAGTTTCAGCGGCAACCTGTCGGTCCGTCTCGACTACGCGGTGCACGGCGGTTGGTATGGCGCCCTCGGCGGTAACCTGCACTACATCAAGTCGACGGGCGTCGATGCCGGGACTCGCACGGGTGTCAACGTGGGCTGGGGCTATCGCTTCCCCTTGGTCGCGGCGCTGGGCGGCCGGGTCGAAGCGAACTACACGATGTTCGGTGACAACGCCGATCTCGGCCTCGCACCGACCAACACCTTTGGCCTGATGTTCGGCGTGACGATGGCGCTGAAGTAGAGCCGATCCCGATCTATCACCGCGCGGCCCCCGGCAACGGGGGCCGTTGCATTTTCAGCGGGTCGGGACGACACTAACTGCCTATGGCCGACTCAGGACTGCCGCAAATTCCGCCCCAGGAGCTCGCCGAGCGCCTCGATCGCGGGGAAGCGCTCCAGGTGCTCGACGTGCGCGCGGCGGAGAACGTCGAACGCGGCCACATCGCGCTTGGCCCCGAGCTCGAGTTTCATGCCCAGCCGAATCCCCGGCTGTTCGCGATGCCGGACGTCAAGGCGCTGGAGCTCGATCCGTCGCGGCCGATCGCCGTGGTGTGCAATCACGGGAACTCCAGCAAGAAGGCGACGGCATTCTTGCGCGAGCGCGGCTACGAAGCGTATTCGGTGATCGGCGGGATGGCGGCGTGGGAGACGGTCTATGTGGCGCGGAGCCTCTCCCCTACTCCATCGCTCTCACACGTCGTTCAGCTCGACCGCGTCGGCAAGGGCGCGCTGAGTTACGTGCTCGTGAGCGACGGCGACGCCGTCATCGTGGACCCCGGCCGGCACCTGGAACGGTACGACGCCGTGCTCACCGAGCGGCGCGCGACACCCGCCGCCGTCGTCGACACGCACGTGCACGCGGATTATGTGAGCGGTGGGCGTGCCGCCGCCGCGCGCTGGCAGATTCCGTATTTTCTGCATCCCGACGACGCGGTCTCCCCGTACGACAACAGACCCGGGAAGCTCACGTATCAGCCGCTGCGCGACGGCGACACGATCGCGTTCGGCCACGCAGCCTTGCGCGCCGTGCACGTGCCCGGCCACACCCTCGGCAGCATCGCGCTGGTGGCTGACGAAGGTCTCGCGCTGACGGGCGACTTCCTGTTCGTGCAATCGATCGGGCGGCCCGACCTTGGCGGCAAGTCCGCAACCTGGGCCAAGCTGCTCTGGCAGAGCCTGGAACGGGTTCGGCAATCCTGGCCTGGTGAGCTACTGATCCTGCCCGCGCACTACGCGAGCGAGTCCGAACGTCGCGCCGACCGCGCGGTGGCAGCGCGGTTCGATGTGATCGCTGCTACCAATCCGGTCGCGTCGATTCAGGACGAGCAGCAATTCCTCAAGTGGATTGCCGATCATCAGGCGAGCTTTCCCGATGCCTACCGCACTATTAAGGAAGCCAATCTCGGCCTCGCTGAGCTGTCGGACGCGGACGCGGACGTTCTCGAGTCAGGTCCGAATCAGTGCGCAGTCGGGTAGTCCGCAGGAGCCCCAAGTTGCCCAGACGGCGAAGTGGCTTCAAGCTGCAAGCTCATAGCTTGAAGCCACTTGCCGTCTGTGCAACTGGCGTCTTGTCTGACGTCTCTCATGGCGTCCCTAACCAGAGACCACCATGCAGAGCCGAGTCCTACTGGGAACCGTCGCCCTCGTAGCAAGCACACTTGCATCTTCCGCTTCCGCCCAAGGTTGGGTGGATCCCGTTCGGCCTGTACCGCCCACGAATATCACGGGGCGTATCGAGCGCCTCCGCAGCACGGTGCAGGTCAGCGTGAGCGGACGCGTCGCCCGTGTCACGGTCGAGGAATGGTTCCGCAACAACGGTCCCGTGCTGGACGAGGGGATGTACCATTTCCCGCTGCCGGGCGAGGCGGTGTTCTCGAGCTATTCGCTGTGGCAAGGCGATCAGGAGCTGCGCGGGGAAGCGATGGACGCGACCCAGGCGCGCTCGATCTATGAAGCGATCGTTCGCCAGAAGCGCGATCCCGCGCTTATCGAGCTGGCCGGTCACGGATTGATTCGCGCGCGGGTGTTCCCGATTGGTCCGGGCGAGACGCGCAAGATCACACTCAAGTACACGCAGCTACTCGACCGCGCCGGCGACGCGTGGCGTTTTCGCTATCTCGGCGACCGCAACCGCCAGAGCGCGCCGCGCAGCTTCCGCATGGAAGTCGACAGCGCCGGTCGTTTCGGCGATCCCTATTCACCGACGCATCAGGTACAGGTCTCCCGGCGCGACAACCGCTTCGAGATCACGCTGGGGGATAACTCGGCCGGCGGTGATTTCGAGCTGCTGCTGCCGCTCTCCCGCGGGCTGATCGGGCTGTCGCTGGTGCCGCACCATCCGGCCGGTGAGGACGGGTACTTCATGCTGCTGCTCGCTCCCGGCGCCGCCGCGGACGCGGCCGCGCTTCGTCGCGACCTCGTCGCCGTGATCGACGTCTCCGGCTCGATGTCGGGGGAAAAAATCCAGCAGGCTCGAAACGCACTCATGCAGCTGCTCGGCACCCTGCGCGAGGGCGACCGGTTCCGGCTGGTGGCGTTCTCCGGCGGCGTGCGGCGCTACGCCGAGGGATGGACGCGCGTGTCGACCGACGGACGCAATGACGCGACCGCGTGGATCCGCAGCCTCGAGGCCGAAGGCGGCACCAACATCGCCGGGGCACTCACGGAGGCCTTCGCCGTTGCACCGGCGGACGAGGCCCTCGGCGTCGTCGTGTTCCTGACCGACGGCCAGCCGAGCACCGGCGAAACGGACCCGGAGCGCATCGCGGAACGCGCCGAGCAGGGTCGCAGCCGGTTCCGCGTCTTTTCGTTCGGCATTGGTGACGACGTGAACACGCATCTGCTCGATCGCCTCACCGAGCGCGCGCGCGGCACCACCGAGTACGTGCGCCCGGGCGAGAACATCGAGCGCGCGGTGTCGTCACTGGCCGCAAAGGTGGCGAGTCCGGTCCTCACCGATGTCACGATTTCCGGCGCTGGAGTCGAGCTGTACGACGTCCAACCCGGAAGCCTGCCGGACCTCTTTGCCGGTGATGAGATGATCGTCTTCGGCAGATATCGGGGAGCACGGAGCACGGAGCAGTCGGTGACGGTGCGGGGGCGGCGCAACGGGCGTCAGGAAGAGTTCACGACGAGCTTCGCGGATCGTGACAACGACGGCGCGCGCTACATCGAGCAGTTGTGGGCCGCGCGCAAAGCCGGCGCGCTGTCGCGCGAGATCCGGCTCCGTGGGCAGACGCGTGAGCTGATCGACGCATTGAAGCAGCTCGCCCTACGGTACGGGATTCTCACGGAGTACACGGCCTACCTGGTTCAGGAACCGAACGTCGTAGCCCGTCAGCGTGTAGCAGATTCGCTGATGCAGGCTCCGGCTGCGGCTCCCGCAGACCAGTCAGGCGCCAACGCGGTGGGCCGTGCGGCGCAGGAACGCGCGATGAGAGATGCGGCTAGCCTCCAAGCAGTGACAGTGACTGCGAGCAAGAGCGCGGAGGGCGACGAGACGAACGGGTTTGGCTCGATTCGCCCGCGGTCCGGCATCAATCCCACGCAGCGCGTGGGCGGACGCCTCTTCATCCTGCGCGACAGCACGTGGACCGATCTGGGGCACGGCGACTCGCTGCGCGTGGTGAGCATCGCTCCTTACAGCGAGGCATACTTTGCCCTGCTGAAGGCGCTACCGGATCTGCGGGAGGCGGCGTCGCTCGAGCACGTACTGGTGGCCGGACGGCGCGCGAGCATCAAGATTGAAGACGGAGGCAAGACTCGATGGAATCCTGGTGAACTGGAGCGCCTGGTGAGAGAGTTTCGCGGATAGGTTCGTGCCCGACGACATCGCCGAGGTGTACCGCAACACCTATCCTGCGCTCGTGCGCTTCCTGTACCGCAAGGTATGGGACGCCGAGCGCGCGGAGGATCTCGCGCAGGAAGCATTCGCGCGAGCCCTCGTGCATCGGCCGGACAACACCCGAGGCTGGTTGTTCGTAGTGGCCGCGAACATGGCCCGCGATGAGGCACGGAAAGCAGCAAGGGAAAAACGACATCTCACGCTGCTGAAGAGCGAGCCGGACGCGACTGAGATCGCGCCGGAAGACGAGATCGACGCCGATACGCGCACGCAGCGCGTGCGGGCCGCACTCGAGCATTTGACGCCCCGCGACCGCGAGGCCCTGCTCTTGTGGGACTCGGGGCTGTCGTACGATGAAATCGCCGCGCAGACGGGGTTAGCGCGCGGCGCGATTGGGACCACATTGGCGCGGGCGCGCCGGAGACTGGTTGAAGCCTATGACGCGGGACAGGAAGGAGGACAGCATGTCGCACGTGGATGAAGGAACGCTGCACGCATATCTCGACGGCGAGCTGCCTTCCAGCGAACGAGTCGCGGTCGATGCTCACCTGATGCAATGCGTGACCTGCAAGGCCCTGCTCGCCGAGGAGCGGGCGCTCCTCGAACGCTCCACCGCCCTGCTCGCGTCGGCACGGCCGGTCGAAAGGCCGGTCCCGCCGTTCGAGCAGGTCCGCCGCGCTCACAAACGCCGGCCGTGGTATGTCAGCACTCCCCTCGCGTGGGCGGCATCGATCGTGCTGGCGCTCGGGCTGGGCTATTACCTCAGGGAGCCTGGCACTGACCGAGAGGTCGCGGGCCTATTCGATCAGCGTGCGGCACCGGTGGCGGAGGAGGCGAAGACACAAGCGGCCTCGCCGGCCCGCCAGACACAGCAGCCACGCGCAAACGTGGAACGCGCCGCTGAGGTTGCCCAGGCGAATGAGAATGCAGGCATCGACTCTGTCGGGCGTATCGGCGCACCAGCATCGTCCGGCGTCGTCGCGATGCAGCCTCGCGTGCAGTTGCGGGGGGCGGCACCCGCGCCGCCCTTGGCCGACTCGATTCGACTGAGGGACTCGGGCCTTCGCCTCAGTGAGGTGGTTATTGACGGAGCCCCAGCGCCGGCGGAGCGCGATCGGGCCGCCCTGGGCACGCCGAGCGCGCGCCGAGACGAGAGCCGCTCGGTCCGCAACGTCGTGTCCACCACTTGGCCGATCATCAGTCGGGGAAAGGCCGCATCGCTGCTCGGTGACAGGCCCGTTGGGGTCCCGGGGCTCGCCACGCGGACAATCCGCCGCAGTCCCGGCCCAGACAGCACCGTCGTGGTCGAGCAGGCGCTCGATTCGGCAACCGTGATTCAGATCTTCCAGCGACCCGCAGCCGCGCGCTCCGCCGATTCGGCCGGGTACCCGGTCGACGGTTATCGCATGGCGCGGGAGGCGGCACCAGCCGCGGCGCCGGCTTCGACCGATCGCCTGGCGCGATTTGTAGGAAAACTGCGAGTGGAGATTTCGGGACCGGTCTCGGCTGACTCCTTGAACCGGCTACTGGAGCAGGTGGAGCCGCTTCCCTAACCGCGCCGCCACGCGATCAGCTCCGCCACCACGCTGACCGCGATTTCTTCCGGCGTGATGGCCCCGATCGCGAGGCCCACCGGGACACGCACCCGCTGTAGGCTCTTCGCGGGAACACCGGCGGCCTTGAGTCCCTTGGTCACGACCACCTTCTTCCGCCGGCTGCCCAGTAATCCGACATAGCCGGCCGGTGACGTCGCCACACGCTCGAGGATCAACGCGTCGTCGCGATGTCCACGCGTCGCGATCACGACCGCGTCGGCGGCCAGGAGCTCGTAGCGCATCAGGGCATCATCGATATCCGCGGCCAGCACGTCGACGCCGGCGGGAAAGCGCGCGGGATCGGCGTACTCAACCCGATCGTCGATCACGACCACCCGGAACCCGGCCGCGGCGGCCGCCCGCGTGATCGCGGCACCGACATGCCCTGCGCCAAACACGAACACGCGCGGCGCAAGCAGCAGCCGCTCCTCGACGAATCGCCCATCTCGGGTCAGCGTCGCGGCGGCTCCCGGGGCGCTCGCGTCGAGCCGCTCGAATGTCTTGATGGGTCGGCCCCCCCCACCGCCCCACTCGGTCGCCGTGCGCACCAGCCCGGATTCGGCCGTCGCAGCGGACTCGATTACGCGCAGGTAGCTCTGCTCGGCGAGGAGCGGTTCGACGAAGATGTCGACGGTGCCGCCACAGGAGAGGCCGAGATCACCGGCCAGGTCGGCGTTGAGATGATGCGTGAGCAATGTGGGCGAGCGCCGGCGCTGCGCCTCGAGCGCGGCGCCGATGACTTCGGCCTCGACGCAGCCGCCACCGACCGACCCGATGAGTCGGCCTTCGGCGCCCACGAGCATCTTGGTCCCGGCGGGAACCGGGGTCGAGCCTCGTACGCGGGCGACGGTCGCGAGAGCACCCGAAGCGCCCTCGCGAATCAAATCCGCCGCCGCACGCCACACGTTCATACTGGCAAAACTAAGCTCCCGGAGCGGGATCTGCCCCGGGAGCTCCGCCTACTCGACCACGATTGTGCCGTTCATCCCCGAGTGAACCGTGCAGCGGTAGGTGTAGGTGCCGGTCTGAAGCGTAGCCTGGTGCGTCCCCGTCGTCATCGTCGCCGAGTTTGCCGGCGTCGTCGGACCGGTGAGCCAGGTGACGTTGTGAGAATTGGAGGCGTTGGTCCACGTGAACGTCACCACGCCGGCAGCCGCGGTGTCAGGGGTTGGATTGAAGGAGTTGTTGCTGACCGTGATGGCATTGCCGCGCCCACCGGTGCTACCCCCGGTCGAATCACTACACGCGGCGAGTGCGACGATGGTCAAGACGGTGAACAACATGCTTACGAGCCGCATACGGCCTCCGGAATGTGTGTACGAGTAGTAACGGCTACCCATACCCCAGGTTCCGAAGAAAGACTCCCGGAGCAGCGAATTGAAACTAGTGCTTATGGCGTAACGACGATCTGGCCGATCATACCGGTCGTGTAGTTGGCCGAGTGCACCGAGCAACGATACCGAAATGTCGTGCTACTGGTCACGCTCGGGAATGTGCGTTGGTGTGTACCGCTTGTCTGTATTGGTGAGTTATTCACACTGTCCTCAAACCTGACGTCGTGAGTCAACCCTCCGTTCCACGTCCAGGTGACCTGCCCACCACTCAACAGCGGGCCATTCGCCGGATTGAACGCGTTGTCTACGATCGATACCGAGAGTGTGGCAGCCGGTGGAGGTGGCGGTGGCGGGGGTGGCGGAGGTGGTGCTGGCGGCGCGTACCCAGTGCTGCTGCCACCGCATCCTGCAGCAACCACGAGTGCCGCGACGGCCACCAAACGAAGCATCGGCATGCCGAGTTCTACACGCCGCAGTGACAAAAGGCTAGCTGGGGAAGAGGCTAGTGATGCTCGCGGTCCAACGCGTCGGCTGCGAGCCGGGGTGAGATGATGGGATAGCGAGCGGCGAACCAGCCCCAGGAGAGGAGGAACAGCCCGCCAAAGAACAGCGCCATCCCCGCTTCCGGAACACCGATCGCGGGCCCGGCGCCGTGGTTGATCGAGGGTACGATTTCGAGGTAGCGCTCCAACCAGATACCGGCGAGGCTCACGATCGCGAACGCCAGCATCGTGGGAGCGAACTTCTTCGGCTTCTCGCCGAGCAAGCCGATGAACGGGATCAGGAAGACGAGGAAAAACACGGCGATGCCGATCGGCCGCCAGGCACCCGCGAGTCGATAGAAGATGAAGTACGTCTCCTCGGGGAGATTGCCGTACCAGATGACGAGGTACTGCGAAAACATCAGGTACGCCCAGAACACGCTGAAGCCGAAGCAGAGCTTGCCGAGGTCGTGTTGCTGGCGCTTGCTGTAGATCCCGTCCAGGCCCATGGTGCGGCGCAACATGATGCTGAGAATCGCCAGCATCATCAGCGCCGCCAAGAAACTGCCCATGAAATAGAAGATGCCGAACAGGTTGCTGACCCACTTGTGGGCCAGCGACATCATCAGGTCGAAGGCCAGCAGGCTGTGGCCGGCTGCGTAGGCGAGCACCAGGATCGCCGCGTCGCGAGAGATCGGGCCTGCGTCTTCCTTGCGATCGACGGCTGCGCCGGCGGCGAGCTCACGCACGTCGGGCGCCGTGTCGCGCCGCACGAAGCGCCACGACAGCCACGACAGGACCGCGAGGATCGCTCCGTTGCGGAGGAAGAACCAGTTCGTCGTGAGCCACCAACCGACGTCCGGCCGTGGCTCGTGGATCCACGTGAAGATGTACTGGCGGCCGATGAACAGACCGATGAACAGCACGACGGCGACCGTGGTGAACGCGACGCCGGCTTCCGCAAACCGAATGATGACGCCGGACCAGTGCCCCTTCGCGAGTTTCTGCGTCGCGGCAAACACGACCATGCCCTGCGCCAGCCCGATCCAGAACATGAAGTTCGCGTGGTAGGCCCACCATGTCCGCTCGGGATGACCGCCCCTCAGACCCAGCGCGAGCACGATGCCGCCGAGGATCGCCGCGATCGCGCCCACCAGCATGAAGCGCGCGACGGGGGCCTGGCGCGCCTTCTGTGAGAGATCCGCCCGGCTGGCGTTCGCCACGGTCACCGGTTGCCTCGCTCGAGCACCTGGAGGCTGCGGACATAGTTCACGACATCCCAGCGATCGTTGCCGTGAATCTTGTCGCCATAGCGCGGCATGAGCCCGCGCCCCATTCGTTGCGCCTCCACGATCAGGCCATACAGCGCACCGTCAGTCATGCGCGGGCGCGCGGGATCGACGAGCGACGGGACGCCGGGGAACGGCCCACCACCGGCGATCGACACGGGGCCGTCGCCATGACCGCGCTCGCCATGACACACCAGGCAATAGGTCTGGTAGACCCAGTGGCCGCGATTCAACGACTCGGCCGTGCGCGTGCGAGGATTCGCGAGCCGGTCGGCGTTCTCGCGCGTCACCGGCGGCTCGGTAGCGCCCACGGGCACGGTGCCGGCGACGGGGGGAATCGGCCGCGCGTACGGCTTGATGTTGCGCTGATGCCGCATCGTCGAAAACCAGCCGACCTTGTGCACGACATCATCGGGATTGCAGGACAGCACAACGAGGACGGCAAGGGCGGCAAGGACGGCACGCGCGTTAGCCACGGCGCACTTCTTCCGCCCCACTCTGCTTGAGCAGCGATTCGACGCCCGAGGCTTTGCCCGAATCGGCGGGGACGAAGATGCCGAAGCGGTCGTTCGTGAAGCGCTCATCGTATTGAATCGTCCCAGCGCGCCGGGCCGCGAACGCGGCGTTGAACACGATGCCGAGAATGGTGGACAGCGCGCCGAACAGAATCGTCATCTCGAACATGATGATGACGTAGGGCGGGATCGAACCGACCGGCTTGCCGCCGACCACCACCGGCCAGTCGTAGGACATCCACAGCGTGAGCCAGGCACCGACGGCGCAGCCCGCGATGCCACCGATCAGCGTGAACGCGCGGACCGGACTCACCGACTGCCCCAGCGCATCCTCGATCTCGTGACGGGGAATCGGGGAATAGACGGTGAAGTCGGTATGCCCGGCCGCGCGCAGCTTCTTGATCGCGTCGAGCGTCGAGTCCAGATACGAAAAGACCCCGAGCACGCCCGGCGTCGGCGGCGGATGAATGATGTCCTGAATCGGCTTGGGGAGCGGCAGGCGCAGATGTGTGGTCATGATCAGTGCGCTCCCCCCGCCGCTCGGGCCGCCTGCCGTCTGGGCGGCGGCAGGACTTCCTTCACCTCGCTGATTGACACCGCGGGGAAGTTCTTCACGAACAGGAGGAACCACATGAAGAACCACCCGAAGCTGCCCGCCATGATGCCCCAGTCGGCCCAGGTGGGGTTGTAGACCCCGTTCGCCCACGTCGTGTACGGCTCGCCCGCCAGCGACACCACGATGATCACGTAGCGCTCGAACCACATCCCGATGTTCACGAAGATCGAGATCACGAACAACGCCGTGATGTTGGTGCGGACCTTCTTGGACCACAGCAGCCACGGCAGCAGCCCGTTACAGATGTTCATCGTCCAGCTCGCCCACCAGTACGGGCCGAACGCCCGATACCAGAACGCCGCGCGCTCGTGCGGATTGCCGCTGAACCAGGCGATGAAGTTCTCGGTCATGTACGAGAAACTCACAATCGACCCGGTGAGCAGGCAGAGCTTGGCGAGGTTCTCGAAATGGTGCAGCGTGATGATCTCTTCGAGGTGGAACAGCTTCCGGATCGGCACCAGCAGCGTGATCACCATCGCGACGCCGGAATAGATCGCGCCGGCCACGAAGTACGGCGCGAACAGCGTCGCGTGCCAGCCGGGCACGATCGCCATCGCGAAGTCCCACGACACGACGCTGTGCACGGACAGCACCAGCGGCGTGGCGAGGGCCGCGAGATACAGGTATCCGCGCGTATAGTGCCGCCACTGCTCGTTGGCGCCCGTCCAGCCCAGCGACGTCAGGGCGTACAGCTTCTTGCGCCAGCCCGTCGCGAGATCGCGCACGGCCGCGATGTCCGGAATCAGACCCATGATGAGGAAGACGGTCGAGACGGTGAAGTACGTCCCGATGGCGAACTCGTCCCAGATCAGCGGCGACTTGAAGTTGGGCCAGAGGCCGCGCTCGTTGGGATACGGGATCAGCCAGTAGAAGTACCACTGCCGGCCGATGTGAATGAGCGGGAACAATCCCGCCGTCATGACCGCGAACACCGTCATCGCCTCGGCGGTGCGGTAGACCGCGGTCCGCCATCCGGACCGGAACAGGAACAGAATGGCGGAAATCAGCGTCCCCGAGTGCGCGATACCCACCCAGAACACGAAGCAGGTGATGAATACGGCCCAGTACACGGGGTGCGAGTAGCCCGCGAGCCCCAGACCGTAGCGCAGCAGGTACAGCAGCGTGACGATGCCGACCAGGAGCAGGGCCACCGCGGCGCCCAGCAGCAGGAAATAACCGCGCGTGGGCGAGCCCAGCGTGCGCGCGATGGTCCGCGTGACGTAGTCGTACGTCACGCGCGACGGCGGCGCGTGCTCAGCCATGACTCGGCGTGTCCTGCGCGACGACGCGCGCGAGATACGTGATCGCGGGCTTCGTGTTCAACCCGGCGAGCACGTGATAGCCGCGCGGATTGCCGGCGAGCTGATAGACGCGGGACCGGCGGTCGTTGAGATCGCCGAACACGATCGCGTCCGACGGGCAGCTCTGCTGGCCGGCGGTGACGATGTCACCGTCGCGCACGTTGCGATCCTCGAGCCGCGCCTGATTCTGCGCGCCCCGAATGCGCTGCACGCAGAACGTGCACTTTTCCATGACGCCCTTCTCGCGCACCGTGACGTCGGGATTGAGCAGCATCGACAGCGGCTCGGGCCACGCTTCATACGCGCCCTCGCGCTCCGCGTAGTTGTACCAGTTGAAGTAGCGGACCTTGTACGGGCAGTTGTTGGAGCAGTAGCGCGTGCCCACACAGCGGTTGTAGACCTGCCCGTTGAGGCCGTCGGGCGTGTGGTAGGCGGCGTACACGGGGCACACCGGCTCGCACGGGGCGTTCCCGCACTGCTGGCACAACATCGGCGAGTTCACGGCGCCCTGCGGCTCGCCGTGGTCGTCGGTGAGCCAGTAGCGCTCGAGCCGCAGCCACGACATCTCGCGGCCCCGCTCCATGAGATCCTCGCCGACCGTCGCGATGTTGTTCTCGGCGTAACAGGCCGTCACACACGCGGAGCAGCCCGTACACTTCGAGAGGTCGATCGCGAGCCCCCAGCGGGGCTGCTCGCCGCGATAGTCGCCGAGCTCGGCTTTCTCGTGCTGCCGCTCCGCCCACCATTCGACGGCCTCCGCGGCGTACTCGGGCGTCTCTTCGTGATGGAACGGATGATCGCCCGCGTGCAGCGCCTTGGCGCGCGCGACGCCGAGCACCTCGACGGTGCCGCGGCCGCGCTCGCGCGGGCTGCCTTCGGTGGTGACGATCCTGCGGTGCTCGCCGGTTTTCGTCGCCGAGGCGCTCACCATGAAGTTGCGGCCGCCGTAGCTGTTCGGCTGGACGCCGAGCAACTCGAACGCGTTGGCGGAGCGATCCTGGGCGTAGCGACCGTACGCGGTGTGGCCCTGCCCGGTGGGCACCGCGAGCACATCCGGCCGCACCGACGCGGTGATCCAGACGGGGAATTTCTGACCGCCAAAGTCGGATTTCAGCAGCAGGAAGTCGCCGGTCGCGACGCCCCAGGCCTTGGCCGTGTCGGGGTGCACCTCGACCCAGCTGTGCCAGGCGATTTTCGAGACCGGATCGGGCAGCTCCTGGAGCCACGGCTTGTTGGCACCGCGCCCATCGTGCAACACGGGATGCGGGAAGACGACAACCTGTTGATCCTGCGTGGCGGCAGGGGCGGCAGGGGCGGCAAACGGGATGCTTGCGACGTCGCCGAGACGCACGGCGCGCGTCGGCGCGTCGCCGTAGACGCCGCCCTGGGCCAACGTATCCAGCCAGAACTGATCGAATCCCGCGCCGCGACCGGTGCGGTACTTCGCCTGGAGATAGTCCTGGAACGTGCCGGTGCGCCCCGCCAGCCGCAGGAGCACGTCGCCGGTCTGCTTCGTGTTGAACACGGGCTGCACGACGGGCTGCTGGAACGCCGTGACGCCCGCGCGGGGCCGGCTGTCGGCCCACTGCTCGAGCGGGTGATGGTCGGGCAGGATCATGTCGCATCCGGCCGCCGTCTCGTCCATGTAGGACGAGAAGCTGACCTTGTATGCGCCCTTGCTGAGCGCCTGCTGGAACTTGCCGGGGAGCGAGTAGGCGGGATTGGCGCCGTGGACCAAGAACAATCCGACCTTGCCGGCT
>Ga0137323_1000126_pt1 | contig 21114 bp, 14 predicted proteins | sample EasRivERMZT423_2_FD_102285 | JGI IMG/M metagenome (GOLD analysis project Ga0137323, IMG submission 102285) | Soil microbial communities from meander-bound floodplain in the East River, Colorado, USA - East River MetaG ERMZT423_2 | ecosystem: Environmental > Terrestrial > Soil > Floodplain ... | reverse complement strand
TTGCGTTTCTTTAACTCGAAGGTGTCAATCAGCGCATCGTTGGTGGTGAAGGCGCGGGCTTTCAAGCTCGTGGCGGTGGCATCAATCACGACGTAGTGATTGGTAATCGCCCGCGCCATGAGGGCCGGATGCGCATAACTCGTCGTCAGCGGCGCCCCGCCGCCGCCGGTGGTGACGTGCGTGATCGGCCACGCATCGGGGCCGCCCGCGGACGCAATTGGCCGGAAACGCTCGTAGATGTGCGAGTGACCCACCAGCACCAAATCCACCTTGGCCTGATGAAAAAGCGGCAAGTACGACGCATGGCCCCAGCCAGTACCATGCCCGCCGATGTTGAACACGGGATGATGCAGGGTGACGATTTTCCAGGGCGCCTTGCTGGCCATGAGATCGTTCTTGGCGAACTCAAATTGTTCATGCCTCTCTTTCTCATGACGGTAATCAAGGGCCAGCACGTGTACGGGGCCCACGTCATAGGAGTACCAAAGTTCGTTGCCGGGCAGATGGACGTAGTGAAGGTAATTACTCCCGTCCTCTTCATGGTTGCCGATGGTGGGTAGGAACGGCACTTCGTCAATCACGTTGGCAAGCGGCCCGAAAAACTCTTTGCCCCACAGATCGTAGCGCTTGCCGGCGGCCACCAGATCGCCGGTGTGCAGGATGAAATCGGGCAAATGCTTCTTGAAACGCGCCCCCACGGCTTCATGCGTCTTGGGATTCGTGCGTGTGTCTCCATACGCGATAAACCTGACCTTCTTCGGTTGTGCGGCAAAGGTCCTTAACTTCTTCGGCGGCGCGCGCACACCGTCCGTTTCCGCCATGTAGGCATAAACGGAGCCGGGCCGAAGATTGGTAAGGGTGATTTCGTAAAGAAAGACGAGGTTTGTGGTCGAGATCTGGTTGGTCTTCACCTCGCCGCTTTCAGTGACATTTGTGACGGAAGAGCGCGACACGCCGATTAACGGGCGCGGTGTTTCCAGCCGCACTTCTCGCTCGGACCTGCCGTTCAGGGCCAGCCGCACGATGCCTGGTTTGTTGGTCGGCGATTCCCACATGATGGTCATCGTGTCCGCGCCCGGCGCTTGCAGATATGGCCCCTTGAGAAACACACGGGACGGTTCGACCGCTGAAGTTTGAAACGTCAGCGGAAAGAGTAATCCACCGGCCAGGGCGCCAGCCAGGGCCCGCAGGGTGCGGCGTTTTGCGCAGGTGTCAGTGGGCACAGCCGCTCATAGTTACGAAGAGAGCTTGCGAAAACAAGCGGATAACCTCAACGACGGCGTGTTTGCTCGTGTTTGATCGGGTTGGCTACTCGGGGTCCAGCGGGATGCTTCTCCATTCCTCGATCACCGCCCAAAGATTGATTGGGTTGATCGAGCGGCCATACCGGAGAAATCGCACACTCCCATCGGCAAAGGCGTAATTCGAGCCGCCGACGCCTTTGCGTCCGTTGTGCCGCGCGTGTTCGAGTTCCGTAAGATCGTTACCCACTCCCTGATAAAAATCCATGTGCACGTGCATCGAGTCCTTCGCCTTTTCACCAAAAGTGATGGTCTCCGAAGGGTTGGGAATGGCGTCCTCGCGCATCCCCTCGAGCCAGTTCCAATTCGTAAACGCAGCGTAATCCCCCGCGCTCAGTGTGGTCTCGAAATAATCGTTCCAGCCATTGATAAGATAACTGCGGCGGGCGAAAAAACGGTCGCTGGGGCACTGAAGGACTTCCGCGTTGAGATAGTAAGGCTGTAGTTTAAAAACCCAATGGTCCGGCGTTCGGCGACGAGGCGGGAATTGTCCGTCATTCTCGTCCGCGTACATCGTCAACGCCAGTTCGAGCTGTCGGAGGTCGTTCAGGCATTTGATCTGGTTGGCACGTTGTTTGGCTTGCACCAGGGTGGGCAATAACAGCGAGGCCAGAATGGAGATAATCGCTATGACCACCAGGAGTTCTATCAAAGTAAACGCTTCGGCGCAGGCAGGAATGTTCTTTAACCTTGCTGCTGGACGACGCGTTTTCATTTCACAATAACCCTGCCACCGCACGAGGAAGAGTTTCCTCTCGGGAGAAACCCACCGAGCAGACGTTTTGTTGCAGTGAGCTTATTCACCTTCCATGAACCGCTCATTGAGGCCGCCAGATCTTGGACTGTAGCAGTCCGCAACGCAAGCGGTGTTCAGGAGTTTCCTGCACAAAAGTGGCTTTCGGAGGGGCCTGTTGCCCAAACCCCCGGAGTGCGCCCGTCCTCGGGCGCAGAATGTGGAAAAGCAGGCGACACCCTCGTGAATTACGGAGCGTTTTAAGCGGATGGACACTGCTGCGCCCGAGGACGGGCGCACTCCGGTCCGTTTGGGCAACAGGCCCGGAGGATCTATCCCCGCTCGCCTGTTCCGTGGATGGCCTTCAAAGAGCAAGACCGGACGCTCGCCAGGCTCAAAGCAAGGGAGGAGGGTTTGCCCCATCGCCACTAAAAAGAAGGACTCGCTAAGGTTCCTTCCTTTTGGGAATATTTCACGCAGATCGAGCCCATGAAAGAAGGCTTTATGCGGGAGGCCATCGGCATCTCTCTTGCGATGATGCGGCAGGGGAAGGGTGGGCCTTTTGGGGCGATCGTGGTCCGCGATTGCCACATCGTCGGCCGGGGATGGAACCAGGTCACCTCCACCAACGATCCGACCGCCCATGCGGAGATCGTGGCGATCCGTGATGCCTGCCAGGGCCTAGGCACCTTCCGACTGGATGACTGCGAATTGTTCACCAGTTGCGAGCCGTGTCCGATGTGTTTGGGGGCGATCTACTGGGCTCGCCTGCGCAAGATCTACTTTGGTGCCTTAAGAAGCGATGCAGCTGAAGCCGGTTTTATTGACGACTTGATCTACAAGGAAATTGCCCTCCCACCCTTCCAACGCAAGCTGGCCTGCGAACAATTGATGGCGGACCAGGCGGTGCTGGCCCTCGCCGAATGGAAAGCCAAAGCGGACAAAATTCTTTATTGAACGCGCGGCGAATGTGCGCTGTCATACTCTCATTCCAGCAAAACTTAGTGATTACTTGCTGTACCGAAGTAAGAGCTATGATGATTTTCAGGCTGTTGTTGTGTTTGGCCGGGTTTGCGACGTACTTGATCGTAAAGCATCTGCTTACGACAACTCCTTCCCCGACCCCTCAAGACGTTTCCTCAACGTTAATAGCGATCCCTCCAGCGCCGCAACTTGCGTCCAACGAGAGACCATCGGCGATCGTCGCGGAGCCGCAGGTCGCGGTAGCAGGCAAGCCGGGAAGCGACGCGCGTTTGAAAGCCAATGCCCGCCCGCGGGATCACAGTCAATTTAGGACGCTGGAGTAGAGGATTTCCGGAGGAAGCGTCCAACTTCGTTCCTCCACTACTCCAGCCGTCCTGACGTGAGCATTTCCACCCCCGCCACGACTTAATCGACTGTAATGTAAAAACGGCGCGGAAGATCGCCGGGCTCTTCGGTTTCGAGCATGCCGCCTATGAGCGCGATAGAATTGGTCAACCGGTTCCAAAGACTCACGTTCAGAGCGAGATTGGTCGTCGCGTAAATTCCAACCGTATTGAGACGATCCGCTTCCACTGGACTTCCATCCGCATTGCCCATTCGCAAACGAATTCGGCCGCCGGGTTGACGCTGGGGCGCCAGCAATCGTAAAAGCTTCCTCTTGAGCGCCAGACTTCGGTCACCGCCGGCAGCAATAGCAATCACGCCGGCTAAATCCTGGGGAGGCACGTTCTGAAAGAAGTTGTCCTGCCCCCACCCTTCCACGGTGCCATCGCGCTTGAGGGCCAGGCAATGGTTTGCCCCGGCGGCAATTGCCGCCACGTTGGAAAGCGTGGCAGGAACATTTGTTTGCTGATGATCGTTGCGGCCCCAGGCGATCACCGTACCGTCGCGTTTCAGGGCGAGGCTATGGTAATCGCCGGCCGCAACCGCGATGACGTTGCTCAGGCCCGTCGGGATTCGCCACTGGCCGAAATCATTGATGCCAAATCCAACCACGGTGGAGTTGGACAACACCGCCAGGCTGAAGTCCAAACCTGCGGCAATGGCCATACCGCTCGTGATTCCGGGAGGCGCCCTCTGACCGAAGTTGTTAAGTCCCCAGCCAACAATCCGTCCATCCGTTCTTAAGGCCAGCGAGTGGTAGGCCCCCGCGGCGATGGCCATAACGTTGGTGGCATCTGGTGGCACATTGGTTTGTTCCAGATTATTTCGGCCCCATGCGATCACGGTGCCATCACTCTTTCGCACCACACTGTGATACCACCCTGCGGCAATGCTCGATACGCCTGAAAGACCAGCAGGCGGCGCTGCCTGTCCATACGTGTTGTCGCCCCATCCCACCACGGTGCCATCGCCTTTGAGCGCGAGACTGTGGAGGCGTCCGACCGCAATGGCCACCACATTGGAGAGACCGGCCAGGGGCGTGACATCCACATTCGTGATGCCGTTCCAAACATTGCTTTCTCCCCAGGCGACCACCAAGGTGCTGGAAGGGCCCGCGCCGGTCGTAACCGTCAATACCGCAGTCACGCTGGTAACCGATCCGTAGTTATTTCCGACCACGACCAGATAAGATCCCGCGTCGCCCATTTGCGCGCCATTGATCGTGTAAAGTGAGTTGGTAGCACCGGGAATGTCCGCCCCGTTTTTTCTCCACTGATATGTCGTGGCATCGATAGCGGAAACACTGAAGCTGACGCTGCTGCCCACGATCACGGTCTGGCTCTGCGGTTGTGTGATGATAGTAGGAAGGTTGTGCACGATCAACATGGCCACGGCGCTCGTCACCGCTCCATAGGCATTGGTCACCACCACCGTGTAATTGCCCGCGTTGGTGCTCTGCACGTTGCTGATGCTTAAGCTGGCATTGGTGGCGCTAAAGATATTCATCCCATCGCGGCGCCACCGATAGCGCAGAGGGGCGGTGCCGGTTGCCTGGACGCTGAAGCTTGCCGTGCCGCCCACGCCCACGTTGGTCCCTTCCGGTTGAACTGTGATCGCGGGCCGAAGGTTGACCGTCAGTGTCGCGACGACACTGGTCACCGAGCCGGCTGAATTGGTTATGACCACGGTGTAATTGCCCGCGTGACTGGGCTGGACATCGCTGATGGTGTAAGAGGAATTGGTTTCTCCGGGAATAGCCGTGCCTTGCTTTCTCCATCGATAACTCAAAGGCACGCTGCCGCTGACGCCTACGGTGAACGTCACATCGCTGCCGGCAGCGACGCTCTGGCTTTGGGGTTGCGACGTGATGACCGGTGGAATTACCCTCAAAGCGAGACTGTGTTGAGCCCCTCCGGCAATGGCCACGACATGCGCGAGGCCGGCCGGAACGTTCGTCTGTCCGCCGCTGTTGTCACCCCAACAGAACACCGTTCCATTGCTGCGGAGCGCCAGGCAATGGGCAGCGCCCGCGGCAATGGCTGCGACACCGGCCAAACCGGGCGGGGGCACAAGCACACCTCCATGCATATTGCCCCAGGTAGTGACCCTGCCGTCGTTGCGCAGCGCCATGCTGAAATCGCTGCCAGCCGCAATCGCTGTGTAAATGGCTCCGGCGGGGACATTCGTTTGCCCCGAAGTGCCCAGGCCCCACGCTACCACCGTCCCGTTGGAGCGCAGCGCCAGACTATGGTTACCCCCGGCGGCAACGGCCCTCAACCCGGCTAACGGAGGGGGCGTAGTCTTTCCAAAGGTTGACTCACCCCATGCGCTCACAGTGCCATTACTGTGCAGCGCCAGATTATGATAGGTGCCGGCGGCAATTGCCTTCACGGATGATAGTCCGGCGGTGTTTGTTTGGCCGGCAAGATTATCACCCCATGCGCTCACGGTGCCGTTGCGCCGAAGGGCCACGCCATGAAACTCGCCCGCCGCGACCGCGACATAATTCGTGCCTGCAGGAACGTTGGTCTGCCCGGCGAAGTTATTACCCCACCCGACGAGGCGTCCGTCATTCTGGATCGCCAGATTGAAATAACTGCCGGCGGCAATGGCCACGACGCTGGTCAGGCCCGGTGGTGTGTTTGTCTGAAGAAAGCTATTGTCGCCCCATGCGAGCGGACTGCCAGGCGTCGGGGCTGCAGGCGCTTTGATCGCGGCCAGCGCAAAGAGCGCAATGAGAGAAATGCACCAGAAACGAAAAACAAAGTGAGACTGCCTGGGCAAAAACGACACGGTCATCTTGATTAATGGTGCGGTAAAATAGCGGGCAATGGGACAATTGCAAGGGAGTGTTGCACACACTGTGAGACTGCGTTTTTTACACACTTTCCACAAAACAGCCACTTGGTCGTAACACTTGGCCGACAGGATTCAGACCATAGTATATGGATAGAGTCTTACTTCATCGTCTGACCGGGTTCCCACTAATGCCGCGGACACATGACAAACGCCACCGAGTATCCATAGCGGCCTTTGTGGGAATGGCTCTGTTCCTGGTGGCGTGCCGCCGGGAGGACAAGCCTCCGCCATTACCCGATAACGTGGTGGCGGGCATTGAATGGACGACGATCAGCCCGGAGATGTTGGCGAACGAGGTATTACGTCAGGGGTATACCAATGGGTGGGATGACGCCGTCGAGAACTGCCTGGAAGAGATCATTCGCTCCGAAGCAGTTTATCTGAGGGCCAAAGAGGAAGGCTTTGATAAATCTCCGCAGGCGCTGGCAGCGATTCGGACCAATCTCCCGCCCGACGCAAACGAGGCGCTGCGACTGGCCCTCTCGAAGCAGATTATTGTCGCGCGGTTTTTAGAGACGCATCTGGGACTGGACGCCAGCAGGGTCCAGATCCCCGACGCGGAGATCGAGGAATACTCTCGGAAAAACCCTGAGGAGTTTACCATTCCGCCTCTGGCCAACGGCGCGCTGATCTTCGTCCGTGTTCCTACCAACAGTACCCCTGAAAGCACAGCCGCTTTGAAGGAAAGAGCGGAATCGCTTCGAACCAAGGCCCTGGAGCAAAAGGAACTGGCGGAGTTTGCTTCTCTGGCTGCGCGGCATTCGGATGATGCAGCCACGCGCAACGTCGGCGGCGAGATGGGCTGGATCCGGCAAGGCACCACGAACCGATGGCCGGTGGTGGTGCTGCAGGCGTTGTTCGCCCTTCGAGAACGAGGTGATCTCAGTCCGGTGGTGGTCGCGCCCGATGGCTTCTACATTCTCCGCCTCGTCAAGTATCGACCGGCTTCGATCGCGCCATGGACCGAGGCTCGGGAGCAAATTCGTTTCCTGCTTGCTGAGAAGAAGGAAGCGGCGCGAGCGGATCAGTTCTTTGCTTCGTTAAAGGCTGGGTTTCGCATCCAGGTCAACCGCGAACTGGTGAAAGCAGTTAAGCAACAGTTGGCAACCAATGCGCCTGCTGCACAGGTCACTCGCGGAAATCCCTGATCTGGCCCGGGACCTGGACCGCGCAGCCTGGTGTCGGCGCCGAGTCCGGCGATTTCGCTGCTGACTGGGTCGGGTGCGGAGCCGGGCCTTTAGAGCATTCTAAATAAAACTGTAGCCAAGCCAAGCGTTGGTAGTGTCCTAATTTGAATGTTTTTTTCGCTTCTTTGGCTTGGGCCGTTTCTCAACCTGGGCAAGAAGCTTCCGCATTACACCCTGAGGCGGAAGCGGCTTTTCGATTGGCGCTTTGGTTGGGAGCTTCCCATGCAACTTCAGAAAGTGCTCATCGTAGGAATGGATCGCATCCAAATGAAGGCCAGATATTCTTTCAAACTGAATGGCGGATGCCAAGTGGACTGCGTCCTTCGGCCATAATCCAGGGTAATCCCAAATCAAAGTCTGGGCGCTTTCTCCGACCCTCCTTGTGAGGTCAACGAAGCGAAAGTAATCCTTTTCAAAGAACTCCCGTATCTTGTTTTGCTCCGCCTTGGTAATTGGCTTCTGGTTTTTCAGCTTCAGAACTTCTACTGGCGTGAACGATGAAACGATTAGGACAACGTCCCCTTGATCTGCCTCATCAAGGAAATATTCCACATCGTCAGCGCCTTCTTCATCGTTCAGAAACTTGATGAAGACACTGGAGTCCCAATAATAAAGCTTTGGCTTGCCCATTTAGTTCTTAAGGATGCCGCGAACGTCGGCAGCACTGGGGAGTTGGTCATTCGGCTTAAACGTATAAATCTCCGTTGCCGTGATGCTGATGGGCAGTCCGGCCTTGTTATATTGGACCGTTCCACTGACACGAACTCTCTTGCGGAAACCAGCAATTGCCGCGTCAACAAGATCATCGCCCACAAAACAATCAACCCTTCGATCAAAAAGCGCGTCAAGCACTGAAAACTTAAAACCGCCTCTATCCCACAGGGCTTGCAACTTGCCCTCGATAGAACCGTAAGCCTCATAAGATGTCCCGATAATCTCATTCACTGTCGCCGCCACTTTGTTTGAGATGGTCTTTTTGTTCCCAGGTGCCAATATGCGTACCGCGGTAAGCCCGTTCCCGGTCAACTCCTGAACGGTGGCCAAACGCCGCAACGCCTTTATCGCCGAAAGGCTGAACAGTTTTGGAGGCTCAGCAATGCCCTTCGCGAGGTTCTCTATGCCATTTGGAATAGCAGTGATAACGGCCCTCGCAGCTTCGCTTGTTTCGGGGGTGTATTCAGGAGTCGCTTTTACGAGCGCACTACCCGATTTGACAGTAATCCTCCATTTGATCCTTTGACCTTCGCCGACCGCCTCTTTGCCGACAGACTCCACCAGATCAAGAAACGAGGTGACTGCCTGCTTGAATTTTTCAAGTGATAGGGAGCTGCCCTCTAAAGCCAGAGTAAGTGATCCAGGTGATTTCATCGGCTGCCCTTTCCTTGAAGAAAACGTTTAAGCAGCCAATCCACCAGCCATGAGCCTTTGTCGTTCCATCGGGACAAGGCACTCTGCCAATTCTCCGCATCTACGGAAACACAAATTTTCATTCGTTCTCTTTCGCCTTTTTTGCGGCCTGCATTCTTGCGTTTGCCACCCCAATGTTTATTGGTTTTTCGAGTTGACATTAACCACTTGAAATAGTATGACATATTCAAGTTTAAGTCAAAGGCAAAATATGAGTTACAACCTAAAAACTGAAAAGAAGGCGCAAGTGGTGGGAATGCTTTGCGAGGGCGTCAGCATTCGCAGCATTGAACGCCTCACCGGCATTCACCGTGATACTGTCATGCGGCTGGGCGTCCGAGTGGGCGAGGCATCTGCAACGATTATGGACGCCAAAATGCGAAACCTAAATGGCGTTCGCTGGGAGGTGGACGAGATCTGGGGGTTCATAGGCAAGAAACAAAGGCGCGTCAGCGCCACTGAGCATGGCTACGGCGATATTTGGACCTTCATTGCTTTGGACGCAGATACCAAATTGATTCCTTCTTTCGTCGTCGGAAAACGCGATTTGTATCATGCTCGCGCCTTCATGGAAGACTTGGCCAGCAGACTCAAGAATGACGTGCAACTATCCAGTGATTCTTTGAAGGCATACGCTGAAGCGGTAGAGAGTGGCTTTGGCTGTGACGTGCATTACGGCCAGATTTCAAAAACCTACGCGGTGGTTAATCTCAACAAGGAAGCTGCCAGTCGCTACAGTCCCGCTGAAGTCGTGAGAACCGAAAAGACCGTTATTAGCGGTGCGCCTGATGTGAATCTCATTTCCACAAGCCATGTGGAAAAACAGAATCACACCTTGCGGATGCACTGCCGACGGTTAACCCGCCTCACGAACGCATTCAGCAAAAAGTTGGAAAATTTTGAAGCTGCGGTCGCTCTGAACTTCTGTTACTACAACTTCTGCAAGATTCACAGTGCATTGCGTTGCACTCCTGCCATGGCTGCTGGTGTCGAGCCCAGCCAATGGACGGTCGCTGAGCTTGCAGAACGCTGTGGCGAATAGCGAATACATTGAACGACTTCAAATGGTGATTCGACACCTACACAAGTGCGAATCCGCGCACCTTGAGACAGTGCCGGTGAAAGAAACGTTTCGCGGTGAGACTGTTTGGGAAGGTGAGGTTGAAGTCTTCTCGGTCAGCGGCCATCCAAGGGCGGTCAAGTGCTATGCGTGGAGCGCCAGCCAAGGGAAGCCAGATGAAAAGTTCACAGCCGTTTTGGAGTTGCCGCCAGTAAAATCTGCTCTGGATGCCGTCCGGGTTTCCATTGTGGCACAAAACAGAAAGCAGTTAGAATGAGCGGCAATGCCAGCCAATCCGATTCCGCCGACGTGGGGCTCTCTGAAACATCTGCTTAGTTCGCAGCTTGGTCTTTTGGGAAACATCGAACCACCCAAGCTTGGGGTCCAAGGCGACGAGTATGAGTTAAAAGAAAAGTTGAAAGAGCTAGATACAGAATGCGCCGACAAACTTGACGCAGCAGTCCGCTACTTCGCAAATACAAGCCATTGGCCACAGCTTTCGCGCACAGAAGTATTCTTTCTTTTCCAGCGCATTGTTTATGGGGGCAGCCTCTTGGATTGTTTAACCATTGCGCATACAGCGAGCGGAACGATTCCTTTTCCCACGCCTCCCGCTGCGTTATCTGAAGCAGAATTGCTTGAGTGGTTGCTGATAGACGTGTGGAAAGCAATCGGATTTGATAGTTGGACAAATGCAGGGATTTCCATTGGGCTGATTGGTCGGCAGGAGCCACCAGGGCAAGCATTCTCAGATTAGGATCGAGATGCCTTTTCTGCCATCGTTCAACGATTTCGTTTACAGCCCCCATTCTCTCCTTGTTTTGCGCCCGATATTTTGATTTCGGCGTCGGGCCAAGTCAAGAAGCTGTTTTGACAAAAAACTAACCTGACACTAAGAAAGGAACACAATGACAATACGTGCTACGGTGAAGTTCGAAAAATTCGACATCAATCAAGCGTGGGAACTCATGGAAGGCGAGGGTGAACATCAGCCGTTTCTTGTATTCACTCGTCTGGAAGACGGCAGTTCTCTTGTTATTCCGCTTGATCAAAGGCACATCAGAGACATCGGCGTCCTCCATGGCGCAGACAAAAATTATGTTGGCCCACTGAACATTTCGGATGTGCAACGAAAGGCAAAACACAATGAGCGATGAAATGAGGATCAGCGGTCAAGGGTGGTCAGCAATGGCTCGCGACTTAATGCAGCGCAGACGGCCATTTTACGTGGATGGCTGGGATGACAATTTGGATGCCAAGGAGGGTAATTCCTTGGCCAAAGAATTCGATTACGATTTAGCTTTAGATCCGGGCGGGTCTAAAGCTGTCTTTAAACCAAAGAGTTCAAATTAGGACACTACCCAAGCGTTTGTTCGGTAGGGCGACGCTGCGGCATCGCTGCGGCACCGCCTGGCCGCGCAGCAGCGCGGCCCTACCCTTCCGCATCGGCCACAGAATTTCTGAAAACGCTATCGTGAAGATGCTGTGCTCAGCGACGTGAGACGTCTCTGTGGCGCCTGTCGGGGTTCAACGTCGTTGACGGCGTTGGAGAACGCGGATTCCTTCGCGGGCTTCTTGAAGGGAGGGATCGATCCGCAAGGCCTCCTTGAAGTGGAACTCGGCCAGGGTTGTGTTGCCGGCATTGTAGCAGGCCGCAGCCAGGTTCACATGCGCCTCTGCCTGGTCAGGTTCGACTTTCAGGACGCGGTGGAAGTAATCGATGCCTTCGCGCGTCCGGCCACTTTCGCACAGGAGTATGCCGGTTTCGTTCAGGGCGCGCAGGTCGAAAGGGTTGATCTGCGCACAGCGCCGATAGCATTCCAACGCGGCGTCCTTCTGCCCGGCCGCTTTGTGCAGGTCGGCTAGATACAGCAGCACGGGTCCGTTCGCAGCCAGTTTGGCGGCACGCTCCTGCACGATCGGAAGCTGGCGTGCCACCGTTGACGAGCGCAGCGGCCCGCCCGGAATCGTCGCCAGGTCCACCTCGTTGCTTTCGCAGTAGCGCTCCAGAATCCGCGCGACTCGTGCCAGTTGCTCCTCGGTCGCCTTCGCTGAGTCGAACATCCCCGCGAACGGCTCATAGATGGACAGGGCGAACTCTGCAAAGTCCGTTTGAGCGTCCGCATCGCCGGCAAGAGTACTTACGCAGGTTTTCGTGCTTTGGGGAAGGCTGCGGTGGTGGAGCAATTGTTGGATCACCGCACCGGCGCTGTCACGGCCACGGTGCATTTGCCGCGGCGCATTGAATTCCAGCAACGGGCGGTTGTCAGTGTTCAACGGTCCGGCTCCGAACGTCTCGCCGCATTGTTCCGACACAACGAGGCGATGCAACAGACGCGGGTCCTTGAGGATGACGTGGGAGGACTTCCGCGCGGCGTCCGGGTGCTTGAAGACGGGTTCGCGCGCGAAGCCGCTCCCGCCTTTGAAGGCGATCAACAAATAGTCCGCGCCCACCTGCGTCGGATGCGTCGAGACCAGCGTGTGCGCGGGGAAAACATCCACGAACGTCCGTCCGATCAATGCGACCGACGCCCAGTCAATCTGGTAGGCGTGCAGCCACACGGCAAAGCAGCCACCTTCGTTCAGGCGCGCTTTCACCTGCTCGAAGAAATCGCGCGTGAATAACGCCGCGCAGCCGGCCATCCACGGGTTGCTCGGCTCCGAGACGATCACATCATAGCGGCGGGGCGAGAGGGACAGGTGCGCGCGGGCATCCTGGATGATCAACTGCGTGCGCGGGTCGGCGAGCACGCGGTTGTTCCACGGCAGGAAATAGTCGCTGGCCTTCGCTGCCTGCTCATTGATTTCCAGGATGTCGAGGCGCTCCACAGGATAATGCAGCACTTCACCCGCCGTTACGCCGCTGGCCAAACCAATGACCAGCACGGAGCGTGGCGCGGGATGAAGTTGGATCGGCACGTGCGCCAGCAACACCTGCGTGTTCATGTCGCCGCGTGAGGATGCGTCGAATTTTCCGCTGTTGGCCATGTGAATTTCGGGCGTGCCCAGCGCGTTGAAGGTCCGAGTCACCGTCGTGAACCCGCCGATGCCCTCGCCGTAGAACAGCACCTCGTGGGGGTCGTGACGGGTGAGAATGCGCGGTCCGTCGAGCAATGCCTCGAACCATCCCGTGGACCGAAGCAACGGCCCGAAACCTTCCAGGCGGTGATATTTGCTGCTGGCCAGCACTTGATGGTTCCACCGCGGCAGCAAATACGCGCCCACCAGCCCGGCAACCACGAACGCGACGCCGGCGATCTTCGACGCCAGAGACAATTGCAGTCTCGCTCGCATGAGAACAGCGGCCACGAGCGCCGCCGTTATTTGAAGTGCGATCACAAGCGAAAGACCGTGCTCTTTGCCCAGCAACGGGATGAGCAGGAAGCCGGCAACGAACGATCCGAGCACCGCACCGCCCGAATTGATCGCGTAAGCCATCCCGATCGCGCGGCCGACGTTAGTGAGTTGGCGCGAACAGATTTTGCTGACGAGAGGAAACGCGGCTCCCAGGCACACGGTCGGCAGGCCGAGAAAAACCAGCAGCGCCATGGCCTTGAGGAACTGCTGGAGCGCGAAATGGTCGCCGCAAGCCGCCGTCAGCTTCGCGAAGAACAATTGGCTTCCACCAAGAACCTGGCTGACTCCCAATGCCAGCAACGCTGCGGCCAGTTGTGTTGTCACAAGCAACACCTCCGGTCGTTTCACCCGGTCCGCGATTCTCCCGAAGACCATGCTCCCTCCCGCGAGGCCGAGGATGAACGTAACCAGAATGATCGTGAAGGAATAATTCGTCGGGCCGACGATGAGTGCCAGCAGCTTTGTCCAGATGACCTCATAGGACATCGAGCAAAAGCCCGACACCGCGAAGAGCAGCAACGCGCCGCTGATGACGAACTGCTCGCCTCGTGCGGCAGTCACCGGAGCAGCCGTCTCGGTAATTGGGCGCTGCGCCGTCAGCCCGGGCGCCAAACCGACGCGCCTCGCCAGACGCATGGCCACCAGCCCGATGCCCGCACTCGCCGCCGCCGCCACGGTCAGGGTCCCCCACACGCCGAGACGCGGCACCAGCCAAATACCGCCCAACAGCGCCCCGACCGCTGCGCCGGCAGTGTTCAGCCCGTAAAGCAAGCCGGCGCTCCGGCCAGCAGCGCGCAGTTCACGGATTTGATACCGGCACAACACGGGAAGCGTCGCGCCCATGCATAAGGCGGGCACCGCCAGCGTCACGCAGCACCCAACAAATACCAACAGATTGTAAAGCAGGAAATGGCCGAACAGCCGCTCGTAAATCCAGCCATACGCGGGCTTGAGCGCCATCACAACCAGCGGAACGACGAGGGCGAATCCGGCGATGACAAGTTCAAGCCAACCGTAGAGCCGAATCAGTGCGCCCGCGCTTTCCTGCCGGTCAACAATGCGCCCGGCGAGATAACTTCCCGCCCCGATGCCGCCCATGAAGATGGTCAGCACAATCGCCACCGCGAACGGCGCTCCGCCGATGACGTTCGTGATCATCCGCGTCCATAACACCTCGTAAATCAGCCCGGTCATGCCCGAACCGAAAAAGCACAACCACAGAAGTCGGTCCGCAGACGTGGGATGAAGCCGAGCAGCTCCAGCCGTGCGCGCTGGAGTGACGCCTCCTTGCGCCGTGTTGCGTGTCGCCTGTTGCGTCCACTTTTTTTTGGACATAAGGCTACGAATTGCCACGCCTGGCCAAGGCAATGAGGACAAGCAAGACCGCAATGTGGAACGACCCTTTCATGCAGTCACTTTCTCGAAGCATCTGTCTCCGCACGCTGGCAGGGCGAAGAAAAGAAATTGGCTTCACACGAGCGCTGGCCTGGTCTAACCCGCTTATTCTCAGCGCAACGACGCAACGACAGGAGCGTTAAGAACATGTCATCATTGGGTTGCTGAGGCGGGTTGCATCATGAGTCAGGGCCAGCGCAGGCGGAAGAACCTCTGAGAAGCGTCCGTTTCAAACACATAAAGGGTACCTCCAACGTCGTAAATTGGCTCCCAGGGGCCGTCGATTTGGAAAGCCTGTTCCAACAAACCGTAACGCCTCACCCAGCCGGTTTGAGGATCCCAAACCCACTTGCCCTCCCAGTGCAACATCAGTCCCTCGCCGGTCTGTTCAATTCTCAACTCTGGAGCGCTCAGATCCACGTATCCGATCAGCGCGAGATCAAAAGCCAATACGTCCGAATCGGGGCTGTTCTGGTGCATCTCGACGGCGATCACGTTGTACTCACCAAGCTCTCCGGGATCTACGTTCGCCTCAATCCAGCCAAGCTCGGCCGGAGGCAGCTCTGTGTAGTTCGTGGCAGCGATCGAGCCGGCGGGCAGATTCGTCCGAAAAATCTCCATGCCATTCACGTACACGATGGCGCCATCCGCCAATTCAGAAAACAAGTAAAGCGTGAAACCGGTGAAGCGCGGCGGATTCTCCATGTAGAGCGAAAGCGAGGATCGAAAGTAAGTCGTAGGATGTCGAGCTCCGGGCGGACCGGTGTCAATAATTGTGTCTGCTGCCGGAGAGGTTCCCAAGATGGTGTCGCCGCTTCCCCAGTTTTCGGAATCAAAGTCCCTGGAATGCCAGTTCGGTCCTGGATCGGATCCACCGTCGAGATATTGCCAGTGAATGGAGGTCAGCAGAGCGGCGTCTGGCGGGCCGGTGAGCCAGATATTCACGGGTGCCGAGGTGCTCATGGTCCCGCTGTCGTCGGTGGCGCGCGCCGTCACAGACAGGTAATCCAGCAGAAAGGGTGCATTGGTCCAAACGATAGTGTACGGCGCCGTGACAGCTTCGCCAATTTTGGTTCCTTCCCAGAAGAATTCGACCCGGACTATCTCGCCATCTGGATCGACGGCGACGGCGTGAAGGGGGACCGCAATGCCCTGGATCGCCTCGCCGTTACTGGGACTGATAATGGCGACTTGTGGCTCCGATGGCAGATACGCCGTAAGGATCGAGTCAAAATACATATCCTCGCTCGCCGGGTCGGCTTGATGCACCTCCGCGGCGAGGACGTTCGTGCCGTTCACAAAAAGGTCCGGCGAGATGCGTTTCGGAAAATAGACGGCGTGTTCGGACCCTTCCACAGATGCCGCCGCAAGCGTGTGCGAGTTTGCTTCGCCTTTGGGCATGTTGCTGCGAAAGATTTCGATGCCGTTGAGGTAAACCACCGCGCCATCGTCACGATTGAGCCAGAGCACCGCGTTGCTGAGAGTGGCCGTGTCCGGCACCGTGAACGCACGCCGAAACCAGGTGGTGATGAATTTGTTCGTTGGGTCTCCGAACCAAATGACTGTAGTGATGCGCGGCCTCCATGGATCCCAAAGGTTGGGAGGATAGCCAAACGGAGCCACTCCGAGCAGCCATGTGCGGTCGTCGAAGTTCAACTCTCGCCACGCCGGCCCTGGGTCATTGCCGTCATCAAGATATTTCCAAAGCCCACTGCGCTGAACGAGCTGCAACACGACCGAGACGTTTACCACAGCGGAAGTACCGATCTGCCCCCAGTTATCCGTGGCGATAGCGAACAGGCTGAGACGTCGTCCGGGTGGCATGTTGGACACCGTTAACAGGAAGTAGCTGCCCCCACCGAGATTCGTCCTGGCGACCAACCGAGTGATACCGTCGAATAATTCGAGGCGCGCGATGCCGGCAAAACCAGGATTCAAAAAGCCTACGCCGACAGAAATATTGCCAGCCTGAACGTCAGACGCCACTGAGAGGTACGGAGCAGGCGGACCGACGACCGATAGATAGGCTGAGTAACTCCTGGCTTCACCAGCGGTGTTGTACACTCGCACTGAATACGAGCGGGCGTCATTGGTCGTAGCATTGTTGACCGTGAAAGTCCGATTGGTCGCGCCAGGGATAGGCCCTCCATAATAATCAAACCATTCATAAAACAAGGGTTCGGTGCCTTCAGCCTGAACCTCAAATGTGGCAGTGCCGCCCACGGGCACACTGTGATTCTCCGGCTGCCGGGTGATAAGTGGAGGCAACCCTGAAGTAAAGCTGACCTCGTCGAGCCCCGCCTTGGGCGAGCTCTCAGGAGAAGACGTGCGAGCATGCCACCGCAATACCTGAGTGCCGGCGGGGATGCGAACTTCCTTTGTCCACCAGCAGCAAGTCCAATTGTCGGTCAAATACACCACGTTGGTGAGCTGGGCGGGTGATTCGCCGTAACGCAGCGACAAGTCCATCGTTGGGGGGCGAAAGTAATAAAAGCGCAAGGTCCCTGGGCCGTTGACGGTGGTCTCCAACCAGGATGCGTCGGACGCCAACGACAACTCGCCACTTTCGGCGGCGTCCATTTCGTCGTAAGTGAAATTGGTCTGCGTCCTCCAGCCGATATCCCCTCCAGTCGTCCATAACAAATTAGTCGTGTCGAGGGCTTCTTCGAAGGTCGGCGTTTGCACCACCTCCAGCCAGGCAACGGCGCTGGTTATCGAACCGACGGGATTCGCCACGATGACGTCGTAGTTCCCTGTGTGTTCGCTCTGCAGATTGGTTAGAATCAATACCCGATTTGTGCCCGCGGGAATTTCCATGCCGTCCTTGCGCCACTGATAGGCGAAGGGTCCGCTGCCAGAGGCCGTGACTCTGAACCTGGCATCGAAACCAAAGCCATTGGTCTGGCTCTGCGGCTGCGTGAGAATGCCCGGCGCCGTCGGCAACACCACGAACGACATCGCGCTGGTGGCGGTGGGGACGCCGTACCACCACCACCATGTTTTCAGGATGACGGGTCCGGTGACTGCGCCGTGCGGCACCACAGCCGTGATTTGCGTGAAAGAGCCGTATGAAGATGAATAGTTCACCGACGGCACCCCGCCGAAGCTCACACCGCCCGGCGAGAGCGGTGGGAACAGGTTCAAACCTCGAATCGCTACCGTCGAGCCGACGGCGCCACTGCGAGGGACGAACTCCGTGATGAACATCGCGTTGTTCGTTTCGGCATAAAAAACCAATCCCTCCACGTGTTGGGAGACAACCGTAACGGGATTGGTAAACGTGGCCGCAAAGTTGAATCCCGGCTTCACGGTTCGCAGGAGATAACTTGAGGCCGCCAGTCCCACCAGCACAAAGCCCCCATCGCTGTCCGTCCAGGCGCCGCGAAAGTCCGCACCGGTGAGCCCGTTGTTTACGCGGACGCCCTGAAGCGGATTTCCCTGCCACAACACGCGCCCGCTGATGTGGAAAGTGGACGGGTTGCCCACACGCACCAGCACCGAAGCGCTGCCTTCGCCGCCTTTCATGTCCGACACCGTGCAACGCACAACGTATTCGCCACGGACCACCCAACTCTTGCTCACCGCAGGTTGATTGAGACTGCCCTCTGGCACAGAGCCATCGCCGAAATCCCAACTGTAGCTGACCATGTCGCCATCCGCGTCCGACGCCGTAGCGGTGAACTGCACCGTTTCGCCGGGAATGGCTGTGAGTGAGGACGCATTCAATGAGATTGCAGGCGAGCTTACATTTGTCGGCCGGAATTTGACGGCGATGTCCAGCCACACATCGGCGCCACTGCCGCCCTTGGCCACCGGAGTGATGAAAATGCCGCGGGCTGCGTCCACAAACGTCCGCCCAACGACTAGCGGCGCGTCGCGGAAGCCGGACACCGCGCCAGGATTCATGTCGAGCAACTGGTTGTGATCGACCCCAGGAGTGTTCGTCGCCCAGTGAACCAGCACGCCGCTCATGGCCAGCGGGCTGTTCGTGAATTGCTGGCGAAAATCCAGCCAGTAATCCGAGGGCAACCCGTGGAGCGAAGGTCCGGCGGGAATCCGCAGCGCATAGAAATGGTCTGCAATTAATTCCGCGCCGGTGTCCATCGCGTGCAGGCGATAGGTGCCGTTATTGGAAATGGTCAGGACGTTCGGCTCGCTCAACCAGCCAGCGATAAGCTTGAAGTTCGCATTCAGGTGCCCCGGGCCCGAACCCATGATATCGAACTCATTACCGAACTCCAGACGACGGCCTGGCCCGAGGACCGATTCGTCGTCGGTGAGCCATCCGCCGGCGTGCCGGTTGCCCAGATTGTGCCCCAACTCATGCTCGACCGTGCCGGGACGGAGCGACGGCCCTTGCACGAAGGCGCCTTTGCCGCCGATATAACCCAGTCCGCCCCACGGAAAGCCAATGTAGTGAAAGCTGACGACATCCAAGCGGTAGTCGAATACGTCAAAGCCTAGTGCCGCAGCAGCGCTTCGTGCATCAGCGAGCAGTTGCGAGGGATCCGCCGTCGCGTAGGCCGTGCTGGCACGCGGCAACCGAAGCACGGATGTCACTTCCACCGCGCCGAAAGAAAATTGTTGAAATGAATTCGCACGATAGAACTGATCGACTTCATTCATCACGTCGAGAGCGTCGCCTGTGGTCGTGTTGGCGCCAGGCAAGTCGGGAAAATCCACAATCAACACCAGAACATTGTTCGCTCCTGTGCTGGCCCAAGCGGCAATCGCAGCGGATTCCTCCTGAGCCCACAGTTCCTCCGAAAGCGCCGACGCGTGCGCAAGACTGCAAAGCCGATAAATTTGATCGCCAGATTCCACCAAAGGTGTGTCCGGCGTCGAGGCCTCGGCAGTTGTCGAAGCGACCTCCTTTCCTGAGATGGGGCATTGATTCTTTGTCGATTGTTTTGCTGCGCTGGCGGGCTCGTCTGAATCGAGGAGACGAACGGTGCTGTCACTCAGGGCCAGCATACCGTCCACTGCAATGCCATGCAGAGAAACCTCGCGGCTGGTCGCTTGCGATGCCCGTCGTCCGTAAACGTAAGCCCTATAGGTCCGGCCATCGATCCGGGCCCAGCGTTCAATAGCCTGAAAATCGGCTTCACGCCCCGCAAATGGCAGTGCGCCAAACACAGCCAGGTCGCCACGACCACTGACCCGTTCTTCCAGTTGCTCCTGAATCGCCGAGGGCAGCCGTTGGCGAACGGAGAACGGTATTCGCATTTGAAGAGCCTGCTCCGGATCGCGCTGGATCAGTTCCCCCAGGGCTTTCCTCCGTTGGCGAGCCAACTCCACACCCAATTCCTCTGCATCCGCCCGGTTCAAAGTGAAAGTCTGGAGCCAGCGATTGAAGGCCTCAATCGGCTCTGCGTTCGTTTGGGCGTGCAAGGCTGCCTTGGCGGCGGCGGCGTTGGTCACCGAAAAGCTAACGACGGATCGAGCCGACTGCCTTGGTGGCGCCATCAACGTCGATGCCGGCTGGTTCATGGACGCAACTCGCGACCGCGCGTTGAGCAGGGCGAGAAGCGCCAAGGCCACCAGAGCAAGCAGGGCCGAAATCTGGACGGGCCTTTTCATGAGATGACGGTCACTTCTCCGAGGCACTTATCCCGCACCGTTCCATTCGCAGGTGAGAATGAAAAACTGGCTTCATGCGCACAATGGCTAGTCTAACAAAAGCTCCGCTGCGTGGCGCTTCAGGTCGAGCGGCCAATTGTGACATTCATGTTACGGCGCGCAACCAAAGAGACCAGAAAGAAAGCATTCGTTACCGCGGCCGGTCGTTGCTCGCGTGGACGGAGCCGTCCGCGCTCCATGCGATGCATGAAGATTGCCTCCGGTGCTCCAAGCAGCGCTTTCGCCAGAGGCCTGTCTGTCTGTTCCACCAGGACAGAACCTGCGACAATCTCTTTAAGAAGTGGGGAGAGTCCGTTGCAGACTCTCCCCATCTGGCCCCAGTGGTATTTCAGGTGGTGTCAGAAGGGGCGGGGGATTCTATTGGCAAAACACTCGGAAGAACTTCGCCACGCCTCCGGTCAAAGTTGAATACGTGAGTATCCCGCCGGTGCCGGAAAGCGCACTGCCTTCGTTGTCCCATGTTGGGGCGTTGAGATCGGTCTTTGATTGCACCTGATACGATCCGCCGGCCACGGACGTAAACGTAATCTCCACGTTGCTTCCGTTTCGGACGATGCTCAACGATATCGGTGAGAGGCAGGGGTCGGGGTCGACAACCGGTCCCCCTGGTGTGCCTGCGCCTTCCCCGGTGATTAGGCAGGCCTCAGCAGCGAACGTCCAGTCGGATGCCCAGTTCAGGTCACTGAACGCGCCTTTGTAAGCCACGGGAGTGTAGAAGCCGTCATTGGGTGCAGTGAGATCACTGGTCAACGCCGGGCTGCCCGCTTGCGGGCGCGGGTCCAGCCGAAATGGCGGAATGTTCGTGCG
>Ga0137323_1000116_pt1 | contig 22328 bp, 23 predicted proteins | sample EasRivERMZT423_2_FD_102285 | JGI IMG/M metagenome (GOLD analysis project Ga0137323, IMG submission 102285) | Soil microbial communities from meander-bound floodplain in the East River, Colorado, USA - East River MetaG ERMZT423_2 | ecosystem: Environmental > Terrestrial > Soil > Floodplain ... | reverse complement strand
CGCAGGGGTGCCCGCACCGTCCGCGGGCTGAGATCACACCCTTAGAACCTGATCCGGTTCGTACCGGCGAAGGGAGCTTCGTATGACCTGCCGCACTCAGATGTTCTTCGCCCGCCAGGGCACGATCACTCCACAAATGCAGCGCGTCGCCGAGCGGGAGTCGCTGGCGCCGGAAACGATCCGAGACGAAGTCGCGATCGGCCGGCTGATCATTCCGGCGAACGTGAATCATCTCGCCAAGCGGCTCGACCCGATGGCGATCGGCAAAGTCGCCAGCGTCAAGATCAACGCGAACATCGGCAACTCGGCCGTGGAGTCGGATATCGACGGCGAGCTCGAGAAGCTGCATCACGCGGTACACTATGGCGCCGACACGGTCATGGACCTCTCGACCGGCGGCAACATCGACGCGATTCGCGAAGCGATCATCGCGGCGTCACCCGTGCCCATCGGCACGGTGCCGATCTACCAGGCGATTGAGACCGCCGGCGATGTCACCAAGCTCACTGCCGACGGTCTGCTCGAAAACATCGAGCACCAGGCGCAACAGGGCGTGGATTACGTCACCGTGCACGCGGGGATTCTGCGCGAGCACGTGGGACTCGCGCTGGGACGTGTCACCGGAATCGTGAGCCGCGGTGGATCGCTCATGGCGTACTGGATGACGCAGCATGGCAAGCAGAATCCGCTGTATGAGCACTACGACCGGCTGCTCGACATCGCGCGCGAGTATGACGTCACCCTGTCGCTCGGCGACGGGCTGCGGCCCGGCTCGATTGCCGACGCGACCGATAAGGCGCAGCTCGCGGAGTTGACGGTGCTGGGCGAGCTGACCGAGCGCGCGTGGAAGAGAGATGTGCAGGTGATGATCGAAGGGCCTGGGCACATCCCGATGCATCAGATCGAAGTGAACGTCCGGCTCGAGAAGGAGCTGTGCCACGAGGCGCCGTTCTACACGCTCGGGCCGCTGGTGACCGACGTCGCTCCAGGCTACGACCACATCACCTCGGCGATCGGCGCGGCGATGATCGGCTGGTTTGGAGCCGACATGCTCTGTTACGTCACGCGCAAAGAGCACCTCGGCTTGCCGAACGCGGAGGAAGTGCGCGAAGGAGTGATCGCGTACAAGATCGCGGCGCACGCGGCGAACATCGCGCGCCGGCGCCCGGGCGCCACCGAGCGCGACGACGCGCTGTCACGCGCGCGCTACGCGTTCGATTGGAACGAGCAGTTCCGGCTGTCGCTGGACCCCGCGCGGGCGCGCGAGCTGCACGATGAGGCGCTGCCCGCCGAGTACTTCAAGAGCGCGGAGTTTTGCGCGATGTGCGGGCCCAAGTTCTGCTCGATGCACATCACGCGCGAGATCGAGCGCTCGCTGGGAAAGCGCGAACCGCTGAAGCAGGAGACGCGCGAGCCGGTCGGCGCCGACTAGTCCAGCCGGCGTTCCGCCGAGCGCGCGTGTGCTTCGAGCCCCTCGACACGGGCGAACCACGCGGCGTCCTCGACGAGCGGCCGCGCCGCCGCGGCGTCGTCAATACGCAGCCAAGTGCGGACCCGCAGGAACGTATAGACCGAGAGCCCGCCCTTCGATCGCGCGGTGCCCGCCGTGGGAAGGACGTGGTTCGGTCCCGCCCCATAGTCTCCCAGCACCTCCGCTGAGCCGGCGCCGATGAAGAGCGCGCCGAAATGCGCGAGTCGAGGTGCGACGGCAGCGGCGTTATCGACACAAAGCTCCAGATGCTCGGGCGCAAGCGCGTCGCATGCGGCAATGCCCTCTTCGATGTTCGCAACTACGACCACCCCGCCGTTCGCGAGAGCCGCGCGGGCCACCGCCGCGGTCGGCAGCCCCGCGAGCTGGTGCTTCAGCTCCGCCGACACTCGATCGGGGAGCGTGGGATCAACCGTGACGAGCACGGGCACCGCATCGGGATCGTGTTCCGCCTGCGCGAGCAAGTCCGCGGCGACGACGGCCGGAGAGGCCGTGGCGTCGGCGAACACGACCAGTTCCGACGGCCCGGCGAGCATGTCGATCGGCACACGAGCCCCAACCAGCTGCTTGGCCGCGCTGACGTAGCGATTGCCGGGGCCGACGACCACGTCGCATGGACGAATGGGGCCGGCGCCGAACGCGAGTGCTGCGATCGCATGAGCCCCGCCGGCGGCCAGCACGCCGTCGGCACCCGCGACGGCGGCGGCCGCCAGCGTCATGGGCCCGGGCTTCGGGCTCGCGACCCAGATCTCCTTCACGCCCGCGGTTCGCGCGGTCACTGCCGTCATCAAGACAGACGAGGGCAGCGGATAGCGTCCGCCCGGCGCATAGCATCCGGCCCGCTCGAGGGGAGCGATCCAGTGGCCCGCTGCGCCACCGGGCACCGCGACGGTCACGGCTCCGAGCGCTCGCTGCTGCGCCGCAGCGAACGCGCGAATCCGCTCGGCGACCCTTTCGAGACGCGCGCGGTCCTCCGCCGGCAAGCCTGCGAGTGCGCGATCGAGTACAGCACGATCCAGGAACAGCGGCGCACCAGCCGCCACATCGCCTAATCGCTCCGCGTACTCGCGCAGCGCCGCTTCGCCGCGAGCCCGCACCGCCTCCACGATCGGCGCGGCGACGGTGAACGCCTCCGCTGGGATTCCGGCGGCGCGACGGCTCACCAGCTCCGCGACTGAACGACGGCTCAGCATGCGGGTGTCTTCCTGGCCATCGGGCGGCGGCTCACCGCGCGGTGGCGGCGCGCGAGCTCGGCGCGCACATCCGCCAACGTTCCGCCACCGCGCGCCAAAGCGACGAGCGCCATGTAGAGCACGTCGGCTGTCTCTCGCACCACATCCTCGGTCGACTCGGCGCGCGCCAGCTCCTCCGCCTCTTCAAGCAGTTTCGCGGCGAGCAGCCCAGGGTCGTCGAGCAACTGCGCTGTTCCCGATCCCTCGACGGGCTGGGTGACGCGGTCAGCGACCGTGCGTTCGAGATCGCCGAGATCGAATTCTGAGTGCCAGCACGAGGGGCGCTGTAGATGGCAAAATCCGGCGCCGCTCTGGCGTACGGTGAAGCGCAGCGCGTCGCGGTCGCAGTCCAGGTCCACACGCACCAGCTGCTGCGCGTTACCCGACGTCTCTCCTTTCACCCAGAGAGCTCCACGCGAGCGCGACCAATAGATGCCTCGCCGCTCCGCCACGGCACGCGCGAGCGATTCCTTCGTGCTCCAGACGAGACCGAGCGCACGACCGGCGTCGTCGCAGACGACGGTCGGCCAGACGTCGCCGGCCAACGGTTTCGCGAGCGGCGCGGCGACGGCGTCGCCCAGTGCAAGCTTGCCGGTGTACAGCGCCATGCCGACCTGCGCATCGGCGCCCAGCGAATCGAGCTCGGCCACTTCGGTCGCGGAGGTGATTCCACCCGCCGCGGTCACGCGGGCTCCGGCGGCGGCGCGCACGACGGCTTCGACCGCCGCGCGGTCGAACCCTGCCATTGCTCCTTCTTTTTCCACCTGTGTGAAGAGAAAGCCACCGACGACCGGAGCGAGGTCGCGCACACGTTCGAGCACGGGCACGCCTGTCCTGCCGCGCCACCCGTCCACGACCACCTCGCCACGTTCGGCATCAACGGCCGCGATGACGCGCTCGCGTGGCAAGCCGGCGCAGAATTCCGGCGTCGCCGCGGTGCCGATCATCACCTGGACCGCGCCGGCGTCGAGCCAGCGGCGCGCACTGTCCAAATCGCGGATGCCGCCGCCCACGCGGCACGGCGCGCGGCGGACGAGATCCCGGATCAACGCCGAGTTCGAGCCCTGCCCGAGCGCGGCGTCGAGATCGACGATCGCGACTTCGCCCGCGACCGAGAATTGTTCCAGCCGCGCGACGGGATCACCGCCGTCCAGCACGAACTCCTTGCCGCGCCGCAGCTGCACCGCGCGTCCGTCCATGATGTCGATGCTCGGCACGATCATCGGCGCACCCGAATCCCGCGGATCGCGAGATCCGCCTTGATGCCGTCTACGGTATCCTCGTCGTCGTGGAACACGGAGGCCGCGAGGACGGCGTCGGCACCGGCGTCGAATGCGGCGGCGACGTGCGCCCGGCCGCCCACTCCGCCCGACGCGATCACCGGCACGCGCACGGCGTCCGCCACCGCACGCAGCAGCGCCACGTCGGGGCCTGCGCGCGTGCCGTCCCGATCCCAGCTGGTCAGCAGAATCTCTCCGGCGCCGAGCCGTTCTCCTTCTTGCGCCCAGGCGACCGCGTTCGGAAGCGCCACCTCCCGGCCGCCGAGCACGAGTACCTCCCACACCGCTGACGCACGGCGGGCGTCGATGGCAAGTACGATGCACTGGCGTCCGAATTCGGCCGCTAACTCAGTAAGCAGCTCAGGTCGCCGCACCGCCGCCGTGTTCACGCTGATCTTGTCGGCGCCGGCGGCGAGCAGGCTGCGGGCGTCGGCCACGCTGCGGACGCCGCCGCCCACGGTGAGCGGAATCCGCAGGACCGCGCGCACTCGGCGGACGGTGTTGAGCTGCGTGCCCCGCGCCTCCGGCGCCGCGCCAATGTCGAGGACGACGATCTCGTCGGCGCCTTGCGCTTCGTAGCGCGCGGCGCGCTCGGCGGGATCGCCGGCATCGCGCAAACCTTGGAAGCGAACGCCCTTCACCACACGGCCATCGCGGACATCGAGACACGGTACGATCCGCCGTCGCAGACCGGCGGCTCCGGGGGCCACCATGGCGCCCGCCGCGCGTCGCCCGGTCAGCCAGCGCTCGAGTAGCGACGCCCCGTACTCTCCAGACAACTCGGGGTGGAATTGGCAGGCGAGAGTGGTTTCCCGTTCCAGCGCCGCCACAAAGCGTCTTCCGTGCGTGGTCCAGGCGGCGGTCCAGCCGGGCACGGGATCGAGCAGCGCGTACGAGTTCGCGAACGCGGCATTGCCGCTGCTCACCAACTGCGCGCCAGGCTCCGCCGCGACTTGATTCCAGCCGAGGTGCGGCACTCGGACATCATCTGGGAGGCGGCCGCACGTCGCTGGGATGAGCCCCAGCCCCTGAACACCCGGCGATTCCTCGCTGCCTTCACACAGCATCTGCATGCCGAGACACACGGCCAGCACCGGGGTACCGCGCCCGATGACTTCGCGCGCCGCGTCATCCAGCCCGCGCGCACGGAGCGTCGCGATCCCGCTCCCAAACGCGCCGACGCCCGGCAGCACGAGTCGCTCCGACCGGCGCACGACATCCGGATCACTTGTCACAACCGCCACCGCGCCCAGTCGCGCGAATCCGGCGACGATCGAGGCGAGATTGGCTACCCCTGAGTCGATGATGACCACGTCAGACACGGAGGGGCACTCCCAGCGTGCCTTTGGTGGACGGGATGTCTTGAGAGGATGTGAGCGCGACCGCCTGGCGCAGCGCGAGCGCCGCCGCCTTGAACGCCGCCTCGGCTTTGTGATGGTCGTTCTCGCCCTTCAGCACGTCCACGTGCAGCGTGATCCGCGCGGCAGCCGCGAGCGAGCGCAGGACGTGAGGAATGTTCTCGCACGACAGCTCTCCGACCTTGTCGCGGCGCAAATCGAGGTTCACGTCGGCGAACGGCCGCCCCGAGAGATCGATCACGGCGCGCGCGAGCGCCTCGTCGAGCGGCGCGTAGGCCCAGCCGAACCGTTCCACGCCGCGTCGCTCGCCCAGCGCGCGGTCGAGCGCTTCGCCAAGCGCGAGCGCGCAGTCTTCGGCGGTGTGATGATCGTCCACGTGCAGATCGCCCCGGCATTCGAGCGTCAGATCGAAGCGCGCGTGGCGGCCGAGGGAATCGAGCAGGTGGTCGAGAAAACCGATCCCGGTGCGGATGTCCGTAGTGCCCGATCCGTCGAGCGTGAGCTGGACATGAACGGACGTTTCGCGCGTCGCGCGATCGGCGGTAGCGGCACGAGTGGTAGTCATGGCAGGAGCTCCAGGAGTTCACCGACATCCCGCAGCACGCGGGCGGCGCCGGCGTCGAGCAGGGCGGCGGTAGTGGCGGGCACGTCGTCACCAGGTGCGACGATCCCGAGCGGCAGCGCGCCGGCGCCCAACGCCGCACGCACGTCGTCAGGCGTGTTGCCGAGCATCCAGGCGCGTTGCGCGTCGAGTCGCTGCATGGCGAGACGAACCGGCGCAGGATCCGGCTTGGCGGCAGCGTCCTCCATACAGACGACCGTCCTGAATGAACCGGCGATCCCCGCGCGATCGAGGAACCAGCGAGCCTCCTCGCGCGGGCGTCCCGTGACGATGGCGGCGGGCAATCGTCCGCTCAGCTGCGCGAGCAGGTCGCACGAGCAGAGCAGCCGCTCGCGCTCGCGCAACCCGGGCGTCGCTGGCGTGCCGAGGTAGATCGCCTGGAAGCGCGCGGTGACATCGGGCAGGCTCGCGGTCACGCCGCGCGCCGAGAGCAGCCGTTGCGTGAGCACCCAGTCGTTGCTCGCGTCGCCGGCGCGCATTGCGGCGGCGATGTCTTCCTGCGTCAGGGTGACGCCATATGACTGATCGGTCGCGATGATCGTCGCACGCTGCGAGTCGCGCACGTCGGCCAACACACCGTCGAGGTCGAAGACCAGCGCGTCGGGCGCGAGGGCGAGGTCGAGCGCGGCGCTGAGCTGCGCGAAGTCGCGCGCGTCACCCGGCAACGTGATCCGCAGCTGCCCCACCAACGACGGCCGGTCAGGGAAGTCCCGCACCAGAACGCCGCGAGCCCGCAGCGCCGACCACACGAACGCCGCGCGCGTCCCGAAGTCGGCCAACACGAAATTCGCCTGAGACGCCCGCACACGGATGCCGCGTGCGGTGAGCTGCGCGGTGAGCGCGGCGCGCTCCTCCCGGATTCTCATGACGTGTGGGCGCACCGAGGCGACGCCGCTCCGCAGGCGCGCCAGCGCGAGCGCGATCGACGGCCCCGCGACGGGATATGGCGCACCCGCCGCGCGCAGCGCACCGATCACCGACGCGTCGCCCACGGCGTAGCCGATGCGGCAGCCCGCCAGGCCCCACGCCTTGGACAGCGTGCGCACGACCACGACGTTCGGCAGGTCCAACACGCCGAGCGTGAGATCATCGTCGGCATACTCGACGTACGCGTGATCTACAAGGATCAGCGCATTCGACGCTTTCGCGGCAATGCGCCGCACGTCGGCGAGCGTTGCAACACCGCCGGTCGGGTTATTGGGCGAGACGATCGTGACCACCGCTGTGCGGGCGTCGATCTGTGACTCGAAACCGGCGGTGGGGAACGCGTCGGCCGTCCATGGCACGCGGGTCACCTCGCCCTTTGCGAGCGCCGCGAAGCGGTCGAACATGTCGAAGCTGGGGTCGGGCAGGAGCAGCGTGCGCCCCGGCTCGAGATAGGCCCGACAGATGCGGTCGATCGCCTCGTCGGCCCCGGCCGTGACAATCACCCGATCGGCGTTCACTCCCAACATCGCAGCGAGCGCTTGCTCGAGCGGCGCGACGTCGGGGTAACGACGTAGCAGCTCGACGTCGGCGCTCGCGAGCTCGGCGAGCAACTCGCGCGAGGACGAGACCCCCTCGTTGCTGTCGAGGCGAAGCATCCCCGGCCTCGCGACTTGGGGACGCGCATACGCCGAGCTCGACTGGACACGAGAATACGGGCCGCGCTTCGTGATGCCCGCGCTCATGGAACGATCTGCGTCATGGCGGACACGACGACATCGGTCCCTCCCGCGGCCTTCACGGCGGGGATCACGCGGGGCAGCTCGCTCTTCGGCACGGCAGCTTTCACGGCGTAGCCCGCGGCGCCAAACAGCGGTGCGACCGTCGGGCGCCGCATCGCGGGCAGCGCCGACACGACCGCGTCGAGACATTCCGCCGTCGCGTTGACCTCGAGCATGACGCGGCGGCGCGCTTCGAGGACCGAGCGCAGCAGCAACGTCAGGTCTTCGATGCGCCCGCGTTTCTCGGGATCGTCGAGCGCGGCCTGGTTTGCGTAGAACCTCGTGGACGAGCGCATCAGCACGTCGACCACGGTCAGTCCATTCGCTTCGAGTGTCGCGCCGGTCGCGGTGTTGTCCACGATCACGTCGGCATCTTCCGGCGGGAACACTTCGGTCGCGCCGTACGAGCGGATCAGCGCGGCGTCGAGCCCGCGTGACTCGATCCAGCAGCGGCCGAGTCGCTCATACTCCGTTGCCACGACCAGGCGGCGGGCGGGGAGTCCACCGCCTTCGGTGACGAGCGCGCTCGGCGCGGCGGCCACGAGCTGCACGGCGTCGAGTCCCGTATCGAGCAGCTCCACGACGTCGGCCTGCAGCTCGGCCACCCAATCGGCGCCGGCGAATCCCGCGTCGCGGCTGCCCACGGCCAGCATTTCCACGATGTTCTGGGGCTTCAGCATCTTCGCTTCGGCGCCCGGCAGCGCCACGTCGGGGCGGTAACCGCGCGCGCTGGGACGCACGCTGATCCCCGCGTCGGCGAGGAGGGTCAAAACGCCCTGCTCCATCCGGCCTTTGGGAAGACCGAGACTGAATCTGGACATCTGTCGACTCCGCGTTGGCCGAACCGGAGTCCCCCAAGGTCGAGACGTCGCTCCTAAAGCACGACGCCGGCCCTGGGGGGGCCGGCGTCGGTGATGAACTCAAGCTGCTGGACGCCTCCGGCTATCCCCCGTGGACCGAGTGACCGTGGTGATGCCGGTGATGCGTCGTGCGCGTCATGGTAAGTGATCTAGCGCGCTGAGCAGAACGTGTCAAGGCGACGAGCTCCGCTCGCGCTCCGCATCCGCGATCGCGCGGTCGAGCGCCTGCTGACGTTCGGGGTCCGATGCCTGTTGGCGCAGCCCGCGCAGGGCGGCAAGATGTGCCGTGCGCAGCGCCTGGTCCGAGGCGACGGCGATGTCGGGCCGGACACCCACGCGCTCCCAGTTGGTCTTCGTGATCGGGTTGATCGCGCGCCCGCTCGGCACCCACACGGCGAAGTAGTTCGTAACTCGGCGCGGGCCGCCCGGATGCGCACCACCGCCGGTCGTGTCCCCCACGATCGTGGCACGCTTGCGTGTCTGCAGGTTGTACGTGAACTCCTCGGCGCCCGAAAACGTGTTGCGACTCGTGAGGACGTAAAGTGGTTTATCAGGACCGTAGCGCGTGCCGGGCACGGTCTTGCTCGTGTAGAAGTCGTCCGTGCGATTGTCGGGGCGCCAATAGAGCGAGTTCAGATGCAAGGGCTCGGGCCCAAACAGATAGCTCGTGACCTGCGCCACCATGTGCGGAGAGCCGCCGCCGTTGCGCCGCACATCGATGATCAGCGCGTCGGTGTTTCCGAGGAATGTGAAGGCCGTGGCCGCGACACTCGACACGTCCGCGGTGTCGAAGCCAAAGCTGCGGATCTCCAGGTAGCCGACATTGCCGGGCAGGCGTTCGACCCGCTCGAATCCAAAATTCATCCGCTGACCAAACAGCTTGGCCTCTGCCCGATCATCGGGGCTCGGGCCGTCGCCGCCGGGCCCGGCTGGAACGCCGCGAGCGACGAAGCGCACGCGCAAGTGTTTGTCGTGACTGACCGCCTGCAGGTGAGCCGTCAGGGAATCGGCGAACGTGCGCGAGCTGGTGATGCCATCGTACTCGCCGCGGCGCTGGCGCGCGCGAATCGCCCGCTCCATGGCTTTGGCGGTATCGGGAAAGACATACGCCTCGTTCAGCCGGGCAATGACGCCGTCGATGATGGTGCGACGCTCGGCGGCGTCGACGGCGCGATCGGGTTGGTCTTGAGCGGCCAGCGGGAGCGCGAGAATCAGCGCGGCAAACGCGAGCGTGCTACGCACGGCGAAGGCTCCTCGAGGGGTTTCCTCTAGTGACGCGCGAGCGTGCGGTTTGGTTGCGTCAGCGTCCGATGAGGAACGCTACCAGGCTATGCCGTAGTCCTCGCCGTGATTCGACGATCCGCCCCAGAACGACCCGTGCTTCCAGTCGAAGAAGATCGCGTTGATCGGCCCTGAGGTCCGATCATCGAAGTCGAGGCGGTAGCCCATCGAGCGCAGCTCGTGCCGAATCCAGGCCGGCGTATCGTCCCGCAGTGTCAGCCGACCCGGCTCCGTCTCATGGTCGCCGAATGAGTTGCGCATCTGGTAGCTCGTGATGTTCGCCGCCTCGACGGCCTCCTGCACCGTCATCCCGAACTCGACGACGTTGAGGAAAAACTGGAGCAGGTTCTGATCCTGCGTGTCACCGCCCTGCACCGCGAACGACAAGAACGGCTTGCCGTCCTTGAGCGCGAGGCTCGGCGTCAGCGTGACGCGCGGGCGCTGGCCCGGACGGATCACATTGAAGGGGTTGTCGGCCGAATCGACCACGAACTGTTGCGCCCGCTGGCTCACGCCAATTCCCGTCCGTCCCGCGATCACCGCCGGGATCCATCCACCCGACGGCGTGATCGACACGACCCAACCCGAGCTGTCCGCCGCCTCGATCGACGTGGTACCGCGGGTGAACGCCTCGTCAAATGCTGCCTGGTCTTCCAGCGAAGTGGTCGTCGCGGGTTGCGAAGACCAGCGTTGCAGCAGCGGCAGGTACGGATTCGTGCCGCCCTGGAAGGGATAAGGATCGCCGGGCTTGATGTCGGGATCGTTCCGCTCCTGGTTGATCAGCCGCGCGCGCTGGCGTGCGTAATCCTTTGACAAGAGGCCACGAATCGGCTCTTCAGGCGCGAACGCCGGATCGCCGTAGTAAAAGTCGCGATCGGCAAACGCGAGGTTCATCGTCTGATACAGCGTATGGATGTAGCGCGCGCTGTTGTAGCCCATCGCCTTCAGATCGAAGCCCTCGAGGATATTGAGCGCCTGCAGCATGGCGGGGCCCTGGGTCCACGGCTGGAGCTTGTACACGTCGATGCCGCGATACTGTATCATTACTGGCTCTTCTGTTTTGACACGCCAGTTGGCCAGATCCGCCAGCGTAATGAGCCCACCCTCCTCCTGCACGCCGCGCACGAACTCCTGCGCGATGTCACCACGATAGAAGCGTTCGTACGCCGCCATGATCGCGTCGCGCCGGCTCTTGCCGCTGCGCAGCGCCTGCTGCTCCGCCTCGACCAGCTTGCGCAGCGTCGCCGCGAGGTCCGCCTGGCGGAAGATCTCTCCCGCTTCGGGCGCTTCCCGCTTCTCGCCGGCGTGCGGGAGCATCACCGCGCGTGAATAGCGCCATTGCTTGAGCCAGCGTTTCTGGCGCTCGATCGAGTTCGCCGTCTCCGCGTCGATCGGATAGCCGTCGGCCAAACGGATCGCCGGCTCGAGGACCTCGCGCAGGCTCAGTTTGCCGTAGTCGGCGAGCATCACCATCAGCCCACCCGGTGTTCCGGGCGTGATGGCTGAGAGCGGACCGTACTCGGGTGGGAAGCGCATGCCCTTGGAGCGGTAGAAATCCGCCGTCGCGCCGGTAGGGGCGACGCCGAGCGCGTTGATCGCGATGACCTTCTTGGTTTGGGGGTTGTAGATCAGCGCCTGGGTCTCGCCGCCCCATGACAGGACGTCCCACATCGTGGTCACGGACGCGAGCATGGCGCAGGCGGCGTCGACAGCGTTGCCGCCTCTCTGGAACATCATGGCGCCTGCAGTGGCGCCCAGCGGCTTGCCGGTGATCGCAACCCAATGGCGGCCGTGCAAGGCCGGCTTCTGGGTACGCTGAGCCGGAAGGGTGGTCGGAAGAATGCAGAGCGCGATCAACAGGCAGCGACGGACGACCATCTGTGCTCCGAGAAGGGATCGATTGGAAGTTATCTTACCATCATGCGCGTGGCCATCGTTCCCAGCACCCGGGCGGGACGGATCCGCATGATCGCAATCGCCAGCTTTCTGCCGCTGCTGTTTCTCGTGATCTGGCTCTTCACCGTGCGCATGCCCGGTCCTGCCTTCACCGGCCCGCTCCCCCCGCTCACGCCCAATCAGGAGCACATGCGCACTGCACTCGAGCAGCACGTACGGTTTCTCGCGCATACGATCGGTGTCCGGGGAGACCGAAACTGGACCAACGTGTACCGCGCGGCCGCGTACATCGAACGCACACTCAAGGGGCTGGGCTACCAGGTCGTCTCGCACGAGTTCTCGGCCTACAACCGCAACTATCGCAACATCGAGGCGACGCTCCCCGGCATGAATCGCCCGCAGGAAGTCGTGATCCTCGGCGCGCACTACGACAGCGCGGAGGAGGCCCCCGGCGCGGACGACAACGCCAGCGGCGTAGCTGGCGTGCTCGAGCTCGCGCGTGTGTTTGCCGGCGAACGCCAATCACGCACAGTCCGGTTTGTCTTCTTCCCTAACGAAGAGCCGCCGTCGTTTCCGACGGCGAACATGGGCAGCCGGCATTACGCGACGGCGGCGCGGGCGCAGAACGATCAGATCACGGCGATGCTCTCGATCGAGTCGATCGGCTACTACGACACGGACAAGGGAAGCCAGCGCTATCCGTTCCCGTTGAACCTGGCGTATCCCGACGTCGGTGATTTCATCGGCTTCGTCTCGAACCTCCGGTCGCGCTCACTGCTCCATGACGCCATCAGCGCGTTTCGCGCGCACGCCACGATGCCCACGCAGGGCGCGGCCGCCCCGTCCTGGGTGCCGGGGGTGTGGTGGTCGGATCACTGGGCGTTCTGGCGAGAGGGATACCCGGCGATCATGATCACCGACACGGCCCCGTACCGAAATCCGTTCTACCACACGCCCGAGGACACCGCGGACAAGCTGGATTACAATCGCATGGCGCGGGTCGTCCACGGCCTTACACACGTCGTGAGGGCTGTGGCGAACTGATTAGGGCTAGGGGCTGCGGGTTAGGGCAAATGCGCGGACGGGAAAGCTGCCCATTCCTTTGACTCGTGGCGGCACTGCGAAAAAGCGGAATCCATGCTCCGGCAGCGAGCCCAGGTTGGTCATGTGCTCGACGATCGCCACACCGGCGCCGAGGAGAATAGTGTGAGCCGGCCGTGTGCCGTCCTTGTGGTCGTCGATGTTGAGCGAATCGATCCCCACCAGCACAGCGCCCGCCTTCACGAGATGCTCGGCGGCCTCCCGAGTGACGAAGGGATGCTCCCCGGCGGAGTAGGTGTCGGTCCTCCAATGCGCATCCCAGCCGGTGTGCACCAACACCGCTTTGCCTTTCACGTCGAGGTCCGCGAAGCGCGCCGGGTCGAGGGCGCGAGCACGAGGGCTGGTCGCGCGGACCACCACTGCCGGCAAATCCGCCACGGCCTCGAGCCGATATCCGGCGACGTCGTGTCCGCCTTCATACCGGTGGAACGGCGCGTCGATGTAGGTGCCGGTGTTGGCCAGCAGCTCGATCGTGCCGATCTGGAACGTCGTACCGGGAGTGTAGCGGGCCTTGGAGGATTCCCGGGAAAGCCAATCGCTGACTGTGGGCCCGGGCATGCCACCGTAGGTGACCATCCCATGTTCGATCTCGTGGCTCAGGTCGATCAGGCGGGCCATATGCGGGCGAGTGCTTTCAAGAGGTGACTCTCCGGTGTCGATCCGTCGGGCGCTTCGGACAGGACGATGGCCATCCGCCGCCGCAGGAGTGGATCACGCGTCGCCTGAGCGGCGAATTGGACCGTGAGGGGGACGAACCAGGGCGCTTGGCGCGCACCCGATCCGGCGCGGGCCACGGCGGCATATTGCTCAAACAGCGCCAAGAGAAAGGCCCCCTTGGACGGAAAATGGCGGTAAATGGCGCCCTTGGTGAATCCGGCGGCCAGGGCCACCTCGTCGAGCGTCGCAAGCTCGAAGCCGCGCTCGGCGAACAGCTCGAGCCCGGCAGCGACGAGCAGGGACCTCGTTTCAGCCTTGCGGCGCTGATGAATGATTCCCACGAGTATCTAGGATACTCATGGGAACCTATTGCGCAAGGCGCGACCGAACCTCATAGTGCGGGACATTTCATTCGGAGACGGTCATGGCGGACAATCTCCAGTTCGATCACGCCGAGCCCAATGCCGGTGCCTCGAGCGCGCCGGGCACGGTGTCTTGCACGGTGTGCAGCACTCCGTTGCGGGAGACCTACTACGTCGCCAACGGTCACATCGTTTGCGATAGATGCCGTCGCTCGGTGGAGGCCGACTGGAATCGCGGCGGCGCAGCCGGTCGCTTGGGGAAGGCCATCGCCCTTGGGATCCTGGCGACGATCGGATGTTCAGTGCTCTGGTACGCCGTCCTCAAACTCACCGACAGCCAGTGGGGCATTCTTGCGATTGTCGTCGGCCTGGTGGTCGGCGGGGCGGTTCGCAAAGGCTCGAACGGCCGCGGCGGATGGCGCTACCAGACGTTGGCGATCTTTCTCACCTATACCGCGGTCGTCTCTTCTTATGTGCCCTTCATCGTCGAGGGCCTGCGCGAGCGTGCCACGCAGGTGAGCTCCGCGACGCCATCTGACAGCACCGCACTCACGAAGGATTCCCCACTCACGAAGGATTCCGCGACCGTGGCAGCCAAGGCCGATGCGATCGGTCCGATCGGATTCATCTTCGGCATTCTGTTGTTACTCGGGTTGCTGTATGCGACACCGTTTCTCGCCGGCCTCGGGAATTTCATCGGCATTCTGATCATCGGCTTTGCGCTCTACGAAGCGTGGAAACTCAACCGCCGAGTGGAACTGCGCGTGTCGGGGCCGCACCAGGTCTCAACGAGCGGCGCGCCAGCATAGACGCGTCAACTGTCGTGAGGTGTCCGCGCTGCGGGACGGAAGTCGCCGCGGCGCTGTTGACGTGCCCCGCCTGTGGGTGGCTGCGCTTCTCCAACGAGCTCAAACGCCTGGCCGCCGAGGCGGAGGAGCACCAGCACGGCGGACGATTCACCGAAGCCCTCGCGGCATGGCGCGCCGCCATGGATCTGCTGCCGCCCAACAGCCGTCAGTACGAGGCGGTCGCCGCGCGGATCGCGGAGCTGGGCCGGCAAGGTCCCGCCAAGGGTGAGCAACCCCGTCCACCGTGGACCAAGCGGGTCGGTGTTCTCGGCGTCATCGCTCTGTTTCTCTGGAAATTCAAGATTGTCATTGCATTCGTGCTGACCAAGGGCAAGCTGCTGTTGCTCGGGCTTACAAAGACCAGCACGCTGTTTTCGATGATTCTCTCGTTGGGGGTTTACTGGCAGGCGTTCGGCTGGAAGTGGGCGTTTGGTGTCGTGGCGTCGATCTACGTGCACGAAATGGGGCACGTCGCCATGCTCCGTCACTACGGGATCCCCGCCACGGCGCCAATGTTCATCCCCGGTGTCGGCGCAGTGATTCGCAGCCGGTTCTACCCGACAGATGTCGTCGCCCAGGCGCGTGTGGGTCTGGCGGGCCCCGTCTGGGGGCTCGGCGCTGCACTCACCTGCTACGTGATCTATCAGCTCACAGGTCAGGCGGCGTGGGGCGCGCTCGCGGAGATCGGTGCGTGGATCAACCTGTTCAACTTGACTCCTGTATGGCAGCTCGACGGGGCGCACGGGTTCAAAGCGCTCACGAAAGCGCAACGTTGGATCGCCGTCGCGGCAATCGGCGTCGCATGGGCGCTGAGCGCCAAAGGACTCCTCGTGCTGCTCCTCATCTTCGCCGTGTTGGCCGCCTTCGGCGGCAAGGCCGCTTCGCAGCCCGACCGGAGGGCGCTGCTCGAGTACGTCGTGTTGGTCGCGGCGCTCACCGCCCTCGCGTCGATTCCCGTTCCCGTCAGCGCACTAGACTAGATACCGGTGAGTATCTACGATACTCGCCGGTCCCTTGACTGAGGTAAGCGCCCGTCTAGGTTTGCCTTTCGCCGCCGCGTCGCTCAACGCACTCAGGAGATGGAATGCCGTACATCATCGCCGAGCCCTGCATCAACGTCAAAGACAGATCGTGCGTTGACGTCTGCCCGGTGGACTGCATCTACGAGGGTCCGGACATGCTGTACATCCACCCGGACGAGTGCATCGATTGCGGCGCGTGCGAACCCGAGTGCCCCGTCACCGCGATCTTCCCCGAAGAGGACACGCCGCCCCAGTGGAAGGATTACATCGCCAAGAACCGGGACGTATTCCAAAGCGAGACCCCGCCCGGCAAGCCGCAGCGCAAGGGCTCATAGAAAGGCGCTCAGGGCGTCGTTGAAGGCGCCCGGCTGCTCCAACGGCGAGAGATGTCCCGATCCGGGAATCACCAGGAATCGCGCGCCCGGAATTGCACCCGCCATGTCCTCCATCCCAGTCGCCGGCGTGATCTGATCGGCGTCGCCCGCAACCACCAGGACGGGAACTCGAATCTGGCGGAGTAGCGGCGTCGAATCAGGCCGGTCGCGTAGCGCTCGCAGCGCACCGACGATTCCCGCGATCGGTTGGCGCTGGATCATCGTCGTCACCTCCCGCGCGATCTCGGCTCCCGTGGTGGGCGCGAGCAGCTTGGGGATCAACTCCCGCGTGACGGCGCCCGCTCCTTCCTTCTTTGCCCGCGCCGCGAGCGCATCACGAGCGTGTCGAGCCTCGGGTGTATCGGCGGTCGCTTTCGTGTGACAGAGCACCGCCGCCCGCATGCGGTCCGGAAACCGCCGCAGCAGCTCGAAGACGATATAGCCACCCAGGGACAACCCGCACACGACCGTCGCGTCGATCTCGAGCTGGTCGAGCGTACCGATCAAATCGTCGGCGTACGCGGCCATCGAGAAGGCGCCCGGCGCCGCCGGCCCCGTGCGCGAGCCGGCACTCAGCAAGTCGGGCGCGACGCAGCGCCACCGCGTGAGTGCCGCGATCTGATGTCGCCACATTTGATGATCGAACGGGAATCCGTGAATGAAGAGAACGGCGGTCATGGCCACGCGAATGTATGCCAAAAAACCACTCGTCGTACGTCGTGCGTCGTGTGTCGTAAGAAGATACTGAAAGCCTTGGCTCCGTACGTGGGATCGAGCCGCACTCCGTGTTGCACCGCCAGGGACCGAGCCAACTCTCCCTCCGGGGTGGGATGACCGTAGCCCGGTCCGATCCCATCGACGACGTCGACACGAATTGACGATCGCGGCACGGTGACCTCGATCCCAGCCTGCTGGATCAGCGCCGCCGCCTTGCGCGCGAGGCGCAGCGTCCGCCAACGATTCGCGACGATGCGTGGCGCCACCCGGACCGCGATGACGCGCGTCGACCACCCTAACCACGCGATGCCCAGCGCGATGCCCGCCGCGGTCCCACCGGTACCGAGTGGCACGACGATCGAATCGGGCGGCGCGGCGAGCTGTTCGCTCAACTCGAGCGTTGCCAGGAAATGACCGAGCACCGCGCGCGGCTCGGCACCGCCGCCGGGAATCCAGCGCGGCGTCCCCAGATGATGCGCCGCGCGCCACGCGCGCCACACCGCCCACGGCAGGGTCAGCACGCTGGCTGCGCACACGACGACACTCGCGCTGCCCGCGGTCGCCGCGAACACACTCTTGCTGGCCTCGGTCTCCGGCTGCGCGAACAGCGCGACCGCCGTGCGATAGCCCTGCGCCCGTGCGGCCCGCGCCGTCGCGAGTGCATGACTCGATCCCTCGCCACCAATCGTCACGAACACTGAACGCGGCGGCGCTCCCGCGAGCAGGAACTCGAGACCGCGAATCTTGTTGCCCCCCGCCAGGTCCTCGCGCTTCAGCCACAGCGCCTGGAGCCCGAGCGCGCGGGCGAGCGCCGGCTGCTCCTCGAGGCGCGTCGGCCACTCCCCGAGACTACACGGCGCGAAGGCGGTGCGTATCTTTGTGGCCAACACAGCGGAGCGATCCATGCAAGTAACCACCGATTACATCCGTCATGCGGCGCGAGCCGCCCGCAAATGTGCAGGCGATCCGCTGGGCGGTGCCCCTCAGGCTCCAGATCCGGAATTCTACAAGACCCTGGCCAAGGCGCTCGAACAAATCGCCGCCGGAATGGAGGCGCTAGGGAAGCAGGAGTGACGGCTTCCTGGGCCTACCTCGACACGCCACCAACATTGGCGGCGTTCATCGCCAGCGTCCGCCGGGAGCCGCGAGTCGCGGTCGATACGGAAGCCGCGAGCTTCCATCGGTACCGCGATCGTATCTATCTGTTGCAAGTCTCGAGCGCTTCCCAGACTGCGCTCATCGATCCCCTCGCCGTTGCCGATCTGGCACCGGTCGGCGCGCTGCTCAGCGATCCGCAGGTCGAGAAGGTCTTTCATGACGCCGATTATGACCTCCGCGTCCTGGATCGTGACTACGGATTTCGCGCCGTGCGGCTGTTCGACACCCGTATCGCCGCACAGCTCGCCGGCGAGCCCGCCATCGGGCTGGCCGCGCTGCTCGACAAATACGCCGGGATCAAGCTCGATAAGGAGCACCAGAAAGCGGATTGGTCGCTCCGGCCCCTGACGCCGCCGATGCTGGCCTATGCCGCCGCCGACACCCAGCATCTGCTGGCCTTGCGCGACGCGCTGGAGCAGCGGCTCACCCAGCTGGGTCGTCTCAGCTGGGCTCAGGAGGAGTTCAAACAGCTCGAGTCGCTGCGCTGGACCCGCCCGGCCGAAGGGGACGAAGAGACGTATTTGCGGCTCAAAGGGGCGAAGGGACTTCAGCCGCGCAGCCTCGCTGCGCTGCGACTGTTGCATCGCTGGCGGGAAACTGTCGCTGAGCGGGAGGACAAGGCCCCGTTCCGCATCATCGGCAACGACGCGCTCCTTGGCGTGTCCCGGGCGTTGCCCGGAGCCACACCCGATCTCAGCAGCATTCGGGAGCTGCCCGCCTCGCTGGCGCGCCGTCATGGCCCCGCGCTGCTGGAGGCGGTGGCGCAAGCCAGGGCGCTCTCCGAGAGCGAGCTGCCACGGCTCGAACGGCGCGCCCGGCCCCAGAAGGACGCCGGGTTCGACACTCGGGTCGAAAAGCTGAAAGCGGCGCGCAATTGCGTCGCGACGGAGCTGGCACTGGAGGTTGGCGTGTTGTGCGGCCGGACGACGCTGGAAGCCGTGGCGCGCGCTCGGCCCGTAGATCGCGCAGCGCTGGAGCGCGTAGCCGAGCTGCGGCGCTGGCAGGTGGGAGCGCTCGGTGATGCGCTCCTCGAAGCGCTGCGCTAGAACCCCATCATCGCGCGGATCTTCGGATCGATGCGCTCCGGCGTCCAGTACGGCTCCCATACGATGTCGATGTCAACGTCCTTCACGCCGTCGAGCGCGCGCACCGCTTTGTAGATGTCGTTGGTGATCATGGGCCCCGCCGGACATCCCGGCGAGGTCAACGTCATGTTGATCCGCACCAGGCCGACCTCGTCGACCTCGACGTCATAGACCAGGCCGAGATCCACGATGTTCATGTCGAGCTCGGGATCCTTGACCTGTCGTAAAGCCTGGCGGACGGTATCCGCGGTGAGCACAGCAGTCGTCATCTGAGGCAACCTAGCGACCCTCCATACCACGCACCAGACAGTGCCGCCGGATCGCGATCCAGGCGTAGATGCGGCGCGCGAGTGGCAGCACACCCGGGACCCTGAACAGCGGCGCGAGCCACCGCTTTCCGGGGAACAGCTCGAGCAGCCGCGGGATCGCGTCCGCTCCGGGATAGACGCGGCCGTCCGGAACAATCAGATGCATCGCCGCCGCGAGCGCCGGGAGCGCAATGCCGAAGCGTTGCACGGCGTCGTCCTGGAACGGCACGTAATGGAGGATGTGTTCCCGGTCCCATCGCTTCAGCATGCGGACGGCCTGCTGGCAGATCCCGCATTCTCCGTCATAAATGAGCGTCGGGTGCGTTCGGTCAGTGGCCACGGGCATCGAAGGCGCGCGCGGCTGTGTCCGCGACTCGACCACGGACTTCCTTGAGCGCGTTGAAGGTTCCGCGCGCGCCGCCGGCCTGCGAGTACGATCGATTCGTCAGCAGAAGAACGAACAGACCCCGGTCGGGATCGATCCACAGCGACGTGCCCGTCCAGCCGGTATGACCGTACGTGCGCGGACCGAGCAGCGTGCCGGCGCTCGAGACGTCTTCGCCGGTGGGAACGGCTTCCCAACCGAGCGTGCGCGCGCTCGTTCCGCGTCGAGCCGGCACGGCGATTTGCGTGAACTGACGCACGGTCTCCGGCTTCAAGATCGGCGCGCCTTCCGCGAGCATGAACTGCGCAAAGCGCGCCAGCCCGCTCGCCGTCGCGAAGAGCCCCGCGTGTCCCGCGACGCCACCCAGCCGGGCGGCATTGGGATCGTTGACCACACCGGCGATGGGATGGCCGCGCCAGATGCCTGTGGGCACGGTGTAGCGCTCGAGTCGCCTGGGCGGGCGGAACACCATCTGACGCTCGAGCCCCCCCCCGAGGGGCGCAAACACCTCGCGCCTGACGAACTCGTCGAGTGGCAGGCCGCTGACGCGACGCACGATCTCGCCTAACAGAATCGCGTTGAGATCGGAGTACACCATCCGTGACCCGGGCGGCGCGATCGGCACCGTGGTGAGCACCATGTTCATCGCGGTCGCGCTGTCCGGTGCGTCCTTGAGCGGCAGCGTGCCACGGAGCCCGGACGTGTGCGTCAGCAGGTGACGCACCGTAATGACTCCGGTGCCGGGGCTGTTGAACTCGGGAACGTAGCGAACAACCGGTGCATCGAGGGCGACGCGGCCCCGCTGGACCAGCAGCATCAGCGCGGGTGTCGTGGCGGCCACTTTCGTCAACGACGCCACGTCCCAGAAGGTGCTGTCGAGGCTGGGACGCGCGCTGGCGGCCGACCACGTGAACCGGCCGTAGGTCTTGGAGAACAGGATGGCGTCGCGCGTCCCGACGACGAGCGCCGCTGCGGGATACACGCGCTCCAGGATCCCCTCCCGCACGGCACTATCGAACGGAGTCGAGTCCAGCACTCCCCCCGCTGTGCCCTGCGCCAGCAGGAACAGCAGCGTTACAACCAAATGCCCGGGATCCGCCGGCTACAGGAGGGGCAGCGACCATCGGCACCGACGCGCTGTTGCTTGATCACGTACCCGTACCGCTCGATGAGCAAGTCGCCGCAGTCGGGGCAATAGGTGTGCTCCCAGCGGCCCACCCGGCCGGGGAGGTTCCCCGCGTATACAAATTTCAGCCCCGTGCGGGACCCGATATCGCACGCGCGCAGCAGCGTCGTCGCCGGCGTGTCGTCGGGGTCGGTCATCTTGTAGTCCTTGTGAAACGCCGTGACGTGCCACGGGATCTCCGGTGACACGGCGGCAATCGCCTCGGCCGCGCGGGTGAGCTGCGCGTCGTCGTCGTTGAACCCCGGGACGATCAGGGTGACGATTTCGAGCCAGAAGCCGCGCTCGTGCACGAGGCGAATCGCGTCAAGGACGTGTTGGAGCACGCCGCCGAGCTCGCGATAGCGCTTATCGTCCATCGCCTTGAGATCGATCTTGTAGCAATCCGTCCAGGGCCGGATGTAGTCGAGGACCTCAGGGGTAGCGTTCCCGTTCGAGATGAACGCGGTCTTGAGTCCACGCGGGCGCGCGACCTTGAAGACATCCACGGCCCATTCGGCGGTGATCAGGGGCTCGTTGTACGACGAGCCGACCATGCGTGCCCCCTGGCGCTGCGCCAGCGCCACCAATTCGTCCGGCGTGACGTCGGTGGGCATCACGCCCGCCGTCTCGTCGCGCAGCGCCTGCGACGTGAGCCAGTTCTGGCAGTAGCCGCAGTGGAAGTCGCAGCCGAGCATGCCGAAGGTCAGGGTGTCGCTGCCCGGCAGGCAATGGAAGAACGGCTTCTTCTCCGTCGGGTCGCATTGCAGGGCCGCGACGTATCCGGCCGGGACGAACAGCGTCCCTTCCTTATTGAAGCGCACTTTGCAGATGCCGCGTCGTCCCGGTTTTACCAGACACCGGTGGCCGCAGGCGAAACAGCGCACCGCTCCCGCGTCCAGCTTTTCGATCAACTCGGCTTCCCGCACACGGGTGTCGAGCGCGTGCGCCAACGGGGGGGGGCCCTGCGGAGCGGCGTGGGTCAGGAAGGACGTGATACTGCGCGGCGTCAGCGCAGGCTCCCGGGTGTCAGCTGGTAGAGCAGCACGACCGTGCGCGCGTCGCGGGCCGACAACTCCCGCACCTTCGCGGTCGGAAACATGATGTCGGTCGAATCCTTCGAGTGATCGAGGCCGAGCAGGTGTCCCACCTCATGGGCGGCGACGACGCGGATGTCGTCCGATTCCATGGGGCGGCCCTTGGGATCGAACGTCGCGAGCGTGACGACCGCGGACTGAATCTGGCCGTTCTGGTCCCAGGTGACGTCGGTTTGGCCGGTCCGCTCGATCTCGAACTGAACGCGCCAGCGCACCGTGACCTCGGCACTGGTCGAGTCGGCGTTGAAGTCGAAGCGGACGGGCACGCCCACGCTGGTCCACGCGCCGAACGCGGTTTGGATCGCGTCCAGAAACACCGGCTTGAAGT
>Ga0137323_1000115_pt1 | contig 22345 bp, 30 predicted proteins | sample EasRivERMZT423_2_FD_102285 | JGI IMG/M metagenome (GOLD analysis project Ga0137323, IMG submission 102285) | Soil microbial communities from meander-bound floodplain in the East River, Colorado, USA - East River MetaG ERMZT423_2 | ecosystem: Environmental > Terrestrial > Soil > Floodplain ... | reverse complement strand
TACGCGAATGCCGCGGACTATGGCCGGGCCTATCAACAGAATCAAGACGTGTATGGCCGTGGGGTGACGGCAGACATGACCAATGAAGAGCGCCAGCGCTACGCCAATGCCGCGAGCTATGAACGCGGGTTGACGGCGAACCAGTTGGCCTACGGGCGCGCCAGTGAGCAACAGCAGATCGGCAATGCGCAGGGGCTCGCCTCGGCACAGTTTAACTACGGTATCTCCACGGAACAGCAACAACTCGCCTACGCCCAGGCCATGGGACAGGCGCAGTTTAACTACGGCATCGCGAGTGACCAGCAACGACAGGCGGCCAGTCAGGGGCTGGCCGCCAACGAGGCGAATTGGAGTCGCGACTTTGCCACCGCGCAACAACAGGCGGAGTGGGAACGCGCCGCGAATGAGATGCGCTACGGGCGGGAGTACCAACAGAACGACATCGCGTATCAGCGCTCGCTCCAGCAGTACCAGGCCGAGATTGCGCGCCAGCAGGAAGCCTGGAACCGCTGGCAACAGCTCGCCACCCTGGGGCAGAACACCGCCGTCCAGGCGGGCGCACAAGGGCTCGGCTACAGCAACGCCTATGGCAACATTACCGCCGGGCTGGGCACCGCACAGGCTGGGGGCTACATGGCCGGGGCCGCTGCGCAGAATCAGGGGTATGCCGGGGCATTTCAGGCGGTGCAGGGCGGGGTCAACAACTATCTCTATGCGCAGGACTATCTGTCACGACGCCAGCAGCCGAATTATGCGGGCGCCCAGGCCGACTTGCAGCGGGATTTTATCAATAATCCCGCGCTCTACTAGGGAGGCGCGATGGGCACCTACAACCCCTATGCACTCGGCGCCAAGCAGCCAGACTGGTCGGTCCAGGACATGGGCGAGACGTTTGCCCGTCTGGCGCAGCTCCGGGCTGCCGACCAGCGATACGGGGCCAACGAGCTGGCCATCGAGGAACAGCAACGCGGCCTGGCGCGCACCGAGGCCTGGCGTGCGCTGATTGCCTCCGCCCTCGAACCGCCGTCCACGGACGCGCCCTCTATGGCCCCGCCTCCGCAGCCCCAAGGGCTTGCTGGTCAGGCTCCCCCGATGGCCCCGCCCCAGGGCCTGGGGATGGCCGGACAGGTCCCCCCTCCTGCCCCAGGGCAACCGCCCTACGGCATGGCGCAGGCCGGGCCGACGCAGACGCCGCCCCAGGGGCTGGCGTTCAGCGCCGCCCCGCCGCCCATGCAACCGCCAGGGCTGGGGGAGGGCCCGCCCCCACCGCCCCAAGGGCTCACGGCCCCGCAGACGCCCCAGGGCACCGCGAGTGCGCGACTCGCCCAGACCATCCCCGGCTTTCCGCCATTGCCGGACCTGGCCAAAGTGCAGCAGGCGCTGGCGCTAGAGCCCGAGCGCACGGCGCAGTGGTACGGAGCGTATATCTCGCAACGCGAGAGCCAACTAAAGGACATCGACCGCAACAATAGCCTGGTGCACCAGCAGACGGGGCTCATGCAGGACCAGGCGAGCTACGAGCGCGGGGTCACGCGCTTGCGTGAACTCGGCGTGCCGGTGCCGAAAGACTTGCCGCCCACGTATGACCCGGCGCTGGTGGCGTGGTATCACAAGTCATCCGCCGACCGGGTATCGCTCCTGGAGCAGGCGAAGACCGAGCAGCTCCAGGCGCAGGCGTTTCGGGACCAGATGGCTGGGCTGAAAGATCGGGCGGCCATTCCCGGCATGGTTGGTGATGCGGCACGGAAGGCTGCGGCCCTCCCAGGCTATACAGGCAATCCTGAGCGAGACGCCGCCATTGGCGAAGTCCTGCAACGCCGTGGACTGCCGCCCACCACCACCCCAGATGCCTCTATCTTGGCCGAGGCGCGGCAACTCGTTGCCGATAGCGAGGTGGATGTCGCAGGCCGCAAGGATGCGGCCACAGAGGGCAGTCGCGTACGCGTCTCCCAGGCCACCGGCGAGAATGCCGCCCGTCTGGAAAAGACGGAGAAACCGCTGGAAGGCGAAGCCGCCTTAGCCGTGGGGCAAATCACCACCCTGCTGGATATGGCGAAGGACGCGACGGCCCTGTGGAAGGCCGACTTTACCGGTCCGGCTGTCGGGCGCACAGGGTACTTGCGCCAAAAAGCGGGGCAGATGGACACGCAAGAGACCGCGTTTCGGGCGGTCGTGGACGATATTTCCAGTATTCTGGGGCAGTTGCGCTCCGGCGGGGCGATTCCCCCCGATGAGATGCGCCGGTTGGAAGCCGTGGTGCCCGACTACCGCATGGATGGGGCGACCTTCAAGGCGCAGGTCCAGCGGTTCGAGCGTACCTTGGAGCAGACCCGCGCAAACCGCTTGCGCGTGGGGACCACTGGACGCGGACAATTACGGGAGGAGATGCGTACGACCACCCCGCGCGTAGGCCAGCCGCCAGGTGCTCCGGCTACAGGGGGTCGCCCGGTGAGTGAGATGTCGCGTGAGGAATTGCAGGCCGAGCGTGATGCCTTACGGGGGAGACGCTAATGGCCCTCTCGCGTGCGGAGCTGCAACGCCTGGTTGAGGTAGAAGCCGCCCTGCAGGGCGTCGATCCTGCGATGGCGATGGCCGTGGCCCAACAGGAATCTGCCTTCGACCCCACCGCCCGCTCGCCCAAGGGCGCGTATGGCATTATGCAGCTCATGCCCGGCACCGCCAAGCACCTCGGCGTGGACCCTAACGACCCTGCCGACAACATTGCCGGGGGCGTCAAATATCTGGCGCAGCTCTCCAAGCGGTACGACGGCGACCGCGAACGCACCCTCGCTGCGTACAATGCGGGGCCGGGAGTGGTCGACAGCTACAAGGGCATCCCTCCATTCAAGGAAACACGCGGGTATGTGGCAAAGATCATGGGGAGCCTAGGACCTAGGCAGGCCGAAGCTGCGCCGCTGACGCGCTTACAAGAGATTGAAGCCGAGCTAGCGCGCCGGGAGCAGGCCGCGCCGCCCCCCGCACAGAATACTCCTCCCCTGGCGCAGGCTGCCCCGCCGCGCCCGGCCCAGGGCGAGCCGCCAAGTGACCTGACCATTGACATTGGCGGCGACGGCCCGCCAGAGTCGTTTGCGCAGGCCGTGCAGGGCATCCCCCCGCTTGATCCCCACGCGGCGAGTCGCATGCTGGCGGACCGTTCGCCCTTACCCTCGGGGAGGGAGCAGGCGCGAACCATCGGCGCCATGGCTGTCCCCGCTGCCACAGGGACCATGGGCGCCATGGCCGGGGGGGCGCTGGGTGGCCCCGCAGGCGCGGTCGCAGGTGGCATCGCCGGGGGCGTGTATGGCGGACGGCTGAACAAGCAACTGGGCTTGACGGACCCGGAGCAGCCGCTGGTGGAAAAGACCGTGCTTGGCCCTATCTACCCCAGCGATGCGCTAAACGTGGGTGTGCCTCTCGCGATGCGCGCAGCGGCCCCTATTGCCACGAAGGTGGGGAATGCCATCAGTGGCGTGACGAAGCCCGCGCAGCAGAAGCTGATGGACCTGGCGGAGCGCTACGGCGTCCGCCTGTCCTATGGGGACGTGACGCGGGGCAGCGTGGCGCCCAAGGTGGAGACCATCCTTGAAAACATTCCTGGGAGCGGTGCTGGGGGCTTTCGTGTGGGGCAGCAGGCCGACGTGGCGCAGGCAGGCGCACGGATGAACACGGACCTGCAAGACGCTATGATTAAAACCCCCTGGCGGAATATCGACCAGGTCCGCAAGGTGGCCGGGCACTATACCTCCCAGGGCAAGGCGGCGCGGGCGTTACTCGAAGAGTTAGACAATGCCGGGGACGATTGGGCACGGGTTGTCCAGGCCAGCGGCAAACTGAGTCTCTTCCAGGACCGGTTACGCGCCGACCAGCTCTACAATCGGGTTGAGAAGCTGGCCGCTCCCCTCGGGAATGTCCCCGTGATGCAGACGCTTCGAGCGATTGATGATGCCGTGGACGATGTGCAGCGCGCAGTCCTCCCCTCGGCGGAAGCCCAGCGAGAAGTTGGAGGGTTGCTCTCGCGTGCACGTGACGCCATTGCGACGGTGCCCACCGCCCCGATCCCCGACACCAGCTATGCCCGCATGCGGCGTCTGCGCTCTGACCTGGGGGATATGCAACGGACAGCCACCGAGCCTGCGACGGCGCGGGTATTGGGGCAGGTGAAAACGGCCCTCGAGCAGGACATGGCGACGTTTGCTGACCAGAGTGGCGTGCCGGCCCTCAAGGCTGCGCATCGCCAGGCAGACCAGTTTTACCGCGCGCGGGTGGTCAAGTACCGTGAAGGGCAACTGGCGAAGGCCATGGAACGCGATTTACCAGACGAGATTTACGGGAAGTTTGTGCAGCAAGACAAGGGCGCCAGGGCACAGGAGTTTTACAACGGGCTCGACACCAAGGGGCAGGCGGCCGTGCGCTATGGGATGGCACGGGAAGCCTACGAGAAGGCCACGGACGGGGCGCTAGACGTGTTTTCCCCGGCGAAGTACTCGCAGAGCCTGGGAAAGATTCAAGAAGCCAGTGGGGTGTTTTTCAAGGGACAGCCGCAGTGGGAAATGGACGGATTCCGCAAGCTGATGGCGCATGCGCAGCGGGCCGGACAGTATGCCGAGAATCCCCCTACTGGCAACCGCCTCCTCGTGGGGGGGCTACTCGCGGGTGGCAGCGTGGCGCTTGACGTGGCGAGCATGGGGAAACTCTTTGCCAGCGCGCGCGGCTTGCAGGCCCTCTTCATGACACGCCCTGGCCGCAACTTCTTGCTGGCGTCGAGTGATCTGCAGCCCGGTTCGTCGGCGTTCACGCGGCGCGTCGATCAATTCTTGCGGTCTCCGGCCTGGGCGCCCGTCATGGCCGGCGCCTCCGGGGGACGGCAGGGCCGGCAGCCAGGGATAGGCGGGAGTGGCCAGGACCAGCACGAGGAAAAACCCCCAGAATACGGCCCACGGCGGTAGCCCAGCCATGACGGCAAAGGCGAGCCAGCCGACCAGGGGATAGGGGGACGCATATGGCGACCGTTCAGTGGACATTGACTCTCCTTCAAAGGATGGGTGGTGATGCATAGGAATATATACCGAACATTGTGGCAGTCCGCAAGGGGTCTTGGCATTATGCTGGCCATTGTCTTCGGCGCCTTGTTCCCCGTGCTGCCCCATGCGCAGGCGGCCACCTATTATGTGGCCACGACAGGCAGCAATGGGCAGAGCGGGAGTAGTAGCGCGCCCTGGGCTACGCTCCAACATGCCCACGATCAGGCGTCTCCAGGGGATACTATTCGCGTGCGTGCCGGGCAATACTTCCAGCGGGTGACCATTACGAAACATACCCTCACCTGGACAGGAGAGAGTGGCACCATCATTGACGGGTCTGACAGCCTGACTGGCTGGCAGAGTCAGGGGAACGGCATGTACCGCGTGCCTCTCCCAGGCTATGCGCCGGGGGCCTTGATTGCGACGGCGTCGAAGCTCTCCATAGGGAAGATTAAAGATCGGATGATGACTGGGTCTCCAGAATCGTGCGGCACAGGCTTTCAGGTGCTCCAGTCTGCGGCGAATTATGTCTGTGAAGGTCGCCCCTATTGGGATGGATGGGAGGCGAGTTTCGGCGTCAATGGCGGCTTTGTCTATCTGCGCTTCCGCAATGGAGAAAATCCTAATGACATGCTGGTCCGGTCTTCGCCTGGGCGTGACAATGGCTTGGAGAGTAATGCAGGCACCTTTACCTTGAATGGGGCGGATGGGAATATCATTGAACAGATGGAAATTGGCGGGGGCACGGACGCGATCTTCCTTTATAACGGGGCGAATAACAACCTGATTCGGCACAATACGCTCCGCAATGGCGTGCACCAGGTCCGCATCCATGGCAGCTCGGGGAATACGATCCTCAACAATACGATGAGTGAACGCTGGATTGGGTCCCATGCGGGCTATACGGCCACGCCTGTTACGGCTGGCTCCTGGTACAACCCGAGCGAATTTATATGGAAAGCGCGCATCAATCAGTACCATCATGATAAATTTGAAGGGGCGAGTGGCGCGGAGCATACGGGCGGGATTATGTCGACCAGTGCGGATTACAATATCTTTGATGGGAACCATATTACAGGTGGGACGGTCGGGATACATTTTGAGGCAGGCGGGACGGGGGCGCATGTCCGCAACAATGAGATTGCGAATCACTCTGCGCAGGGGCTCTGGTACTCAGAATATGCCGAGCTGCACATCTATAATAACCGATTCTATAATGGCGGGCATCTCATCCGTATTCAACGGATGGAATGGAGTGGCAAGACGGGCTATATCTACCGCAACCATTTTCATCAAGATTCTGATGGGGACAAACATATTCACTACTCGTTTATTGAGCGGAATCGCAGCACCAATGTACTGTACGTCTATCATAATACCCATACGGGCGCGGGCTTTGGGAATGATCTGGGCGGAGGGGATACGGGGAACACGCCCGCGCAAATGCCATTTCTCCGCATAGTGAACAACCTCTTTTCTGGCCGGGAGATGTACCCCACCTCCGGGTTGAATTGCAATGCGGGGCAGCAGAACTCGCTTGGAATGTATAACACAAACCATGCGGCCATCCTGAATGAGAATGTCAACGGCGGGTCCAACGGGAATTGCTTCAATAATACTCAGGGGGGACCAAATCCCATCTGGAGCAACCCTCTCACCGACGACTTGTATCCGCCTGTGGGGCATGCGGCCCTCAATTCCGCCCGGCGCCTTGACCAGCCGTGGACCGTCAACGGGGGCACGTACCCGGCACTGCCGGGGATGGCAGGCGGCTATTATCCCGACACGACACCCCATCGTGGCGCGATGCAGGTTGCTGAGGGGGAACCCCCGCCGCCACCTATCGAACCGCCTCCACCCCCGACGGTACCGCCACCGCCCCCACCCATTGATCCCCCACCGCCACCTATCGAGCCGCCTCCGCCCCCGCCACTACCAGTGCTCACCACGCAGCCGTGGGCCTGTACGGGGACAATGGAGCTAGCGAACGGGGTAGCAACGGCATTAACCATGACCTGCTTACCCTGAAGGAGGGTGCGTGGCGATTGTCCGCGAAGACGAAATTTTCCCCCGCCTCCGCCGCCAGCCTGGGGGCTATACCAGCCGTGAGGTGACGTTGCCAGCCGAGGCGACGTACCTCACGGTGATTGCCGACAGCCGGGCGCTGTGGGACCCACGCGGGGCACGAGAGATTGTCCTGGGGCTGGAGGTGCAGGCGTTTGTGGATGGCATATGGATTGTATTGGGGGGCTTTACCACGGATGCCAGCGACGTCCTCAACCAAGTCGGCGCGGTGACTGATGCCTCCAGTGTGCGGGTCCGCCTCCCCCGGACGCGGGCAGGGACGCCACCAGTCCGCACGGTGTTGCAATGTGCCAGCGCATGCACAGGGGCGGTGCGGCTGGTGTTTGACGATGTGCCACCGCCTGTGCGGCCCCTCCAAGAGCACCATTCTGTGACCTACGATGCCGACGGGGAGGCGTCAGGGACGGCTGTGGCGAGCGTGACCATTGGCGCATTTACTGTCGCGAATAACGCGAATCGCTGCCTGATGGTTGGATGGGGCGGGTGGGATGACAATGGCGGTGATTTAACGCTCAGCTCCATCACGCACAACAGCTCGACAGCAGGCTGGAGCCAGGTGCATCTCAGGTCAGCCGGCTCTGGAGACCGAGCAGCCATTCACCGCAAGATTGCGCCGAGCGCCGCCTCGTCTACGGTCGTAGTCACCATGGTCGGAACATGTCAATCGCTGGGCGCGCACGCCCTCTCCGTCTGGGACGTGGACCAGACCACCCCGACGGCTGGAGCGACGGGCTCTGATGTGACGGGTGGGGCACTGACCGTGAATGTGAGTGCCGCGACGAACGATATGGTGTACGACGTGGTGTATTGTTACGGTGACGGGAATTTCACCTATGCGCCAGGCGCGAGCCAGACCGAACGCGCGGATATACTGGTGACGGATTACACAGGCGACACGACACGCCTTGCGGCGAGCACAGAGCCAGGCGCAACGACGGTGACCATGAGCTGGTCAGCCGCAGTGGGCGAGCTGATTAGTGGAGCGCAAGCCGCGTGTGCGATCAAGGTTGTGGCGGCAGCAGCAGGCCACCCGGCTATGCGCCGCTTGGGGAGTATCGGCTACGGCCCACGGCAGGTAAGCCGGGGCAGAGGAGGAGTCCACTAATATGGCGAACTCTATTTTACATGCGGCTTTACCGTTCCCCATCAGACAAGCACGATTTAGCGTACTTCTCCCCTATCTCGATGCTGATGGCGATCCTTTAGACCCAACGACCCCCGATACCGAGTTTTCCATTGACGCAGCGGCCTTTACCGACACCGCCGAGGAAGTCACCACCCTGACGGGCAGCCGTGGGATGGGCTACCTCACCCTGACAGGCGCCGAGACGAACGGCGCGGCGATTGCGCTCTGGGCCGGGGTCGCATCTGGTCCCAAGGCGACCTTGATGACCTTGTACCCGCGCGTCTTGCCCATTCTCGAAACGGGGACCGCACAGGCCGGGGCCGCAGGGTCCATCACCCTGGCGGCGGGCGCGGCAGCCTACTCCCTCATTGGCTGTATCGTGCAAACAACGGGAGGGACCGGAGGAGGAGGCACGGGCGGGGCGGATAACCAGGCGCGCGTCATCACCGCCTATAACACCAGCACCAAAGTGGCGACGGTGGTCCCCAACTGGGAGACCACGCCGAGCGGCACGACCACCTACAACATCCTTATGACCGACATGGCGGGCAATGCGCTCCTGGGCCGCATGCTCCGCCCGACCGTCGACGGCGTGACCCTCGATGTTACGGCCACCGGGGCTGCCGGGATTGATTGGGGGAACATCGAAAATCCTACTACGACGGTCGGCCTGACCGGGACCACCGTCGATCTCGTCGCCAACGCCGTGGATGCGACCGCCGTAGCCAACGGCGCCATTGACTCCACAGCCTTTGCGACCGGTGCCATCACTAGTGCCACCTTTGCGGCAGGCGCCATTGCCGCAGGCGTGATCGCCAACGATGCGATCACGGCAGCCATCCTGGCGCCAGGGTCCATTGACGCGGCCACATTCGCCCCCGGCGCGATTGACGCGGCCGCGATTGCCAACGGCGCGATTGATGCCGCCACCTTTGCCGCAGGGGCGATCAATGCGGCCGCCATTGCGGACGGCGCGATTGATGCCCTCACGTTTGCGGCAGGCGCGATCAATGCCGCCGCCATTGCCAGCGATGCCATTACTGCGGCGAAAGTGGCCGATGGGACCATTGACGCGGCGACGTTTGCCGCCTCCGCCATTACCGCCACGGCGATTGCCACCGGGGCGATCACCAACGCCAAGTTTGCCGCTGGCGCGATTGATGCAGCGGCCATTGCCACAAACGCGATTGACGCCGATGCCCTGGCAGCCGATGCCCTGGCGGAGATTAATGCGCAAGTGGTGGATGCTCTGGCGGTCGACACCTACGCGGAACCAGGGCAAGAGACGCCAGGCGCGACGATCACCCTGGCGGCGAAGATCGGGTATCTCTACAAGTTTCTGCGCAACCGGGTCACGTCCACGGCCACTACGATTAGCGTGTATAATGACGATGCGACCACCGTAGCGCACAAGAGCACGCACTCAGATGACGCCACCACCTACGACCGCGGGGAGTTCACTACAGGTCCATGATACGTAGTCTCACAGATATGAGAACAGTAGGTGCCCATGGCAGTTGATACTCGCGAGAAACGCAATTCGGCGTTTGCCTTCCTGGTGCCCGCCTATCCTCCAGGGGTGGTGCCCTCCACGATGGACCAAGCTGCACGCCAGGCTGCCGTCTGGGTGTATGCGGGCATCCTGGCGGAACCCGTGGGAGGCGCTGTCGGCCACCCGGCGATCCGGCGCTTGGCCCGTGCAGGCTTCCGACGCCCCGCGTTCCATGATGGACGCGACGGCGTGTATATCTTTGATCAGCCCTCGGCTGAGGGGGTGCCGCTCTATAAGTTGTTAGACCTTCTGGGAGAAGGGGTGCTGCGCCGTGCCTATGGACAACCGCGAAGAGCGGCAAAGCGCCGTCTCTTTCTTGCTGCGCAGTTTTGCGCCCGGCGTGGTGCCGTCGACGTTCGACCAGGCGCAGCGCCAGAGTGCGGCGTATAGTTATCCCGGGATTCTGGCGGGGGCGGCTGTCCTCCCCGGCCCTGACGCCCACACCGGGGGCTCCTCCTCGGCCACCCTGCAGGCCATCCCTGGCGGCGCCCTGCTGGAGCTGATCGGCCTGGTGCCAGCAGGCTACCGTGTGCGGGGGCTGGTCACGCGCATTGTGGATGCGTTCGGCACCAGCAACGGCCTGACGGCGCTGCTCCTGGGGGACCCGGTGCTAGAGGACCGCTGGGGGCGGCAAGGGAGCCTGGTCCTCGATGCCCGCACGAATCAGGCCGATGCGCGCAATGACCGGGAACCGATTGCCCCGGCGGGCGGGTATCCCCTCCAGATTGCCGCAGAGGGCGGGACGTTCGACAGTGCCGGGCGGATTCGTGTGACGCTGTTTTGGGAACGGCAGGCTGCTGACATCCCCTAAGAGAGAGGCTGGCGAAGATGTTTCCAGTGTCGAAAGAGACAGATACTTTTAATGGTACTTGCTTCGACAGGGAAAAAAGATGCGATGGCTTCATAAGACATGCCGTCTTGATGCATGCCCCGAATACGTTGCACCTCCGCTGGAAGCAACTTTGCATGGGAGTCTCGCCCTGCCATCACAGAATCTGCCCTATTCAGCGCGTGGGGCCCAGACGCCAGGTGGGCAGGATTGACGCACGATGGTGTATGGCACAGATGCCGGATAATCGGCCCGTAATCGTCTGGAATGCGCGCAGGCGCATTATGCAATGCCCAGCTAAAACGGTGGACAAACACGCGGTGGCTATTCACGCTGATTTTCCCGTACCCCATCTTATCGCTATTCCCTGTCCACAGCCAGTGGCAGAAAAGGCAATAGGGGGCATGGGGGCATACAGTCACTCGCGCCCAGAACCGCGCAATAACCTCGTGCAAGGGGCGGGCTTTTATGCTCGCCGAATAGCACGCATGCGAACAGTATTTGACTGTAGGAAGCATGCGAGCACTGACCGTGGAAGGGACAGGAAAGGATTGGTGACACTGCTGGCAGATACGAAAGATCGTCATAGCAACCTCCCTACAGGTTGTGAAGCGATGGGGCCTGCTGTCGTAGGGGACAACGTGCGGGAGCGACCCGCAACCCCATCACAACAACAAGTATACCATATGGGTAAGTATACCAAAAAAGAACAGGGGTGTCTATGCCAGTAACACCTGCTTCAGTCGTTACTGTTCTCCCTTGGCCCCTACTACAAATTGTTATCGACGGGAAGCCCGCCATTGGCGCGCAAGTGTTCACCTATGATGCGGCGACGACCACCCCCAAAGCGGCCTACCATGATCCCGCGTTGCTCACCCCTCACCCGAACCCGATTGTGCTGAATGACCAAGGAACAGCCATTGTCTATCTCAATGGCGCGTATCACCTCCGGTTTCATGACGAACTCGGGGAACTCTTTTTTGAATTGGATAATTTCAGCTTTTCATCCGGCCTGGCTCCCTCCCCTGACGGCTTTACGCGGGGGTCGACCGATGCCACGATTAGCGCGGACCCCGGCACGGGGCTCATTGTCGTGACCGGGCTCGCGCCGTTGGGCTACCGGGTGACGGGCTTTTCGAGCACGATCACCGCCGACTTTGGCACCAGTAACGGCTTGACGGCGTTGCTGTTCGGGGATGGCGTGCTGGAAGATCGCTGGGGCCGCCAGGCGATCCTCACGGCGGGGGCGCAGACCGGGCAGGCGCAGTATCACAGCGATACCCAGCCCATTGCGTCGGTGGCCTATGCGCTCCACATTGCCGCAGAGGGCGGACTCTTTGATGCGGCGGGAGCGATTCATGTGACCATTTATTGGGAAAGCCTCGCGGCTGACCTGCCATAAGGAGCGTCCATGTCGAATCTCCACGGGATCCCCGATATGGCCAGTGAGGTGCAGGCCATCTGTCGGGACCTGCTCCCGGCCTGTATCATCTCGGCCACGCCGCCGAGCGTGCCCGTGTCTAGCCTCACCCTGGCGGCGTTCGCCACCACGGGGTACGTCCGGGACGGTGCAAACCTCGTCCATGTCCAGCAAGCGGCGCGGGCCATCACGCTGAGTGGCGCCAATGGCAGCTATTGGCTGGCGCTGCACCGCAACACGAGTACGACCGTGGCGAGCTGGACCCGCGTGCCTGGGAGCCACTACCTTTGGCGGAGCAACCCGACGCTCCCCGCCAACCCGGTCGGCGGGCTGGTCTTTTGCGGGGTCACGATTGCGGGCGGGGTCATTACTGTTGTGACCCCGGTGTCCGCCGTGCAGCTCCCCGCGTCCTGGCGCAGCCTGCTCGGGCTCGGCACCATGGCGACGCAGAACGCAACTGCGGTGGCCATTGCGGGGGGAACCGTCGCCGGGCTCAGCAGCCTGGATGTGGCAGGGGATGTGGTCGTGCAGAACCGCCTGGCAGTCGGGACGACCATCGACCCGAGCATTTCGATTCGTGCGGCGTTTGGTGCGAATATCCTGGAGGGGACGTACCTTGACCGGGTAGGCGTTGGGACTCCCGCGCCGGGCGCCACGGGGGACGCCCTCGTTGGCAATCATCTCGCAGTGGGAACGACCATTGATGCGGCCTACTCGCTCCGGACGGGCTTTGCCGCGTCCATTGGCGGGGCACTCACCGTGGGGGGGGCGGTAGGGATCGGGGGGCTGGCGCCGGGGGGGACGGTCCAGCTCGGCATCCGCCTCCCCAATGCCAACTTTGGTCTGTATACCCTGCCGGTGTCGCCCGGTGCCTCAACGCCGCTGGTCTTTGCCAATAGTACAGGCGCGGGGGTGGGCAGTATTACCTGTACTGATACGACCACCGCCTTTAACACGTCCTCCGACGCCCGCCTCAAACACGCCATTTCCGCGCTTGCCGGCGCGCTGGAGCGGGTGCAGGCACTCCGGCCTGTCGCCTTCGCCTGGAACGCCGACGACAGCCAGGGGTATGGCTTCATCGCGCACGAACTGCAACAGATCATCCCGGAAGCCGTGACCGGAGAGCCAGATGCGGTGGGCGAGGATGGCAGTATACGCCCCCAAGGCGTGGACCATAGTAAGCTGGTGCCCTGGCTGACAGCAGCCCTGCAAGAGACCCTGGTGCAGCTCGACGCCCTGACGGCGCGGGTTGCCGTCTTAGAAGCACAATAACACCCAGAGGAGGTGCCCCATGGCTGCATCGCAACTCGAACTCGACACCCTCAGCAAGGCGTTTGCGGTGTCGAAGCAACTGCTCTTGGACCTGCAACCCAAGCTCGAAAGCCTCCGGGAGATTTACGACAGTGCGGGCGGCGTCAAGGCCACCCTGACGCAGGAGGATATGGACGCCATTCCCGAACTCTCGGGCCTGACGAAGGCGCAGCTCGATGACGGCCTGTATGTGCTGACCACGACCATCGTCCCCGCCCTAGAGAATGGCTACGCGTCGCTGGCCAAGCTGGCGGCGCGGTTGCTCTAAGGAGGGCGTATGGGGCTCGTGTTACTCGTAGTCCTGCTCGTGTTATTGTTCGGTGGCTTGCCGACCTGGGGCTATCATTCGCTCGGCTATGGGCCGTCAGGCGTGGTCGTACTGCTGCTCGTGATTGTGGCGGTCCTGCTCCTCAGTGGGCGGATGTAGGAGGGCGCGATGCCTGTCGTTGTCGCGTCCCTGCCCGCGCTGACTATGGTCGATGCCCAGGCATGGGTCCTGATTATCGGCTCCCTCGTGACGGGGGTCCTGTCGATTATTACGGCGATTGTCGCGGGGATTGCGATGGTCCGTGCAGGCAAGATTCATACGCTGGTCAACAGCGCCTTGGACAAAGAGAAAATGAAGATTACGATGCTCGAGGCGCTCTTGCTCGCCAAGCAGCTCGAAATAGATAATGCCGAGAAAGCCCGGCTCGCCCTGGCTGCCACCCTGGTATCGACGGCGGGGCCTGTGCCCGTGGTGATTGTGCCGCCCAGCGTGGAGCCGCCCCGCATTATTGAGCCTGGGAGTGCTTGATGACTGCCCTGGTGTATGGCCTAATGGCCCTCAACATATGTGCCAGCCTGGCCTTTCTGCTGGCGCTCTGGCGTGGGCGGCACCCGAACCCGGCACACAGCCGCTTCCCCTTGTATCTCCTGGCCTGTGCCCCGCTGCTGGGATTCTCGCTCAATATGCTTGGGGCCAGTGGGGTTGTCGCGCTGCATGCCTTCTCGCCGTTGCGGGTGTGCCTGGGGTACGCCATCGCGGGGTGCGTCATGTGGAGTTTTGTGTGGTGGCTCTATTATCGCTAAGCGGGCCCCTATGCGTATCCTCCTGATTGAGGATCACCAGCCGTGTGTCGAGGGCTTTCGGTGCCTCATGGAGACGTACCTCCCGGAGGCGGAAGTGAGCCATTGTACGACGCTGCACGATGCGATTGCCGCCCTCCAGGAGGACGCGCCGTATGACGTGATTGTGCTCGACCTGGGGTTGCCGGATGCGAAGGAGACGGAGAGCGTCCGCGTCCTGGTGCGACTGGCCCCTGATATCCCGATTGTGGTCTACACGGCCCATGCGCAATATCGTGACGCCTGTGCCGAGTATGGGATAGGCATTTATCTGGTAAAGGCAGATATTGATGGATACGAACTTGCAAGCACATTGCAACGGCTCATTACATGAGGAGACGACAGGTATGGAGCGCCGCGGCGACAATGGACACGCCCCTGGCTCCTCGGATTTACGCGAAATGGCCGTCTTGCTGCGCGTGCTGGAGTACCGGCAAGGCGAGCTGGAGAGTGGACTGGCCAAGGTATTTGAGCAGGTCAACGGCAAGGAGGGGCTTGCGCACCAACATCTCAAGCTGCAAGAGGAAACCCGGCACAGGCATACCGCTCTCATGTGTGCCCTGAAGTATATTGGGGGCTTTGCCGGATCACTCGTGCTGGCCGTGATTCTCGCCCTCATCTTCTGGAAAGGCAATGAGGACATGGCGACCCGCGATGCCGTCAAGCAGCTCCTGACACGCCCGGGCGTCCCTGGGCCGCAGACGCCCGGCAAGTAACCACGCCGCTGCACGGGAGGCGTGGGGAGGGGGCGGGGGTGTGAGGAGAGCCGCACCCCCGCTGTCTTATGACTGCTCTTCCCTCGCTGCATGGCATCCCCGTCGGCGATCCATAAGCCCCTCCAGGCCCTCGGCCAGGTATCGCTGGAGCCACTTGTAGACATGGTGCCTGCTCATCCCGGCCTTGCGTGCCACCGCACTCACCCTCTCCCCCGCTTCGAGCAGGAGCAGCACCCGCCCCCGCTTCACCTGGCCGCTTGCCATGGACCCAGCGCGCTGCCACCGCTCAAGGGTCAGCCGGTCTGCCGGGGGGAGGATCACGACGGGACGACGTGTGTAGGTCATAGCTCCTCCAGCGGCTCAAGTTCGATTGCGGTCTCACTGTCACAGCAGACACGATGCTGCTTGCCACAGCAGGTACACGTCACAACCTGCCCATCGTAGTAGCAGTGGCCATCTTTCAGTAAGTCGTCTCCGCAGTACTGGCACTGGCTCATGGTGCCTCCTCCCCTCGCATCGCCCGCTCTTCCTCTTCAAACAGGTTGGGGCTGTTGGGTCCCCAAGACGGACCGTCTCCTCCAGTATTCTCGCCATTCTCGTTTTCTCGGCCCCTAGCGCCCTCCAGGATGCCATCTGAGGGATGGGGGTTTTCTCCTGGGTCACTTTTGACGGCTGCCGTCGGCTGTGGGGCAACCTCGTATGCAGAAGAGGCATTTCCTGTGGCCTGCCGTGAGGTGATTTCCCCCGTACGCATATCGACATCATCACCGCCGAACAGGTCGATGATATTTTGCCGGTGGCGCGTCTCGGGCAGTGGTGTGTCATCCTGTGGCGGTTCGAGCCCTGCCAGTAATTCTGGAAAGTACATGGCGCCGCCCCGGCCCATGCAACGCTGGTAGAGCATGTGTGCCGGGCTGGCCTTCCAGTGCGCTGAGCGTTCCACGAGCCCTTGTGCCTTCGCCTCAGCAAACGTATACGTGACCGGGGGGCACTCGCCCCAGCCTTGGCCGGGGTAGCGCCGGGAGAAAAGGAGCGTGCAGCGCTCGGCGCTCTGCTCCTGCACGCGGTAGCTGCCATAGCCACAGGCATTGATCTTGGCGGCGATGACCCATGGCTTGATAAACAGGCGCTTGCGGATCAAGTCAAAGGCGCTCATGGCCGTGGTGGGGGGGAGCCCCATTTCCTGACCTTTGAGAATTTTGACAAACGCCTGGGCCTCGTCTGTCACGTCCTCAAAGAGCCCAGAGGCATAGCACGCCTGGGCCACGCGGTACAGGGTATCAAAGGTCTGCGTGCCACTGGTCTGCACACCAGTGAGATCGGCGTGGACAACGGCGCGGGTGGAGCGTACTGGTTGTTTCATAGCGAGGGTCCTTCCTTCGTGGTTGTCGGTTTGCACGTATGTTCTAGCCCCAGAGCGGGCGTCAACAGCGCGCCGTCCTTCCCCCGCAGTGTGAGCGCACCACACTGCGGGCACGGCACAAACATCGGTTGTGGCGGGCGATAGTCGGCCATCGGAGGCAGGGGCGCTTTCGGCGGGCGTGGGGTGCTCATCCTTCCTCCGGAAATTGGGCGGTCACGATGTCGAGGATCCTGGGCTGTCTTTCTTTCACCCATGCCAGGAGCGGGGGTTTCAGGCGCTCGCGTTCGCCATGCGTCAGCGGCGTCGTGCGCTGCGCCAGGGCGATAATCCAGGCCCGCTGGGCCTGCGTCAGGGGGCTCGTCTTGTCGGCAGCCATCGACGCGAGGGCCATGCGGATGACGGTGTCGTGATAAGCGGTGATCATAGAGCCCTTTCTGGCATGAAGGTTGCTCTTCGCGCGCGCGCATCACGCCCGCGAGAAAAGTTCTATGACAAACATGACAATGTGACAAACCCACTTTGCGCTTGTATTGATGCGGCCTTCCGGTGGCGAGTTTGTCATAAGGGCTAAAATGACAAATATGACAAACTCCATGAAAAGAGCCAGATATTGTCATAGTTGTCACGAAAGTCGTCTTTTTCATCGTTGTCATAGTTGTCACAATAGAGTGCATGACCTAAAATCCCATCCCGCTGTCGTCGTATTCAGAGGGCTCGTGGTCTGCATATTCATGCGCTGCGCGGACGGTAGCGCTGTACCTCCCCTGTCGTGTCCGGTGGATCAGATCATCTTTGACTAACGCCACGAGCATGTTGCGCACGTAGGCATATTTCTGCTCAGGAAACCCGCCAGCTTTCATAATCTCTGGAATAGTCATTTCTCGCTTTTCTTCATTGAGGACATGAATGATCTTGCGACTATCCCGGCTGACTTCGTACTCTTCGCCTTCGCCGATATACTCCCAATGGCCTTGGACAAAGCGCAGGGCAATGGTCTTGTCTTCGGCGTCCTTGTCCCGAATATGGAGAAACGCAAAGTCGTCTTTCGGTTTGCGCTCTAAGACCCATAGCACATCTTGCGCACCCTGGTAGGCGACAGACCCGAGCAAGGCGTCAAAGACATCATCAGCTTCGGACTTGCGTAAGTGGGTGAGCATCGCGAGGCAAAAGGGATGCTGCTTGCGCAGGTCCTGAAGCGGAGTAAACATCTCGTAAATATCGTGATAGTTCTTGTCTCCCTTCCCAGGCTTCGCCGTCTCCAGCTTGGCGAGTACGTCTATGACCACCAGGCCATACTGATGTCTGACAATTTCTTCAGTGAGGGCTTCAATCCCGCCTTCGCTGAGCGGGGGAAAGCTATAGCGTAAATGGAAGACGTCAACCGTTTGGAGGTTGGGTTGTATCTGCAAGGCACGGCTTTGCAGGCGTGCCCGGCCATCCTCCAGTGCGAGGTAGAGCACTGGCTGTGGCGCAGGGCACGAAAAGTGCCGGAAGCCAGCACGCCCCACCGCCAGGGCAATCGCAAGATCAAACATCAGCCAGGACTTCCCACGCTTGGACTTCCCGCCAAAAAGCAACATGCCTTCGTGCATCAGCCCGTCGAAGAGTTGTCTCGGTGGCGGAATGTCGGCAGCAATCAACTCAGTCAATGTCTCTGGCGGGGCAAGGCGACTATGCCCGTTGGTGTGGCGTACAGCATCGGCCTGTGCGGCGATCCACATGCCTTCCGCTATGCGGTCCTTGCGCAAAGCCGTAAAGACGCGAGACCGTGTCGCCGGCGTGCCCATGAGGGGCTCGACGCCTACCAGGGTCTGCCCCTGGTGCCAAAACTCACTCCCTGGCGTCTTCTCTAAAATGTCGAGAAGCTCATAGTCTTGCGTCGTGAGTGTCATATTGTGCCTCCGCACTCACGCGCTAGCGCATCCCAGAAGGGCGTTGGAAGGATGCGGGCTTCCTGAAGTGCCCTCGTGAGGCGTGTCCGTGCCTCGTGAGATGCCTGTGCCAACTCCCACATCTTCTGCCGTGCCGGCACACACTCCTGGATAAACGCCGGGTCACTGGCGATCATCTCTTCGAGCATAATCTGCGCAATAATGTCCGCGTTGGTCTCTTGCATGGTCTTCAGCCGTGCAATGCGCGGGCTCTTGGCGCGCGGGGCGGTACGGTGCTCCCGCGCATACGTCGGGTGGATACAGAATAGGTCCTTGACCGTAATCCCCATGGCTGCACAGATATCCTCGATGGGGCAATCATGCGCAAAACAGTGCAGCAACGTCATGGGGTTGCCTTCGCGGCCCTTCCCCTCGGCAATGCCCAGGGCCTGGCGATTGTCGCCGCCATGCGCCGGGCAAGCCGAACGCCATGCGCCGCCATGTGCAACGCCACCCAGCATGGCGGCACATTCAGCGGGGGTATACCAATGATGCTCATGCGGAATGGGTGGGGGCATACATGCTCCAGAGGTGCACTCGCAATCCATACGGAGTACACTTATACAGATTGTTATTGCCATACTCATACATATTGTAATGAGTACAAACCGATATTACAAGGGATATTCTTGCTTTCTCTCATACAATCATGCATAATTACTCCATGGAGGCATATGCTATGACCTTTGGTGAACGTGTGAAGCGCCGGCGAGAAGCCCTCAAGCTCAGCCAGGGGGAGGTTGCCCGCCGAGCTGGCATGGCACAAGGGCTTCTCTCGCGGATCGAAGCAGGGCAAACACCGAATCCCGGCTTGCAGGTGATCAAAGGATTAGCCCTCGCATTACGATGCTCCATTGACTGGCTCGTAGGTCTCTACGACGATGACCCTGCGTATGCCTTTGCTGCCTCGCCATCCCCCTAGCCCTCCCCCCACACCCGCGCCAGCACTGCCCGTGCCTCCTGCGCCGTAACAATGCGCGGCCCGGTGCTTGGCGCGGCGTCCAGGAGCTGTCCGACCCGCTGATAGGCCCGCGGCATGGGGACGCGCACCCAGACGGGGCTGTCGCCCCACGCCTGCATGTCTAGCGTCACGGTATCGACCGCCACGCATACGCCCCACCAGCTCTCCAGCCACCGGGCGAGCGGGCAGTCGGTGGGCGACCAGCGCTCGCCCACGATGGCTAGGGGTGGGTACGCCGACAGCCAGGCGGCAAAGACGGTCAGCGGGGGGAGGGTCATGGTGCGCCTCCAAAGAGGGGGAGTTGCGACTGGAGGCAGGCCGGCGAGAGCCACAGCCGCTCGCGATGGTTGTTCTCGTTGGCACCATTCTTGCGCGTGTTCCCCATGCCGCCATTGGCTTTCCATGCCACGACGCGCCAGCCAGGAAGCGTGTATTCCTCGTCATAGCCGCAGAGCACGATGCGCAAGAGCGGGTTATCCCCGTTTGCCAGGCACCATGCCTGGATGGCTGGCGCAATGTCCGCTTCGATTGCGTAGAGGCTGCTATCGCGCTCGCTGTGGCTGTAGGGGGGGTCCAGGATGACCCCCGTCAGGCCGTGTTTAACCGTGACGCTTGGGGTAAGCACCCGAGCCCAGTCGCCGCAACAGACCCGGACCCGCCGTAAGCGGTCGGCAAGGGCCTGCATCCAGGCAACGAGCGGGCGCTTGCGCTGGACGCCCTGCCCGGCATCGCCCAGATGCGGGCGCTTGCGCTGGACGCCCTGCCCGGCATCCACGTGCGCGAAAACGCCATCCTGGCTCTGCCACGGACCGTCTCCGCTACACCAGCCGCTGCCTATCCAGCAGCAGAGGCCCCAGACCCACCAGCCCGCGATCTTGGCGTCGTAGTAGTCGGGGTCGCCCATGAGCTTTTCTGTCAGGGCAGCCCGGCGAGGGACCAGCCACGCATGGCGCGCGTGTAGATCGCACTCATTGCTGGGGCAGTCGGCATAGTGCGCAACCGCCTCTGGGTCGGCCCGGATGCCCCGCCAGGCATTGCACACGAAGCCATCCAAGTCATTCACCGTTTCGACCCCTGGCGCGTGCGGGCGAGCGAGGAGGACTGCGCCGCTGCCAAAGAAGGGCTCCACGAAATTTGGACAGTCCCCCATGGCTTCCCAGATGAGCGAAGCGGCGCGTGACTTACCTCCGAACCACGGGAATGGCGCCGCAAGTGTTGGGCCGCTCATCCCCTCTCCTCCAGCGCCACCGCCCCGCACGTCCCACAGCGCACCGGCAGCGCCGTGATCGTCCACCACTTCCCGCAGTGCCCAACTGCCGGGACGGGGATGCGCTGCGACGTGGGCGTCGACCGTGATGCCCGCAGCCCTTCGTGAACGAGCCACTCGGCAGCAGTGAGCCTGGGGCTCCGCCTGCGAGCCTCGCCAAACCGGCAGGCAGCGCAGAGGACAAAGCCGGGCTGCCCTGGCATCTGCCCGCACTGTGGGCAGATGCCCTCGGCCTTGCGACGATGATACGTCGTGGTATTCATGGCGTCTCCTTCCTGGGTTGCGTCAGGCGGGCGTCAATCTGGGGCCAGGCATCAGGCCCATGCCATACGTACACCTCAATACCAGGGACGGCGCGTAGGATGCGGAGCCAGTCCTGCTGGTCGGGCGACAGGGTATCGTTGCCGACCTTCAGCTCGGCGATGAGCAACGGGTCTCCAGGCCGCGCTAGGATAAGGTCAAACCATCCTGCCGGGCTCTTGCGGGAGTTGGCGGTATAGTGTGCTTTCCAAGCATGCGCCTGCGCCAAGCGCACAATGGCGGCCTGAAAGGCTTTGTGCGTGATGACCGGGGCCGCGCTGTGGACTATGCTCCCCACCGGGCCGACCATCGCCTGCGCCGCTCCTGGGCCGTGCATGCGCAGGACGGCGTTGCGCAGATCGTCTTCCGTCCAGTAGGTGGTCATGGCAGCCTCTCTTTCAGGGGCGCCATATCCCGCCGTTGCGCATGCGGGTCGGCTGCAAGGTGCGCTGCCCACGCTTCCATGGTGAGCCCACGCATGCCCGCAGGCAGCGTCCCGAAGGAAAAGTACCGCGGCGCCTGGCACACGACGCAGCGCCAGGAGAGAAACACGTCTGTGGCGCCGTCAATGTCGGGTAATGTCAGCATGGTGATATCCGGGAATAGGTAGCGGTGGGTATGCGTGTCCATGCCTACTGCCCTCCCACGAGGACCCACGCCCACTTGAGCAGGACGTAGATGCCCGCCCAGAGCAGCAGGCTGGTGGTAACCATTCCCAGCCAGGCGCTCCAGCGTGCCCAGCGGGGATACGGGCCGGGCTCGTGCTGGCAGGGGCACACGCGGCCCTTGACATACAGTTCGTCACACGCGGGGCAGGTCAGGTACACGGCATAGGGTTTGAGGGTCGGGATGTTCGCCATATCAGTTCTCCCCGGCGTGGCAGTACCGCAACCACGCCGGCATATCGAGATGGGGCTGGGCCTGCATCAGCACGCCAGCCATGAGCAGCGCGGCCTGGTAGCGGTCGTCTATCGCATCCTCGGGGGGAAAGGCCGAGCGGTCCTCCAGCAGGGCCGCCTGGGGCGTCAGCCCCTCCGTGTTGCGGGGGTTAGTCGTCATCCGCGATATCCTTCTCATAGTGGGCGCTGGCGAGCGAGGGATCTAGGCATGGTATTCCGCCTCAATCCTCGTGAGGTAAAAATGGATACCACCGCTGCACTCATTCAAGCGATCGGGGTCCCATGCCTGGCAGGTGATCCGCTCCCCGGCCCGATAGCAGGTTATCCCGTCATAGAGGGACACCCCTTCATCCCCGCCAATTACCTCAAGGACATCGACATAGGCGGCGCGACATTTCCGGCCAGTGGCGTTAGATCGGGCCGCATCCGCAGGGATACGCAGGTGAACGAGTACGCC
>Ga0137323_1000114_pt1 | contig 22677 bp, 20 predicted proteins | sample EasRivERMZT423_2_FD_102285 | JGI IMG/M metagenome (GOLD analysis project Ga0137323, IMG submission 102285) | Soil microbial communities from meander-bound floodplain in the East River, Colorado, USA - East River MetaG ERMZT423_2 | ecosystem: Environmental > Terrestrial > Soil > Floodplain ... | reverse complement strand
TGCCGTCAAGCAAAGACTGTTCGCCGATGTGGAACGCGCGGCGCCGGCGCAGGCGCTGCTCGCCTCGAATACCTCCTCGCTTTCGATCGGCCGAATTGCCGAGGGGTTGCGGCGTCCCGAGCGGCTGATCGGGATGCATTTTTTCAATCCTGTGCACGCGATGAAGCTGGTCGAAGTCGTCACCCATGGCGGTACCAGCGACATCGCGCAGCGCGCGGTGGAGTTCGCACGCGCGCTGGGCAAAGAGCCGATTGTGGTGCGCGATTCGCCGGGCTTCGCCTCCAGCCGGCTCGGCGTCGTGCTCGGCCTCGAGGCCATGCGCATGCTCGAGCAGGGCGTGGCGAGCGCTGAGGACATCGACAAGGCGATGGTGCTGGGTTACAACCATCCGATGGGCCCGCTCAGACTTACTGACCTGGTGGGTCTCGATGTACGCCTCGCGATCGCGGAATACCTGCACGCCACGCTGGGCGATGCGCACTACGCGCCGCCCAAGATCCTGCGCGAGAAAGTTCAGAAGGGCGAGCTGGGGCGGAAATCGGGAAAGGGGTTCTACACCTGGAGCGACTGAGTCGCATCACCGACGTCCACATCCACGTCCAGCCGTGGCGCGACCTCAAGCCCCAAGTTCAGGACGCCATGCGCAAGGGCAAGGAGGACCACTGGGATTTCCTCATCGCCCTCATGGACGACCCCAACGCGCTGCTCGAGGTCATGGACAAGTCCGGCGTCTGGCGGGTCGGTCTGGTCAACTATCCCAGTCCCGACATCATGGGATTCGACGACTCGACCAACGCGTTCGCCGCAAAGTATGCCCGGGCCAATCCCGAGCGGCTGCTGCCCTACGGCGGCGTGCATGCGCGCTACACGCGCGATCCGGCCGGTGATGTCGACCGGCTCATCGACCAGGGCATCCGGCTGCTCAAGATCCATCCGCCGCACCAGAACTTCCCTGCGAACGCCTACCTCGACGGCCTCGACGCGCTCGGGACGATCTACCGACGCTGCGAGGAGCGCGGCCTGCCGGTGATGGTCCACACCGGTACATCGATCTTTCCCGGCGCGCGCTCCAAGTACGGCAATCCGATGGAGCTCGACGACGTCGCGATCGACTTTCCGGCCCTCAAACTGGTGATGGCGCACGGCGGCAGGCCGTTGTACATGGACGAGGCGTTTTTCATCCTGCGACGTCACGGCCACGTCCGGCTCGACGTCTCGGGCATTCCGCCGGCCAAATTGCTGGAGTACTTTCCCCGCCTGACGGAGATCATCGATCGCGTCCTGTGGGGGACCGACTGGCCCAGTCCAGGTGTGAAGGATCTGCGACAGAACATCGATCAATTCCGGGCCCTGCCGCTGTCTGAAGCGCAGCAACGGGCGATCCTCGAAACCAATGCGCTTGCGCTTTTCCCCGTGGGGTCCTGAACTCATGCGAACACTGTCGGTGTTGTTGCTCCTCCTTCCCGGAACGGCGCTGGCACAGGCCGGGGCCGCGGCGGGGGGGGGGGCCGGGTCCGGACGTATCGCGTTCGAGCAGTTCACGCTGCCGAACGGACTGCGGGTCATTTATTCGGAGGATCGTTCCACGCCGATCGTGACGGTCAACCTCTGGTACGAGGTCGGCTCGCGCAACGAACGGGCCGGGCGCTCGGGATTCGCGCACCTGTTCGAGCACATGATGTTTCAGGGCTCGGCGCATGTGAACAAGGCCGAGCACAACCAGCTGCTCGAGCGGGCGGGGGCGGATTTCAACGGCAGCACGGCCGAAGACCGGACCAACTACTACGAAACGGTGCCGTCGAACCGGCTCAACCTCGCGCTGTGGCTCGAAGCCGATCGCATGCGCTCCCTGGCGATCACGGAAGAGAATTTCGAGAACCAGCGCCAGGCCGTGAAAGAAGAGCGGCGCCTGCGCGTGGACAACCAGCCGTATCAGGGGGCGTTCACCGACGGGCTCACCTGGCCGTTCGACAGCACGAGCTGTTTCCCCTACGCGCACACGGTCATTGGGTCGATGGCCGATCTGGACGCGGCGAAGCTCCCCGACGTGCAAGCGTTCTTCGATACGTATTACGCCCCCAACAACGCGACCCTCGTGGTGGTGGGCGACTTCAATCCGGCCGAGCTGCGCGGACTCGTCAATCAGTACTTCGCGGGCATCCCGAGTCATGCCGCGCCGGAAGCGCCGCGCTGCGATGCCACGGGGGGGGCCGGCAGAGCGGCGCAGCGGCGCGAGGTCCGCGACCCCAAGGCCAACCTCGATGCGGTGCTGCGGATCTACCGAGTGCCCGAGCATCGCAACCCCGACACGGGCGCGCTCGAGCTGCTCGACCTCATCCTCGGCCAGGGCGAGAGCTCGCGCCTCAATGTCTCGGTCGTGCGGCGCGACAAGGCCGCCGTGGCCACGGGCTCGCTGCTCAATCCGTTCGGGTCGCGGAACGGTCCGGGCGTGTGGGTGACGTACGGCATCGTCAATCAGGGCGTCTCCGCGGATCGGATGGACAGTCTGATCGCCGCGCAGCTCGATACGATCCGGACCAATGGCGTCACAGCACCCGAGCTGGAGAAGGCGAAGAACCTGCTGCGCTCCGGGTTCATTGCCAATCGCGAGACGACGATGGGCAAGGCCGAGGAGCTGCACCACTATCTCACCTTCCATGATTCGATTGATGAGATCAACACCGATTTGGAGCGCGTGCTTGCGGTCACGAGTGAAGACCTGAAACGGGTGGCGACCAGGTACCTCGACCCCAACAACCTGACGGTCGTGATCGTACGAGCGGGTCCCGCGACGACGTCGGGAGGCTCCCAGTGAGGGCCGCCCGCGCGCTCACCGCGCTGGTGCTTGCAGCCGGAGCGCTGACGGCCCAGGAGCCCTTCCCCACCCGCCCGCCCTCGGCCGCGCCGCTCCGTCCGGTTCAATTCCCGCCGTTCCGGGACGTCGCCCTTCCCAACGGCATGACGCTGCTCCTCGTCGAGAATCACGAGCAGCCGACGCTGTCGGTCAGTCTGAGTTTTCGCGCCGGCAATGCGTTCGATCCCGCCGGCAAAGAAGGGGTCGCCGCGCTCGTGGCGGAGTTGGTGACCAAGGGGACGCCGACCCGCACGGCGGAGCAGATCGCGGCGGCCATCGAAGGGGTCGGTGGGGGCATCGCGGCCAGCACGGGGGATGACTTCCTCACCGTCTCGGCCGACGTGCTCGGCGAGTATGCCGAGCTTGCCTTTACGCTGCTGGCCGACGTCACGCGGCGTCCGACCTTTCCGGCGGAGGAGCTCGAGCTGGCGCGCCAGCGATTCCTGTCTTCGCTCGAGGTCGAGCTGTCGCAGCCGAACAGCGTGGCCGGCCGGGCCTTTCAGAAGGAGATCTACGGCACGCACCCGTACGGCCGGAATACGAGTGTCGCCGCGTATCGCGCGATCACTCGCGACGACGTCCTGGCGTTTGCGGCGCGGCGCATCCGTCCGACCGGAGCCCTGCTCGTCGTGGCCGGCGATATTACGCTGGCGCGCGCGCGCCAGCTCGCCACCGCCGCGTTCGGTGAGTGGCGTGGCGCCGCCCCTGCCCCGTTGGCCGCGCAGCCGGCTCCCACCAAGCGCGCTACCGACATCCTGCTCGTGCACCGGCCCGGCTCCGTGCAGTCGAACATCGTGATTGGCAACACGACGTTCCTCCCGACCGACACGGGGTACTACGCCGCCCGGATCGCCGCGCACGTGCTGGGGGGTGGTGCCGATTCCCGGCTGTTCCTGATCTTGCGCGAGCAGAAGGGCTGGACCTACGGGTCCTTCGCGGCGCTCCGACGCACGCGCGGCCTGGGCTACTGGGAGGCGACGTTCGAGGGCCGCACGGAGGTGACCGATAGCGCGCTCGTCGAGTTGCTGCACCAGATCGACCGCGTTCGGACCGAGGTGATTCCGGACAGCGAGCTGACCGCGGCCAGAGGATTCCTCATTGGGTCGTTCCCGCTCACGATCGAAACACCGCGACAAATTGCGTCCGTGGTGACGAATGCGCGGCTGCTCGGGCTCGGGCCGACGTATATCCAGCGTTACCGCGAGCGCCTCGCCGCCGTGACCGGCCCGCGGGCGCGCGCGGGTGCGCAACGCACGTTTCACCGGACGGCGCTCACGATCGTCGTCGTGGGCGATGCCAAGACGCTGTACGACAAGCTGAAGCCGATCGCGGCCGTGCGGCTGGTGGACATCGAGGGCAACGCCATGAATCCGGGCGACCTGAACCCCACCGGCGGTCCGGTCGCGTTCGACGCGACGCAGGTCGTCGCGCGCAGCGACAGCTTCCAGGCGCTGGTGCAAGGCAACGTGCTCGGCGGCCAGGCGACCAAGGTGGCGCTGAGCGGCGATTCGATCATCTACACGGAAAACACCGCGATCGCCGGCTTTCAGCAGCGCTCGACCGTGGTCCTCAATCGCGATCTCACCATGCGGCGCACCGAGCAGACCGGCACGGTGCAGAATCAGCAGACGAGCATCCAGCTCGCGTACAGCGGTGGGCGGGTGAAAGGAACGGCGATGTCACCGTCGCCGACCGGAACACCGCGTTCGGTGGCCGTGGACACGACCGTTCCAACCGGTACGATCGACGACAACGCCCTCACGCTGCTGCTCACGGCCCTACCGCTCGAGCAGGGCAAGACGTTCCACCTCAACGTGTTCTCGTCGGGCGACGGTCTGACCAGAGTGGTCAGCGTGAAAGTCGGCGGCGTCGAGCAGGTCGTCGTGCCGGCCGGCACGATCCCCGCGTACCGGCTGGAGCTGGCCGGCATGCAGCTGCCCCTCGTCGTGCATGTGAGCCGGGACAAACCACGGAGAATCGTGCGCATCGCCCCGACGGGCGCACCGCTCGTGTTTGAACTCGTGAAATAGGAGCATGCGAATGCGACAGCTGTTCATCCCGCTGGGACTGATCGTCGTCGTCGTCGGATGCGCGTCCGCAGGTGCGGGGACGACGTCACCCACTACCGCGCCCCAGAGCGCGGCGACGGCGCAGGACACATCTGGAGGAATCGGTCCTCAGTACACGTCCACCTACCAGCGCCACCAGAATTCCGCGGTGTTGATTCGCAACGCGACGATCATGACCGCGACCGGCCAGGAGATTCAGGGCGGGTCGATCCTGCTCCGCGACGGCAAGATCGTGGCTGTGGGGACGACGGTCGAAGCGCCGACCGACGCGACCGTCGTCGACGGCACCGGCAAGTGGGTGACGCCGGGGGTGATCGATACCCACTCGCACCTGGGCGTCTACGCGGCGCCGGGCACATTCGCGGAGTCGGACGGCAACGAGGCGACGCGCCCCGTCACCGCGGAGGTCTGGGCCGAGCATTCGTTCTGGCCGCAGGACCCGCAGATTCCGCTCGCCATCGCCGGCGGCGTGACGACAATTCAGGCGCTGCCCGGCTCCGCCAATCTGATCGGCGGCCGCAGCGCCGTGCTGAAGCTGATTCCGGGACGCTCGGTCCAGGAGATGAAGTTCCCCGGCGCGCACTACGGCCTGAAGATGGCCTGCGGCGAGAATCCCAAGCGCGTCTATGGCCAGCGGGGCGGCCCATCGACCCGCATGGGCAACATGGCCGGCTATCGTGAAGCGTTCATCGGCGCCCAGACCTACCGGCGCCGCTGGGACAAGTGGAACAAGGACCACCAGGGCGACCCGCCCGATCGCAACCTGCGCAACGAGACGCTCGCGGAAGTGCTGCGGGGCAATATCTACGTGCAGAACCACTGCTATCGCGCCGACGAAATGGTCCAGATGCTCGACCTGGCGCACGAATTCGGGTTCAAGATCCGCTCATTCCATCACGCGGTGGAGGCGTACAAGATCGCCGACGTGCTGGCACGCGAGGGCGTCGCGGCGTCCGTCTGGGCCGACTGGTGGGGGTTCAAGGAAGAGGCGATGGACGGCATCTACGAGAACGCCGCGCTGTTGCAGCAAGCCGGTGCGCGCGCGGTGATTCACTCCGACGATGCCGGCGGGATCCAGCGGCTGAATCAGGAGGCGGCCAAAGCGATGTTTCACGGCCGCCGCGCCGGCATTCCCGTGACGCGCGATCAGGCGCTGCGCTGGTTTACGGCGAACCCGGCATGGGCGCTGGGACTCGATTCGATCGTCGGGACGCTCGAGCCCGGCAAGATGGCGGACGTCGTGCTGTGGTCCGCCGATCCGTTGTCGGTATACGCCCAGGCGGTGCAGGTCTACAATGACGGATGGCTCGTGTACGACCGCACCGATCCCGCGCATCAGCCCAAAACCGATTTCATGCTGGGGCATCCATGATTGCCTTCCTGCTTGCACAGACGATCGCGATTACGGGCGGCACGGTGTATCCCGTGTCCGGTCCCAAGATCGAGAATGCCACCGTCCTGATTCGCGACGGCCGCATCGCCGCGGTCGGAACGAATGTCGCGGTTCCTGCCGGCGCGACCCGCATCGATGCGGCCGGCAAGTGGGTCACGCCGGGCCTCATCGACGGCGCCGGGCAGATGGGCCTGCGGGAAATCAGCGCGGTCCAGAACACGAACGAGTCACAGCTGCGCGGCCACGAAATCGCCGCGGCGTTCAATGTGCTCGAGGGAATCAACCCCGCCTCCACGCTGATCCCGGTCAACCGGATCGAGGGGGTCACCACGACCCTGGCCGTTCCGAACGGGAGCCTGATCTGGGGACAGGCGGCGTTGATCGACCTCGACGGCGCCACGATCGAGGCGATGCGGGTCAGGTCGCCGGTCGCGATGGTGGCGGATCTCAGCGAAGGCTCCAAGGACGCCGGCGGCGGCTCGCGGGCCGGCGTCGCGCAGCGGCTGCGCCGGGTGTTCGACGATGCGCTCGAGTACGCGCGGCGTGGTCCGAATTATCAGCGGGCGCAGAATGAAGAGCTCGCCGCCAGCTCGGCGGACCTGCAGGCGCTCCTTCCTGTGCTGCGCGGCCAGCTGCCGTTGATCGCGGTCGCAAACCGGCGCAGTGACATCGAGACCGCGCTCCGCATCGGGCGCGAGTACAAGCTGCGGCTGATTCTCGCGGGAGCGGCCGAAGCGTGGATGATTCCCGGCCAGATCGCGGCCGCCGGTGTGCCGGTGCTCGTCGAGCCGCTACAGAATCTTCCGTCCTATGACGCGCTGGGCATCCGCTACGAGAATGCGCCGCTGCTGGCCAAGGGCGGCGTGAAGCTCGCGCTCATGGAGACGGCGACGGAGAACACGCGGAACCTGCGGCAGCAGGCCGGCAATGCCGTGGCGAACGGCATGACGTGGGACCAGGCACTCCGGGCCGTGACGCTGACGCCAGCCGAGATTTTCGGGGTCGCTGATCGGTACGGGTCGCTGGAGGCTGGGAAGGTGGCCAACGTGGTGGTTTGGACCGGCGATCCCTTCGAATTCTCGACCGGGGTTGAACACGTATTCATCCGTGGTCGCGATATTCCACTGCGCAGTCGCCAAACAGAATTGCTCGAGCGGTACAAGACACTCCCACCGAAATACTAGGGGCGGCAATGGCGGCAGGGGCGGCAGGGTTCTAACTTGCCGCCCCTCATCGCTCGTAGGAGTCGCCATGTGACTGCTCCCGCGTGATTGCGGTCGCTCTCGAGCTTTTGCCACCGGTCTCGATCCAAATAGCCGCGGTCACGAGCCAACCGAAGTCCTACTTCCACCTCGGTCACAGATCCAACAGCAATATCCAAATACCTCGCGAACTCCTTGCGGCCGCGCTTCGCACAGCCCTCAGCAATGTTTGCCGCGACGGAAAACGCTGCTCGACGAAGTTGTGACGTTAAGCCATAGCGTTCCTCGCGTGGGAAGTGATCCGTGGCGTTGTAAACCTGAAGAGCCATTTCATACGACAACTTCCAGGCCACCAATCGCTCGTACGAGGGCATGCTGCAAACTTGCCTGGAATGCAGAAGAATGGAGTACCAAATAAAAACGGCAGGGTTCGAAAAACCCTGCCGCCATTGCCGCCTCTGCCGCCCTTAGTTCTTCGCCGCCTCTTTCAGGGCCGCCGGATACACACTCACCTGAAAGCGCTGCTTGTTCTTGTGCTCGAATTTCACATGGCCGTCGATGGTCGTGAACAGCGTGTCGTTCGAGGCCCGGCGCACGTTCTTCCCCGGATGGAACTTGGTGCCGCGCTGGATCACGATGATGGTCCCGGCCCGGACGAGCTCACCACCAAAGCGCTTCACGCCGAGGTATTTCGGATTCGAGTCGCGCCCATTGCGCGAAGAGCCGACGCCTTTCTTATGAGCCATGCTATCCTCAGCCGACCTTCACGTCGGCGATCTTGATTTCGGTGAAGTCCTGGCGGTGCCCACCATGGCGCCGATAACCATTGCGGCGCGCAAACCGGAAGATCCGGACCTTCTTGCCCTTGCCGTGACGCACGACCTCGGCGGTGACCTTCGCGCCCTTCAGCTTCGGGGCGCCGGTCTGAATGTTCTTGCCGTCGCTCGCGACGAGGATGTTGTCGAACGACACCTCATCGCCCGGCTTCGCATCGAGCAGCGGGACCCTGATCGTAACGCCCGGCTCGGCGCGAAACTGGGCGCCGCCTGTTTTGAAGATCGCGTAACTCATAGAGCGCGGAACCTAAATTGGGGCAATCGGTTAGTCAAGCCACGGCATACTGTTCGGTGACGTCCCGGCCCGCGGGGCGAGCCATCATCCGGAACTCATCCAGCCGCATCATCGGGTCGTCGCGAACCTCGAGCTCGAGGCCGGTCTGCTTCTCGAGCTGGCGCAGGAAGTTAGGCTCCTGCTCCACCAGATACAGCGCAACCTCGGGGTGCAGGCGCACCGAAAGCTGCCGTTCCTTATGATCGGCTCCTGCCCGCTTGAGGGACCGTTCCATACGCCGTACCACGACCTCGGGCCGGAACACGCGGCCCGTCCCGGTGCAGGTCGGGCACTCCGTGGTCATCGACTGCCACAGCGACGGCCGGACTCGCTGGCGCGTCATCTCGATCAGCCCGAGCTCGGAGACCGCGAATGCGCGCGTGCGGGCGCGGTCGCGGCCGAGGTGCGTGCGCAGCTCCTGGAGCACCTTGTCGCGGTTCGACTTCGTTTCCATGTCGATGAAGTCCACGACGATGATCCCGCCGATGTCCCGCAGCCGGATCTGGCGCGCGACTTCCCGCGACGCCTCTATGTTCGTCTTGAGGATCGTGCTCTCGGGATCGCGCTTGCCGGTGTAGCGGCCGGTATTCACGTCGATCGAGATCAGTGCCTCGGTCGGCTGAATGATCAGATAGCCGCCGGTCGGGAGCTCGACGCGCTGCTTGAAGAGATTTCGGATCTCCGACTCGATGTCGTACTCATCGAACAGCGGCGTCTCGGCCTGGTACATCTTGACCCTGGGGAGCAGCTCGGGATCGATCTGCTTCAGGTACTGCTCGATCTCGTTGTAAAGCAGCTTGGAATCGACCAGCAGCAGATCGACCTTGTCCGACAGGAGATCGCGAACGATTCCCCGGGTCAGGCTGGTCTCGCGCTGCAGCACGGCGGGCGCCCGTCCGGACGATTGCTTCCGCTTGATCTTCTTCCAGAGGCCGATGAGGTGGTCGATCTCGCGCTTGCAGCTCGCCTCGGTCAGATCGTCCGCCACGGTACGGATGATCCAGCCGCCGGCGTCGGGGGGCACGAGCTTGGAAACCAGCTCACGCAGCTTCGCGCGCTGCTCGCGCGATTCGATCTTGCGAGAGACGCCGACCTTGGACGCGAACGGCATATAGACGAGGAACCGGCCGGCGAGCGAGACCTGCGCCGTGACGCGCGGGCCCTTGGTACCGATGGCTTCCTTGATGACCTGGACGAGCTTGGTCTGACCGCGTTTCAGCTCGTCGGCGATGTTGGGGGCTTGGCGCCTGCGCGAGCGGTCGCGGGGAGCGGGGGGGCCACGCCGATTCGCAACGGCCGGACCACCGCTCTTTCCATTCCCATCGCCCTCCTGCCCCCCATTCCCGTTCGCGCTTTCCTCATCGGCGTCATCCGGCTCGCGCTCGTCGGGATCCTCGTCCTCGTCCGCCTCGATCAGATCGGAGGCGTGGAGGAAGGCGCTCTTTTCGGCGCCGATGTCGACGAAGGCGGCCTGGATGCCCGGCAGGACAGCTTCGACCTTGCCAACGTAGATGTCGCCGACCGAGCGGCGGGAGTCGGGACGATCGACCAGGAGCTCAACAAGGCGGTCGTCCTCGAGAATGGCCACGCGGGTTTCCCGCGGGCTTCCTGAGATGAGTATCTCGCGCTTCAAAGCAGTGACCCTCGCGCCCCGGCGGGAAACACCCGTCTCCGGGGAGCCTGTGGTTGTCCCAGCAATAGTCCAACGCCCTCGGTGTCAGGGGCGGTGTGATGAGTCGATTGGAGAGGCGGCTGAGAGACGCCAAAGACCAATGCATGAGGGCAAAGCTAGGGAGAGGCGAGACTTGGGTCAATCTATCAAGCGCCCTAACAACTGCCTGGCAATGACGATTCGCTGGATTTCGCTCGTTCCTTCGCCGATTTCGCAGATCTTGGCGTCCCGCATCATCCGCTCGACCGGGTACTCGGTCGTGTAACCGTAGCCGCCGTGGAGCTGGACGGCCTTCGTTGTCGCCCGCATGCACAGCTCGGAGGCGTACAGCTTGGCCATGGCTGCTTCCCTTTTGAACGGATGGCCGTGCTGCTTGAGCCAGGCGGCGTGGTAGACGAGTTGTTTCGCGGCTTCGATCTCGGTCGCCATGTCCGCCAACGCAAAATGCACTCCCTGGAAGCTTGCGATCGGCCGGCCGAACTGCTTCCGGGTCGACGTATAGGTCAGACACTCCTCGAGCGCGCCCTCGGCCAGTCCCAACGAGAGCGCGGCGATACCGATTCGCCCGCCGTCCAGGGTGTGCAGGAACTGGCGGAAGCCGTTGTTCACCGGGCCAAGGACGTTTTCCTTGGGGACGACGGCGTCCTGAAAGATCAGCTCGCGTGTGTCCGACGCGCGCCAGCCGAGCTTGTCCTCTTTCTTGCCGGAGAGCACGCCACGGTTCTTGGGCAGCGCGCTCGCCGGGAGATGTCCGATGCCGACGCGCTTGGTCTCCTCGAGGTCGCACGTGTCCTTGGCCACGATGAACGCCGTGATCCCGTGCGTTCGTTTGGCGTTGGGGTCGGTGCGTGCGGTGACGCAAAAGATCTCCCCGACTCCGGCGTGGGTGATGAAGATCTTGGAGCCGTTCAGAACGTAATGATCGCCTTTGTCGACCGCGGTCGTCTTGGTGCCGCCGGCGTCCGACCCGGCGCCGGGCTCGGTCAGTCCAAAGCCGCCGAGCACCTTCCCGCTCGCGAGCAACGGGACAAACCGCTTCTTCTGCTCTTCCGTCCCGAAATCCACGATCGGCGACGTGCCGAGCGTCGTGTGGGCGCTGACCGTGATCGCGTGGCTCGCGTCGACCTTGGCTAGCTCGTGAATGACGGTGATGTACGAGAGGTAATCCATCCCCGAGCCACCCAACTCCTCGGGCCACGGAATCCCGAACAGCCCCAGCTCGGCCATCTGCTTCACGTTGTCCCAGGGAAAGCGGCTATCGAGATCGTATTGACGGGCGGTGGGCTTGACGACGGACTGTGCGAAATCCCGCACCATCTCACGCACTTGCAGATGATGGTCTGAGAAATAGAGACTGTCGTGCATATCGAAATATGCTCATGGCTCCCCGAAGTACTCCAGTATCATGGCCCGGTGGTTTGTCCGAGACTTGACATAGCGTTTCATGGCGGGACTGATGTTGCCCCACGCGAGATCCTGGGGGCGCCACAGCACCAGACATTCGGAAGCATTACCGTCTCTGCCTGCCCTGCCGGCTTCCTGGTAGTAGGCCTCGAGCGTGGGGGGCGGGCCCCAGTGAAGCACCCGCCGCACGTCCGGCTTGTCGATCCCCATCCCGAAGGCGCTGGTCGCGACGATGGTCGTGACGTGATCGGCGAGAAAGGCCTTCAGGACACGGCGGCGCACATCCGCCGAGAGGCCGGCGTGGTATGGGGCGGCTTTCACGCTCGTGCGCAGCAGCGCCCGGGTCACGAGCTCGGTCAGGCGTCGCGTGGGCGTATAGATGATTGATGCGCCCCCCCCCGTGGCGCCACGCACCCCGGAACGGATCACCCCAAAGCGCTCACGGTCATCGCGGACGCGCCGCACCGCGAATCGCAGGTTCGGCCGATCGAACGAGGTGACGACCACGTGCGCGTTGGGGATGCGCAGGACGGTGAGGATGTCGGCACGGGCCGCGGGCGTGGCGCTCCCGGTGAGGGCGATGGTCGGAGGCCGGCCGAGCTGTGAGCGAAAGACACCGAGCTGGCGATAGACCGGGCGAAACTCGTTGCCCCACTCGGTGATGCAGTGCGCCTCATCGATGGCGAGCAGCGCGATCGGTGTCCGCGTGGCAATCAGGCGCCGGGTGAGCGACGCCAGCCTCTCGGGCGCGCAATACAGGAGCGTGAGCCGCCCACTCGTCGCGGCATCGAGCACGGTTCGGCGCTGTTCGGCGTCGAGCTGACTGTTCACGTACGCGGCGTCGATGCCGCGCCGCCGCAGCGCACCGACCTGGTCTTGCATGAGCGAGATCAACGGCGAGATCACGAGCGTGAGCCCCTGTCCCAGTAGTGCCGGGACTTGAAAGCAGAGCGACTTGCCGGCCCCAGTCGGAAGCACGGCGAGCACGTCGCGGCCTGCGAGCAACGGGCCGAGCACCTTGAGCTGGTGCACGCGGAACCGGGCGTGCCCGAATCGCGACTCCAGCAGTGCGCGCGCGGCGTCGAGTCCGCCGCTGAAGCAGGTGAGGGCCACGCGCGCACAGAGCACTCGGCAACCGGTTTGCCCCCTACCCCAAACGCGCAGGTCGGGGCACGTTTACGCGTTATGCGCACGATCAAAACTCTCCCTCTCGTGGTCTTGCTGATGACTTCAATCCTCGACGCGCAATCCTTCACCTATCCTCCGGCCCGCAAAGGCGACGTGGTCGACGACTATCACGGCACGAAGGTCGCCGACCCCTACCGCTGGCTGGAGGATGTGGACGCGCCGGAGACTCGGCGCTGGGTCGAGGCCGAGAACCACGTCACATTCGCCTACCTCGAGCAGATCCCCGAACGGGAGCGGATTCGCCAGCGGTTGACGGCCTTGTGGGACTATCCCAAGTACGGTGCGCCGTTCAAGAAGGGCGGCCGCTACTTCTTCTTCAAGAACTCGGGGTTGCAGAACCAGGCGGTGCTCTTTACGCAAAGCGCGTTGAACGCCGAGCCCGAAACCCTGCTCGACCCCAACACGCTGTCCGCGGACGGCACGGTGGCGCTGTCGATCCTGGCGTTTTCTGACGACGGCCGCACGATGGTGTACGGCACGTCGGGCAGCGGCTCCGACTGGCAGGAATTCCGCGTGCGCGACGTGCTCACCAAGCAGGATCGCGGCGATCACCTGAAATGGATCAAGTTCTCGAGTGCCGCGTGGACGCACGACGGCGCCGGGTTTTTCTACAGTCGCTATCCCGAACCCGCCCCGGGCGCCGACGCCTTGCTCGACGTCAATCACAACCAGAAGGTCTACTATCACAAGCTCGGCACGGATCAGTCCGCGGACCGGCTGATCTACGAGCGGCCCGATCATCCCGACTGGGGCTTTGGGGTTGAGGTCAGCGCCGATGGCCGCTACGCGGTCTACTCGGTCTGGCTCGGCACCGATCGGCGCAATCGCATCTACTATCAGGACCTTGCCGATCCGAAGCAGCCCCGCCTCGACGCGCCGGTCGTCAGGCTCCTCGATGAGTTCGATGCGTCGTACGGCTTTGTGGGCAACAGCGGGCCGGTGTTCTTCTTTCAAACCGACAATGCCGCGCCGCGCAGCCGGATCGTCGCGGTGGACACTCGCAAGCCGCAGCCAGCCGCCTGGCGCGAGCTGGTGCCGCAGGCGGCCGATCCGATCGAGGGGTCACAGATCGTGCACAACACGTTTGTGATCCGGTATCTCCACGACGCGTCATCGCAGCTGCGTCTGTTCGCGCTCGACGGCAAGCCCACGGTGGGGGGCGGGGGGGGCGACGTGAAGCTGCCGACCCTCGGCTCGATCGTGCAGGTGACGGGCGAGCCGCGCGACGACGAGATGTTCTACGCATTTACGTCGTTCCTCTATCCGACGACGATCTTCCGGCACGATTTCAAGACCGGGACCTCCACCGTGTTCAAGGCGCCGGAGATCGCGTTCGATCCCTCCGGCTTCGAAACGGTGCTGGCGTTCTATCGCAGCAAAGACGGCACGCGCGCGCCGCTGTTTTTGACCTACAAGAAGGGACTCAAGAGAGACGGCTCAAACGCGACGTACCTGTATGGCTACGGCGGGTTCAACGTGAACATGACGCCTGCCTTCTCCATCGGTGTGCTGGCCTGGCTCGAGATGGGCGGCGTGTATGCGCAGGTGGTGTTGCGCGGTGGCGCCGAGTACGGCGAGGAATGGCATCAGGCCGGGATGCTGGACCGCAAGCAGAACGTGTTCGACGACTTCATCGCGGCGGCCGAGTACCTAATCGCCGAGGGGTACACGTCCCCGCCCAAGTTGGCGATCGGGGGCGGCTCGAATGGCGGTCTACTTGTCGGCGCGGTGCTGAATCAACGCCCCGAGTTGTTCGGAGCGGCGCTGCCGGCCGTCGGTGTGATGGACATGCTGCGGTTTCACAAATTCACGATCGGGTGGGCCTGGGTGACGGAATACGGCTCGGCCGACAGCGTGGCGCAGTTCCCGGCCCTCTATCGGTACTCGCCGATCCACAACATGAAGCCGGGGACCAGGTACCCACCGACGCTCATCACGACCGCCGATCACGACGATCGTGTGGTGCCGGGACACTCGTTCAAGTACGCGGCGACGCTCCAGTCGACGCAGGCTGGGACGGCGCCCGTCCTGATTCGCATCGAGACCAAGGCCGGCCACGGCGCCGGCAAGCCGACGGCAAAGATTATCGAGGAGCAGACGGATCGGTGGGCCTTCTTGGTGCACAACCTTCGCATGCAGCTGCCAGCTCCGCAGCCCTAGGAGAAAGGACGGTAGAAGACGGTAGGGGACGGTAGAGGACGGTAGAGGGAGACTCTTTTGAGTTTCTGTTGAATGCTCGTCACCAGCTTGCGACATGCTTGCTCACGAGAGGCTTCAGGCCTGGAAGTTGAGTCACGAACTGGTGCTCGCTGTCTACAGTGTGACCGCATCATTTCCCAAGCACGAACTTTATGGTCTCACGTCGCAAGCGCGTCGCGCAGCATTCTCCGCGGCGGCCAAAATCGCCGAGGGAGCCGCCAAGCGCGGCTCAGCTGAGTTTCGAAGGTTCCTCGATATCAGTATCGGGTCGCTCGCGGAACTCGCGTATACGCTCAGACTCTGCAAGGATCTGGGGTTATTGAGCGCTGACGATTGGAATCGAGTGGATTCGTTGCGAAGAAGAGCCGGCTACGTCACATGGCAGCTGTATCGTGCAGTCAGAAGCGCCGCACGAAAGTCATAACTGGTTGTTACCCTTACCGTCTCCTACCGTCTCCTACCGTCTCCTACCGTCCCCTACCGTCTTCTTTATCCAGCGTCTTTCCAGTCGATCGGAAACGTCCGGCTGCATTCGCTGCACTTCGCGCTCTTCTGTCCCTCGGGGATAACGGCGCGAGCGTGACAGCCGGGACAAACAAGGTGCGGCTCGCGCACCACGCTCCAGGCATTAGGCCGCTCGGCGTGAATCTCGACATCACCTTTCGGAATCCGAATCTCGACGTGATGGACGTCGAGCACGACGTAGTCTTTTTTGGGATCTTCCACCACGCGATACCAAGCACCGCGTCGCAACCCTTGTCCTTCGGCCCGATCACCGCGACTGCGCGCCCAGCCGATGTCAGCCATGCTTGCCTCGCACCAGTACGAGTATCGCGGCCTGTGGGACGACGAGATAAGTCTTCTGTTCGAAGGTGATTTCCACGGCGGCCTTTCGAAAAAACAGCGCGTAGTCCCCGGCCTGGGCCTGCATCGGCAGATACTTCACGTCTGCGCCCCCGCCGCTGAGCTTCCACGGCTCCTCATCCATGCTCGTGGGCTCGGCCATGGGCGTACCGGGGCCGGTGGCGACGATGCGGCCGCCCTGCACCTGCCGACCTTCGATCGCCGACGGCGGTAGGAAGAGCCCGACGTTCGTCCGCTCCTCCCCCTCCTCGGGGGTGATCAGCACGCGGTCGCCGACGACGATCAAGCGCTTGGGGTCATCCGACACGCCAGATGATTAGCCTTTCTCGGGCATTTTGCGCAAGTCGCAGGGGGCCCGTGATGCTCGTCACCCCGCCTTTGCTTGACTTGTCCGGTCCCGTTTATAACAATGGTGCCCGCCTCGATCCGAACGCCGTCCTACCCCCGGGAGGGCACCTCCGATGCAAGAGACCGTCGCCAGCGCCGCGCAAAGCCAACAGCAGTGGGCCTTCATCATCTCGCAGCTGTTCGACTGGGTGATGGCCGGGCTGGCGTGGATCGTCCCATTTCAGACCAGGATCTTCAGCTTCGTGCTCGCGGGTGAATCGTTCTGGAAGCTCGCCGGCACCGCGATTCTCCTGCTGCTCCCGGCAGGCGTCTTCATCGCCGCGATTTGGGGCACGATGGTCTCGCTCTACACGATTCCGTTCCGGCTGGGCCGCTCGGTGACACTCATGCAATCGGTGGCGCTGGCGTGGTGGGACGCCGTGCGCATGGTGTGGTTCTATTGGGCCGGCCTCGTGAAGTTCTTGATCGTGCTGGTCGGCTGGGTGTGGGGGCTGCTCAAATTGGGCGTGCAACTCATCTTCGGCACCCTGAAGGGCGCGATTACGTCCCCGCTGGCGATGCTCGACGCGACGTCGCGCCGCCCCGGCGTCCCCTGGGCGGCCTTCGTGCTGCTGTTGATCTGGTCGGCCGTCGAAGCGACGATCTTCACGTTCACGCTGCGGCCCACGATGGCCGAGCTGCTCGCCGACCTCACCGGCTATGAGGTCAACGCCTTCGCGCTGATCACGCTGCTCTGGATCTTCCTCGCGATCATCGTGGCGGGCAGCTTCGCGTGTATCCAGGTCCTCAATGACGCCGTCAAGGAGAAACAGACCGGGAACATCGTGTTCATGATCATCGTCGAGATTGCGGTCGCCATGTTCGAGGTCCTGTTCCTCTATCGCGAAATGGTCGATGCGATGACGCCGTGGCTGGCGCAGCAGGGCGTCACCCTCGGCGTGATCGGTACGCTGAGTCTCGCGTTCTTCGCGTGGCTCGGCGTGCGCGGCATGACGTGGTTCCTGTTCGGCCGGTTTGGCGCGCCCGCGTTGATTGCGGTGCTCAGTCGCCAACCGATGGGCGAAGGCGCCGCCCACGGCGGTGCAGCGGCGATGCCCGATTACTGGAAGGGCCCGATTGCCGCCCTCAAGGCCGAGCGCGAGTGGTTCCGCAAAGAAGGGCGCGAGCTGTTCGAGCTCGTTTCGCTGCCAGTGCTCCAGGTCGTTGCGGCGGGACTCAACTTCCTGTTCGTGGTCTTCACGGGGCGCGGGCATTTCACGCTGCCGTTCAAGTCGATCGACGACGTGCTGGCAGCCACCCACTTCCCGGCGCGGGTCAGCGGCGAGGTGGCCCGGTGAAGCGCGCGGCGATAGGGCTGCTGGCCCTCGGGCTGGCGGGGGCGGCGTGCAAGCCGCCTGAAAATGCGCCGCCGCCCCGGTCCACGCTGGTGATCGGGCTGGACGTCAGCGGCTCGTTCCGCCAGACGCAGCATTTCGACAAGAGCATCGAGTTTGCGGCGCTCTACATCTACGGGCACCTGAACGGCCTGGGCGGTCTGAAGCAACCGACCGATGTGTTCATCGGCTCCCTCGGTGGCCAGCAGGCCAGCGTGCCAAAGGCATTTCACCCCATTCAGGATCTGAGCGGCAAGTCGGTCGAGGAGATTGAGCGCGATCTGCGCGCCTGGTTCCCCGAGACCGATCCGCTCACCGACTTCAATACGTTCTTCAGCCGGGTCGCGGTCCACGTCAAACGCCAGAACCTGGTGCTGTCACCGCTCAGTATCGTGATGTTTTCCGACGGCGAGCCCGATTTTCCCGGTGCCGGCCGCATCTCCGCCGAGGAGCGATACCGCAGGATCGACCTGACCCCGCTCGAGTACTTGTCGCGCAGCGTGACCGTGCGGCTGCTGTACGCGACGCCGCGCGTCGCGCAGCTGTGGGAGCAGCAGGTGCCGCGCAAACGCGTCCGCGTCTGGACCCAGGACTGGCAGACGATGGAAGGTTGGGGACGCCACGTGAACGCCGGCGCACCGCCGGAACAGCAAGACTCGCTCTGGAGCTGGATGACTGAAATCGTGGACTTCCGGGTGAGGCGCGGCAAGATTCTCTAAGGTCTCACCGAATCGATCCATTCAGCGGGGGTTGGTGCCTCATGGGGCACCAACCCCCGTCTCAGCTTATAGCGCAGCTTCGCGAACCCCTTCGGGTCCCGTCCATCGCGTACGAACGGAATCAACCGCCCCGCCTTGCGCGCGAGCGCGCGGCGCGCATCGCGCCAGCGGGGCCCCCGTCCCTCGCCGGGGCGGTACTGTGCCCAGCCGATCGATCCGCATACGCCGGCCGGCCCAAAGTCGTCCGACGCCAGCAGCTCCTCGACGAATACGCGGATCGGCCCCTCGAACGAATGCAGGACGTCGTGCATCGCAACGATGGCGCCGGGCGTCAGATGCTTGCGAAAGAGATCGATGTCCTCTTTCGCGCCCCGGTAGGTGTGGTCGCCATCGATCCACAGAAACCGGATCGGTCGCGTCCAGCCGGCTGCGAGGTCGCGCGAGTACGCGCGATGGGCCTCGACGCTCTGTTCCACGCCGGCCCGGCGCAGCGAGGCGCGAAAATCATCCCACGACGACTGTTGTGAGCCGTGCCCGAAATCGGTGACGGCCGGAGCGGAGTGCGGATCCACGGCGACGACCGGCCCCAGCCCGTAGCGCTGCGCGATCGAGGCCAGTCCGACGGTCGACTTGCCCTTGTAACTGCCGATCTCGAGGATGGTGCCCTGCGCGGGTGCGCAGGCCGCGACGAGCGCCAGGAACCTGCCTTCGCGCTCGGTGAGAAACCCGGGAGCCAGGTGCACGCGCGCCCAGGCTTCGTCGATCGCCTCCGAGAGATCCGCCGGCTGACGGCTGAGGGCTGACGGCGTAGTCAGCAGTACTGCTCGAAGGCCGCCGTCAGATCGGCCGCGATGTCGCGCGCGTTGCGGCCCTCGATGTTGCGCCGCTCCAACATGAACACGAGCTTGCCGTCCTTGAACAGCGCGATTTGCGGCGACGAGGGCTGGTAGCCGGTGAAGTAGCTGCGCGCCCGTGCGGTGGCATCGGCGTCCTGGCCGGCGAACACGGTGAGCAGGCGGGCCGGCCGGCGCTCATGCTGGATCGCGAGCGCCGCGGCGGGACGCGCGTAGCGCGCCGCGCAGCCGCAGACGGAATTCACCACCACCAGCGTGGGTGCGCGCTCGCTCCCGAGCACCGCGTCCACGTCCGCGGGCGTCCGCAGCTCTTCGAACCCCAGGCGGGTCAGGTCTTCGCGCATCGGGCGGACCATTTCGGGATCGTACATCGGGACATTCAGATTCCGCATCTGCTCCTCATTTCTTCAGGAATGCCGTCAGCGCCGCACGAAAGTCGGGAGTGCTGCGGCTGACGGCGTTGACGTCGGCGCCGAGCCGCAGTCCTTCATCGAAGGCGAGGCCATCGAGTTGATAGAATTGCTGCTTGGTGAATGCGAGCGCCGATGCGCTCGACGCGGCGAGCACCCGCAGGACCTCGCCGGCCTGCTCCTCGAAATCCGCGTCTTCGTAGACGCGGGACACCAGCCCGACCACCGCCGCTTCGGTACCGTCCAACACGCGGCCGGTCGCCGCGAGGTCGAAGGCAATCTTCTCGCCTACGGCGCGGCGCAGCATCGTCATGACGATCGCCGGCACGAAGCCGCGCTGCACCTCGGGATAGCCGAACTGCGCCGACTCCGCGGCCAGAACGATGTCGCACGCGGTGGCCAGGCCGCAGCCGCCGGCGAGCGCGCGTCCCTGCACCAGCGCGACCACCGGTTTTGGCAGGCGCCTCATGCGCACGAAGATTTCGGCGAAGTGCAAGGCGGCTGTGCGGTTTTGCTCGGGCGAGTGGTCGGCGGAGGCGAGCAGCTCGTTCAGGTCCATCCCGGCGCAGAAATCGCGCCCGGCGCTCGTGATCGCCACCACGCGTACGGCCGCATCGAGATCCGCGCGCTCCAGCATGGCGAGCAGCGCGTCGATCATCGCGGTATCGATCGCGTTGCGCTTGTCCGGACGATTGAGCGTCGCCGTGAGCACGCCGCCGGCGACCTGCACCAGGACCCGCTCGCTCACCGTGGCACCTCGATCTCCATGCGCAGCAGCGCCGTCGAGAACACCTTTCCCTGCGCGTCGGTCTTCAGCGAGATCGTGCCGCCGCCGTCGAGCGCGCCGTGCAACAGGAAGTTCAGGGCCTGGAGGTTGGGGAGCTCGAAGCGCTCCACCGGTCCCTTGATCATGCCCTTAAAATGGCGCGCGACACGGGCCGCCGTCACCTGCTTCACGAGCAGCGGATAGTGCTTCGGGTGTTTGGCGATCAGCCCGATGTTCGCGGTGTCACCCTTGTCGCCGGAGCGGGCATGTGCGATTTCGACGAGCCGCTTCTTCATACGTCCATCACCTCCACCGCCGGCTTCACCAGCGCCTTGTCGATCAGCGCGGGCCAATAGGCCACGATCTCTTCCGGTTTGGGTCGGCCACCCGCAAAGCCGGTGACACTCGGTGGTCCGTTGAGAATCAGCGGCGCAATCTCACGCGTGAACCGATCGACTCGGGCTTTATCGGGCGAGCGCACGCCGATGCGGAGCTGCACTTCGGGCAGGTCCCCCCCCCCTCCCCCGGCGTCGAGTGCCTTCAGCGCGAGCGGCCCGTGGGTCGCATTCGCGCCGACGAACTCGGTGAGAATCGCGTCGAACTCGAGCTTCAGGTCCTGCAAGCGTTGGCGCAGGATGCGATCCGCCGCTCGCGCCTTCTCGAGCGCATCGGGCCAGGCGTAGACGAGTGTGCCCACCGCCTTGTAGCCGTAGAAGTACGCGATCGAAACTTTGAGCTTGTCCGTCGCCGGTTTTCCCCTGACCCCAGACACCTGAACCCGATCTTTGCCCCTCTGAGCCAGTCGAATGGTCGTAAAGTCTGCGACGCCGTCCGGCGTGATGTACTCCCGCGGATCGCCCATCTCGTAGACGAGCTGCTCGGTCACGCCCGGGACGTCGATTCTCCCGCCCGTCCCGGGATGCTTGACAATATCGAACGTGCCGTCGGTCCGCGCTTCCACGATGGGATACCCGACGTTCGCGAGATCGGGGATGCGCTTCCAGTCGTTGAGGCAGTTGCCGCCGCTCGCCTGCGCACCGCACTCGATGATGTGACCCGCCACGGTCCCGGCGGCGATCCGGTCCCAGGCGTCGGCCGGCCATCCGAAGGCGTGCATCAACGGGCCGAGCGTCAATCCGGTGTCGGTCACCCGGCCGGTAATGACGACCTGGGCACCACGCTGCAGCGCCTCGACGACCGGCGCCGCCCCCAGATACGCATTGGCCGAGAGGACGTGCTCGCACACGTCCCGCAGCGGGCGGCCGGTGTCAAGGTTCGCGAGCTGGTGCCCGCGGGCCATGAGGCCGTCGAGCCGGCCGAGCAAATCGTCGCCGGTGACGATCCCGATCTTGAGCTTGCCCGTGAGGCCCTGTTTACGCGCGACGTCGGCCAGGGCCAGCGCGCAGCCCCGTGGATTCACCCCGCCGGCATTGGCGGTGACCTTGATGCCTCGCTCCACGAGCGCCGGCAGAATCCGTTCCATCTGCGAGATGAAGTCGGTCGCGTAGCCGCGCGAGCGATCGCGTGATTTCTGCTTCTGCAGGATGGACATGGTGACTTCGGCGAGATAGTCCATCATCAGATAGTCGATGGGGCCGCCCGACACCTGTCGATACGGTGCTTCGAGCCAGTCACCCCAGAATCCCTGACCTCCCGCGCCGCGCACCGTCGCCGGGCGGGGGGCCGGGGGGGCCGGGGGGGCCGGGGGGGCCGGGGGGGCCGCGGTCACCGGAGGCCACTCGCTCCGCGCGCGCCTGACGCAACGGGCGTGCGGCGCACCGCCACCGTTCCGGTCTGCGTCGTCACGCGCGTCTCGATCAGCGTGCTGAATCCATCCGGGAGCTGCAGCTGTGGCGGGTTCGGAAGCCGCACCACGGTCCGTCCGCCGGCGACCACCGAGAGTGAGCCACGTTCTCCCGCCGGCTCGTCCGGTCCGAGGAAGCGAACGCGCACCGTGCCCTGCCACGCATGTCCGGGCAGCCGCGCAAACACCAGAAACAACTCAACCATGAACAAAACCCCGATAAGCGCACCGATAAGGTTCACGCCCATGCGTCCGAACGCGTAGTTCACGGGTTGATTGCCGCCGGGAATCTGTTGACCGCTCGAGTCGTATACGGTGATCGAAAGGTCCGTCATCTCATCCCAGAGGTCCGCCGGCAGCTGCAGATCCACTTCCATGCGCCTGGCCCAGCGTGGCGGGCGCACCTGCAGGGACTCGGCGGGCAGGCCACGGCCCGTGATCGCGAAGC
>Ga0137323_1000111_pt1 | contig 23178 bp, 16 predicted proteins | sample EasRivERMZT423_2_FD_102285 | JGI IMG/M metagenome (GOLD analysis project Ga0137323, IMG submission 102285) | Soil microbial communities from meander-bound floodplain in the East River, Colorado, USA - East River MetaG ERMZT423_2 | ecosystem: Environmental > Terrestrial > Soil > Floodplain ... | reverse complement strand
GTTCGTTATGAAGGGCGGCACGGTTTACCTTACTCAATAGTGAGACGACTCGGACTCACCCTCTTCCTTTGTATCGGCGCCGCGGGCGCCGGCATGGCGCAGCTGGCGCCGGCCGGCACCGGCGGCGTCGCGGCGTTGGCGAACACCCTGCGCCAGCTCGGCAGCAACAAGCGCGTCCTGATGGTCGGGGCCCACCCCGACGACGAAGACACGCAGCTGCTGGTGCTGCTGTCGCGCGGTCTGGGCGCGCAGGCCGCCTACCTCTCGCTCACGCGCGGTGAAGGGGGGCAGAACCTCATCGGTCCCGAGCTCGGCCCGGAGCTGGGAATCATCCGGACCGAAGAGCTGCTCGCGGCGCGCGAGCTGGATGGCGCGCGGCAATTCTTCACCCGCGCATACGATTTCGGGTTCTCCAAGTCCGCCGAGGAGACGTTCCGGTTCTGGCCGCGCGACTCGATCCTCAAAGACGTCGTCGACGTCATCCGGCGATTCAGACCCCAAATCATCGTCTCCGTGTTCTCGGGAACGCCGGCCGACGGCCACGGCCAGCATCAGGTCTCCGGGATGATCGCCCGGCAGGCGTTCGATCTCCTGCGCGACTCCGCCGGCGGTCCCGTGAAGTTCTACCGCTCGACCCGGTTCGATACGGCCGCGACGACGGTCACGCTGCCGGTCGGCACGCTCGATCCTGTCCTCGGTCAGTCCTATTTCCAGGTTGCGATGGCGAGCCGGAGCCGGCATCGCTCCCAGGACATGGGCCAGCTGCAGCGGCCCGGCCCTGCCACGGCGCGCGTCGCGCTGGTCTCCACGAGAACTCCGCAGGCGGCCGAGACGTCGATATTCGCGGGCGTGGACACGACGCTGCGCGTGCCGGGATATGCCGCGCTGATCGACTCCGCGCGGGCTGCGCTCACGCCGTGGCGCCCTGCGGCGACGCTTCCGTATCTCGTCCGCGGTCTGCGCGCTCTGGGGAGCGCCGAGCCGGAGCAGCGGGCGCTGCTCGAGCGTGCGATAGCGATGGCCGGCGGTGTGGCGATCGACGGGACGGCCGACGACGGCATCGTGACGCCCGGGCAGCGCCTCCAGATCGAGGTCAACGTCTGGAATGCGGGCGACAGCGCCGTGCGCGTCGACAGCGTCGCGGTCGCCGCGCCGTCCGGCTGGTCGCTCGAGCGCCCCGAGCCCGGCGCGCCCACCGTTGCTCCGGGTGCGTTGCAGACGCGGCGCTTCGTGCTCACCGTCGCGCGCGACGCCGAGCGCACGCAGCCGTACTTCCTGCGGCGCCCGCTCGTCAATCGCGGCGGGCTGTACGATTGGTCCGCGGCGCTGCCCGAGGTGCGGGGGCTCCCGTTCGAGCCGCCGCCGGTGACGGCGCGCGTGCGTCTCACGATCGCCGGCGAGCCCGTGACGCTCACGCGCGAGGTGGTGTACCGGTATCGCGATCAGGCGATCGGGGAAATGCGGCGGCCCATCTTCGTGACGCGCGATGGGGACGTCGCGATCGCGCCCGAAGAGCTGCTGTGGCCGATCGACGAGAGGTCGCGGGATCCGCGGCATTTCACGATCACGACGACAAACCGGTCGCGGGGCCCCGCGGCCACCACGGTTCGTGTGACCGTCCCTCCGGGCTGGCCACCGATCGCCGCCGAGAGTTTGTCGTTCGCGCGCGAGGATGAAAGCAAGAGCGTGATCGTATCCGTCGCGCCGCCCACCGCCGAAGGCCTGAAGCCCGGGACGTACACGCTGCGGGCCGGCCCGGGGGGCGGGGGGGGGTGGCTCGAGGTCATCGACTATCCGCACATCCGTCCGCGCGCGCTGACGCGGCCGTCGCTGGCGCAGGTCCGGGCCGCCCGCGTCGCGCTGCCCGGCTTGACGCGCCTCGGCTACGTGCGCGGCGCTGCCGATCGCGTCCCCGAGGCCCTGCTCGCGGTGGGCCTGCCGCTCGAGTTGATCGGCCCCGATTCGCTCGCCCGCGGCGATCTGTCCCGCTACGACGCCATCGTGATCGGCAGTCGCGCGTACGAGACCGAGCCCGCGCTCGTCGCCAACAATGGCCGGCTCCTCGAGTACGGGAGAAACGGCGGGCTCATCATCGTGCAATACCAGCAGTATCCGTTCGTGGACGGCGGCTTTGCGCCGTACGCGCTCACGCTCGCGCGGCCGCACGATCGCGTGACCGACGAGAACGCGCCGGTGACGCTCCTCGACCCGACCAATCCCGTCTTCCACTATCCCAACGACATCGGCGCGGACGATTGGCGCGGCTGGGTTCAGGAGCGCGGCCTGTATTTCCCGCGCACCTGGGACACGACCTACGTGCCGGTGCTCGAGACGCACGATCCCGCGCCGTCGATTGCCGAGCTGAAAGGGGGCCTGCTGATCGCGCCGTTGGGCCGAGGCACGTACGTGTATACGGGACTGAGTTTTTTCAGGCAGTTGCCCGCCGGGGTGCCGGGTGCGTACCGCCTATTCGTGAATCTGCTGGGCCTGAAGCGGCGCAATGTCCCGTAACGCGATCGTGGCGTTCCTGTTGGTGGTCGGCGCCTGTTCGCGAGATTCGCGTACTCCTCTCGTCATTTACAGTCCCCACGGTCGTGATCTCCTGACGTTGTTCGAGAAGAGCTTCGAAGCGCAGCATCCCGACATCGACGTGCGCTGGCTCGACATGGGATCGCAGGACGTGTACGACCGCGTGCGCTCGGAGCGCGCGAACCCGCAGGCGGACATCTGGTTCGGCGGGCCCTCGCTCATTCTTTCGCAGGCCGCGAGCGATTCGCTGCTCGATTGCGCGCGCCCTGTCTGGGCTGACGCGATCGCGCCCCGCGGCCGGGGCGAGGGCGACTGCTACTTCGCGGTCTACGAGACACCGGTCGTCTTTCTCTATGCGGAGAAGGTGGTGCCGGCGGCAGAAGCTCCGCAGGACTGGGACGACCTGCTCGATCCGAAGTGGAAAGGCAAGCTGATCATCCGCGATCCGCTCGCCAGCGGGACGATGCGCGCGGTGTTCGGCCTGATCATGCTGCGGGGGCAGCAGTCTCCGGGTGACACGGCGGCGGGGTTCGCCTGGCTGCGGCGGTTGGATGCGCAGGCCAAGGAATACGTGCAGAACCCGGCGCTGGTGAGCGAGAAAATCGCGCGCCAGGAGGCCCTCGTCACCGTGTGGGACTTGCCCGACGTGTTGATCAGCCGCCGCCGCGGCATGCCGATCGGCTACGTGTTCCCCAGGAGCGGGACCGTCGCGATCGAGGACGGCATCGCCGTCGTCCGCGGCGCGAAGCATCGCGACGCGGCCCGCGCGTTCGTGGATTTCGTCGGCAGCCCCGAGATGCAGCTCGCGGCGGCTCGCGAGGTCTACCGCCTCCCGGCGCGGCTCGATCTGGCGGCCGACTCGCTGCCCGATTGGGTACGCGACGTGCGGCGCCGCATGGTCGTCGCCGATGTGGACTGGAACGTCCTGGCCGAGCGTGGGCCCGCGTGGATGCGCTGGTGGGACCAGCATGTGCGCGGGACGGGAGGAAGCCGTTGACCGCGTTCCTCCAGATCCAGGCGATCAAGAAGCAGTGGGCCCACACCGTCACCATCGGTCCGATCACGCTCGACATCGCGCGCGGGGAAATCCTCGCGCTGCTGGGTCCATCGGGCAGCGGCAAGACCACGATCCTGCGCCTCCTGGCCGGCTTCGAGCCGGCCGACAGCGGCCGCATCGCGGTTGCGCAGGAAGAGGTGACCGCTGTCCCTCCGGCGCGACGCCGGTTCGGCATGGTGTTTCAGCACTACGCGCTGTTCCCGCATCTCGACGTGGGCGAGAACGTCGGCTTCGGACTCACAGGAGCAGGGAGCAGGGAGCACGGAGCAGTAGACGCGAAGGTCGCCGCTGCGCTGGCGCTCGTCGATCTTGCCGGCTACGAGGGACGCAAGGTGAACGAGCTCTCCGGCGGCCAGCAGCAGCGCGTCGCCCTCGCGCGCGCGCTCGCTCCCGAGCCGCGCGTGCTGCTGCTCGACGAGCCGCTGTCCAATCTCGATCCGTCGCTGCGGGAGCGTACGCGCCGCGAGCTGCGCCAGGTGATCAAGCGCGTGGGCATCACGACCGTGTTCGTGACGCACGAGCAGGAGGAAGCGTTCGACCTCGGTGATCGCATCGCGGTGATTAATGCGGGACGGCTCGAGCAGACGGGCACACCCGAGGAGCTGTATGAGACGCCGGCGAATCTGTTCGTCGCGACGTTCGTCGGCCGAGCCAACGTGTTTCGCGGTGCCGCCGCGCGTGCCCTGTGCGGGAGTAGCGGGACGGAGGATGCGGTCGTCGTGGTGCGGCCCGAGCGACTCCGCTTTGCGCCCACGGGCCTTCCCGGCATCGTGCGCGAGCGCCGCTATACCGGCGCCGCCGCGTTTTTCACCGTCGAAAGCGAAACGGAGGGGGGGGGGAGCGACCGGTTCGAGGTCCTGGCGGAGCCCAACGCGGCCCGCGTGGGCGAGCGCGTGCACGTGCAGGCCACCCGCGCGATCTCGCTGTGAACCACCAGCGCGGAAGTCAGCTCGCCGCGATTGGTCTCGTGCTGCTGCTCGCCTGGCTCGTCGTCTATCCGATTCTCATCGTGGCGCTCGATGCGGCGGACACGACCGCCCTGCGCGCGTTCGTCACGCGTCCGGGCGAATGGGCGGCACTCTGGGCCAGTCTCTGGATCTCTCTCGCGAGCGTCGTCCTGGCGGGGGCGATCGGCATCCCGCTCGCCTTCCTGTTCGAGTGGTTCGACTTCCCGGGCCGCAAGACACTAGGCGCGTTGGTCGCCCTGCCGGTCGTGCTGCCGCCGCTGGTCGGCGTGATCGCGTTTCTCTTCCTGTACGGTGAGTCCGGATTCATCGCGCGGGCGATTCAGGCCACGCTCGGTCTCGAACAGGCGCCCTGGCGACTGCAGGGAGCGAGCGCGATCCTGCTCGTCCACGCCTACTCGATGTACGTGTACTTCTACCTGTTCACCCGCGCGGGTCTGGCCAGGCTCGACGTGTCGATGCTCGAAGCGGCGCAGGCGCTTGGGGCGGACCGCCGGGGGACATTCTGGCGTGTGATCGTGCCGCTGCTGCGCCCCTCGCTCGTCGGGGCCGCCATCCTGACGTTCATGACGGCCCTCGGCTCGTTCAGCGCGCCCTACATTTTTGGCGGCGGATTTCGCGTGATGACCACGCAGATCGTCGCCACGAAGTTGAACGGCGATCTGCCGCTCGCGATGGTCGAAACCGTGGCGCTCGCCGCCGTCGCGGTCATCGGGCTCCTGCTGCTGCGACGCACCGAAGGCGACGACATCCTGGTGGCGCTGGGGAAGGGGATCGCGCCCCGGCCGCGCCCGATCCGAAGGCGCGGCGTGCGGCTGCTCGCCACCGCGGCTGGCTGGGGTCTCGCGGTCGTGCTGCTGCTCCCCCACCTGACGTTGCTGCTGGTGTCGCTCGTGCCGTATGGCGCGTGGACGACCGAGATTCTCCCGCCGGTGCTCAACTTCGAGAACTACCGGCGCTTGTTCTCGGAAGCGGAGCGGCTGCGCCCGATGATCAACTCGCTGTGGATGGCCGCGGCGAGCACGGCGGTGGCGGTGGCGGTCGCGCTCGCGGGCGGATGGCTGGTTGTGCGCCGGCGCGTCGGGCTGCGACGCGCGATCGAAGCGCTGCTGGCGCTGCCGTGGGCGCTGCCCGGAACCGTGTTCGCGATCGCGCTCGCGATCACGTTCAGCGTCAACGCCCCGTTCCAGCTGCGCTTCGTGCTGGTGGGCACGGCCGTGATTTTGCCACTCGCCTATCTGGTGCGGGCGCTGCCGCTCACGGGACGGGGGATTCTCGCGTCGTATCGCCAGCTCGATCCCTCGCTCGAGGAGGCCGCGGCCAGCCTGGGCGCGGGCCGCTGGCGCACGCTGGCGCGCGTCACGATCCCGCAGCTGCGGCCGGGCCTCGCGGCCGGCGCGAGCCTGGCATTCGTCGCCGGCCTAGGTGACATCGTCGCATCGATCGTGCTGTACACGTATGAGACCCGGCCCGTGTCGATCGAGATCCTGTCCAGCCTGAGGCTCTCCGAGACCGGGGTCGCGGCCGCCTTCGGCGTGGTCCTGATGCTGGTCAGCGCGCTGGTCCTGGGCATCGGAGCCAGACGATGAAGCGGGTCTGGGTCCTCATGCTCGTGGCCTTCGTCGACATGATGGGACTCATGATCATCTGGCCGCTGCTCCCGTTGTACGCGCAGAACCTGGGCGCGTCCGCGACGGTCGTCGGCCTGCTCGCCGCGGCATTTCCAGTCGCGCAGCTCGTGTCGTCCCCCGTCTGGGGGTACGTGTCCGACCGGTATGGGAGGCGCCCGGCGCTGCTCGTCGGACTCGGGACTTCGGCGGTGGCCTACATCGTCTTCGCGTTTGCGCCCAGCGTGTGGTTGCTGTTCCTCTCGCGATTCGTGCAGGGGTTGGGGGGTGGGACCACGGGGGTGGTGCAGGCGTACGTCGCCGACACGATGGTGCCGCGGGAGCGCGCCAAGGCGCTCGGGTGGCTGTCTGCGGCGACGAGCGCGGGCGTGATCATGGGGCCCGCGATCGGGTCGTTCATGCATCGCTTTGGCGAGGCGGCGCCGGGATTGTTCGCGAGCGCGCTGGTCCTGCTCAACGTGGCGTTCGCGTGGAAGTGGCTACCGGAATCGCGGTGGGCGCAGGCCGGCGTGACGCGCACGGACCCGGCGGAGCGGGCGGCGCGCCACTCATTGACCCTGGGCGAAGCCGTGCAAAACATCGTGCAGCCGGCCGTCCGCGTGCTCAGCGATCCCACGCGACCCGTGTCACTGCTCATCTGGATCTATGCGTTCGCGATGTTGGCCTTCAACGCGCTGCCGCCGGTGTTCTCGCTGTACCTGCACGACCGGTTCGGGATCACCGAGGACCAGATTGGGTTTTTCTTTATGATTTTCGGCGCTGTGGGCGTGCTGATGCGCACGGCACCGGTAGGTTGGTTCAACGCCAGGCTGGGGGAAGTCCGAACGATGCAGCTGGGCACGTTGCTCTTGCTGGCCGGATTCATCCTCGTGCCGCTGGCGCCGACGCTCCCCCTGTTCATCGCCGCGCAGATTCTGCTGCCACTCGGCACGGCACTGCTGTTTCCCGCCAATTCGGCGCTCGTCAGTCATCGCGCGCATCACGATGAGATCGGGCTCACGCTCGGCGTGCAGCAGACCTATCGCGGCATTGCGGCGATCGTGGGACCGGTATACGCGGGCGGTGCCTATGAGACGCTGGGCCAGCACGTCCCCTTCTACATCTCGGCGGGAATCATTCTCTTCGTGGCATATCTGACGCTGCGTATTCGCGAGGACGCGCCCGCTCCGCTAGTTTCTGAACCATGACTCTCGCCGCCTATCTCGCGATTCTTGGTTGGCTCATCGGGCCGCCGCCGCCACGCCCCAAGCTCGTCGTCGTCATCACGGTCGATCAACTGCGCCCGGACTACTTCACGCGCTGGAAGAGCCAGCTCACGGGTGGCCTGGGACAGCTTGCCAATGAAGGCGCGTTTTTCACGGACGGCTATCAGGACCACGCCGTGACCGAGACCGCGCCGGGGCATGCGACGGTGCTGTCCGGAATGTGGCCCGCCCACAACGGCATCATTCGTAACTCGGAAGGTGTCCAGGACTCGACGGCTCCCCTGCTCGGGACCTATGGGGCGGGCGCTTCACCGCGCCGCTTCCGGGGCACGACGCTGTTCGATTGGCTCAAGGCGGCCGATCCGACCGCGCGGGCGCTGTCGGTGAGCCGCAAAGACCGCGGCGCGATTCTGCCCGTCGGGAAGGCCAAAGAGCACGTCTACTGGTACCAGTCGGGCATCTTCACGACGAGCCGCTACTACTCCGATTCGTTGCCGGCCTGGGTGCAGGCGTTCAACGCGCGGCGGCTGCCGTTCAAGGCTGCGAATACGGTCTGGACGCTGCTGCTCCCCGACAGCGCCTACAAGGAAGCGGACGACGAGCCGTGGGAAAACCTCGGGCGCGACATCGTCTTCCCGCACCGCCTTCCGGCGGACAGCGTTCGGGCCGCGGGCGCGGTGGCGGGCACACCGGCGATGGATTCGCTCACGCTGCTGTTTGCGCTCGAGGGGTTTGAGGCGCTGCGTCTGGGCCGACGGGGGGGGACCGATATCCTCGCGGTCAGTCTTTCCAGCATGGATGCCGTCGGTCATTCATTTGGCCCCGACTCGCGCGAGGTCCATGACCAGATGCTGAGGTTGGACCGGTATCTCGCTTGGTTCCTCAAGCGGCTCACCGATCGGGTGGGACGTGACAACGTCGTCGTCGCCCTCACCGCCGATCACGGGGTCACGCCGCTGCCTGAGCGGACGCGCGCGAAGACCGGCGGCGCCGCGTATCGCGTGCTGCTCGACACGCTGGTCGCCGGCGTGAATCGCGACCTGGATCGTCTGGCGGGAACCGCCGACGCGCCGCGGCAATGGCTGGAGTTCGACAGCGGCATGTTGTTGCTGCGCGACAACGGCCGGTTCGCCGCGACCGGCGTCAAGACCGACAGCATTCTCGACGCCACGATCGCGCGCATCCTGCGCGTGCAGGGCGTGGCCCGCGTGATCAAGCCGGCCGATCTCGCGAGCGCCGACACCGCCAACGATCCGATCGCGCGTCGCTGGCTGCATCTGCTCACGCCCGACGCCGGGGTCGTGCTCACGGTCACGCCGCAGCCCGGCTCCGTTTGGGACATCCCCAACCTGCCGATCGCGATGCACGGCGTTCCGTCCGACGATGACGCGCACGTGCCGATCATCCTGTGGGGTCGAGGCGTGCGGCGGGGGGCGTATGCGGGCCGCATGAATACCGTCGATATCGCACCGACGCTCAGCGTCCTGCTCGGCATCACGCCGCTGGCGCTCGTGGACGGGCACGCGCGCACGGAAGCGTTGCTGCCGAGGAACTAGCCGCGTGGTCCAGAAACAATCCGCGAATCAGATCCGCCGCATTGAGGAGCTGCAGCAGTACGTGCGGACGGTGGATAAGGTCCGGAAGATGGTGTCCGAGCTCGAATCCAATCGCGCCGCCAACCCCAAGATCGTCAACGGCATCTGTGGGAATATCGCGCGCGAACTGTCGCACATGCGGCAGCGGGCGCTTACGGCGAATCTCGGGACGTTGCCCGACGTCGCGGGCTCCCTGGCCGTCGTGGCGGGCCGGGCGGGAACGGGACTCAACATGAAGCTGCGCGCGCTGGCGGATGGCGTGAACAGCATGTCGATACAGCTCGATCAGTCGCTGAAGATGGCGCACCAGGCGCCTCCCGAAAAGCAAACAGACGAGAAAAAGCAATCGTAGCGATCAGCTGTCGCGCGCTCACCAAGCGCTTTGGGGACGTCGTCGCGGTCGCGGGGCTCGATCTGACCGTGCCCGCCGGAGAATGCTTCGGCCTGCTCGGTCCCAACGGCGCCGGCAAGACGACCACCATCGAGATCCTCGAGGGGCTGACGCCGCCCGACAGCGGCGCGGTCGAGATCCTCGGCACGCCGTGGCGCGACGGCGCCGCGGGACGCGCGCTGCGGGAACGCTTGGGGATTCAGCTGCAGGACACGCAGCTCACCGACAAGCTCACGGTGACCGAGACCCTCACCCTGTTCCGCTCGTTCTACCGGCAGTCCCACACAGTCGATGAAGTCCTGGCCCTCGTCGAGCTGGAAGAAAAGCGCCGCGCGCGGGTGGTCACGCTGTCCGGGGGTCAGAAACAGCGGCTCGCCGTCGCGTGCGCGCTGGTGAGCAAGCCGGAGCTGCTGTTTCTCGACGAGCCCACCACCGGTCTCGATCCGCACTCGCGGCGCCAGTTGTGGGAGATCATCCGGCGGTTCCGCGCCGCGGGCGGTACGGTGTTGTTGACCACGCACTACATGGAGGAAGCCGAGCGGCTGTGTGATCGCGTCGCGATCATGGATCACGGTAAAGTCATCGCCCTCGGTACCCCCCGCGAGCTGATCGCGACGCTCGGCGCGGAGCATGTGATCGAGTTCGCGCTCAGCGACGGCGTTCCCGCGGATCTGGCGGACGCCCTGCGGGCCCTGGGTGGCGTGACCGCCGTGCGCTCGGGCGCCGACGGGGGGGGCGGGGGGGGGCCGGGCGGTCTTGCGTTGACCGTCACGGAACTGCACCGCACGCTGCCCGCGCTGCTGACGCTGCTGCAGCAGCGCGGGCTCGAGCTGTCGCTGCTTACGACGCATCACGCCACTCTCGACGACGTGTTCGTCGCGCTGACGGGACGGCAGCTCCGTGATACGTGAGCACCCGATGTTTCAGCTGGCGCTCGCGCGCATGCGCGAGTTCTATCGCGAGCCCGAGGCGGTGTTCTGGGTGTTCGGCTTTCCGATCGTGCTCGCGTTCGCGCTGGGCCTCGCGTTTCGCAACACGGGACCAGGCGAGCTGCAGGTGGGGGTGGCGCCCGGGGCGGGCGACAGCGCGCTCGCCGCGACCCTCGACTCGTCGCCGCGCCTCGTCGCGGCGGTGCTCGATTCCGGGACCGCGCGCCTGCGGCTCCGCACCGGGCGCATCGCCCTCCTCGTCGTGCCCGGCGATCCACTGGTCTATCGCTACGACTCGACGCGAACCGAAAGCGGGCTCGCGCGCCTCGAAGTGGATGACGTGCTGCAGCGGGCGCGGGGACGGTCGGACCGCGTCGCCGTGCGGGACGACCGCGTCGTGGCCCCCGGGTCGCGCTATATCGACTTTCTGATTCCAGGACTGCTCGGGATGAACCTGCTGGGCAGCGGGATCTGGGGCGTCGGCTTCTCGGTGGTCCAGGCGCGGCAGCGCAAGCTGCTCAAGCGCTACATGGCCACACCGATGCGTCGGAGTCACTACCTCCTGAGCTTCATCTTGTCCCGGCTCGTGTTTCTGCTGCTCGAGGTGGTGGCGCTCGTGGGGTTCGGGTGGCTGCTGTTCGGCGTCGCCGTCCGCGGCTCCTTCGCCACGCTGGCCGTCCTCACGATTCTGGGGGCGTTCGCGTTCGCGGGGCTGGGCTTGCTGGTGGCGAGCCGCGCGAAAACGATCGAAGGCGTGTCCGGATTGATGAATCTCGTGATGCTGCCGATGTGGATCCTGTCGGGGACGTTTTTCTCCTACTCGCGCTTCCCCGATGCGATGATCCCGTTCGTCAAGGCACTGCCGCTCACCGCGCTCAACGACTCGCTCCGGGCGGTGATGATCGACGGCGCCGGCTTCCTGTCGCTCGGCGCGCCGGTCGCCATCGTCATGGCCTGGGGGGCTGTCAGCTTCGCGATCGCGTTGAAAATCTTTCGCTGGCGCTAATCGAGCTCCGGCCGGAACAAGGCCGCCAGCCGCTGCCAAAATCCACCCAACGCGCCCCGCACCGCCGCGCGGAACGCATCGGCCGAATGGAATCGCTCGGCGGGATCGCTGCGGAGCGCGCGCCGCAGCGCCTCCTCGAGCTCGCGCGGCACGTCACGCCGCTCCGTGCCAAGCGCGGGGACGTCATCCACCGTCTGGCGTGCCAGGATCTGCTCGGGTGTCTTGCCGGTGAACGGCGGCCGGCCCAGCAGGCTGTAGTACGCGACCGCGCTGAGCGAGTACAGGTCGGCCCGCTGATCGACCTTTTCGCCCAGCAACTGCTCGGGAGCGGCAAACTGGGGCGTACCGCTCCGCGACGTGGCGCCGCCGAATCGGGCGCCGCCGCGCAGCGCCAGCGCCAGTCCGAAATCCGTGATGCGGAGCCGTCCGTCGGGTTCGATCAGCATGTTCTCGGGTTTCAGGTCGCGGTGGATCAAGCCCGCGCTGTGTGCGTGTTCGAGCGCCGAGAGCCCCTCGAGCAGCAGCCGTTCGGTCTGGTCCAGGGAGAAGTTCCCGTGGCGTTGAATGACCTGCGCGAGATTTGAGCCGGGCACGTACTCCATCGAATACCAGGTCAGCCCGGCCCGACCCATAATGTCGTAAATGCTCACGATGTTGGGATGCCGCAGCCGCGCCGCGAGCTGCGCCTCACGGCGGAACCGCTCGGTCACACCCGGGTCCGCCGTGAGCGCGGGGTGCAGCACCTTAATCGCGACGTCGCGCTCGAGCGCCAGATCGCGCGCGCGGTACACGCGGCCGAATCCGCCCGTCCCGATTTCTTCGAGCAGCTCGTAGTCGTCCCCCAACGCGCGCCGCAGCCGCCGTTCGAATCCGGACTCGGTGATCGTCGGCGCCGCTGCCGGGACCTGGAACGTGCCCGCATCGCTCACGAAGTCCTCGAGCATCTCCGTCGCCGTGTAGTAGCGGTTCCTGGGCACGCCTGACAGCGCGCGCAGGATGACGCGCTCCACGGCGGCGGGAATCGCCTGGCGCTGCTGCCGTGGCGGGACGATCCCGGCCGGATCGGCGTCGGGCGGGTTTCCCGTGAGCGCGGCGTAGATATTGGCCGCCACGCTGTACACGTCACTCGGCGGGTCGCCGGTTTCGCCCGCCCGCACTTCGGGCGCCATGAACGCCGCGCTGGGATCGTCCGGCGGCAACGGCTCGAGGTAGGGCAGGCACCAGTTCGAGTAGCGCAGATCGGTGATCACCCCCGCGCCGCTGGTGTTGATCATCAGGGTCGACGGCACCACGCGGCGCATGATGATCCCGCGCGCGTGGGCATGCTCGAGCCCGGACAGGAGGTCCCGGATCATCGACATCGTTTGCGGGATCGGCCTGGCTCCGCGCCGCAGCGCATCCGCCAGGCTTTCACCTTCGATCCAGTTCGCGGTGCGGAACGCAAAGCTTCCGATCTCGCCCGCCGCATACGCATGCCGGATGGCCGGATGGTCCAACGCTGCAAGCGTTTCGGTCTCGCGCATGAACCACGCGCGGCCGGGCGTGCCGGCGGTCAGGTGGACGCGGATCGCCACGTGACGCTTGAGGACGCGATCCCAGGCCTGGTACAGAGCCCGTTCCGGCGACAGCGCCACGAGATTGTCGAGCCGGAACGCCGGCTCGAGCGCGCGCAGCGCGTCATCCAGCAAACCCGCCGCAGGCGTTTCGGCCGGTTTGGTGACAGTCGTCACCGGAGGAACGGGGGAGCGGGGGTCAGGTGTGCGCACCGGCGCCTAATCTAAGTGAGGATTCGTCTGGCACGAATCTCCAGTCGGTCACAGATTGGTTCTGTGCAGAAGTACTCGCGGGTTCGTCACAAGGTCGAGCGGCGCGTTCGCCCCGACCGCCGTACGGGTCTGGATCGCCGCATTACCGAGCGACGCATCCGGCAGGTCCCGGTTATGGTGGAACGGCGCGGCTTGGGCGGCTCCGACCGGCGCAGCCGGGTCGAGCGACGCTCTCCCAGTCCGCGCCGCTGGCTGCAGGACCGCCGCGGCTCCGGCCTGACGCTCGACATCACTCCATCCTGACCCGTACCACGCCCCACCCGTCCCGCCCCGTCCGGGCGTAGCGCGCATCCCGCAAGTACACCGTTTTGCCGGTCGTATCCACCTCTGCAGCTAGAAAGCGCGCGAACTCAGCCATGGCCCGGCCGTCCGGTGTCTCGCTGACCGCGCGGCGCACCACCGCGAGCCGGAGGTTACGGGGCAATCGCCAGTCCTCGCCGGCCACGGTGTCGGTACTCGCGTAGATCGCCTCCCACGTGAACGGTTTGCCCACCTCCGTGAGTGCTGCCCAGATCGCATCTTTCCCGAACCGTCGTTGCGCTTCGCTGCGGATTTCAGTCTTGCGCCGCTGGCCTGCGACGCCCTGGGCGACCGAGTAGATCCCAAGCAGCAGTATTGCGACGATTGCCGCCCGCTGTCGCGCCACGGGCCCGACCCAGTACCGCACCCAGCCGATCAACCCGACGATCAGCGCAGTCGCAAAGGCGACGAGGACCCACGAGGCCGCGGCGTCCCGCGCGAGGACAACCACCAGCGTCATCAAGCCTGCGGTGAGCAGGGTGACGCTCAAGGGGAGCCAGTGCCGGTTCGCCCCCCATGCGAGAGCGACGAGCGGCGCAATCCAGAAGAACACATCCGCGATCGCGACCCAGTCGAGGTAGTACCACGTGGAGTTCCACGGCAAGAACGGACGCCAGCCGTACGATCCCTGCCAATCCATGAAGGGATGACTGAGAACGGCGGCACCGATGCAGGCGAGCAGCCAGCGCCAGGGCGGACGACTCGAGATTCGCCAGCTCGTGCCTACGAGCAGCGTGAGCGCGAGAATCTGTACGAGTGCGCCGAGCAGCGAGTGCGTGATGCCGCGATGCAGGACGAGGTATTTGTCCGGAGTACTGGGGAGACCGATCAGGAACTCGGTCCAGTCAGGGGCGTTGGCGGCAACGGCACCGATCACACTCGCGAGCGGCACATGGCGGTCGGCGATGGCCCGGCCGAGGGCCGCGCCGACCAATGTGTGCGCAAGGTTGTCCATCGCTACACTTTGACCTCCCACCTCGCGGCTGGCAATGAGGTCGCCGGAGCGCGAGTTTTCCCGCCAATGAATCTCCTGGGATGGATGCGCGCAGCGGAGGAATCGCTGGCGCAATGGGACGAGCTCGTCGCGCTGGCTGCGGCCGCCAAAGCCGATGGACTGGATCGCACGCTGGTGTGCGGCATGGGAGGGTCGAGTCTGGTCGCCGACGTCCTGGCCGAGACCTTTCGCGTGCCGCACCTCCACGTGCTGGACAGTACGAACCCCGCCGCCGTCCGTGCGGCAGGAGCGGACGCCGATCTCGCGCGCACCCTGTTCGTCATTTCCAGCAAGTCGGGTAACACAGTCGAAACCCTCGCCTTTTATCATCATTTCCGGGCGCGCGCGCGCCCCGAGCAATTTGTCGCGATCACCGAGACCGATAGCCCGCTCGCGGTCGGGGCGCGCGCACGGCGCTTCCGCGCGATCATCCCACATCCCCCGAATGTGGGCGGACGATATTCGGCGCTGACCGCCGTCGGCATGCTGCCGGCGGCGCTGGGTGGCATCGACGGCCGTGAGATCCTCACCCGTACGCGAGGGGTCGATGTGTCGGCGGCGAAGGCCCTGGGCCGGAGGATTGGGGAGACGGCGTCGGGCGGCCGCGACAAGCTGTGCGTGTCACCGCCGCCGTCACTCGCCGGGCTCGCGTACTGGATCGAACAGCTGATCGCCGAGAGCTCGGGCAAGGATGGTCGGGGCGTCGTTCCGATCGTCCACGATCCCGTCGGCGCCGCGCTGCCGGATATGCAGACGGCTGGCGCCAGTGAGTTCTCTCCTGATCCGCTCGATCTCGGCGTGGAGTTTCTGCGGTGGGAATACGCGACCGCCGAGTTGTGTGACGCGCTCGGGGTGAATGCCTTCAATCAGCCGGACGTGGAAGAGGCGAAGCAGCTCGCGCGTGCGGAGTTGGAGGCCGGGGGGGCGCAGCATGCTGCGCCCCTGCAAACGATGACGCCGGCGGAGCTCCGTCGCAGCGCCCGGCCTGGGGACTACGTTGCGATTCTCGCCTACGTGCCGCCAACACCCGTGGTGCTCGCCCAGCTGCGGGAGCTGCGGGCCGCGTGGGGTCGCGCCCTGACGTGCGCGACGACGCTGGGTATCGGCCCACGCTACCTCCACTCGACCGGGCAGCTGCACAAAGGCGGGCCGCCGAGCGGATTGTTCCTCGTCATCACGACCGACACGTCCGCCGATATCGAGATCCCGGCGATGGGCACGAGCTTCGGGGCATTGCATCGCGCGCAAGCGCGCGGGGACGTTCGCGCGCTGCTGGCAAGGCGTCGCCGTGTGGCTCACGTCCATCTGTCCAGCGTCGCGGAGCTCGCGCAGATCCGGCCGTGACGGCATTCATCTTCCATCTGATCGCGCACACGCACTGGGACCGCGAGTGGTTTCTTCCGCGCGCGGCGTTTCACGCGCGGCTCATCGCGATGTTCGACGTTCTGCTCGAACGCATGGCCACCGATCCGGGATTCCGGACATTTCTACTCGACGGTCAGACCGTCCTCGTGGAGGATTACCTGCGCGCTCGTCCCGAGCGCGAGGGTGAGCTGAAGACACTCGTCAAATCCGGCCGCTTGCAGGTGGGGCCGTGGTACGTGCTGGCGGACGAGTTGATCCCGTCGGGGGAGTCGTTGATCCGGAACCTGCTGCTCGGTACGGCGGATGCCGAGCGCCTGGGTGGGCGATCGGACGTGTTGTACTCTCCCGATGCATTCGGACATCCGGCCGCACTGCCGGCGCTGGCGCGGGAGTTCGGAATGAAGTTCGGCGTTGTGTGGCGTGGCCTGGGCGGAGAGCCGGGTCAAGAGCAGGACTTCTTTCGCTGGCGTGGCCTGGACGGACGGGACATCCTGCTGTGGCATCTCCCGCAGCAGGGCTACGAAATCGGCGCCGCGTTGCCGGCCGCCGGCGCCCGGCTGCCGGACATCTGGACCCAGGTGCGCGCGACGTTGGTGAAGCGTGCCGCCGGCAAGCATGTGCCGCTGTTCATCGGCGCCGACCACCACGCGCCCCATCCCACACTGGCCCGTCTGCGCGACCTGCTGGCGGACCTCGAGCCGGCGAGCGCGTTTCGCGTGTCGCGTCTCGACGAATTCTTCCAGGCCGCCGACGGAACGCCCGCGCGGCCGGTTGCGGGCGAGCTGCGATGGTCGTACGGCTACACGTGGACCCTACAGGGAGTGCACGGGACGCGCGCGCCCCTCAAACGGCGCCACGGACAAGTCGAGTTGTGGTTGGAGCGTATCGCGGAACCACTCGGGGCGCTCGCCCGGCTTGCAAATCCGGCCGCTGCCGGCCGCGATCGCCGTCCGGTGCTCGACAGCGCATGGCGAACGCTCGTGCGCACGCAATTCCACGATACGATTGCGGGGTCCACCGCGGACAGCGTCGCCGCCGCGGCGGAGCATCGGCTCAACGAGGTCGCGGCATACGCCGGCGAGCTGACGCGCGGCGCGCTGCACGAGCTGGCGGGGTACGACCCCGACGCGGCGCGCGAGCGCACCGATGGAGCGGAGCCCACGCTCGTGCTCTGGAATCCCGCGGCGCGGCCGCGCGGCGGCGTCACCGTCGCCGATGTCAGCATGTTTCGTCGCGACGTGCTGGTGGGCCCTCCCGCCACCGGGGGGGGTCGTGCACCGCGACAGGGGCCGGGCTTCCGGCCTTTTGCACTGTATGCCGCTCACGGAGCGGGGGTGGGAGGGGGGGGGGCCCGACCGATTCCCGTCCAGGTGCTCGCGCGGCGCGTCACCCAGGAGCGTGCCGACGCAGTCCGGCACTATCCCGATCAAGACGAAGTCGAGCAAATACGCATCGCGTTCCGGACGCCGCCCGTGCCGGGCTTGGGAGTGACGGCATTGAAAGTTGGTCCCCCCGTTTCGCTGCCGCGCGCCGAGGACGTCCGGGTGCGCGGCCGCTCGCTCGAGAATCGATTCGTTCAGGTTGCCCTGGAGGCGAACGGCGCGCTGACGATTACCGATCGGCGGAGGAACGAGCGCTACGGCGACCTGTTGCGGCTCGAGGACGCCGGCGATGCCGGCGATGCGTACACGTTCGCTCCGCCGTCGCGCCGGCGCATGAAACAGAGTCGGGGGCCGATCACCGTACGACGGCTCGCGGCGGGGCCGCTGGTTGCCGCGCTCGAGGCGCGCTGGGAAGTGACCCGCGGCATTGATGCACGGATGGTGGTGCAGCTGTACGGCGACAGCCCGATCGTCCGCGCGACGCTCGACATCGACAACCGCAACTCCTACCACCGGCTGCGGGCCCGGCTCGCCACGGGGCTCGCGGGCGTGCCGGCTACGGCCGGGAGCGCGTTTGGGGCGGTCGCACGACCACCGGTCACCGTTCCCGCAAAGGCGTATCCTCGTGAGACGCCCGTGCGCACCGCGCCGGCGCAGCGTTTTGTCGCCGTGGCTCGAGGCGGGCGCGGCCTCGCCGTGCTCGCCCCGGCGTTCTTCGAGTACGAGTGGACCGCGAAAGGCGATCTCTACATCACGCTGCTGCGTGCCATCGGCGACTTGTCGCGCGGCGATCTCCCCACCCGGCCGGGGCATGCAGGTTGGCCCACGGCGATTCCGGCCGCCCAATGCATCGGAAAGACGCGGATCGATCTTGCACTCGTTCCGGTGAGCGCCACAGACGTGGAGCGTGGTGACGCGCTGCCCCAGCTCTGGGAGGATGCCTTCCTGCCTCTCCATGGTCTGTGGCTGCGGGACGCGGCGGCGCTGACGCTGTCGCCGATCACCATCGCCCTCGAGGGCACTGGGCTCGTGTTCTCCGGGCTCAAGCCGGCGCAGATCGGCTCGCCCATGGTGCTACGCTGCTACAACACGACGGGACGCAAGGTGTCGGGCGCCTGGCGCTTTGGACACGGCGTCAAGACGGCGCATCGCGTGCGCGCGGATGAACGTGAAGCGGTCGCCCTGGTGCTCGAGCAGCGGGGCAACATCATCCGCTTCGTCGCCGAACCGCATGAAATCGTGTCGATACTGGTGACGTGATGAAGGAACACTTTCTCACGACGTCTCGTACCGCCCGCTACTTCACGCTCGGCTCGCCCCCCCCGCAGCGCGCCGGGGATCTCTGGTTTGTGTGTCACGGCTACGGCCAACTGGCGGCCCGGTTTCTCGAGCGCTTCCGGCCGATCGAGGCGGAGCAGCGCTGCATCGTGGCGCCGGAGGGGCTGTCCCGGTTTTATCTGTCGGAGCATCCCGCGGAGCGGCGCGTCGGCGCGAGCTGGATGACCAAGGAGGATCGGCTCCACGAGATCGACGATTACGTCCGATATCTCGATGCCGTGTACGCCAAAGTTTCGCCGGCCAAGCACGCCGTCACCGCGTTCGGCTTCTCCCAGGGCACGGCGACCGTCTGTCGCTGGGCGGCACTCGGTTCGTCGCGCATCGACCGGCTGATTCTGTGGGGCGGGGAAGTGCCACCGGACCTCGATCTCCAACTGCTGCGCGTTCCCCGGTTAGTGCTCGTCTATGGCACACGGGACGAGTTCTTCACTCCCAAGGTCGTTGCGGCCAACGAAGCGCGGCTAGGCGAGCACGGCGTGCCCTACGAGCTCGTGCCGTTCGAGGGTGGGCACGAGATTGAAACTGCGACACTGCTTCGCCTCGCTAGCCCCGACCCCCTAGGCCCGTAGCCCTTGGGTCAAGTACATCGCGCAGAGCATCGCCGAGCAGCGTGCACGCCACCACGACCACGACCAAGGCGACACCCGGAGCGGTGGCGACCCACGGCGCGTTGACCAGTGTGTCACGTCCCGACGCGATCATGTTGCCCCACGATGGCGTCGGTGGTTGCACGCCCAGCCCGAGGTAGGACAATCCCGCCTCGAGCATGATCGCGTTCCCGATCCCCAGTGCCGCCGCCACGATCACCGGCGTGAGCGCGTTGGGTAGAATGTGCCGCGCGAGCACGCGCAGCCGCCTCGATCCGACCGCCACCGCTCCTTCGACAAACGGCCGCGCCGCGAGCCCACGCACTTCGCCGTGCACCAGTCGGGCGATGCTCATCCAACCGGTCAGGCCGAGGACCACGATCACGAGTGTGGTGCTGGGGCGCCACAACGCCGCGAGGAGCAGGAGCAGCACCACGCGGGGCAACGCCAGCGCGAAGTCGGTCAGGCCCAGCAGCGTGACCGAGACGGGACCGCGCCAGTAGCCCGCGACGCCGCCGACGGTCACGCCGACCACGAGCGACACCAGGACCGCGAGCACGCCGACGCCCATCGAGATCCGGGCGCCGTACACGAGCCGGGTCCAGACATCGCGACCGAATCGATCCGTGCCGATCGGATGAAAGCTCCCATGGGCGTCGGTGGACAGCGGAGGCAGGAAACGGGTCGCGACGATATCGCGCTGCGTGGTGGGATCGCCGCTGGTCACGAGCGGCGCGGCGGCCGCGCAGATCAGCACGACCAGCAGGATCAGCGCGCCGAACGCGCCGCGGCGGTCCCGCAGCAATCGCGTCACGTCGTCAGACTCGCCGTGCGTACGCGGGGATCGAGCCAGCCGGCGAGCACATCGGCCAGCACGTTGCCGGCGACAACGAGCACCGCACTGATCGCCGTCGCCGCCATGACGACGGGGTAATCGCGTGCCTGCACGGCCTCGACGAGCACGCGCCCTACGCCCGGCCACGCAAATACGGCTTCCACAAACACGGCTCCTGAGAACAGCGCGGGCAGCGACATGCCGAGCAGCGTCACGACTGGCGTCAGCGCGTTGCGCAGCGCGTGCCGGACAATGACCTGGCGCGAGGTCAGCCCTTTGGCGCGTGCGGTTGTAATGAAAGGCTGGCTCAGCGTTTCGATCATTGCGCCGCGCACGAACCGCGCGGCTCCCCCGATGCCGATCAGCGTCAGGGTCGCGAGCGGCAGCGCGAGGTGGCGCGCGCGGTCCACGAGCCACGCTCCGCCGCTCAAATAATCGGAGTCGAACCCTGCAGCCCCGAAGGCCGGGAGCCAGCGCGCCCAGTAGGTGAACACGAGCACCAGCATCAGCCCGAGCCAGTAGCCCGGCACCGCGAACAACGTCACCGACGCGACCGACAGCGCCGTATCGCTGCGCGAACCGCTGCGAGCGGCCTGGAGCGCTCCGACCGCGACACCGATGAGATAACTGAGCAGCAGTGAGAGGCCGACGAGCCGGACCGTAGCCGGCCAGGCGGTGGCGAGCAGCTGCCGAACCGGAAGGCCCTGAGCGATGCTGCTGCCCCAATCGCCCCGCGCGAACCGGGTGAGCCAGGTCGCGAATTGAGCCGCGACGGGCCGGTCCAGCCCGAGCGTCTCGCGCTGCATCGTGACCTGCTCGGGCGTCGCATTCGGACCGAGCAGCAGGTGCACGGGATCGCCCGGTGCGGCGTGCAGCAGCAGAAACGTCAGGATCACGACGCCGAGCACGACGGCGAGACCGGCGAGCACACGGTGGCCCAGCCTGGCGAGCATCGGCGGGAATCTCGCGCGGCGTATCGGCCCCCGCTAGAATGCCTGCGTGGTGCGTTCGCGCATGTTCTTCCTCGCCGCCGTCCTCCTGCTCAGCGCCTGCGGCGACGAGTCGCAGCGCCGCGGCGCGACGGTGCTGTTCGCCTCGGGCGCCGATCTGCTCAGCATCAACCCGTTGCTCACGGACCATCCACTCGCCCGCCAGGTCCAGCGGTACGTCTTGCTCCTCACCCTGGCACGTTACGACTCGATGCTCACGCCGCATCCCTACCTGGCGCGCTCGTGGCAGTGGTCGGAGGATGGTCGCGCGCTCACGTTTCACCTGCGCACCGACGTGCGCTGGCACGACGGCGTTCCGACCACCGCGCGCGATGTCGTGTGGACCCTGCTCGCGGCACGCGATCCCGCGACCGGCTACCCACGCATGAGTCAATTGCGCGGCATGACCGCGGTGACGGCGGTGAACGATTCGACGGTCGCGCTCCGCTTCGCGAGCGCCCCCCCCGTCCAGGGCTTACCTGATGTGCTCACCGATCTGGCGATCGTCCCGGCGCATCTGCTCGACTCGGTGCCACACGCGCGTCTGCGCACGGCGGCATGGAACGCGCAGCCCATCGGCAACGGCCCGTTCCGGTTCGTGCTCCATGAGGCGAACCGGCGCTGGGTGTTCGCGCGCAACTCGGAGTTTCCGGCCGAGCTGGGAGGGCCGCCATTGATCGAAAAGCTGATCGTGGTAGTCGTCGACGAGCCGACGATCAAGCTGACCGCGCTGGTTGCCGGCGAGCTCGATTTTGCCGGGATCAATCCGCAGCACGCGGCGTTCGTGCGGCGGCGGGACGGACTTGCCGTGCGAGACTACCCGCTGATTTACCCGTTTGGGCTTGTCCTCAATACGAGGCGGCCGCCCTTCAATGATCCGCGCGCGCGGCTCGCCGCCGCGCTGGCCATCGACCGGCAGGAAATCGTCGACGGGTATCTGTTTGGGTACGGTGTGCCGGCGAACGGGCCAGTGCCGCCCGATGTACCCCAGTACGTTGCGACGCCGCCCGTTCGCCTCGATCCGGATTCGGCACGCCGACTGGTTGCCTCGCTCGGGATCCGGCCTCAGTTCGAGCTCCTGACCGTCGGGAGCGGCGAGGCGCCGCTCGAGCAGATGCTGCAGGCGCGACTAAACGCGGTTGGATTCGACGTCCGAATCCGGCAGCTCGCGAGCTCCGCGTTCCAGGATTATGTGAGCGGTTCAGGGCATGACTTCAGTGCGGCCGTCATGGGAATCCCAGGTGATCCGGGACTCGGCTTTCTGCAGCGGGTCGGAGAGCTCACTGGCGTCGCCGTTCCCGAGGACGCCAAGGCCGCGCAGCGGGTGCTGGCGGAACAACTTCCGGTGATCTGGTTGTATCACGCGCGCGGCGTTCAGGGGATGAATCAGCGCGTACAAGGCGTTCACATGGACGTCCGGGGCGAGCTCCCCACCGTCACGGCCTGGCACATTCGAGCAACGCAATGAGACGGCACGATCTCCCGACCGAGTTCCATGCCACGGCGCCGATGCGGCTCGATTTTGCCGGCGGCTGGACCGATGTGCCGCCATTTTCGGCGCGGGAAGGTGGTGTGGTCGTCAACGGGGCCATTGGGCTGCGCGCCCATGTCGAGCTGAAGCTCGGCGGCACGCTGCTGCGCCTGGTCGCCGGAGAGCTCGACGAAACGCTCGAGTGCGCGAATGCCGGCGGGCTCGTGCGCGGGGGTAAGCTGCCCCTGCTCACGGCGGCCCTGCGCATGTTTCCTGTGCTTGGCGGCTTTACCCTCACCACGCGCAGCGATGCGCCTTCCGGCTCGGGGCTGGGCAGCTCGGGAGCCCTCGGCGTCGCGCTCGTCGGCGCGCTCACCCGCGCGCGCGAGGAGTCACTCGACGGCAGGGACTTCGCGGAGCAAGCTTGGCATGTGGAGACCATCGAGGCCGGACTGCCCGGCGGCAAGCAGGACCAGTACGGAGCCGCATTGGGCGGCTTTCATCGCTTCAGTTTTCGCGACCCCGATGTCGGCGTCGAGCCGGTGACGCTCGATCCCGCGTTCGCGGCGGCGCTGGCGCGCCAGATTCTGGTCTGCTACACGAACAAGAGCCGCGTGTCCGGCGACACGATCTCGCGCGTGATGGGGGCGTATGAGAGTGGCGATGCGAAGGTGACGGCGGCGCTGCGCGGCCTGAAGGATGTGGGCGACGCCATGGCCGAGGCGCTACGCGCGGCCGACCTTGCCCGCGTGGGATCGCTCCTGAGCGAGAATTGGAAGCACCAGC
>Ga0137323_1000108_pt1 | contig 23903 bp, 25 predicted proteins | sample EasRivERMZT423_2_FD_102285 | JGI IMG/M metagenome (GOLD analysis project Ga0137323, IMG submission 102285) | Soil microbial communities from meander-bound floodplain in the East River, Colorado, USA - East River MetaG ERMZT423_2 | ecosystem: Environmental > Terrestrial > Soil > Floodplain ... | reverse complement strand
GCGCGCGTCATTCTCAATCTCGTGCGGGGCGACACCGTCAGCGGGCCGCGCCCGATTGACCTGGTGCTGGATGAGCCGCCGCGCGTCGTGCAGCTCGTGCTGCGCGGGCGCGCCACCACGCTCCTGGTGAGCGTTGCGCGCCCCAGCGAGGCGCGCTCGCCGCGAGATCGCGCGCTCGCGCTCGATGCCGACGTCCTGTGCCTGCGCGTGGCTCCCCCCCCCGCCGCGGACGCCCCGCAGCCGTTCGGGACCGTGTGCGGGCGGCTCAACAACGTCGCGCGGCAGCTACCGTTGCCCACCGGCGATACATTGGCCGCAACTTTTGCCTGGCCCGGCGCGCGCTGATGGCTCCGCCCCGAAGGAAACGGCTCGATCCCGCGATTTTTCATCTCCCCATCGAGAAGATGCGGGAGGGCTACTACTCCGACAAATACTTCGTGCGCGCCCGCGACCTGTTGCGCAAAGACCGGCACCGCCCGCGGGTCACCATGCAGGTCTTCGGTAAGTCGCACGCGTACCTCGGCGGCATCGACGAAGCGATCGCGATCCTGAAGCTGTGCGGCGAGCGCTGGGATGAGCTGGTGGTGCACGCGCTGTACGATGGCGACGAGATCCAGCCCTGGGAAACCGTTCTTCTGATTGAAGGGCCGTACGACGCGTTCGCGGTCCTGGAAACGTTGTACCTGGGAGTCCTCGCGCGACGCACGCGAGTCGGAACCAATACGCGGGCCGTCGTCGAGGCCGCGAAGCCCAAGGAAGTGATGTTCTTCCCGGCCCGGCACGATCACTGGCTCGTACAGACGGGCGACGGCTATGCCGCGCACATCGCGGGCGCGATCGGTGTCTCCACCGACGCGCAGGCCTCGTGGTGGGGCTCCGAAGGCGTGGGCACGGTTCCGCACGCGCTCATTGCCGCCTACGGCGGGGACACGGTGCTGGCGTCGCGAAAATTCGCCGAGCTGTCCGACCCCTCGATTCGCCTGATTACCCTCGTCGACTTCGACAACGACTGCGTCGGGACGTCGCTAGCCGTCGCGCGCGCGCTGGGGGACCGACTCTACGGCGTGCGGCTCGATACCTCCGAGACCCTGGTGGACAAGTCGGTCATTCCCCAGATGGGCACGGTCAAACCGACCGGCGTGAATCCGCAGCTCGTGCGGAACGTGCGCCGCGCGCTCGACGCGAGCGGTTTCCAGCAAGTGAAGATCGTGGTGTCCGGCGGATTCACCGTCGAGAAGATTCGCCAGTTCGAAGACGAGGATGCGCCCGTGGACGTCTATGGAGTGGGGTCGAGCCTGTTCCAGGGCCGGTTCGACTTCACGGCGGACGTCGTGATGCTCGGGGGGAAGGCGTCCGCCAAAGTGGGGAGATCCTACCGGCCCAATCCCCGGTTGGAACCGGTGGTGTAAAGCCGGCCTTGCATCGTCCCCAGCCTCTGCATAATTTGCCGTCGCAATGAATAATCATGCATCTATCCCGGTCGGCGTGCTGGGCGCGTCCGGCTATGTCGGTCAGGAGCTGCTGCGGCTGCTCCACGGCCATCCCGGCGCCACCGTGGCGTTCGCGACCGCGGAATCGGCCGCGGGCGAGTATGTCGACGGCATCGAGCTGATCAAGGCCGCCGACGCGCCCTGGCAACAGGCCGAGATCATTCTCTCCGCACTGCCGCACGGCGTGTCGGCGCGGTACGTCCACGAAGCGCGCGCGGGCGGCAAACGCGCGGTCGATCTGTCGGCCGATTTCCGGTTGTCGCCGGACGCGGTGTACGGGCTCACGGAGTTCACGCGCCCGCGCCTGCCCGACGCCGAGCTCGTCGCGAACCCGGGGTGCTATCCCACCGCCGCGCTGCTCGCCTTGATCCCGCTCGCGCAGCTCGGCCTGATCGATCCCGCGCGCGAGATCATCATCGACGCGGCGTCCGGTGTCACCGGCGCCGGGCGCAATCCCAAACGCGAGCTGCTGTTTGGGGAAGTCGCGGAAGACTACCGCGCCTACGCGATCGGGAACACGCACCGGCATCTCGCGGAGCTGAAGCAGTCGCTCGCCCGCGAGGGCGGATTCACCGGCGATCTCGTCTTCACGCCACACCTGCTCCCGGTCAAGCGCGGCATCCTCGAGACGATTCACGTGCCGCTCACCCGCGTCCTCGATCAATCCACCGCCGAGGGGCTGTACTCGGCCGCCTACGATGGCGAGCCGTGCATTCAGATCATGCAGGGGACGTTGCCGTCGCTGAAGGACGTCGTGTATCGGAACCGCGTGGCGATCGGTGTCGCCGAAGTCCTCGACGTGCGCCGGCCGCGGCTCACCGTCATCGCCGCGATCGACAACCTCGTGAAGGGCGCCGCCGGCCAGGCGATTCAGAACATGAACGTCATGCTCGGGCTGCCCGAGACCGCGGGGCTCGCGTGCTGAGCGTGAAGGTCGTCAAGATCGGGGGCAACGAGCTCGATCGGCCCGACTGGGTCGAGGCGTGCGCGCGCGCCCTCAAGGACATCGGCCCGGCGGTCATCGTGCATGGCGGCGGGCAGGCCGTCACCGGCTGGTCCCGGCGCCTCGGGCTCCCGGTGGAGAAGAAGGACGGCCTGCGGCGCACCACGCCCGAAATCGCCCAGGTCGTGGAGATGGTGCTGGGCGGGCCGATGAACCGGCTGCTCGTCAGCGCGCTGCGCCAGGCGGGCCTCGACGCCATCGGCCTGTGCGGCGTGGACGGCGGTCTCCTCACCGCGCAGCCGCTGCAGCAGGGCGAGCTCGGTGAGGTCGGTGAGATCGTGAACGTCCGGGCGTCGCTGCTCCAGAGCCTGCTCCTGGCCGGCCTGACTCCCGTGGTCGCGCCCGTCGCGCCGTCGCTCACGAGTCCCGTGCGGCCGCTCAACGTCAACGCCGACCAGGCGGCCGCGGCGATCGCCGGCGCGCTGGTGGCGGAGGAGCTCCTGTTCGTTTCCGATGTCCCGGGCGTGACCGTCGACGGCGTCACCCAGCCCACCCTTGCGGCCGCGGAAATAGAGCAGATGATTGAAGCAGGCGTCGCGACGGGCGGCATGGCCGCCAAGCTGCGCGCCGCCGCGAATGCACTGCGGGCGGGTGTCCGGGCCGTACGGATTGGCGATCTCGACATGCTGGAGCACGCTACCGCCGGCACCCGCCTGCTCGCGGCACCTCCGGCGGTTCAACCCGCGTGACTACTCCCCTGACATCGACGGACGCCCCCCCCACGGCGCTGCTGGGCGTCTACGCGCGCGTCGGACCCGTTTTCGTCGCCGGCGAGGGCTCCGAGCTGATCGCCGAGGACGGCACCCGCTACCTCGACTTCGTCGCTGGGATCGCCGTGAACGCGCTCGGCTACAACAGCCCGGTGTTCCGCGATGCGGTCATGCGCGCGCTGGAGTCCGGCCTGGTTCACGTCTCGAATCTCTATCGGACGGAACCGGGCGAGCGGCTCGCCGCCGAGCTGACCAAGGGGTTCGGCGGCCAGGCGTTCTTCTGTAATTCGGGCGCCGAGGCCAACGAGGGCGCGTTCAAGTTCGCGCGCAAGTGGTCGAAGAAGACCGACATCGTCGCGTTCAGCGGCTCGTTTCACGGCCGGCTGTTCGCGTCGCTGGCGGCGACCGATCGCCCGGACTACCGCCGTCCCTTCGAGCCGCTGCTCCCCAATGTCCAGATCGTTCCGCTCGGCGATCGCGACGCGGCCACGCGCGCGATCACCGAACGCACGGCCGCGGTCATCATCGAGCCTGTGCAGGGCGAGGGGGGCGTGCGGCCTGTACCGGATGAGTTTCTGGTCTTTTTGCGGGAATTGTGTACTCAGACTGGAACCGCATTGATCTTCGACGAAGTGCAGTGCGGGCTGGGTCGCACCGGAACGCTGTTTGCCGCGGAGCAGGCGGGCGTCGTGCCGGACATGTACACGCTGGCCAAGCCGCTCGGCGGGGGACTCCCGATGGGCGCCATTCTGGTGAGCGACCACATCGCAGCCGCGCTCGCGCCCGGCGATCACGCCACGACGTTCGGCGGCGGACCGTTCGTCGCGACCGTGGCGCTCGAGGTCCTGAAGGTGATCGCCGAGCCCGAGTTCCTCGCCGACGTGCGCGCCAGGGGCGCGTGGCTCGGTGAGCGCCTGGCGCGCCTCGCGGCGCGATCCGCGCGCGTGCGCGCCGCGCGTGGCCGAGGGCTGATGTGGGGGCTCGAGTTGAACGAAGTGGCGGCTCCCGTTGTCGCTGCCGCGCGTGAGCGTCACCTGCTGGTGCTCACCGCGGGTCCCAACGTGATTCGCATCGTTCCGCCGCTCACCATCTCGCGCGACGATCTCGAGCGCGGTGCCACGATTCTCGAAGAGGTGCTTGCGTGACCAGCTTGTCGGTCAAGACCGAGACTCGCCTGCGTCCGGCCATCCTGGCCGACGTCGCGGCCATGGAAGTCCTCATGGCCCCGTTCGTCGCGACGGGTGACCTGCTGCCGCGCTCGAACTACGATCTCTGCCGGCATATCAAGGAGTACGTCGTGGCCGAGGCGCCGGACGGGAGTATCGTCGGCACCGCCAGCGTCAAGGTCTACAGCACCGAGCTGGCGGAGATCGCCGGCCTCGCGGTTCGCGATGACCAGCAGGGCCGTGGCGTCGGCAAGGCGCTCGTCGAGGCGCTGCTCGTGGACGCCCGTGCGCTGGGGCTCAACGAGGTCTTCGGCCTGACGCGCAAACCGCTGTTCTTCATGCGACTTGGCTTCCGCGTGGCGGAGAAGGAGCAGTTCCCGCTCAAGGTCTGGGCGGACTGCGCACGCTGTCCCCGTCAGCACGCCTGCGACGAGGTGGCGGTAGCGCTGACGCTTTAGGGACGTCTAGATTTCCCGTCCCATGCCCCCATTTCGCCTCATCTTCTGGGACGTCGATACCCAGTACGACTTCATGAAGGCCGACGGCAAGCTGTACGTGCCGGACGCCGAGCATCTAATCCCTAATCTCAAAAAACTGACCGACTACGCCCACGGCCACGGCATCCGCATCGTGGCCAGCGCGGATGATCACGTGGTCGACCACGGCGAGATTTCGGCCACGCCCGATTGGAAGACCACGTTCCCGCCGCACTGCCTGCGCGGCACGCCGGGTCAGCACAAGATCCCGGAGACCGCGCTGCGTGATCCGCTCGTCATCGAGCCCGAGCCGCAGGACCCCGCCGCGCTCGCGGCTCGCGTCAAGAACCATCGCGGCGACATCCTCTTTCATAAGCACCACTTCGACGTCTTCTCCAATCCCAATGTCCTTCCCGTGCTCGACGCCCTGAATCCGAATGACATCGTTCTGTACGGCGTTGCTCTCGACGTCTGCGGAAAGTACGCGATCGAGGGGCTGCTCCAGCACCGTCCCCAGGTTCGTCTGTTCGCGGTCGTGGATGCGATGAAACCGATCGATCGCGACGTGGCCGAGCATCTGTTGAAGGAATGGGGCGACGAAGGCGTGCGCCTCGTGAAGACCAGCGAGGTCGTGGTGGGGGGCCTGGTGGAAGAGCTGGCGCGGGCCGGCGCATGACTCAGGCCGCCGCGGTTTCGACGCACCACTCGACTCCGGCATTCGGCAAGTTCTTCCTGCCGGGACCCACCGACGTCCATCCCGAAGTGCTCGAAGCCATGATCCGCCCGATGATCCCCCATCGGTCATCGGCGATGGAGAAGCTGCTGCAAACGATGGCGCCCAAACTCGGCGCCGTCGCACGCACCACGCGACCGGTATTCGTCGGGACCACGTCGGCGACCGGCTTCATGGAGATGGCCGTTCGCAACGGCGTGCGGCGCCGGGCCTTGTCGCTCGTCAACGGCGCGTTCAGCGAGCGCTTCGCCGGCATCGTCGGCTCCTGCGGCAAGGAGTGCATCCGCCTGGACGTGCCGCTGGGCTCCGCCATCGAGCCGGACATGCTGCGCGACGCGCTCAAGCGCACCCCGGTCGACGCCGTCACGTGCGTGCATTCCGAAACCTCGACGGGCGTGCTCCAGGACGTGGCGGGCTACGCGGAAGTGGTCAAGGAGTTCGATGGCGTGCTGCTGCTGGTGGACGCGGTGACCTCGATGGCCGGCTCGCCGGTGGAAACGGATCGCTGGGGGGAGGGGCTCGATTTCGTCTTTACGGGCTCGCAGAAGGCGCTGGCGTTGCCGCCTGGTCTCGCGCTCGGCGTCGCCTCCGAGCGCCTGGTCGAGCGCGCCAAGACGCTGGAAGAGCGGGGCGCGTACTTCGACGTCGTCAGCTTCCTCACCGCGACCACCAAGTTCCAGCCCACCAACACCCCGGCGATTTCGCTGCTCTACGCGCTCGACGTGCAGCTCGGCCGCATCGAGCGCGAAGGCGGCATCGAAGCGCGCTGGCAGCGGCACGACGCCATGCGGCGTCGCGTCGAGTCGTGGGCCGCCGAACACGCGATCAAGTTCTTGCCGCGCGACGGACGCCACAGCTGGACGGTCTCGTGCCTGCGTTTGCCCGACGGCAAGCACTCCAAGGACGTCGTCGCGGCGTTGAAGCAGCAGGGGTGGACCATCGGTGCGGGCTACGGCGCGCTCAAGGACTCGACGATCCGCATCGGTCACATGGGTGATCACACCGTGGCCGCGCTCGATGAGCTGTTGCCCTTGATCGGCCGGGCATTGGAATGACGCCTCCCCCCCCCTGGTGCGTGGTCGTGGCCGACCGCGTGGCGGGCAGCGGCCTCGACCTGCTCTCCAACACTCCGGGCATCGAAGTCGTCGACGTCGCGGGCAAAGCCGGCGAGCTCGAGAAGGCGATCGCGCGCGCGCATGCGCTCATCGTGCGCAGCGAGACGCGCGTGACCGCCAGCCTGATGGCGCGCGCGCCGCATCTGCGCGTCGTCGCGCGCGCCGGCACCGGGGTCGATACGATCGACGTCCATGCCGCGACGCGCCGCGGCATCGCCGTGATGAACGCGCCGGGCGCCAACACCGTCAGCGCGGGCGAGCATGCCATGGGCCTGCTGCTGTCGCTCGTGCGGCGCATCTCGGACGCCGCGGCGGCGATGAAGGCCGGCCAGTGGGACCGCAAGCGATTCGAGGGCACCGAGCTGCGTGGCAAGACGATGGGCGTCGTCGGGTTGGGCCGGATCGGCGGCCACGTGGCGCAGCTGGGGCGCGCGTTCGGGATGCAGGTGGTCGGTCACGATCCGTATCTCCTGCCCGAGCGCGCCGCTGAGCTGCACGTGCGCTTGCTCCCGCTCGAAGCGCTGTTGCGCACGGCCGACGTCGTCACGCTGCACGTCGCGCTCACCGATCAGACCCACCATCTCATCGACACCGAGCGGCTCAAGCTGATGAAGCCGACGGCGGTGCTGATCAACACCGCCCGGGGCGAGCTGGTGGATGAAGCGGCCCTCGCCGACGCGGTCAAGGCCAAGCGCATCGGCGGCGCCGCGATCGATGTGTTCGCGGTCGAGCCATTGCCCGCCGACTCGCCGCTGCGCGGGCTCGATCGCGTGATCCTGACCCCGCACCTCGCCGCCTCCACCGCCGAGGCGCAGGAGCGTGTGGCGATGGAGATCTGCGGCGCCGTACGCGACGCGCTGGTCGCGGGCGACCTCTCGTTTGCGATCAACGTGCCCGGCATGGGCGGCGATATTCTGCGGCGGCTCGCGCCGCTGCTCGACCTCGCCCGGCGCCTGGGCCGGCTCGCCGTCGCGCTCGCCGACGGGCCCGTGACGGCGGTGGAGATCGCCTACGGTGGAAAGGAAGAGGGTGCGCAGCGGCCGGTGCTGGTGTCGGCGCTCGAGGGGCTGCTGTCAGCGCTGAATGCGGAGCCGGTGAGTCTCGTGAACGCGCAGGTGCTGGCCGAGGAGAAGGGCATTCAGCTCGCGATGCGGCAGGGGGCGCCCGACGCCGGGTTCGAGACGTCGATCGGCGTGAAAGTCGACACGGCCCGCGGGCGCGTGCGGGTCGCCGGCGCGCTGATCGGGGACAGCCATGGCCGCGTGATTCGCATCGACGACTATCACGTGGACATCTCGCCGGTGGGATGGATGCTCGTCGTGCGCAATCGCGACGTGCCCGGCGTGATCGGGAAGGTCGGCTCCGCGCTCGGCAGCGCGGGCATCAATATCGCGAGCTACCACCAGGCTCGGCGCGGGGCGCAGGCTGGAGGGGCGGGCAGCGGCGACGCGCTCGCGGCCATCAATGTCGATCAGGCGCTGACCAACGGCGTGCTCGACAAGCTTCAGGCGCTGCCCGACGTGCTGGAGGTGCGGCTGGCGAACTTCGGGGATTAGTACTCCGTCCTGAGCGCCGAAGGCGCGAAGGATCTGCTTTTCCTTACCCCAAAGCAGGTCCCTCGCGCCTTCGGCGCTCGGGATGACATGGCGCCGCGCGCTCTTTTGAGAAAAAAAGAGTTAGGGGAAAGAAAGAGTTGCGGCCAGGTCTTCCCAGGTAGGGTTAAGGTTTTCGATCAGCCTTACCCTCCGTGAACGCCTCCAGTCTTTGATCTCCTTCTCGCGTGCAATGGCATCCCGAATTTCCGCAAACTCCTCGAAGTAGACGAGTCGGGTGACGCGATATTTACTGGTGAATCCTGAGAAGAGGCCCTGCTTGTGCTGGCTCACGCGCCGGGCGAGGTCATTGGTCACACCGGTGTACAGAACTCGGGAGCGACTGGCCATGATGTAGACGTAGTAGGTGTACATGACCTACCAGGCTAGTTGATGGCACCTCCGCGACCGTGATCATTCTTTCGCAGAAATGGCACAATCCTCTCCGTCTCCATTCCCCGCTTTCCTTTCTTTTTCCCCACAAGAACGAGCGCGCTTGTCATCCCGAGCGCCGCAGGCGCGAGGGACCTGCTGTTTTGGAGGCCCGCCGCAAAGCAAAAGCAGGTCCCTCGCTCCGCGCGCTAACGCGCGCTTCGCTCGGGATGACAACGCTCCGCGCGCGTTTTGAGAGAAAAATGGAAAGAAGGGGGAGCTACCCCCGCCGCCACGCCGCGACGATCTCGCCAATCCCTTCCGCCGGCTCAGGCTCCGGCGCCTCCCACTCCACCGGCGATCCCGCATCCAGCAGCAATTTGCCCACCGCGGCAAAATCCCTTCCCTCGCGGCCCTGACGCGATCCCTCCGCCGCCCACACCAGCGGCTGGCCGTTGAACTCGCGGTCGCGCACGTGCACCGAGGCGCCGTGCGCGAGCAGCACCCGCACGGCATCCGGCCATCCCTCCATCGCGGCCGTGTGCAATGCCGTCTTGCCGATACTCGCGTCGCCGCGGTTCGGGTCGAAGCCCGAGGCCAGCATCGCCTCGAGCGCGCGCACGTCGCCACGCTCGGCCGCCTGATGGAACGCGATGTAGTGATCGTCGGTGATCTGGTTGCGCAGCGCAGGGTTCGCGGCCAGCAGTGCCTCCGCCGCCGCGCGATCGGCCCGACTGCACGCCGCGACGAGACGATCGACATCTGACAGCTCCGGCGTCGCGCCGTGCGCGAGCAGCCAGTCGGCCACCGCGCGGTTGCCGTTCAGCTCGGCGACGGCGTACGGCGTGCGCCCGTCGGCGCGGCGGCGCCCGATGTCGGCGCCGCGGGCCACCATCGCCTCGACCACCGGCACATCCCACGCGCGCGCCGCAACGTGCAGCGGCGTCTCGCCGTTCTCGCTGAACACCGCGTTCGGATCGGCGTTGTGCGCAAGCAGCCACAGCACGCCGTCCGCCGTGCGGCTCCATTGCAGGATCGCATAGAGCGCGGTCGATCCGTCGGTCGCCCAGCGCTGATCGACATTCGCGCCGCGCGCGAGCAGCGCCTCGAGTACCGCGATGTCGCCCGCGCTCGCGGCGAGCGGCAGCGTGACGCCGTCATTCGGATCAGCGCCCGCGTCGAGCAGCACGTTGACCAGCGGCAACGATTGCGCGTGGCGCGATGCGCCCCACAGCACCGGGCGGCGCACATTGTGATGCTGCCAGGGAAACCGCGTGTTCGGATCGACGCCAAGGCCGATGAGCCGGCGCGCGATGTCGGCAAGACCGGTGGAGCCTACCGACGTGTAGCAGATGTAGTGGATCGGCAACCAGCCGCGCGGCCCGCCTGTCTGGCCCGCGAGTGACGGATCTTTCGTGAGCCGAGTGTCCACCGCGCCGGCATCGCCGAGCACGAGCGCCGTGTGGAGGTTCGCGGTCCGAATCGTCGGATGCAGCGCGAGCATGCGCTGGGCGCGATCCGGGCGGCCGTCCGTCGCTGCTTCCACGAACTCCGTGACGGCCGCGTCGAATTCGAGCGTGCGCGCTTCCACCTCTTCGCGCAGCTTGTTCCAGGACGCGAATCCGTATTCGCGCGCGAGCCTTGTTTGCGCTTCGTGCAGCGGGACGTGCGCCGACTCCTGAAGCTCTTTCGCCTGTCGTTTGAGTTGGTCGAGATCCGGACGTGAGGGGAGCTGCTTGCCTGGCATAAAGCCTCCATGCTGAGCGCCAGCGGTCCGCAAGCTGGCCAGCACGGAGACAGCCGTGCAGGGAATTCGTGGAGTGGGTGGACTCAGTCCTTCGCGCGGACCCGCGTGCGCCCCGAGCGCGAGGGAAAGATTCGGTGCGGCGCGGGAGGCGTCAAGGTGTATTCTTGTGTGATGTCCGACGTCCCCCAACACTGCACCGGCTGTCACAAGCCGCTCGCCCCGGACGACCGGTTTTGTGCGCGCTGCGGTCGGTCGGCGGCCGTCCCGAACGCCGATGCCGAAGTCACACTGATCAACCCGGTGGAGACTCGCGGTCGAACGGAGCCGGCGTCACCCGGGACCTCCGCCATATTCCGAGACCGCTTACAGCAGGCCCTCCGCGGTGAATACGACCTCGTTGGCCTCTCTGGACAAGGCGGGTTTGCCCGCGTTTACCGCGCGCAGGACAAGCGGCTGAATCGGTTGGTGGCCATCAAGGTCCTGAAACCGGAGTTGCTGGAGAAGCCGGACCTGGTGGAGCGGTTTCGGGCCGAAGGCATCGCGCTGGCGAAGCTGCGCCACCCCGGCATCGTCCCGATCTTCGATATCCGCGAACGCGACGGGTTGATCTACTACGTCATGCCGTTCGTGGAGGGGGCGACGCTCGAGTCGCGGCTGGATCATCGGCTGCCGCCGTTCGAAACGCGGCGCATTTTGGCGGAGCTGGCCGACGCGCTCGCGGCCGCCCATCGCGCCCAGATGATCCACCTGGACATCAAACCGGCGAACGTCTTTCTGGAAGGCGAGCAGGGGAAAGTCCTGCTGATGGACTTCGGGATCGCCAAGGCGACGACCGACCAGGTGGCCGGCAAGGTGCAGATCGTGGGCACGCCCGAGTACATGTCCCCGGAGCAAGCCCAGGGGCTGGCCGGCATCGATCACCGGTCGGACGTGTATTCCCTCGGCGCGCTCGGCTACCGCATGCTGGTGGGGCGCCCGCCGTTCCGTGGCACCCGCGTCACCCAAACCCTCGCCAAGCAAGTGAATGAGACCGCGACACCGATTCGCGAGATCAATCCGACGGTTCCGAAGGATTTCGCCGACGCGATCATGCGCTGCCTGGCGAAAGATCCCGAGCAGCGGTTCTCGACGGCGCTGGAGCTGCGCGCAGCGCTCGACGCGGTGTCCTTCTTCAGCGGTGGACCAGATTCGGTGCAGGAGAAGCCCCGCACCTCGCCAGTTCTCGTCACCGCGCTCGCGTTTGTGGTCGGGCTCCTGATCGGCATGGCCCTCGGGTAGCCGACCCACCACCCCTCTATCATTGATCATGCACCGAATCCACCTACGCACTGTCATCCTGATCGCCGCTGCCCCGTCCGCCGCATTCGCGCAGGATACGGCGCGGACGCCGGCTGCCGACCCCATCGCCCAGCTCGTCACACGCCTCGATCTCGAGCGCTACAAGGCGACGATCAAGGGCCTCACCCAGTTCGGCGACCGGCGCCAGGGCACGGCGCGCAATCGCGCCGCGGTCGACTGGATCGAGCAGCAGCTGCGCAGCTACGGATGCAGCGACGTCTCGCGGCTGACCTACGACTTTCAGGTGCCGCCGCCGCGCGCGCCGGGGGGTGGGGAGCGGCCCGACAGCGCCCGGAGGCCGGCGCGGGACACGACGCGCGGGGCGGGCGGGAGTCGCTACCGCGGCATTCGTGCCCGCACCGGCGTCAACAACGACTCGCTGCGCCAGCCCGATGCGACGCTGCGGAAGCTCAATGCCGAGCCGAGCGCATCCGGCGAGCGCCAGGAGGTCTACTGCACCAAGGTCGGCGCGACACACCCGGAGGAGATGTACATCATCGGCGCGCACATGGACGGCATCGGCTGGGGCGAGGCCGCCAACGACGACGGCTCCGGCACGGCCATCGTTATGGAGCTCGCGCGGATCTTCTCGAGTGCCGACGTGCACACCGAGCGCTCGATCCGTTTTGCCCTGTGGAATAACGAGGAAACAGGTCTGAACGGCGCGCGCGCGTATGTCGCGCAACGCCAGCAGCTGCAGGGCAAGGAGGATCCTGCCGGCTCGGGCCGCTATCCCGAGCCCAAATGGCTCGGCATGATCCAGCACGACATGATGCTGTTCGATCACGGCATGCCGCGCGCCGACGGCAGCTTGAGCCCCGAGCAGCGGCCCGAAGCCGACGTGAACATCGAATTCCAGTCGAGCGCGAAGTTCGCCGAGGGCGCGCAGCGGCTCGCGTGGACCCTTCAGCAGGCGAACGAGAAGTACGCGACCGACTATCCTGCCAGCGTGGGCGCCCACATGACGAACACCGATTCGGGGCCGTTCCAGGATCTCGTGGCGGCGATCAGCCTGCGGGAGAACGAGCGCGGCGCGCAGATCGGGGCGGGGTGGGACCCCAACTGGCATCAGCCCACGGACCGCTACGCGACGTACAGCGACAAGGATTTCCGGCTGGGGCTCAATGCCGCGCAGACCACACTCGCGGGCGTAGCTCAGCTGGTGGGAGCGACGATCAAGTAGGCCGTTCGCTCTTCCGTTCGAATCTCAAATTGCGCACCCGCGCCGTCGTGAACCGGAATCCGGTGACGCGTTTCGCGCTGTCGCGTGTGAACACCAGCGGGCCGGGCGGCATCACGAACCCATCGCGATAGAGCGGCTGCAGCCGCCACGGACCGCCCGAGTTCGAAACCCGGGTCATGACGAGTCCCGTGCCCGCGCTGTCCAGCGCCACGCGAACTGTAGCCTCGGCTTCCGGACTCTCGTACAGCCCGACATAGGCGCCGAGCGCGGCACGGGTGGTGTCGGGGTCCGGCACCCCATCCGCCGGTACGGTATCACCCGACTGCGTCACGATCCGGACATCGTAGTGGCTGTCGGCGCGGTGCTTGAACAGGAGCCGGTACCCGCCGCGCGCCGCCTGAAACGTCGTCGCCGTCGCATCGATCGGGATGAGCTCGATGCCGCGCTCCGTTTCGAGCCGGCCGTCCTTGACCACCAGGCGCTGCGCCATCATGTCGCGCAGGTTGCGATAGCGTCCCGCCTTGTCCGCAATCGCGCTCGCGGCAACCTCGACACGGACCGGCGGCGTCGGAGTCGTGCGCGCCGAGAACGTCAGTAGCGCGTCGGCCACGGAGTCGGCCATCGTCTCTGGATCTGCGGTTCCCGCATTGCACAGCACCGCGACCGACACCTCCGCGCGCGGATAGCGCACGATGTTGGCGCGGTAGCCTGCGGTCGCGCCGCTGTGTGCGACATACGGCTGGCCGCGATACGTATCCACGAACAGCCCCGCGGCATACGTGATCGTGCGGCCGTTGGCGAGCACCCCGCGCCGCTCCTGCTCGGCGCCGAAGCCGGCGCCTCCGAGCCGCGTGCTGTCGAACGCCGCGTTCCACTTGAGCAAATCGCCCACAGTCGTCAGCAGACAGCAATTGCCGTAAATGTTTTCGATCGCGCGCTCGCCCTTCCATTCGGTGCCGTCGCGGTCGTAGGACAGCGCGCGGCCGCGCACCACCCGCATCGCGTCGTCCCGCCAGCTCGTGGAGGTCATGCCGAGCGGCTCGAAGATCCGGCGCCGCGTGAACGCGGGGAACGGTTCGCCCGAGGCGCGTTCCGCCACGATCGCCAGCAGGTTGTAGTTGCTGTTGCTGTACTCGTACTCGGTGCCCGGCGGGAAATTCAGCTCGCGCATCTTGCCGATGACCTGCAGCACCTGCCTGTGGTCGAGCGCCCGCGAGTTGCGCGGCCAGCCGGCGACGCCGGTAATCGAGCCCCAGTCGCGCAGCCCGGACATATGATGGAGCATGTGGCGGATCGTGACCGGCTGGCCCCCCCCGAAGTCGGGCACCTCCGGCACCCAGCGGCGCACCGGATCGTCGAGCGACAGCTTGCCGTCGCGCGCGAGCAGCAACACGGCAGCGGCCGTGAATTGCTTCGAGACCGAGCCCGCTTCGAGGATCGAAGAGACAGTCAGTGGCACGCCCCGCTCGAGATCGGCCATGCCATATGCCCGCTCCAGCAGCACGCGGCCGTGCTGGGCAGCGCCGACCACGCAGCCCGGCGACTCGGTTGACGCGTACTGGCGGAAGACCGAGTCCACGCGGCCTTCCAGCGAGGTTTGCGCCGCGAGCGGTGCCGACACGCTCACGAGCAGAAGCACAGTGAAGGAGAGCCTAGTCATGGGGCGCTAACGTGCCGCGCGGGCGGGACCGTAGCAAGCAGAAGGACTCCGGCGAGGGCGGTCACCCCCGCGGAGAACAGCAGCACCCCGCGCTGCGCCGGCAGCTGGAACGACGTGACCAGCATGATTGCGGCGTGGGCAAAGCTCGACCACACGGCGAACTGAATGAGGCTGCGATGCGCGGACGGGTTGCGCGCCGCCAGAACCACGAAAACGCCCAACGTCGCGAGCACGGAGTTGAGCATCGGCCCGGCGGTGCAACGCGGCGCTTGCAGGATGCTCTGCACGACCGGTATGATCGCGAAGACGAATATCAGCAGGCCCACCAGCGCCAATACGACCGTGCGCGCGCGTTCTCGACTAAATGCTGGTGCCATCGGCTTGCTCCTGTGACGAGGAGGATCCAAATCCCCTGCACAATGGTGACGAGCACGATGCCGCGCACGTTTCAGGTGGGGGGACCACGCTCCCAAAGCACGTCCTGGCCTACAACTTTCGCGGCTGCTTCCCTATCCAACTCCGTATCCACCCTTTGGAGACATCACCATGCCGTCGCGTTACATCGCAGGGCTCTGCGCCGCGTTTCTCACCGCCGGTCTGACCGGCCCTCGTACCGATCAGCCCCTGAACGTGCGCCTCGGCTACCCTGCCGACTCCAAGCTGCTCATCATCAACGCCGACGATCTGGCGATGTCGCATTCGGAGAACGACGCCAGCCTCACAGCCCTCGACCAGGGGCTCGTCACCTCCGCCACCGTGATGGTTCCGGCCCCATGGTTCGGCGAAGTGGCCGTGTACGCCAAAGCGCACCCTGACGCCGATCTGGGCCTGCATCTGACGTTGACCGCCGAGTGGCAGACGTTCCGCTGGGGACCGGTGACGCCGCGGAATCTCGTTCCCAGCCTCGTCGGGCCTGATGGGTTCTTCTACTCGACCACGCAGGAATTCGTGCGGCACGCGAAGGTCAAGGAAGTCGAAACCGAGGTGCGGGCACAGATCGAGCGTGCCAAGGCCATGGGGTTGGAACCGACGCATCTCGACGCCCACATGCATGCGCTTTATGCCTCGCCGCAGCTGTTCGCCGTGCTGAAGAAGGTGGCGCGAGAGTACCGACTGCCGATTCGCATGGCCCGCAATGAGCAGGTATTCCGGGACCTGCTGCCCTACGTCGACGCGGCGTACCCGTTTCCCGACGCGATCTTCTCGCAGGAGGGTGACGTGCAGCCGGCGGGGTGGAAGGACTTCTACCTCAACGTCATCAAGAATCTACAGCCTGGCGTCAGCGAGTTGTTCGTGCACCTGGCGCACGACGACGCGGAGATGCGTGCCGTAACCGTGAACTACCCGGTTTGGGATGCCGCCTGGCGCCAGCGCGACCTCGACGTGATTTCCAGCCCCGAGTTTCGTCAGGCCCTCGCCGATAACCACGTCATCCTCATTGGGTGGCGCCCGATTCAAAAGCTCATTCGGAACTGAAAGTCTCGGAGATGACCGTTGGATCCGCGATGACGCGCTTTCAAGTAGCAATGCGCGTTGTCCGAGCGCCGGTGTCGCCGATTTGCTGCTCAATGCGCTTTCTCGAGCCCCCGATGCCGGTCGTTCGATGTCCGTTTTGCGTCCTTCGATAGCCAGTGCGCGTCCTTCGATGATCAACGCGCGTCTTCCTATCAACGATGCGTGCTCTTCGATGTCCAATTCGTGCCGCTAGATCCTCAATGCGCGTCTTTCAATGACCAATTAGGGTGTTCTCCCAGGTCGCGGTCGAGGATTCTCATTGCGTGAGCGAGCATTTCCACTCATTGAGCGAGCATTCGGGGGGAGGACGCGAGGATCCGGACGGGACGAGCGAGCATTCGAGCAAAGTGGGCGAGTACTCATCAACGATGCACGGACATTTCGACACGAATTGAGAGGACATCAATTCGGTGCTTCACGCCTTGGCTTTCCGCGTGCGAGGCATTGAAGCCGCGTCTGTCGTCCTCAGACGAGGACACCTCCAGTTTCCTTCCGAGCACGAATTGTCTTGGCCCGATTTATCCAATTAGCGCGCGGTGTCGGAGATGTCCGAACAACGTTCACGGCGCCGACGCCGTGGCCACAACGAAGGGAGCGTTATGAACGCTCAATTACGCAGGCGGCTGGAGATGGCCGCGCGGGCTCGGGACTTTCTTCGGGCCCACCAGATGGACGGAGTAGGGCAGGACATCGGGCTGACGAGGCTCGAGCAACTGCTGGAGCACGCGGAGAACCTGGCGACCCAGCAGCGGGTAGGGGTAGCGGTGGAGCGGTCGGCCGTGAAGCAGCGGCAAGAGCTCCGGCGCGTGCTGCAGCCCAGGATACTCGGCTACTTGAGTGCCGTGGGCGCAGTGGTGGGCACCCAAAATGCGGAGCTCGCGGAGCAGTTCCGCATGCCGTCGCCGAATAGCACGCACCAGGCGTTGCTCACGAGGAGTCGAGCGATCCTGGAGAGGGCGACGGCGCAGAAGGAGCTCCTGGTGAAGCTCGGGATGTCGGAGCAGGTGTTGGACGAGCTCACCACGGCGCTCGGGCAGTACGAGGACACGCTGCAGGCGACCAGCGCAGGCCGGCGCGAGCATGTAGGCGCGCGCGCCGATCTGAGGGTGGTTGCCGCGGACATCAGCAAGCAGCTCCGCTTGCTGGACAAGGTGGTCCGCTATCGGTTCGGCGATAATGCCGAGCTGATGGGCGCGTGGGAGAGTGCCCGCAATGTGGCTGGGCCGTTCAACACCACGAACGAGCCGCAGTCGGGGGCGGGGGCGGGCGGTAGTGAGACGCCGAAGGCGGCCTAGATGCTTAGCGCTGAATTCGGAGGAGAGCGACGAGGCGCGGTGGCCTAATCAACTGCCGCGCCTTGTTGTTGTCGGGGCGCCAAACAAGCGCGAGCTACCGGAGCACGCCGGCGAGCGCGGCGATCGCCCCGACGGCGCCGACCCAGAACACGAACGACCACTTGATCAGATCACCGAAGCGGCGTTCGAAGCGGATCTCGAGGTGCGCCATCTCCTCGTGGATTTTGACAAATCCGACTCGCATTTCCTGACGCAGCTCAGCGATATCCGCGCGTAGCTCAGCTCGTAACTCGGCAAGATCGCCGTGCGTAGCGACATCGCTCGCGCGCGCGTCCATCTGATGCATCCAATTCACAAACTCGGCGCCCTCCTGTCCTCCGAGGGTTTGCTGGAGCTTCTGGGACAACCGAGGCGTGATCGGCACGCCACATCCTAACGTACGCTCGGCGTCGATACAGATCAATTGTGTGCGCGCCGGTGCTCAAAGACGCAGCGTTCCCCCAAAGCAGGTCCCTCGCTACGCGCGTTCGACCCAAAGCAGGTCCTTCGCGACGCGCGTGTGGTGTCGATCGCGCTTCGCCAGGCGCAGAGCGGCGTGCGCGTCGCTCAGGATGACATGCCTGTTGTCTTGCTGTCTAAAAAATGGGAATGAGGGATTAGAGAACAGTTGCCAGCGCGCAGCTGAACCCGGGCAGTACGTCCTCGCCTAGCAGCGCGCCGTCGCCCGATAGGACGTCTTCGGTCCCGTCCTGCCGGTACACCCGCGCGACCCGGCGCTCTGGATCGACGACCCAGACGAGTCGCGCACCGGCATTCAGCCAGTCCCCGACCTTCGCGAGGACTTCACCGGGACGATCATGAGGTGAGAGGATTTCGACCGCGAGATCCGGAGCGAATTCGAGGAAGGTGCTCGGGATGGGCTGCGGCAGACGCTCGGTACGGATGAACGCGATATCGGGTCCGCGCACCGTGTCGGGGTTCCGTGCCAGCGTAAACCCGGTATCCCCGACGAACACCGCTCCCGCGCGGGTGAGATCCGCGTGCGTCCAGAGCCGCGCGCCGAGGTTGGCGGTGACGTGTCCGTGCTTGCCGCCGGGCGGCTCATGCACGACCAGCCGGCCGCGCACGAGCTCCGTCCGCTTGTTCGGCACGTTGGTGTGCAGCAGGTCTTCGGCCGTCATGAGTGGCGCACTCATATCGGGAACGTAGGCTCGGCGTTGGGGCATTGGCAAGCACGCTCGAGGGTTAGCATCAACGAGCGGTCAACTTTACGTGTGGGATATCCGTGTCCTAAAGGACCGGCTCGGCTAGGGCGCGCGTCCTGAAGGACGCGATGCGCCCTTCAGGGCTCGCGCATTCGCCGAGCCGGCGTCCTTCGCTCCGCTCAGGACAGGCTTTCAGCGCACGGCCCAAATGGAATCCTGGTCCTCTTTCGGTCAGCAGCTCCGCTTGCTGGACAAGGTGGTCCGCTATCGGTTCGGCGATAATGCCGAGCTGATGGGAGCGTGGGAAAGTGCCCGCACAATGTGGCTGGGCCGTTCAACACCACCAACGCGCCGCAGTCCGGGGCGGGCGGTAGTGAAACGCCGAACGCGGCGTGATGCTCAGCCTGATTTCGGAGGAGAGCGACGAGGCGCGGTGGCTGACGAGCTAGCGCGCCTTGTTGTTTGAGGCTCCTTAGTGACTATCGGGTTTCTGCAGCCTAACACACTAACGTGAACGTTGTACAGCTTGCGATTGCGATAATCAGCGACGTTATCTTGGACTTGAGACTTATGCAGACATCAACCGTCAACGGTGTCCCTTCAGTGACTCCAGTTAATTACTAGTTAGGCAGCGACATCGTGAACGACAAACTTCAGCCAGGCTCTCTTAAGTCGGCTACCGATCTCCTCCAGAAGGTTCGGCGCGATGCCGGACTTCTCGATGAGGAAATCACATCCGATCGGTTCTTCAATTTCGTCGTCACGGCCTACTCTCTCATCGACTGGATCATTCACGATCCGAGTATTCCAATAGCTGCCAAGACGCCCACGGAAATCGATGCCCTGCGCGCCGATCAGTGGCTGGTGATTTGCGGTGACGCCGCTATCGGAGCGAAGCATTTCAAGCTTACGCGCCGCACCCCCACAGTTGCCAAAGTCAGCGTCATTTCCGGCTGGGGTATCGGTCGTTTTGGGAAGGGCAAGTTCGGGATCGGTGAGGAGCATATCACGGTGCACATGCCGGATGGGCGTGTTTTTGGAGCACTTGATTTGGTTGCCGGCGTGCTGACCACGTGGCAAACGTTCTTCGCGCGACACGGAATTCCCGGGGCGTGATTCGCGGTCGCCGCCTAACAAGCGCTTGAAGCTGGCAGCGCGCGTAGATTAAGGAATGAGTCCTTCTTCAGCGCGCCGCAGCTTAAGCGCGATTCGTTAGGCTGCTTCTTGGCCAAAAAACCAACGAAACAAGCGCTCCCGCCTCAGGGAGACGAGATCAATAAGCTCGTCGATGAACTCGTCCAACAACGGGATGAGCTGCGAGACATAGTTTTGCGCGGTCATCTCATGGTCGAGCAGATGCTCGAACGGGCGATTACAGCTTGGCTCCCGGAGCCGTCATCATTCGAAGAGGCCAGGCTGGGGTTCCATCAGAAGTTGTCCCTGGTGCGTGGCCTAAACGTTCGTCATCCGAATGAGCCGCTTTGGCGCGCCCTTGCGGCTCTAAATAGTCTGAGAAACGACTTCGCTCACAAGTTAACGTCTACACAACGCGACCAGAGAGTGCGCAACTTTCTCGAAGTCACTGAATCTGATTTTCCCGTTCCGGAGACCGTGCGCAAGGGGAAGAAGGAGCTACCCATTCATTTGGAAGCCGCCCTTGCTTTTGCCTACCTTCTGAGCTCGCTCAACCAGATTTGTATCGAGTATGAGGGGCGAGCGAACCTAGCTCAACTTGCAGGCGAGGCGTTCCTGCTTAACCGATACGGGTGGGAGGCCGGAAGGACCTCGAAGGAAAAATAGTGCGAGAACTCAATGGGAGCACGCGCTTCAAGCTGTCGGCGCCCGCGCTCAATGGATCCCATGACCGCGGCCTTTCGGTGTGCTAGCATTCTGTTCGTGAACTCCTACAGTCTGCTCCGCAGCTTAAGCGCCATCCGTTAGGCAGCGCGGTCCTACTATGGCCACCGCCCGTAGGCTTCAAGCATACCTAGAGTATGCCTTGGATCAGCCCGTCATCCATATGCGTCGAGCGGACTGGGCTGGACTAAACACGGCGAGTACCGGTACGGTCTTGGTAGACATTCGCAGAACCCCGCTGGCTAACGTTGCCAGCGATGCCTCTCTAGTCGCGACCTACGCGCACCGATATGGCCCTTCGAAAGTGCAGGTAGGCGTCGTTCGGCTCGACTTGCAGGATGCCCCGGACATCTACAACACGGACAAGTACGAGGTCTGGGAAGATCTTTCGAGTCACCCACAGTTTTCAGCTATGGTGTCAGCAGCCTCGACAGAGAACAATCAGAATCTGCGCACGTACGTCGCCGAGTCGGTGTTCCTTACAAAGCTTGAGCCAGATGATGAGCACCGAAGGCCAGATCTACCTGGGACGATCAAGATCCTGCTGAACGAACCCTCGAAATGATCGTCCCGCTGCCTAACAAGCGCCTGAAGCTGGCGGCGCGCGCAAGTTGTGGAATGACTTTTCTCAGCGCGCCGCAGCCAGGTGCCATCCGTTAGCCAGCCGTCTCCCACGTTCCCACCCCCGACGATATGGCCAAGATCATCGCATTTCCGACGAAGGCTGTGCGCGACTGGCAGATTATCGAGAAGGCTTTGAGAAAGGTATTGGACGGAACCGCTGCGGATCAGCCTGCCAAGGATACCATCGTCGAGAGGATGAAGCCGGTTTACGAACTCTGCAATCGTTCGTTCTCCTTCTCCGTCGACTTTCCACTCACCGGATCAGTAAGCGTTCAAGAGCGGCAAGCGGTGGTAGACGCGGTGGAAAGAAGCATTCAACAGTATGAGCTGGGTGTGCAGCAACTAATCGATGAGATTTTGCTCGAGCGTCTGAGTATGGAGATCCAGCGCTATTATGAAGCATATGACAGTGACGATTCGAATCCGGCGGGCTGATAAGCGCTGGAAGCTGGCGGCGCGCGTAGATTAGGGAATGAATCTTTTGTCAGCGCGCCGCAGCTTAAGCGCAATCCGTTAGGCGTCCCCGCGTGCCCGAACCGTATCTCTTTCACGGCGTCGTCCTACCAGAGCGAGCACAGCTGACAATTCAGTTTGGTCTGGAGTTCGAGCACCTGTCTTCGGGTGTTAAGGGTGTCGCAAACGTTAGCATCCTGAATAATCAGATTGCAGTATGGGTCGCAACCGACCATGAGTGGGACATCTTCGATCTTCGCAATGTGGCGCGGAACATCGTTCAGCATCACCTCGCGATGATTGGGTTCCTCAAAGGACTGGCATACGATGTCGAACTCACCCGCGTTACTAATCAAAGCCGCAAAGTCGACTATGTATTTGGAATCGATATCCCGTGCATTGCGGAGCGGGGTAAGTCCATTGATTTGATGCCGGCGCTGCAGCGGTTGCGAGACAAGACACTAGGTCCGAACGGTGTGTTCTTACATCGGTGCTTCAAAGATCTTGTCTCTTCAATGAAGGAAGCAGACGATACGGGCTTCTATTGTTATCGCGCGATCGAATCACTTCGTCACCATTGTGCAGCTACTAATGGTCTCAGCGATGCAGACAGGTCAAAGCAATGGGAGAAGTTCCGTGAGGTTTCGGGGTCCAGCGAGGATGATCTCCGATTGATCAAGACAGCAGCTGATCCAATGCGTCACGGCCATCCAGGAAGCTCCACTGGCCCGGATCGCGAGAAGCTTTTCCTGCGCACCTGGCAAGTCGTCCAGGACTACCTTGATCACATTTGAGAGCGGGACGCCTAACAGCGCCTGAAGCTGTCGGCGCCGTCTTTGTGTTGTAGTCTTCTACTTGTGAAACCTTCGAGCTCGCGCCGCAGCTCAGGCGCCCGTTAGCCGGCCTTCTCCGATTAAGAGACCATGCCCTTCCGGATTGTCTGCCCTCCCGAACGATTCAATCACCTCAGAAACGATCCGGCCTTCCACCGCCTGATGATCGCGGGGAAGATTGCCAACGCTCTACGCTTTAGCATTATGGCCGCAAAGACCGCCACTGGACCGGTCACTTACACATCGACAAGAACTCGTGCGGCTAGCTTTCACTACGTCAGCGCCCTACTGCAGGAGGCTCTCCGCTTCCTGCCGCGATTGGGCCAGCACTATTCTGGCTCTCGGGCGTTTCGGGAGGAATTGGCACCCCTAGTTCGTGACCCGACCATAGCCTCACTTCAGAATGGCCCATTGGATCGGTTACGGGATCACGCGGTGTTTCACAACGACGACGTTGTGATGGCCCACGGGCTCCAAAGCGTTGCACTGGATGAATACGTGCTGGTCGCTGGTGACACTCCGCTGGCAGGAGATGTCTACTTCCCGCTTTCAGATATTGCGATTGTTCACCACGCGCTCAGCACCGACGTGCAGGGCTATCAGCTCTTGGACGAGATGAGTGTCCTCTTGGACCAGGTTGCCGATGTGGGGACAAAAGTTTGTAAAGGCATCGACTCGCTATTCAGAGAGGCCGTGTCTGAGCTGGGCTGCTCCTATATCGAGGAGTAGTCGCCACAACGGCAGCGGATATGATCGACTACGTGACGGACGTCAGCGATTGCGCTTCACCAGCGACTCAAGGGCCTCGAGCGCTTCGCCGGCCGCGGACAGGCGCTCCACTTCCGACGTAAGCTCCCGGCAACGTGCCTCGGCGCGCGCTCGGGCCGACTGCGCCTCCTGCAGCCGCCCGTCCAGGTCGGCCAGCTCCGCCTCAGCTTCCTGCAGCAGCGCCGCCTGGTCCTCGAGCCCTCGCAGCCCGGCAATCTCCTCGAGCACCTGATCGCGCTCGGCGGCGAGCGCCTCCGCCTCGGCCACCGCCTCCTCAGCGATCCGGCGCCGCTCCTCGGCCTGCGCCTCGAGCGCGGCCCGCGCCCGGCGCTCCTTCTTCAGCTCGGCCTCGCTCCGCCCGAGCGCGGCGCGCGCTTCCTCCAGCTCCCCGGCGAGCCGAGTCCGTTCCTCGATGGAGGACTCGAGCCGGGCGCGCATGGCCTCGATCAGCTCTCGCACGGCGGCCGCGGTTTGCTGCGGCTCGGCCCCAGCGGCGGATGCGTGAGCGGTCATCACGAGACGCTCCCGCAGTGACGTGGTCCGCTCCTTACCGCTCTTCGCGGGTGCCATCTTCGCGGGTGCCACGCGCGGGCTGGCTTTCGGAGCGGCAGGCGGAGGAGTGACGTCGGGCGCGGGCAGGGTGGCAGCCAGCTCGATACTCGGCGGGTTTCCGTTTTCGGGAACGGCCGTGAGCTCGGCGAGCACGCGGGAGATCGTCCGCGGCTTGCGGGCTGGAACGTTGGCGTCGAAACCGGTGGTCACGCGCTT
>Ga0137323_1000104_pt1 | contig 24125 bp, 23 predicted proteins | sample EasRivERMZT423_2_FD_102285 | JGI IMG/M metagenome (GOLD analysis project Ga0137323, IMG submission 102285) | Soil microbial communities from meander-bound floodplain in the East River, Colorado, USA - East River MetaG ERMZT423_2 | ecosystem: Environmental > Terrestrial > Soil > Floodplain ... | reverse complement strand
CCGAACCGCTAGGGCCGGCGCAGCGTCTGATCGAAGACCTTCTGCGCGCGTGGGTCGTCGCTCTCCGCCAGGCGACGCAGCGCGTCCGCCCGTACCTCGCGGTTCGGGTGTGAGCGCGCTGCGTCGATGAGCACCGGGATGCCCGCGCCGCCCTCCAGCTCTTCGAGCGTTTCAAGCACTTCCGAGTAAACGTCCTCGGGGGCGTCGCTCGCGAGGATGCCCTTGAGCAGCACGACCGCCGAATCGGGCGTCGCATGCTCGGCGTATTTCTCGATCGCGGCGCGCCGCACATCGACGTCGCCGCCACTGCGGCGCGCGATGCGCGCCACGCGCGCGAGCGCCCGCGCGTCGTCCAGCTCCGCCAGCGTCTCGATCGCTTCCCGCGCCACGTCCTGATCGTCAGCGCCCTGCGCCACGGCATCGAGAATCGCGATCACACTGTCGGTTCGTCCCGTTTCCCCCAGCGTTTCGATGGCTTCGCGGCGCACGTCGCTCACGGGGTGCGTGCGCGCGAATTCCACCAGCAGGCCGTACGCCCGGTCGTCGTGGAGCTGACCGAGTGTCTCGACCGCAGCGCGCTGCACATCGGAGTCCTGGTCGCGGCGGGCGATCTGCGCCAACAGCTCGAGCGCCTGCGCCGGCGGGACGTGCTCGGCCACCGTCTCGATCGCCGCCCGGCGGACATCCGGGGAGGGATGCGTCCGGGCGATATCGATCACCGCCGGCATGCCGAGCTCGCCGATCTCCGCCAACGTCTCGATGGCTTCGCGCTGCGCGTCCTCATTGCGGTCGTCCTTGGCGATCGATGCCAGGAACCGGACCGTTTCGGCGGTCGGCGCGATCTCGCCCAGTGTTTCGATCGCCTCGCGCCGCACGTCACTCTCGGCGTCGGCGGTCGCGATCCCCCGGAGCACGGGAATCGCGTCGGCGACGGGGAGGTTCTCGCCCAGCGTTTCGACGGCCTCGCGACGCACGTCGGGACGAGGGTGCGTACGCGCGATATCCCGCACGGCGCTCAGCCCGCGCCCGCCCGGCATCTCGCCGAGCGTCTCGACCGCTTCGCGCTGCACTTCCTCGTCCCGGTCGTTTTGGGCGATTGCGATCAGTGCGGCGAGTGCGCGGTCCTCGCTTTTTTGGCCGAGGCCCTCGACGGCTTCACGGCGGGCGTCGGGATCGGTCGCGGTTTTTGCGACCGCGATCGTCGAATCGGTCGCGGCAGGCAGCGTGTTGTCCGCCAACGCCTCCGCCGCCTCGCGGCGCACATCTCCCGCGGGGTCCGTGCGCGCGGCGCGACTGAGCGCGACCACGGCCGCGGACGTGGGATGGAACCCCAACCACTCGGCTGCCTGCGCACGCACGTCCGTTGGCTCCTTGCTGCTCAGCCAGCGGAGCAGAATCGGGACGACGGCGTCGCTGCTGCCATGAATGCCGACGGCGGAGACGATGTCTTCCCGGAGCTCGGGCTGCGATGCCGAGGTGAACAATCCTTCCACGAGCGGAATACTCTGGGCGTCCGCCGCGCGCCCGAGCCACAGCAAGGTGCGTCCACGGAAATCCATCGGCAGATAGATGCTCGCGACGTGCACGTGCGTGAGTGTGACACTGCCGCCTCGATCGGAGCTGAACCCCAGCAGGATCGCGATGTCGTCCGAGTCGGTGGTGCCGGTGAGTGGGCCCAGGCGTACGCCGCGGAACACGAGACCCTGGAAGTCGCCGTACAGGTGGCCGCTGATCCGGATATCCTGACCGACAACTTCGGAGCCGTGATCGATGTAGACGGAATGCTCCAGCCACTCCGGCCGCGAAATCTGATAGCCGATCCAATACGCCCGTTTGCCGAGCTGCCGTGCCTGCGTGCGGGCCCAGTCCCAGCGCTGCGAAAGCGGCTGGGCCGGATCGGGATGCCGGAGCACGGTATCGGGGGCGGAGCGCGTCGTATCGGCGGCGACCGCTTGGGGCTCGCTGGGCTCGGCCGGCTCGCCGGAGAGCCGGTCGCTGCCGGCGGCGAGCAATGCAACCGTTACCGCGACGACGCCGGCGAGGCCCGCGGACCAGCGAGGGAACAGCTCCCGCTTCGCTGTTTCGGGAGCCACCAGGCGGCGCACGCGATCGAGGAGCGATCCACCCGTCGCGGCGAGCGCGAGCCTCGGCGTTTCGGGACGCAGACGTTCCATCGCCACGAGCGCCGTGGCGTAGAGACGTCGGTCGCCGCAGAGCTGCACGACGAGGTCGTCACAACAATTCTCGCGCTCCTCGCGCACGCGCCCGGAGACCCACCACACCGCCGGATGATAGAAGAGCAGGGTCTCGATCACGCACTGGGCCAGGTTGACGGCGTAGTCGTAGCGCCGCACGTGAGCCAGCTCGTGCGCGAGCAGCACCTCGAGCTGCTGCGGCGTGAGACCGGTCAGCGCGCTCGTGGGAACGAGGATGACCGGTCGCAGCCATCCAATCACCGCGGGGACTTCGACGATCAATGACTCGAGGACCTGCACCGGGCGGCTCACGCTCATCCGCGCCGCCAGCCGGGCCAGCAGCTGGTGCAGGGAGTCGGCCGTCGAACGAGTCCCGGTGGTCCGGAGCCGCCGCGCACTCATCCAGCCATGCGCCAGGCGCACCGATACCGCGACGACGCCGAGCACCCACACGATCACGAGCCCCGGCAACACCGGTGTGAGCAGCTGTCGGAGTGTGGCGACGCGGTCGACCGTGACGAGTGGCGTGTAGGCCACGCGGGTGCCGTTCGTCGACGGGGAAGGGGAGGGGGAGGGGGATCGAGCAGGCGCAAGCTCACTCACGACTGATGACGCAGGGGATGCGGGTGAATCGTACAGAGCAATCCCCGTTGCCAGCGGGAGAACCAGCATCGCCGCGAGCGTCAGCAGCGACAACGAGTAGCGGATCTGCGAGGCAGCCTTGCGTGTGACGGCGAGTCCGACGAGAAGGAGCAGAGCGAGGGCAGCGCCCTGCCACAAGAAGTGAACGAGAGCCCACCCCAACGCGTGCGTGGCGTTCATCGTGAATCTCCAGTCCTCTCGTCGAGGAGTCGTCGGATTTGTTCGAGCTCGGCGGGTGTGGCGCGAGTCGTGGAAAGTGCCTGGAGTACGAGCGCCAGCGACGACCCTCCGAACGCCCGATCCACCAGGTCAGACAGTAGCTGATTGCGGGTGGTTGCTTCCGACACCGCGGTGGCATACACGTGCGTGCGCGCCCGCGTATCGCGTTTGACGAGCTTCTTCTCCGCCATGATCTGCAGGAGCTTGAGCACGGTCGTGTAGCCGACTGCGTCACTACGTGCGGAACCCAGGGCATCGTGCACGTCGCGCACGGTGCTCGGCCCGCGCTGCCACAGCACGCCGAGAATTGCGAGCTCGGCATTGGTCGGTCGGATCATGCGGTGAAAATACGAAAGGCTTCGTACTTGTCAATACGAAGCCTTTCGTAGAGAGACAGCCTTACGGCGCTGAGGCCGGCGGTGCGGCCGCGCGCTCCACATCCGCCCACGCCAACACCAGCCCATGTCCACCGGCCACCCGCTCAACGGGAATGCCGCGCGCCCGGACGAACCTCACCAGCTCGGCGCTCCCTGCCGCGGGCGGATTGGGTGCGGCGTTCACGACGTCGCTCTGAAACAGAATCCGCGCCGCCGGGACGTAGACGGTGAGCAATCCTTCCACATGCGCGCTTGGCAGGCGATAGACCACGACCCGGCTGTCGCCGGTCCCTACGACCAGACTGTCCTCCACGGCGGTGATCGTACTGCGCGATGGGCGGCCGGCACGCGATATCGCGTCTGGACGCACGGTCTTCCTCGCCGAGCCGATGGAACGAACGAAGCTCACGTTCCGCCCATGCGTCACGATCGGCACGTTGGCCGCCAGCACGGTGCGCAAGCCACTCGCGTGATCCCAATGATGATGGGTGTTGATCGCCACGCCCACCGGTTTCCCGGGGAATCTCGAGCGCAGGGTATCGAGCACGGCTTCCATGCGCCGTGCGCTGAGGGGTGCTTCGGCCACCACCAGACGCGTCCCCTGATCGATGATCAATGAATGGTGTGAGCCGCCTTCCGCGCGCCACACGTTCGGCGCTAATTCCACCAGCGAGACGGTGATCGGTGGCGGATCGGGATTGCTCGGCTGCGCCCGCGTCTTGATGGAGTCAGGCATGACGAACAGCGAGTCGGCCACCGGCCCGTTCACGGTCACCGCCGTCACGATCGTGTGGGTCTGCAGTCGGCCGTTGACTTCGGTGTCGAGCTGGCGCGCGAACACAACGCCGCCGGCGTCCTGCCAGCGGGTGAACGCCGTGACCGTGCGCCGGTCTCCCAGAATCGGATCGTCGCTGAGCGCTTCGGTGAGCACCGGCAGCGCCGTGCGGCCGTCGAAGTAGACATCGACGGTATCGCGTCCTTGCACGTAATGCACGCCGCTAACCGATTCGCCCCGCCACGTGCGGGCCGGGAGCGCGCTCAACGACGCGGGATTATCCAGGGCGTTGATCAGCAGCCGCTCGAGCGAGCGACGCCAGAAGCGCTCGACGTTGGCGACGGCTCCAGGACCGTCCGGCGCCTGAACACCGTTGTTCTCGAGCATGCCGATCCCACCGACCGTGATGCGGCGCTGTTTGTTGACCATGCCTGCCGGGTTACGCGTCTCAGCTACGGAGATCTGACGGGTGCCGGCATAGTCAGTCGTCTGCGTGGCCGTCGTGACGGAGGCGCGGGCCGGCGACTGTGGCGTTTCCTCCTGGCCGAGGCCGAATCCGGTCGAGTAGAAGGTGATCGTGTAGTTCCGAATCCCGCGCACGGCGGCTTCGCCGCCCATCGCGCTGACGGCGCGCGCGACGAGGTCGCGTGGGGCAGGGGTTTGTGTCAGACTAGAGAGGAGAATCAGTGGGATCGCAAACACGCTCATAAGTGCCTCCAGGGGTTCCCCGAAAAAGTCACCCTCGGTTCGCGAAGCGGCAAGGAGGACGTTTGAACCCAGAAACACAATCGCTGCTCGATCAGCTCGACGCCATCAAGAAAGAGGGTGCGGGCGTCGCAGGGGGACTCACCGAGGCGCAATTCAACTGGCGTCCTGGGCCGGGTCGCTGGTCGATCGCGCAAAACCTGGCACACTTGAACGTCGGAGACTTGAAGGTGTTACCGGCGTTCGACCGCGCGATCAGCGAGGGCCGCGCAAAGGGAAAGACGTCACCCGGACCGTTCCGCTACGGCTGGTTCTCGCGGTTCATGATTCGAGAGATGGAGCCCCCGCCGAAGCGCCGGATCAAGACACCGCTCAAAGGCTCGGCCGGCGAAGACCATCGCCTGGCGGACGTCCTGCCCGAATTCGCCCGCGTGCGGGACGAGTTGGCTCGGCGCGTGCGGGCCTCGGATGGACTGGACCTCGCGCACATCCGCACGATTTCCCCGGTCAACCGCTTGATCCGCTTGCCGTTGGGTGCCTACTTCGCGTTCATCCTGGCGCATGATCGGCGCCATCTCTGGCAGGCCCGCCAGGTCCGCAACGCCCAGGCTTGACAGGTCCACCCCCAATGCTAGTTTCTTAGCAGACGATGCTAAATTTTTAGCATTCAACCGCTGAGGGGGTTCGGGATGTCGAAGGAAACGAACACGCAGCTCAGCCGTCGTGAACGGGAGATCATGGATGTGATCTACCGCGCCGGTCGCGCCACTGCGGCCGAGGTCCTCGATCAGCTCGCCGATCCGCCGAGCTATTCCACGGTGCGCGCGCTGTTGCGTGTGCTGGAAGACAAGGGGCACCTGCGTCACGAGGAAGATGGCCCACGCTACGTGTTCCTTCCCACGGTGCCGAGAGAGCGCGCGCTCCAATCGGCGCTGCGCCAGCTACTGCATACGTTCTTTGATGGCTCCACCGAGCAGGCCGTCGCCGCCCTGCTCGATCTCTCGTCGACTCGCTTGTCTGATGAGGAACTGACGCGCTTGAGCCGGCTGATCGCCGACGCGCGGAAGGAGGGCCGCTGACATGATCGCGATTCTCGCCGATGCCTTCGTCAAAGCCACGATCCTGCTGCTCGTGGCCGCGGGCGGCACGCTGCTGTTGCGCCGCGCGTCCGCGGCGTTACGGCATCTCGTGTGGGCGCTCGCGTGCGCCGGCGTCCTCGTGCTTCCGGTGGCATCGGCGCTGCTTCCGAACTGGCGCGTCGCGGCCTGGCCGAGTCTCGGGATGACGCCCGCGTTCAATGTGACGCAAACCGTGGGCCCGTCGTTGGTCGATCGCCAGGCTCCGCGGCAACCTGCCACACCCGCTGCGCAGCCCGAGGTCCGTGACTCCCGCGCGGCGGCAACGGAAACCGCAACCGCTTCCGTATCCGACGCAGCCGTCCGTTTCCGCGTGACCCCTGATTGGACGGCGCTGGTCCTCCCGATCTGGTTGAGCGGCGTCGCCGTGGTGCTGCTGTTACTGATGGTCGGGATGGCGCGCATCGCGTGGCTCGACCGCGTGACTCGGCCGGTGCGCGACGAGGCGTGGCTCGTGCTCGTTGAGGACCTTTCGCGCGAGTTGGGGTTGACGCGCTCCGTGCGCGTGCTGCGGGCGCAGGGGCCCGCGATGCCGATGACGTGGGGCCTGCGCCGGCCCGCGATTCTGCTCCCGGCCGAAGCCGATGCGTGGCCGGCGGAGCGCCGGCGGGACGTGCTGCTGCACGAGCTGGCGCACGTCAAGCGCCACGACTTTCTCACACAGTTGATCGCGCGCGTCGCCTGCGCCGTCTACTGGTTTCATCCGCTGGTGTGGCTCGCGGCGGCGCGACTGCGCGAAGAGCGCGAGCGCGCCTGCGACGATCATGTGCTGCGCGCCGGCGCGACCCCGTCCGTGTACGCGACGCATCTACTCGAGATCGCGCGCGGGCTGCGCGCCGCGCGGGCGACCTCGCTCGCCAGTGTGGCGATGGCGCGTCCGGCCCAGCTCGCGACCCGGTTGATCGACGTGCTGGACGGGCGCCGGTGCCGCGACACGTTGTCGCCGCGTTCGGCGCTCCCGGCCTGGCTGGGCGCGATCGCCGTCGTCGTCCCGCTCGCCGCACTGGCGCCGCGGGTGGCGGAGCCCGCGGCGACGCGAAGCATCATCGATACGATTCCACCCCTGCCAGCGCCCCACCGGTCACCGAGGAGCACGGCCAAACGCCCCCCCCCCGCGGTCCGGGTCGCCTGGCCGCTGCCGGCGGACACGCTCAAGGGCTGCTCTGGGCAAACGAAGCACACCAGCTCGAGTACCACCCAGGAGAACGATGATCTCATGATCTTCGTGAACCTGGGCGGCTGCAGCATTCGCCTGGCTTCGTCGGGAAAGGTCACGTTCACCAAGGACTTCACCGATATCGCATCGGTATCGTCGGGTGGGTACGTCACGATCGATGTGGACTACGGCGCGCACGACCGGCGCTTGACGATCCGGCCCGGAAACGAGCGCGTTTTCAAGATCGACGGCGAGATTCGCCCGTACGACGCCGAAGCCAAGGCCTGGCTCACGGAGACGATTACGTTCCTGCTGCGCCGCACCGGCTACCAGGCGGAGGAGCGGGCGCGCTGGATTCTCGACACCAAGGGAATCCAGGGACTGCTGGATGAGTTCGGCCAGCTCCAGGGCGATCACACCCGCCGGATCTACTATCAGGCCGCGATCGAAAGCGGCAAGCTCGACGTGGCCGGCTACGAACGGGTCGTCGGCATCGCCGCGCAGACGATCGCGAGTGACTACGAGCTGTCCGAGCTGTTGATCGCCGTGTCCAAGGCCCAGCCGTTGACCGAGCGGATGCAGGCCGGTTTTGTCGCCGCCGCGAAATCCATCAGCTCCGATTACGAGCGTCATCGCGTGCTGAGCGCCGCCTTGTCGCGACCGGGACTCACGCCGGCGGTGCAGGCGGGCATGCTCGATGCGGCGGCCGACATCAACTCTGATTACGAGCTCGCCACGTTGCTGATCGAGCTGAACGAGGCGCGTCCCATCGATGCAAAAGTGCGGCCCGCCTACTTCAAGGCGGCAAATTCGCTCGAGTCGGACTACGAGCACCGCCGCGTGCTCAGCGCGGTCGTGAGCCGTGAGGGCACGAGCCCCGCGATCCTCGCCGACGTGCTCGCCTCGGCCAAAGACATGAGCTCCGATTACGAGCTGTCGGAGTTGTTGATCGAGGTCGGCGGCTCCTATCCTCTCGATGACGTGTTGCGTCCTCCATTCTTCACGGCCGCGGCGACGATCAACTCGGACTACGAGCACGGCCGGACCCTGAACAGCGTCCTGCGCGGGGACGTGCCGCGCGCCGTCGCGCTCGCCGTGCTGGAATCGGCGAAGGGGATCGCCTCGGATCACGAGATGTCGGAGCTGCTGGTCGCGGTGACGCACCATGTCCAGATGGATGACGCGATTCGGGCGGCGATTCGCGCCAACGCCGAGTCGATCAGCTCGCAGTACGATCGGGGCCGCGTGTACGAGGCGCTGTCGCGGGAGTGACGGTCCGGGATACCGGTCAACTAATAGTCGGGGACCTGCAACTACTAGGCCGCAGACGCACCGCGGGCCTCAGTGATCGGTCAACGGGACAATCCTCGAGGGGTGGTCCCGTTGACTCAGGGCTGTTAACCGCCGCTGCGTCTGTTGCCTAGTTTTTGCATGTCCTCGTTCTCCTGCTTGAGCAACGATCTCTTGCGCTCGACTCCCCACCGATACCCTCCCAGATCGCCGTCCGCTCGAACCACTCGGTGGCACGGGATCACCAGGGCGACCGGGTTCGTCGCGCACGCCCTCGCGACTGCGCGCTGCGCGTTCGGATCGCCGATCGCCTTGGCGACCTGCGTGTACGTCCGTGTCTCCCCGAACGGGATGTGCTGCAGCTCCTGCCACACGCGCCGCTGAAACGCGGTCGCGCGGATATCGAGCGGTAGATCGAGGTGCGGCTCGCGCCCCCCCCCCTCGAGGTACGAGAGAATCGCGTCGACAAACCCCTCCAGCTTGCCGCGCTTTTCGAGGCGCACGCTGGCGGCGTCAAACTCGCGGCGAAGATCGGCCTCGAGCGTCGCGGCAGTGTCGCCCAGCATCACCCGGCACACGCCGCGCTCGGTCGCGGCGACCAGCAGCCGGCCGAGTGACGTCGCCACCGTGACGAAGCTGATGTCGACGCCCGCCCCGCCGCGCGCGTACGTCGCGGGTGTCATGCCGAGCTGGGCGTGGGTGCGTTCGTACACGCGGCTGGTCGAGCTGTAGCCGGCTTCATACAGAGCGGGACTCACCTGTTTCCTCCGTCGCAATTCCTGCTTGAAGCGCGTGACGCGGCGTGCGTCCGCGTATTGCCGTGGCGTGATGCCGAGCACCCGTTTGAATGCGCGCGCGAGCTTGTGGGAGCCGCCGCCCGGCTTGCGTCCCTCGTCGAGGGCGCGACACGCGTCGCGCACCAACGCGACCGCTGGATCGCCGCCGTCTGCATCAGCCGGATGACAGCGCCGGCAGGCGCGAAATCCTTCTCGCTCGGCGGCCTCGGGTATCGGAAAGAAGGTGACCTGGTCCCGGTGCGGCCGGCGGCTGGCGCAGGAGGGACGACAGTAGATCCCTGTCGAGCGCACCGCGTAGACGAACGCGCCGTCAAAGCGGCGGTCGCGCGCGAGTACGGCGCGCCACCGTTCGTCGGTGCTGAGAGCAGGGTCCAAAACCACGGCGGCACTCGTCACGCGCTGAACATATCGACCGGTGCCGCCGCTATCTATCCGTTTTTGAATGGCGAACTCAGCTCCATGTCTCGTCGGCAGACGGCCCGTAAATCGCGGGCACCTTGCCTCCCGCCATGCGCAGGTAGACGGAGAACTGGCCGCGGTGGTGGATCATGTCGTTCAACAGGAGCCACAACACATCCAACCGGCGCAGGTCGCTCATCCGCTTCGGACCCGTGATGAACTTGACCGTGGTATTGAGGTGCGCGTCGTCGACCTTGCGCACCTTGTCGCTCATGACGTTGAACGCCTTGCCGACTTCGTCGATCATCCCCGGCCAACTCCCCGGCACCGGCGGCATGCCGGGGGGCGGGAACTTCATTTCGCCCTGGACGGCCTGTGATCCGCCCACGCCCTCGAACACGAACGTCCAGGCGAGATCCTTGGCGCTTCGGCACGTGGGATGCGGCTTGAGGTCGGTGCTCCCTTCGGGATACGCACGTAACACCTTGAGCGTGGTGGCTGCTTCGCGAGTCCACGCGTCGAGAAACGCCTGCTTTTCGCTCATGGGGGTCTCCTGTTGGATTCGTAACTTACGCGCTGGAGCCTCCCGGTCGTAGCTTTCGCCCATGCTCAGCCAGTGCGCGCCCCTCGTTGTTCTGGCCCTGGCCGCTATCGGCGGCTTGACCTGGGTCGTCATGGCATTGCGGCGCTCCCTCGCCCGCGAGCGACGGCTGGCCCGGATCGACCAGGTCACGGGGGTCCGGAACGCCCGCGCCTTTCACGAGGCGGCCGGTGCGGAAATCGAGCGCGCACGGCGCTACCAGCATCCCTTCAGCGTGGCGGGAGTGGATCTCGGAACCAGGGTCGGGGACGAGCTGGTGCGCGCCGCGGCAGTCGTCGTTCGGGGCGCGCTCCGCGCGACCGATGTCGTGGCGCGCCTGGGACGCGATGAGCTGATCGCCCTGCTGCCCGAGACCACGGCCGCCTCCGCCCGGATCGTGCTCGACAAGCTGCGCGCGGGACTGGCGGAGCTGCGCACGCCGGATGGCCGGCTCGCCACCCCGACCATCGGGGGTGTCACGTTCCTCAACCCGCCACGCGCCGTCGAGGAGATCGTGCGCGCCATGGACGAGCGCATTGCCGAGGCAAAGTCGACCGGCGCTCCCTCACACATCACGTGGAACGCGGCCCCCCCCCCCGGCGAGGGGCGATGAGCCGCCAGAACATCTCGAGTGGCGCCCCGTGGGAGCCGGTCGTCGGCTACTCACGCGCTGTGCGCGTCGGGCGGGTCATCCACGTTTCGGGAACGACCGCCACCGATGCGGCGGGGAGAATCGTCGGCCCGGGCGATCCGTACGCGCAGGCGGTCCAGGCCCTGGAGAACATCGGCCGCGCCCTCGAGCAGGCGGGGGCCCGGCTGGCCGATGTGGTCCGCACGCGGATGTACGTGACCGACATTGGGCATTGGGAGGCCGTCGGGCGCGCGCACGGCGAGGTGTTCGGCGACATCCGCCCGGCCGCGACCCTGGTCGCGGTGAGCGGATTGGTCGATCCAACCATGCTGGTCGAAATCGAGGCTGAAGCGATTCTTCCCGAATGAAAATCGCTGTGAGCGGGTCGACGGGCCTGATCGGCTCGCCGCTCGTGGCAGCGCTCACGGGACGCGGTCACGAGGTCGTGCGACTGATGCGCCGTCCCATGGCCACCGCCGAGCCTGCGCTGCAGTGGGATCCCGAGCGCGGCACGATCGATCGGGCCGGTCTCGAGCGGGAGCGCGCCGATGCGGTGATTCATCTGGCGGGGGAGAATGTGTTCGGCCGCTGGACCGAGGCGAAGAAACAGCGGATTCGTGACAGCCGGGTCCAGGGCACTCGACTCTTGGGCGAAACCCTTGCTGGGCTCGAGCGGCGGCCGGCGACGCTGCTGGCCGCTTCCGCGATTGGGTACTACGGTGATCGCGGTGCTGAAGCGCTGACCGAACAGAGCGGATCTGGCGATGACTTCCTGGCGGAGGTCGCGCGCGCTTGGGAAGCGGCGACCGCGCCCGCGGGCCGCGCCGGCATTCGCGTGGTCAACATGCGTTTCGGCATCGTCCTGACGACGAAGGGCGGCGCACTCGGCAAGATGCTGCCGCCGTTTTGGCTGGGACTCGGCGGACCCATCGGCAGCGGTAACCAGTCCGTGAGCTGGATCGAGCTTGGCGATGCCATCAACGCGATCTTGCACCTTCTCGACCGTCAGGATCTGGCCGGCCCCGTGAATATCACGGCGCCGACTCCGGTGACGAACCGCGAGATGGCGACCACACTGGGGAAAGTGTTGCACCGTCCCTCGATCGTGCCCGTGCCCTCGTTTGCGCTGCGGATCGCGTTCGGTACGGAAGGGGCCGAGATGTTGCAGAGCGGCCAGCGAGTGCTACCGGAGCGGCTGCTCGCGTCGGGCTTTCAGTTCCGCTACCCCGTTCTCGAGCCCGCGCTGCGCGCGCTGCTCGCCTAGAGCCGGCGCGCGAGCGCGGTCAGCGTCTCCGCGGTCGTGGCCCCCGCCCCTGCCAGGGTGAACGCAATCGCTCCGCTGCGGTCCAGCACGTAGACGACCGACGCGTGCGTGACCTCGCCGGTGCGCGGGTTGCGCGTGCGGCCGACTTGCCACGCGTCGAGCGTGCGCTCGACGTCGGCGACCGTACCGCTCACCACGTGCGCGCCAGGTGGCAGCTTCCACTGCGCCGCGATCGCCGGCAGGCGCACCGGCGGATCACGCCACGGATCGAGCGTCACGACGATTACGGCAGGTTTCAGATCGGCTGCCTGCCGCTGCGCGTGGAGCACGTCCGCGACGATGAGCGGGCAGACGGTCTCGCAGTGGGCGAACGCGAACGTCACGAACACGGGCCGGCCGCGGAACTGGCCCAGCGTGATCGGCGCCGTATGCTGATCGACCAGCCGCAGCTCCGGCGCGGCCTTATGCAACCGGGGCACATCGACGGCCGCGGCGGCGGGTGCCGCCGCGGCTGCGAGCGTGCCGGGACTGGCGGCGCGTCCGACGCGGATTCCCGCGGCACTCAACCCCAATACGATGAAAAGCACGGCGGCGGCCAACGTCATCCGTCCAGCGGGAAGGACCCAGCAGGCCCGGAGGCCACGGATCACCGTATGACCCGAGATCAGCCACAACGTCGCTAGCATGTACACCGGCTGGCCGATCAGTACCATCCACCCGGCGGTCGTCGGCAGGCCGTTGAGCACGGCGCCGAAACAGACGGTGCGCGTGCGCCCGACCCAGTCGGGCGCGTCGGCGGGAAGTGGCCAGAGCGCCAGCGCCCACCACACGGCCGTGATCACGCCGATGACGGCAAGCGCCGCCAACGCGCCGGCTTCGCGTCGCGTGAGCGTCATCCGACTCGCCACACGACCGACAGCAGCTTCCAGTTGACGAAGTAGTACGCGATGAACGCGATCAGGAACACGGCCACGAGCACCAGCGTGCCGCGGGTCAGCCCGCGATGATCGGGTTCACCGGGCGGAAGCGCCGCCGGCGGGCGGATGATCCCCGCCGGCAAGCCGGTCTTCAAGGCGCGCAGTTCGCTTCCGGAGAGCGCCGCGATCGACTTGCCGAAGAACACCGACCACACCGTCACGACGAGGTAGATCCCGCCGCCGACGGCGGCGAGCAGACCGCCGATCGCCATGATCCCGACGACCAGCGATACGGCGGGGTTGTACTGCACGTCGAAGGGGGCCTGCGAGAACGTCATATCCCAGTGCCGCCGCGGGACGCCGAACGTGCCCGCGAACGTCATGAAGATCGAGAAGATCGTCATGCCGATCGCGAAGAGATACGGCTGGACCCTGGCGAGCGGCCAGAACGCCACCTGTTTGCGGAAGATCAGCGGAATGACGTAGTACGTAATGCCCATGAAGGCGAGCGCCGTGCCGCCGACGACGGTGGCGTGGAAGTGGCCGGGCACGCGCAGCGTGTTGTGGGCGATGATGTTGATCTGCTCCGTTCCGAACGTCACGCCCGTGATGCCGCCGAGGAAACCAAAGATGATCACGGAGAAGACGAGCGAGCTGAACCCTGGATCCCCCCAGGGCGCCTTGCGCAGCCATTCGAACAGCCCTTTGCCCAGCCCGCGGAGGCGCTGGCCCGCCTCCATTCCAGCCGGGACCGTGAAGCCGTGCACCATGCTGGCCAAGACCGCGAGGTACATCGCATAGCTCGTGTTCCATACCTTCCAGGCCGGCGACAGCCCGGGATCGACCAGCAGGTGATGCGCGGCGGCCATCGAGATGAACAGCACGTACAGCACGAACGCCGTGCGGCTGATCTTCTCGTTCAAGACGACAGCGCCGATCGTCAGCGCCCCGAGGAGATACCAGATCGAGACCATCGCGGCGACGTTGATCTGCTGGGACGAGTGCCCGAGACCCCACCAGACCATGCGGTAGACCTCCGCATCGACGTGCATCAGGCCCAGCGACCACAGGAACGTCGGGATGTAGATAGCCGCGCCGTGACTGAGGGTTATGACGGCGATGATCGCGGCGGTGGCGGCGCCGAACGTGACCAGCGGGACCGATCCTTCATAGGTGCGTTCGCGTTTCGCCACGACGAGGGTGCCGAAGAAGATGCCCGTGACGATGAGGGCGCCGACCGCGAACAAGATGACGCCCAGGTAGTACAGCGGATGCGCGCGCAGCGGCACATACGACGTGAACAGCACGTCGGCTTTCCCCGTCCACATCATCCACTCGACGAGCAGCGCGCCGGTCACCATCAGCCAGAACGCGGCCCAGGCGAGCCGCGGCGTCGCCACGCGGCTGTTCAAGAGCACCGCACTGGCGAAGTAGAGCACCGCCATTTCGAAGAAGATGATAAAGAAGATCAGCATGCTCATGCCGTGCACGGTGAGCACACGGTAGAACCATTCCGGCGACAGGAGATGCACGACCTGCCAGCGCGTGAGCAGGACCAGGACGGCGGCGATCCCGCCGATCAGCAGCGACACGGTCGCCGCTACGGCGTTCACCTTGATGAGCGACTCGGCCTGCGCGTTTACCTTGAGGCCCGTGGTGGGACAGATGCGGGAGGAGAGGGCGGAGGTCATTGTGCACCTCCCGTCGCGGGTGGCGCGGTTGCCGCGCTGTCATCGACGACGATGATCCGTCCCACCATCGCGTGATGCTGGATGCCGCAGAACTCGTTGCAGACGATGCGGAAGTCGCCTGCCTGCGTCGGCACGATGCGCAATCCGTAGTCGTAGCCCGGGACGACCTGGAAATTGAGATTGACGGGCGTCAGGCTGAACCCGTGATTCACGTCGAGCGACGAAAGATGCAGCGTGTATTCGACGCCTTTATGGAGCTTGAGTACCGGCTGCCACGACCACATGCGGCCGAGCAGATAGACGTCGCTTCCGGGCGGCGGCTCCACCACGGCGATGCCGGCGTCCTCGCCGATCTTGTAGGTGCGAATGAACTCGTTGGTGCGTCGAGCGTAGTCGCTCGGATTGACGCGATGACGGATGCCGGAGGGGTTCTGGGCGCCCTTGAGGTGCCAAAGCGGCATCATCGCGAACAACACCATGCACCAGCCGAAGGCAATCAAGACCCACATTTTTTCGGCCTTGGCCGCTGGCTTCCACCACACGCCGCGCGGCGATTCCATTCCGGTATGCATGCGAACCTCGCCGGTTCAGGGCAGGGGAGCCTGCGGGAGCGTCAAAATCTCCCAGAGACCCCATGCCGTGTAGAACAGCACCATGACGACGATTCCCGCGATGAGCAGCAGGAACGGGTTATCGTACAGTCGCTGAAGCAAAGGGACCGGTTCGTCAGTGCGCGATGGCTGCGTCATGCCGTACCTCCTCCCTGGTGCGTGCACTCATGCCGGGAGCGCCGCGCCGCTTCCCAGTAGATCGGCGACGGTCGTATCCCGGAAGAATTGCGCGAGCGTATCCGCCACTTCCTTCCACCGTGTGTGCGCCGCGCAGGCGGTGCGGTCGCTGCACTGCGGCCGTCCCAGCAGGCAGCGTCGCCGCTCGTCCACGCGGTCGAACGGCTGGATCACCGTGGTGAGCGCCAGCCGCTCCGGCGGCACGGCGAGCTGAAAGCCGCCCGTCTTGCCGCGCAGCGACGCGAGCACGCCGTCGCGCGCGAGCTGGTGCAGGATTTTCGAGAGATAGTTGTGCGGAATCCGCAGCGCGGCGGCCATTTCCCCCACGCGCACGGGACGCGCTGCCCCATGCTGCGCGAGGTGCAGCACCGCCCGTAATGCGTATTCTGCGGTCTGGGAGAGCATATCTTGTCATTATCATGTTAATATGATAATATGACGCCTGCCAGCCCATGCGACGACTGACGACGCTGTTCCAGCGGGTCGCCTGGCGCGGCCTCTCGCGCCTCGATGCGGCATTCAACCGCTTGTACGGCTGGCGCTTAAACCCCCTCTACCGCAGCGGCGCCCTCGTCGTGGCGCTGTTCGTGGTGCTGCTCGTCACCGGAGTCTACCTCCTCTTCTTCTACCGCCTCGGCGCACCGTACCAGTCCGTGGCCGCGCTCACCGCCGAACCCTGGCTGGGCCGCTGGATCCGGGGCCTGCATCGCTACGCCTCGGACGCCGCGGTGATCGCGGTGCTCGTGCACGCGCTGCGCATGTTCGCCCAGGGGCGCTCCTGGGGGCCGCGCACCCTCGCCTGGGTGACCGGCCTCATCCTCGTGTTCGTCACTCTGATATGTGGCTGGACCGGACTCGTGATGGTCTGGGACGGTCCAGCGCAGGTGCTCGCGCAGGAAGGCGCGCGCCTGTTCGATGTCCTTCCGGTGTTCGCCGAGCCGATCAGCCGGGCGTTCGTCGGAGAGCGACCCATCCCGTCGGCCTTCTTCTTCCTCAATCTCTTTGCGCACATCGCCCTGCCGATCGGCATGGGGTTGCTCGTCTGGCTGCACGTGTCGCGTGTCGCTCGACCGGGGCTGCTCCCCCCGCGCAGGCTGATGTGGGGCGCCGTCGGGCTGCTCACGTTGCTCGCGGTCCTCTGGCCGGCGCCACTCGGGCCCGAGGCCAATCTCTTCCAGCTCCCGGGGCCCGCGCCGTATGACCTTTTCTATACGTTCTGGCTCCCGCTGAGCCAGGCGCTGCCCGCGCCCGCGGTGTGGGCGATCGGGGCGGTGATTAGCGCGGCGCTCCTGCTGGTACCGTGGCTGGCGAGCCCGCCGCTCGCGCTGCGCCCGGTGCCTTCAACGGTCGACGAATCGCTCTGCACGGGGTGCGAGCAGTGCTACCTCGACTGTCCCTATGAGGCGATCGCGATGATCGCGCGCCCCGGCGGCGACGAGGGAACCCGGTCGGCGCGGATCGCCCACGTGAATCCGGCGTTGTGCGTCAGCTGCGGGATCTGTGCCGGTTCCTGCGCGCCGATGGGCGTCGGACCTCCGGGCCGCACCGGCCGTGATCAATTGTCGGCCGTGCGGGCCTTCGTGGCCGCCACGCGTCCCGGCGCGCGCAGCGTCGTGGTCATCGCGTGTGACCGCGGCGCGGGTGGGGTGGCGCGCGGTCTCCCCATCTCTGGCGTCCACGTGTGGCCGGTGACGTGCGCGGGGAATCTCCACACATCCGTGATCGAATTGCTCGTGCGCGCCGGGGCAGGCGGAGTCGTTGTGGCGACCTGCCCTCCGCGGGACTGTTGGAATCGCGAGGGCCCCACGTGGCTGGAGCAACGCCTATATCATGAGCGCGAGGCCGAGTTGCAGGAGCGAGTGGACCGGCGGCGCATCCGAGTGGTCCACGCGGCGCGGGGCAATCGCAGCGTCGGGGTGGAGGCGATCGCAGAGCTGCAAGCCGCGATCGCCGAGCTCGAGCGCGCGCGGGCCGAGGACGGGTTCGATGTGGGGGCCGCGTGCGAGGTGGAGGAGGTGCGGCCATGAAGGTACTGGGTGTCGCGTTCGCCTTGGGTGCGACGGCGGCGCTCGGCTTGCTGTCGGGCGTTCCATACCGCGCCGAGTCTGGGGAGCACGCCATCATCCGTCTCGCGTGGCGGGCCCGCGGCGAGCGCGTGCACCGTTGCCGCCGCCCGACCGACGCAGAATTGGCGAAACTGCCTCAACACATGCGTCCCCAGGAGATCTGCGAGCGCGGCATCTCCCCGTATCGGCTGCGCGTCACTCTCGACCACCGACAGGTTGTGGACGAGCTGGTACGGGCGGGTGGCGCGCAGGGCGATCGGCCGCTGTTTGTATTCCACGATTTGCCCGTGCCCCCCGGCGAGCACCGCGTGGCCATCACGTTCGAACGCGCGGAAAGCGAGGAACCCGATACCGACCACGAAGACGACACGCGCGAAACGCCGCAACGGCTCACGCTGGACGAAACCGTCTCGCTCGCGCCCGCTGCAATCGTCCTCGTGACGTACGATCATGATCGACAGCGCCTGGTGTTGCTTGCCGGGCCGCAAGGCGACCGGTAGTATCGGGCATGACGCTGCCTGACGTTTACGGCGACGAGCCCGAATCCGAACCTCGAGAACCAGAGGTCTCCAAGCGCTCACGCGGAGTGGCGCTCGCCCTCTGTTTTTTCGGTGGGATCTTTGGTTTGCATCGCTTCTATCTCGAAAAGCCGAGGACCGCTGTCGCCATGCTGCTGACGTTTGGCGGATTCGGGATCTGGTATCTGTACGATCTCGTCCTCATAGGCTCCGGCGAAATGCGTGATGCCGAAGACCTGCCGGTGCGGAACTGGACGGTCGAGCCATCGCCCTTCATGCAGCAGCTGACCGGCCGTGCCGAGCGGCGCGTGACCGAGCTCGAGGAACAGATGGACGGGTTGCGGCAGCAATTCAACGACCTTGCCGAGCGGGTGGATTTCGCCGAGCGCATGCTGGCGCAGCACCGCGAGCCAACGACGCCTCCCAGACTCCCGCGCGGGTCCTGACCTTCATGCGCATCGGCGTGCCAAAGGAAGTCGCCCCGAACGAACGGCGTGTAGCTGTGACCCCGGATGTGGCGGGCCGGCTCGTGAAGGCCGGTCACGACGTCGTCCTCGAGCGCGGCGCGGGCAGCGGCGCGTTTTTCCCGGATGAGGCCTACGCCGCCGCCGGGGTCAAACTCGGCGATCGAGCGTCGGTGCTCGGCGAATCCGACATCGTGGCGCAGGTGCAAGCGCCGGCCGCCGCGGATCTCTCGCGCTATCGCGAAGGTACCGCGGTTATCGCCGCGTTTCAGCCTTCCGCCGACCTGCACCGCCAGCTTGCCCAACGCAAACTCACCGTATTCACGCTCGTGCTGCTGCCGCGCATCACCCGCGCCCAAGGCATGGACGTGCTGTCGTCCCAGGCAACGGTGGCCGGTTACAAGGCCGTCCTGCTCGCGGCGTCGGCGGCGCCGAAGCTGCTTCCCATGCTCGTGACGGCGGCAGGCACGCTCTCGGCCGCGCGCGTGCTGGTGCTCGGCGCCGGCGTTGCGGGCCTGCAGGCGATTGCGACGGCGCGCCGGCTCGGCGCCATCGTGTCCGCCTTCGACGTGCGGCCGGCGGTCAAGGAGCAGGTCCAGAGCCTCGGCGCGGTGTTCCTCGAGATGAAGATCGAAGAACACGCCGAGACGGCGGGCGGCTATGCCAAGGAGCTATCGGAGGAGACCCACCGCAAAGAGCTGGCGTTTCTCGCGGCCGCCGTGAAGGACGCCGACATCGTGATCTCGACGGCCGCGATTCCCGGCAAGAAAGCGCCGGTGCTGATCACCGCCGCCGCGGTCGAGGGAATGAAGCCGGGATCCGTCATCGTCGATCTCGCCGCGGAGACGGGCGGCAACTGCGAACTGACCCAGGCGGGCTCCGAGATCGTACGCAATGGCGTATCGATTCTCGGTCCGCTCAACCTGCCCAGCTCGCTGCCGCTGCACGCGAGTCAGATGTACGCCAAGAACGTCCAGGCCTTTCTCGGTCACATCGTGCAGGACGGCAAGCTGCGCCTCGACTTCGAGGACCAGATCACCCGTGATACCTGCGTGACCCACGCGGGCGAGGTACGGAAATCATGACCGACTTCGGATCGATGCTGTTCGTGTTCGTGCTGTCGACGTTCATCGGCCTGGGCGTGATCCGCCGCGTTTCGCGGCTGCTTTACACGCCGCTGATGTCGCTCACCAACGCGATCTCCGCGATCGCAGTCGTCGGCTCGCTCGCCGTTGCGGGCGCGGATCATCCGCTCACGATCCGGATCCTGGGCGCGGTCGCGCTGTTCGCGTCCATGACCAACATCGTGAGCGGCTTCATGATCACCGACCGCATGCTCAAGATGTTCAAGAAGCAGTGACGCACATCATTAGCGAGCTCGCCGCCGTCCTCGCGACGGCGCTGTTCATCTTCGCGCTGTATTGGATGAACGATCCTAAGACGGCGCGGCGCGGCGTGACCGCGGGCATCACGGGCATGGCGGTCGCCGTGATCGCCACCTGGATCCAGCCCGAGATCGTCCATCACGCCTGGATCGTGGGCGCGATCATTCTGGGGTTCGCCGTCGGCGTGCCGCTGTCGCGCGTGCCCCTCACGGCGGTGCCGCAGCGGACCGCGCTGTCGCATGCCTTCGGTGGCCTCGCGGCGGGGCTTGTCGGGACGGCGGAGTACTTCCTGTGGATCGGTGAAGCCGGCGGCGCGGCGCATATCACGCCGTTCCGCATGGGCGCGCTCGTCGTTGAAGTCATCCTCGGGTTTCTCACGTTCACGGGAAGCCTGATGGCTGCCGGGAAGCTGCAGGAGGTGAAGTGGATCCCGCAGCGCCCCGTGACGTATCCAGGCCAGAACTTCGTGAATCTCGGCGTCCTGGCGCTGGCCGTCGGGCTCGGCGTGGCGCTGGTGCTGCAGCCGGACGCCGTGTGGGGCGGGAAAGCGTTCATCGCGATCGGCGCGCTCGCGCTCATCTTCGGGGTGCTGCTGATCATCCCGATCGGCGGCGCCGACATGCCGACCGTGATCTCGATTCTCAATGCCTACGCCGGCCTCGCCGCGGTCGCGATGGGCTTCGTGCTCGACAGCAAGCTGCTCGTCACGGCGGGGGCCCTCGACGGCTCGAGCGGGTTGATCCTGTCGATCATCATGTGCCGCGCCATGAACCGCTCCTTTACCAACGTGCTGTTCGGCGCGTTCGGCAAGGCGCAGCCGGCGCTGGCGGCGGGAGAAAAGAAGGAGTGGAAGCAGGAAACAGTGGAGGGCGCGTCACAGCTGCTCGAGCAGGCCCGCAACGTCGTCATCATCCCGGGCTACGGCATGGCCGTCGCCCAGGCGCAGCACAAGGTGCGCGAGTTGTACGACGCGCTCACCAAGCGCGGCGTGACGGTCAAGTTCGCGATTCATCCGGTCGCCGGCCGCATGCCGGGGCACATGAACGTGCTGCTCGCCGAAGCGAACATTCCGTACTCGGCACTCGTCGAGATGGACGAGATCAACCCCGAAATGCCGCAGACCGACGTGGCGCTGGTCCTCGGTGCCAACGACGTCGTGAATCCGGCCGCGCGCTACGCCAAGGCCACCCCGATCTACGGCATGCCGATCATCGACGCCGACAAGGCCAAGACGGTGCTCGCGGTGAAGCGCAGCAAGAAACCCGGCTTCGCGGGCATCGACAACGAGCTGTACGTGCTCGACAACACGTGGATGCTGTTCGGGGATGCGAAAGCGGTGCTCGCGGACTTGGTGAAGCAGTTCGGGAGCGGTGGCATTCACTGAACCGACGGTTCACCTACCGTCGCCAAGCATTGTTGTCCCGCGCGATGTCTGGATAGATCGCCCGCGGATCGATCACTACGCCCACCACCTGTTTCGACCCTGCCATCCGGTACGTGAACTTGCTGCCCAAATGCCACATCTCGACCGGCAGATCGCGCCGCTCGCTCGTCCCGTCCCCGTAGCGCAGCTCGAGCTGCACGGGGAGAACCATCTGCCCGCGGTTCGACAGGGTGATGAACGTGCTGTCGCCCTGCCGGCGCACTTCATCCACCGCCTGATCGAGGCGCGCCGTCGTGTAGATCCAGTTGCGCCAGAACCAATCGAGATCGCGGCCGGTGACGTCGCTCATGGTACGGTAGAAATCGGCCGGCTGCGGATGCTTCCCCTTCCAGCGCCGGAAGTACTCGCGGAACGCCCGATTGAACTCGTCGCGGCCCACGACGGCCTCGCGCAGGATCGATAGCATCAACGCGGGCTTCTGATAGGCATTCCAGTACAACTGTCGCACCTCGTCCGGTTTGGTGATCATCGGCTGTTCGTTGCCCGGAATTGCGTTCACGGTGTAGGCGCTCAACAACTCCCGGCGCACCGTGTCGCCGTATGCAGTCCCTTTGAAGAACTGCTCCGCCACGTCGTAGTCGGCAAAGGTGTTGAAGCCTTCGTCCATCCAGGGATAGCGCCGCTCATCCGAGCCGGCCTGCATCGGGAACCACTCGTGGCCGAGCTCGTGCGTGAGGATCCAGAACTGATCCTCGCGCTTCTGCAGCGATGGACAGAAGATCACCATCGGATACTCCATCCCCTCGACCAGGCCCTCGACGGCTGAGATCTGCGGCCACGGATACTGCCCGAGCGTGTTGGAAAACTGTCGCAACGAAAACCTGAGCATCGTGTTCGCTTCTTCCCAGGGCGTGGCCTCGGGGTGGTAAAACGTTTGCACCAGAATCCCTTGCCACGTGCTCGCGTCCCAGCGCAGCCCGCTCCCCGCGGCCCAGGCGAAATCGCGCACGTTGCTGGCCGTAAATCGCCAGGTGCGCGTGCCGGGCACCTGGCGCGTGGCATTGGCCGTAGCCTCCTGGCGGGTGATCACCGAGACGACCTGGCCCGGGCTCGTGAACGCGCGTGACAGCCGAGTGCGCTCCTGCGCCGAACGCACAACGGTGGGATTGGCGAGCGCGCCGGTGGCGGTGACGACGAACCCGGCCGGAACCGTCAGGCTCACGTCGAAGTCACCGTATTCGAGGTAGAACTCGCCGGCACCGAGGAGGGGCAGGGTGTTCCAGCCATGCACGTCGTCGTAGACCGCCAGGCGCGGATACCACTGTCCCAGCTCGTAGAACCGCGATCCCACCCGGCCCATGCGCCCGCCGCCGTAGGGTGGGATCGGAAAGTGCCACGCGACATCGAACGTGATGCCGAGGCCTGGCGCGAGCGGCTTCGGCAGCTCGACGCGCATCATCGTCCCAAACACTTTGGTGGTAAGCGGCCGCCCCGCGGCAGCGAAGCGATCGATGGTAATCCCGCCGGCGAACCCTTTGCCGGTGAAATCGAACACCACGCCGCCGGCGAACAGCAGCGGTGGCTGGTTCAGCACGCTCGAAACGGAGCCGGGCGCGAACAGATTCTGGTCGAGCTGCACCCATACGAACGGCAAGGGATCGGGCGAGCGATTGACGTAATAGATCCGGCCACGGCCCCGGAGCGCGTTCATGGCCGTGTCGAGTGTGGCCTCGAGCGTGTAGTCGGCGCGTTGCTGCCAGTAGCCCCGGCCCGGCGCGCCCGACGCGCTCCGGATGGCGGTGGGTGGAGCCAACGGAAGCGGTCGAAAAGGGGAAGAGTCAGCGACCGACTGCTGCAAGACCAGAAGCAATGCGAGCATGCAGGTCTCCTAATGAGTCGCGATTACATGCGCGGCACGGTGCGCAATGGCCATCACGGTGAGCATGGGGTTCACTCCAGACGCGCTCGGGAAGGTGCTCGCGTCCGCAACGTACAGGTTTCGTATACCCCACACCCGATGTTCGGCATCCACGACCGACGTGCGCTTGCTCGCACCCATGCGGCAAGACGCCATCTGATGGAAGGTGACCAGCAACAACTGGTTCGGACCCCAACCCGCGGCATCGACGCGCCGCAGCCAATTCTCCCGTGCGTTGGGGCTCCCCGGCTGATAGCGCACGTCCCGCGCGAGCGGCAGCCAGATCTCGCGCGCGCCGGCGGCCTCAATCACCTGGGCGGCATTCGCGATCGCCTGCCGCAGGTGCGCGCGATCGTAGCGCGACAGGTGGTAATCCACGATGGGCAGCCCGTCCCGGTCAACGCTCACGCGGCCACCGAACCGGTCGCGCAGCAGGATCCCGATGAGCGCGGTGCGGGGCAGGCGCGCCATCCGGTCTCGGTGGCCCGCCGCCGACTCCCAGGGCGCCGCGAGCGCCTGCAGCGACGGATGCACCGGCGCGGTCTCGAACTTGAATCCGTATCCCTGGTCGAGATCGGCGAATTGATCCGAGTAGTGCGCCTGCACCGTGCCGCTCCAGGGTCGCACCTCGTCATCCATGTCGCCGAGCACGGCGGTCGCGGGATGCAGTGCCAGATGCCGTCCCAGGGCGCGGAGCCGCACCCCGGAACGCAGCAGCAGCGCCGGCGAGTGAATCGATCCCGCCGCAACGACGACCGCCTTCGCGCGCACGGTGAGGGCGAACCGGCCGGCGCGCGCCTCGACGCCGGTCGCGATGCCGCGCTCGAT
>Ga0137323_1000102_pt1 | contig 24325 bp, 21 predicted proteins | sample EasRivERMZT423_2_FD_102285 | JGI IMG/M metagenome (GOLD analysis project Ga0137323, IMG submission 102285) | Soil microbial communities from meander-bound floodplain in the East River, Colorado, USA - East River MetaG ERMZT423_2 | ecosystem: Environmental > Terrestrial > Soil > Floodplain ... | reverse complement strand
GCCGCGGAGGTCGCCATGTGCGCGGGCCGACAGGGGCGATTCTGGCCGACCCATGACCTGCTGTACCAGCAGCAGGAAGATTGGGCCGGGCTGGCCTCCCCCAAAGCGCGGGACGTGCTGGTCGCTTTGGCGCAGCGCGCCGGAGCCGATCGGGCGAAGCTGCTTTCGTGCGTGAATGGCGGCACGGCTCGTTCGGAGATCGAGTTGGACGCCCAACGCGCCACCCGCACCGGTGCCCGTGCCACCCCTTCCTTTTATATCGAAGGCGGTCTGCTCGAGGGAGCGCCGTACAGCCCCGACCCAATGCGCAAGCTGCTCGACTCGGTCTACGCCGCGCGCACCGCGCCCGCACGCCCCAAGCAGTGAGCGCGTCCTCGCCGGCCCCGCCACCTCCCCCGCCTCCCCCGCCCGCCTTACCGTCGCGCCCGTCGTTACTGTATCGCCTGAGCGTGCACGTGGCCACGCGGGCGGCGCCGCTGCTCGCGCGCTTCGACAAGAAGGTGGCGCGCGGGCTCGATGGCCGGCGGGGCCTGGCCGATCGTCTGGCGGCGTGGGCCGCCAGGCATCGCGACCCCATGCACCCACTGGTCTGGATGCACGCCCCGTCGGTGGGCGAAGGGCTGCAAGCCAAGCCGGTGCTCGAAACGCTCCGCGCCGAACATCCCGACTGGCAGCTCGCCTTCACCTTCTTCTCGCCCTCGGCCGAACGGCTCGCGAAAAACCTGCCGGTCGACATCGCCGATTATCTGCCCGTGGACCGGCACGCCGACGTGAGCGCCGTCCTCGACGCGCTGGAGCCGACCGCGCTCGTGTTCAGCAAGCTCGACGTCTGGCCCGAGCTGACACTCGCCGCCGCACGCCGGGGCGTGAAGCTTGGACTCATTTCGGCCACGGTCGCGCCCTCGAGCTCACGGCTGCGCTGGCCGGCGCGCCAGTGGGCCGCGGCGGCGTATAGAGCGCTCGACAGCATCGGGACCATCAGCGAAGAGGACGGGCAGCGCCTCGAGCTGCTCGGCGCGCGCCCCGAGGCGATTGCCGTGACCGGCGATACGCGCTACGACAGTGTGGCCGAGCGCGCCACGCGCCTCGACCGCACACGCGAGCCGCTGGCGCGGCTCGCAAGCACGGACGCCCCCGATACGTTCACGATCGTGGCGGGGTCGACCTGGCCGTCGGACGAAGCGGCGCTGTTGCCCGCGTTTGCGGATCTGCTCCATCAGCTTCCCAACGCGCGCCTGCTGCTCGCGCCACACGAGCCGAACCCCGATCATCTTGCGGGCATCGCCGACCGGCTGCGGCATCTGAAGCTGCCGCGGCCCGTGCGTTTGTCGCAGCTCGAGCATGCGAAACCGGGACCCGTGATCGTCGTGGACCGCGTCGGCATTCTCGCGGATTTGTACGCGCTCGGCGACACGGCATTCGTCGGTGGCGGCTTTCATCGCGCCGGGTTGCACTCGGTGCTCGAGCCCGCGGTGTTCGGCGTGCCGATCACATTCGGGCCGCAGTGGCGGATGAGTCGCGACGCGGCCCTGCTGCTCGACCAGGGCGGCGCCGTTGCCCTGCCCGCCGACGCGCGCCATCCGCTGCATTCGCAATGGCTGGTGTGGCATCACGACCCGACAGCGCGCCGCAACGCGGGCAAGGCGGCGAAACGGATGGTGGAGGAAGGACGCGGCGCATCGGAACGGACGACAGCCCTGGTGCGGGGGCTGGTGGGGCTTTGAGGGCTTTCCTTCTTCTTGGTGTTTTCCTGGTTGCCTGCGGCCGCAGATCCTCTCCCAACGAAACCGCCTGGAACGACGCACAGGGGGGGGGCTACCGTTGGCGGACGCTGCCCGCGGCACGAGGCGACGCGGCGGGGCTCACCCTGCTCCAACCCTCCAAGACTGGTATCACGTTCACCAACACGGTCAGCGATTCCCTCCTGGTGGAGAACCGGCAGCTCGCGCAAGGCGCGGGCGTGTGCTTGTCCGATGTCGATGGCGATGGACGCGTCGATGTGTTTCTCGCGCGCACGCGCGGGCCGAGTGCTCTGTACCGTAATCTGGGGGCCTGGCAGTTCGAAGAGATCGCCGTGCGCGCCGGCGTCGCGGCATCGGACCGCACGGCCACCGGCTGCGCATTCGCGGACGTCGATGGAGATGGCGACGCCGACTTGATCCTGCTCTCCCTGGGCGGCCCGAACGCCGTGTTCGTGAACGACGGCGCCGGGCGCTTCAGCGAGCACAGATCAGGCCTAACCGACTCGGCGGGGAGCATGACGGCGGCCGTCGCCGATGTGGATGGGGACGGCGATCTCGATCTCTACGTCGCGAACAACAAGCCGTATACGGTCATCGATCGCATCCCTCCGGCGGAACGAGCCTTCGATCGCATCACGCGCCGCCTGGGTCCAGACCGGTACGAGGTGCGACCCCAATATCAGCGCGACTACAAGGTCGTGGATCGCACCGAGCTGGGTGGATTCAGCCTGGTGCAGCGCGCCGATCCCGACTTCTTCTACCTGAACGACGGCACGGGGCGCTTCCGGCGTGAGCCGATGGCGCGACCGGGGAGGGGGGGGGGGCGCTTTCGGAACGAAGCCGGCGCCGCGCTGTCGGAAGAGTATGAGGATTTTGGGCTCGCGGCGGTGCTCGTGGACCTCAACGGCGACGGAGCGCCGGACCTCTACGTTGCCAACGACTTCGAGGATCGCGACCAGCTCTGGCTCAACGACGGGCAGGGACGCTTTCGCTTGATCGCGTGGTACGGGCTGCGCGCGACGAGCAACTCGGGGATGGCGGTCGCCGTAGGCGACGTGAATCGGGACGGCTATCCGGATCTGTTCGAAGTGGACATGCTGAGCGCCGACACCCGGCGGCTCAAAACACAAATACCGACGCACACCGCGGTCGCCAGGCAGCCGGGGCTCGGCGACGACCGGCCCCAAATGCAGCGCAACACGCTCCAGCTGAACCGTGGGGACGGCACGTTCGCCGAGGTCGCGCGGTTCGCGGGCGTGGGCGGGTCGGGATGGTCGTGGTCGACCGTCTTTCTCGATGTCGATCTCGACGGCTGGGAAGACCTGCTGATCGGGACTGGTCACGTCACCGACGTGATGGACGGCGACACACAGTACCGGCTGCGAGACTTGATGAGGGGTCGGCCCATCGACTGGCGCCGCATGCTGTTCGATTTCCCACCCCTCAAGCTGCCCAACATGGCGTTCCGCAACCGCGGCGACCTGACGTTTGAGGACGCGAGCACGCGGTGGCGCTTCGACATCGGCAGCGACATTTCGCACGGGATGGCGTTGGGAGATCTGGATGGCGACGGCGACCTCGACGTCGTAATCAACCGCCTGGGTTCGCCTGCCGCTGTGCTGCGCAACGACGCGGTGGCACCGCGGGTAGCGGTGCGGCTGCGCGGCGCCGCTCCAAACACGGCTGGCATCGGCAGCCGTGTGCGCGTATTGGGCGGCGCACTGCCCCGGCAAGATCGCGAAGTCATCGCCGGAGGACTCTACCTGTCGAGCTCCGATCCGATGCTGACGTTCGCCACGGGGAGCGCCAGCCATGTGCGAATCGAAGTGGATTGGCGCAGCGGGCGGCGCAGCGTGATCGACAGCGCGGCGCCGAATCGCGAGTACGAGATCGTCGAGAGCACCACGCACGACGCACCACGCACGACGTACGGCCTTCCGCGCGACGCACGACGTACGACGCACGTTCTTTTTGAGGACGTCACCACCCAGCTCGGCGGCCACACCCATGTCGAGCCGTATTTCGACGACTACCGCCGCCAGCCGTTGTTGCCGAACTCCTTCAGCCAGTTGGGCCCCGGCGTTGCCTGGTACGATTACGACGGTGACGGCCGCGAAGACCTCATCGTGGGCGCGGGCCGCACCGGCCGGATCGCCTTCTTCCACAACGCGGGGACACGACTGGTCCCCGCCGCCCTGCGTGCGCCTCCCGCCGCCGCGGCGGGGGATCTCACCACGATCCTCGGCCTGGGGCACGAGGTGATCGCCGGCGTGGCCGCGTACGAGGCGGCGTCGACGCGCGATGCGCGCTCCACGCCAAGCGTCGTTGCGTACTCATCGCGCACTAGGGGGGGCGCGGGGGGCGCCGTGAGACCACTGATCGGGGGGGATACCGCGAGCGTGGGGCCGCTTGCGCTCGCGGATTACGACGGCGACGGCGATCTCGATCTGTTCGTGGGCGCGCGCATTTATCCGGCCGGCTATCCGCTGTCGCCGTCGTCATGCCTGTATCGCAACGAGCGCGGCAGCTTCGCGGTGGACTCCGCCAACTCCCGCCTGCTCGACAAGCTGGGCATGGTGTCGGCGGCACTGTTCTCGGATATCGATGGAGACGGGGACGCGGATCTGCTCGTCGCAATCGAGTGGGGCAAGATCCGCGTGTTCCAGAACGACGGCGGACATTTCACGTCCCGTGAATTCGCCGGGTTATCGACGTTTCATAGTCGTTGGAACGGTCTGGCGACGGGCGATCTCGACGGCGATGGGCGGTTGGATATCGTCGCCACGAGCTGGGGGCGCAACGTGGATTACGGCGCCACCCCCGAGCGGCCGCTGTTGCTCTATGTCGGGTTCTTCAGCGGGCGGGGGCGTCCGGACTTTCTGCTCGCGCAGGAGGACCCGCGTATCCACGCGGTTGCGCCGCTGACCACATTCGACCGGCTCACCGAGGTGTTTCCGGGAATCACGAACCGGGTGCGCTCGTTCCACGCGTACGCGGATGCGACGATCGAGCAGGTGCTGGGTCCCGCCTCAGCCGGTGCGACGCGCTTGGGCGCGACGACGCTCGACCATATGGTGTTCCTGAATCGCGGCGATCGCCTCGAGGGGCGGCCGCTCCCCGCCGAAGCGCAGTGGGCGCCGGCGTTTTACGCCGGCATCGCCGACTTCGATGGCGACGGCAGCGAAGATGTCTTTCTCAGCCAGAATTTCTTCGCGACCGACGTCGCGACGCCGCGCTACGACGCCGGGCGCAGCCTGTTGCTGCGGGGCGATGGCTCGGGGAGACTCGAGCCGATGGCTGGCGAGCGCTCGGGACTCCTGGTGTACGGTGAGCAGCGCAGCGCCGCGTATGCCGACTTCGATGCCGACGGGCGGCTCGATCTCGCTGTGAGCCAGAATGGTGCGCCCACCAGGCTGTTTCACAATGTGGGCGCGACACCGGGCGTGCGCGTGCAGTTGCGGGGTCCCTCGGGGAATCCAACGGGGGTCGGCGCGCAACTCCGGCTCCGGTACGCGACTACCAGTGGTCCGGTACGTGAGATTCAGGCCGGCTCAGGCTACTGGTCGCAGAACGGCGCTATCCAGGTCCTGGGACGGTTGCTCGGAAGCCGGCCGACAGCGCTTTGGGTCCGCTGGCCCGGCGGCCGCGAACAGGTAGTTCCGCTCAAACCCGATCAGCGAGAGCTGACCGTCCGTCCATAAAAGAAGCAGGGGCGGGATCACCCGCCCCTGCTCCCTCAAACGGATAACGAGCTAGCGCTTCCGCTTCGACATCTCGTATCGCCGGTGGCGCATGTCGTTGAAGATCTCGCCAACTGAACGAATGCGCGCGCCGCCGCTCGCCGCCGACATGTCCGGACCGGTGGGTCCGCCGAACGTGTAGATCTCGCGAAGCAACACGTCCATTTCCTTGGCGGGCACGGGCATCTGCCGCGGCGTCCCGGCCGTTAACGGGCCGATGCGCCGGCGGTTGAAGAACGGGTCCTGCCCCTGCCCCATGAACTCGATTTCCTGCTCGTAGTGCAGGGCATCGTACATGGCCGTGTCCGTCTCCGCCCCGGTGAGCGGCAAGAGACCACAGCCCCCGACTCCGGGTGTGGCACAGCCAGCGCCACCCCGCCCGACCCGGCTGTTGTTGATCAGCGTCGCGGCGGTCACCTTGCTTCCGCCACTGCGCAGCAAGCCTTCGGCCTGGAGGAGATCGTTCATCTGCCTCGTGTACAGCGGATCCGGCCCCGAGCCATCCGGGAAGTTGGCGGCCCGCTCACCATCGTAGGCGAGCTGGTTGTACCGAATATGCGAGAGATTGCTCTGATGGTACTGGCCCCGCGCCGGTGGGAAGATCGCAACGCCGGAACAGGCAAAGTCAGAGCCGGCATTCGCCGTGGCAGCAGCGATACCATATGTGCCGTGCCCCGTAGCCCACGTCCCATCACCAACGCGCCGATCGGGCGAGGCGGTGGGGCAGGGATTGCCCCCCGGTTCGGGCCATGGATTCTGGTGGTTCGTGGTGAGCATCGCGGCGACCCGGGTATCCACGCGCACCGTCCCGATGGAGTTCCCCCACGTCTTCACGCAGGACAGCTCCTCCACTCCGCACTGGGCGGCATTGACGTCGATATAGTACGACCAATCATACGAACTCCCGGAGCTGACGCCTTGCGACGCATACGTCACGACCGAGGCCCAATCGGCCGCCGCGTTCTCGGTCGCATTGCGCGGCCACATCGCAATCAGCTCCGCCTGCATCGTGCGAACGAGCTGCTGCATCTGCACGTTCGTGTAGTTCGCACCACCGAGGCCGAACCAGTCGTTCTCACTGATCCACGCTGGGGCAGCCGCGGTCGCATACGCCTCGTTGAACTTCGTCAACGCAAAGTCCCGCAGCGCCGCCCGGTTGCTGAACGGAATGGCCAGCGGGTTGCTGAGATCGGTGCTCTCATCGACCACGAAGCCCGAGTCGTAAATCATCGCAATGCCGGCGATCGCCATGCCCTGGAGCATCTTGCCCATGGCAATGGCACGTTTGGTCTTGGTGCTGTCGGTGCTGCAATCGGTATCGAAACAGACGCCCCGCGACACCGCTCCCAGCACGTCATTGGCGGAGGAAAGCACCGTGTGGTAGCCATACCACGCGGCCTCCACCGCCGGACCGCCGGCGGCTTCCGGGGCCGTGGAGCTGTTCGTCCACCCGCAACGCGACGCACAGTCCGAGCCGACGGAGCTATAGAAACGGATGGCCGCGTTGTTCCATGATGCCGTGTAATTATCGGCTTGCATGTTCATGGCCATGACGTCGTAGTTCTCGCGCGTCGCGACCCATGTCCGCAGCGCGCCGGACATCAGTCCTTCAAGGCCGGCTGGATCGCTGAACGCACGGGGCGCGTCCGGAGCATTGGGGTTTCCCACGTCGAGTTCGCACGCACCGAGGGCGGAGACCACCACGAGCGCGGCGATAATCCTGGAAAGTTTCATGGTCGCTCTCCTCAGAACCCGAGCTCGATGCTGCCCGTGAAGGTCCGGAATTGGGGATACTGGAACCAGTCCATTCTGACCTGGAAGGGATCGCCGTTCAGGCCGGAGACCTCGGGATCAAGTCCCGTGTAGTTCGTGACCGTGAACAGGTTGCGGCCGATGAACGCCAGCCGCAGCTCCCGCAACCCGCGTAAGAATCCCATACGGCGCAGCTGCTCGCTCGTCAACGTGTAGCTGACCGAGAGCTCCTTCAGCTTGGCGTAGGAACCGCTCTCAATGAAGAAGTCGTTCGACTCGAGCCCGTTGTAGAACCCGACGCCGTAGTAGCCGAGCGTCTTCTGCGGACAGGACGGCATCGTGGCCGACACGGTGCCGCAGGTTGCATCGTTCTGCGGCTTTCCGGCCTGGTCCTGCACCCGGTCGCGCGTGGCCTGGAACGCCCACTGCCGCGTGCCGTTGTACAGCTCGCCACCGTACGACCAGTCGAGCAACGCGTTCACCGCCAACCGGCGATGCGTGAGCGCCAGATTGAAGCTCAAGTTGAAGTCGGGGTTCGCATTCCCGATCTCCACGAGGTTGTCGGTCGCAAGGCAGCTCCCCGCCGTACCCGGCTTCGAGCAATACACATACTTGATGGCCCGCTCATTCAACGTGCCGTACTGATTCTTGCGCACGACGTAGCCGTCTTCGTTGATCATCACGCTGTCGGGACTCCAGGCCTGCCCCGGCCCGTTCGCCCCGGCTTTCGCCGGGTCGTCGTACAGCTCGTTGACGTCGCGGACCCAGTGATTGCCGTAGAGCACGCCCAGGTCCCGGTTCTTGCCCAGGAAGAAGGCGGCCGGCATTTGCTGGAAGCCGTACAGCCGTTCCGGCAGGTCCCAGTCAGTGATGCGCTGACGGGTCCGGTCTCCGACGATGTTGAGCGTGAGGCCCGTCGCCGGCTTGTTGATCAGCCGGGCCGCGAGCGTGAGCTCATGCGTGCTCGACTGCAACCCGCCCGCATTCTGCCACTGCCCCTGGCTGAAGCCGGAAACCGCCGGCAGATCGACCAGCAGGATCTGGTCCTTGCTGTCCTTGAGAGCGTACGTGTACTCGAGCGACACCCGCCCGCCCGAGAGATCGAAATTCGTGCCGACTTCCAGCTCCGATGCCTGGGCCGGCTTGAGGTTGGGATTGCCCAGCACCTGTTTGTCGAATCCCGTGGACGTCACGGCGAGAATCTCGTATTGGTTGTCATAACCGGGTCGCAGACCGGCGGTCCCGTAGGAGGCGCGCAGCCGCCACTCATCCAGGCCCGGCACCCGCATATCTTCGGTCACGCGCCACGCGCCGGACACGCGATAGTAGGTGGCCCACCGGTTGTTCTCCCCGAACAGCGAGGAGCCGTCGCGGCGGACCAGCCCGTCGATGACGTAACGGTCCTTGATGTCGAACGTCGCGACGCCGAAGTAGTTGAAGTTCTTGATCACCGTATCGGCCGAGTACGGCTGGGTGCTGGCGACTTCGACGCCGCCGAACTCCGGCACGCCGCCGACCCTGAAGCTCCCGGCCACCGTGCGCAACCCGCGAATCCGCTGGTTCTCGTACAGCGTGCCGACCTTGATCGTGTTCGTGATGTTGCTGAAGCGACGGATGCTCGTGAGCGTCACGCCCGTGTTGACTTGATAGCCATTCAGGGTCCGCTCTTCGAGGTAACCCAGGTCGGCCCCACCCGAGGAGTTGTAGTACGGCCGCGGCTGTACGTCCTTGAAGAAATCCCCTTCCTGGTCGTAGCCGAACGTGCCCTCGGCCGAGAGCCAATCCTGGATGCGCCAGCGCGCCTTGGCGGCCCCGGTGAAGCGGTTCCGGTCCTGCGTGATCTTGCGCGTATTCAGCTCGTACATCGGATTCTGGTCGTTCGCGACGTCGCCGCTCAGCGGCACTTCCGCCACGTACGGCGAGCCGTCGGGATTGCAGCAGGCGGTTATGTCCACGTCGGGCTGCACAAACATGAGCTGATAGAACGGCGAGCCGGTCCCTTCAGCCGCGCGGCCGTTGGTGGACGAGCCGTAGAACGCGCTGAACGACGCATCCAGATTCGACCGCAGCTGGTTGTCCAGGTTGAGCCGGAAGTTCTGCCGACTATAGCCGCCCAGCCCGAAGATCACACCCTCGTTGCGGGTGTTTTCGAAGGAGGCGTTGAAATTCGTGGCGCCGCGCCGCTGGCCGATCGAGAGGTACTGCGTCGCGAACGGACCGGGATTCACCATGGCGTTCCAGTGGTCGTAGCGAACCGGGAACGCATTGTCAGCGATGCCATCGGATTTGTAAACCCGCGCGGCACTTTCGTTGAGGCAGTAATTACCGGTCGGAGAAACCGTCCAGGTTTCCCCCGACCCCGCGCCGGTGGCCGCACAGAATCCCGCAGACTCTTCGACATACCACGCGTGCGACTGCGAGAACTCCATGCGCCGCGGCATCGCGTTCACACCCATTTCCGCCCGCAGCGTGACCTGCATCGAGCCTTCGGGCACCGCACTGCCGCGCTTCGTGAAGATCTGCACCACGCCGTTCGCGCCGTTGGAGCCGTACAGCGACGACGCCGCCGATCCTTTGACGACTTCGATCCGCTCCACGTCCTGCGAGGAAATGTCCGCGATCCCGTAGCGTGCGATCACGCCGTCGACGATGTACAGCGGATCCTGACGTCCCGAGATGCTGGTGGCGCCGCGCAGCCGAACCGCGGGCTCGCTCCCGGGTTGCGCCGACTGTGGCACAAGCCGTACGCCCGCGATCTTGCCCTGCATGCCCTCGAGCGCGTTCTGCGCCGGTACGGCCTTCATTTGCTCTGCATTGACCGTTCCGACGGCGAACGCGAGTTTGCGCCGGTCGGTCGCCTCAGCCACGCCCGTCACGACGACCTCCTCGAGTCGCAGCGGGTCGGGCGCGAGCGTGAAGTCCTGTTGCTGCTCGCCGGCGCTCAACGTGATCGTGCGCGTGACCGGCTTGTGGCCGATATAGCGCGCGGTCAGAATGACCTGCTGACCGCGCACGGCGGTGCCGCCCACGGTGAGCGTGTAGCTCCCGTTCGCGGCGGTCACAGCGCCAAGATTCGTGTTCGCAACGACGATGTTGGCGCCGCCCAGCGCCTCACCGGTTGCTCCGGTGACCCGCCCTCGTATCACGGCGTCCTGCGCCGCGAGCGGCATGGTGATGAAGCATGCGATCGCTACTAACTTCGGAACGCGCATAAGCGGCCTCTTTTGTGGAGAGGTGAAACGGTAGGAACGGCACTTCGCAGTGTGGCACTGCAGCATAACCGACCCCCTTGGTCCACGCCCGACGGCGGGACGTGACGGCCCAACAGACTTCGGGGTTCAGCATGGCACGGTACTAGCTCAGTGATTCATTCTATCTTCTATTACTGCTCCCGCTAGAGGGGACCCCGTGCCTAGAGTCCTGCTCGCTACCGTCATCGCGGTCCTGACGTGCGCTCCCTGGGCCTCCGCTCAGGTCACGCTCCACGGCCAGGTTCTGGACAGCGAGATGGGCAGCCCGCTTGCGGGAGCGACCATCCGGATCGGGACCGACTCCACCGCGCATAAGACCGACTCTGCGGGGGTCTTCCTGATCACCGGCCTTCGGGGCGGGATCACGGATGTCCGGATTCAGATGATCGGATTTGAGGAAGGCCTGTTCCGGCTGCGCCTGCCCGATTCAGGCGTGGTGCAACGACAGTTCTCGCTCGATTTCAACGGCTTCATGCTCCCCGCAGTCGTGGTGCAGGCGCGGGCCGAGATCCTCCAGCCCCGCTACATCGACTTCGAGCGACGGCGCCAGCGCAAGCTGGGGGCGTTCCTGCGGTGGGACGATCTGAAGAAGGCCGGCTACAGCTCGGTAGGAGATGCACTCCGCACCGTCCGCGGTGTGCGGATCCAGTGCAATCAATCCGCGTACGAGTGCTATGCCGTCATGTCACGCACGCCGAACTGTCATCCGGTGTGGTACATCGACGGCATCGAGGTGCATTCATTTCATGAGAATACCCCGATCCGCGACATCTATGGAATCGAGGTGTACCGCGGAACCGGTGAGATTCCCGCCGAGTTCACTGGGTCCGAGGCGGGCTGCGGCGTGATCGTGATGTGGACGAAGTCACGGCCCTACAGATGAAGGAACCACCACACCTTCGAATGTGACCGAGCGGGGGTTCACCAACCCCAGGGTCAGCGCGGTCACGATCAAATCGCCCAGGCGCATGCGCACCTTGATCTTCAGATTCGCAACGCGCGCGCCGGTCGCTCCCGCCTGGCCGGCCAGGACATCCTCCGCGTTGGGCTTCGAGGCCGAGACCAGCCCCCAGAGCAGGAACACCGGACGCTTCGTGATGTGGAACGCCTCACCCTGCGGCGGATTCTGTGCAGACTCCGCCATCGACGTGGGCACGCCGAATTCGGTTGCATCAAAGGTCAGGGCGCAGCCACTCACCGTGAGGGCCCCTGCCAGCACGAGCAGGCCCGCGCGTGTTGCAGAACGAATCACGAATCTCCCGGGAAAAATTGAGGCGCGTCAATCCATTCCGGATTGACGCGCCCCAAAGCTACTGCCTCTTACATGCCGACGGGAGCCTTCAGGGAGAAGTGCGCGCCGATACCCCAGATTCCACCGGTAGACCCACTGGCGAGTTTCTCGGAGTCGTACGCGATATGCAGGCCCATCATGCCGAACCCGACGTTGGCGCCGAACGTCCAGCCGAGGTTGGATTCCGTGCTGGACCCCGAGGCGCTGTACCAGCGGTTGCTCACCGCCAAGTACGGCTCGATGCTCAGTCCCGGCGTGGGCACGTTCACGCTCACGGCACCACCCAGCCCCGCCCTCGTGAGCGCCGAATCACCGTTGGCTGCGCCCACGCGCGCGACGTCGAGCTGCAGGCTCAACGCGACGGGCATCAAGCTGCCGCCGATCACACGGAATGCACCCTGGCCGCCGAGCGACGAGTAGCTCTCACTCGCGCCGCTCGGCTTCCACGACGCGATCCCCGCCGTCAGCGTGATCGTGCCGAAGCCGAACGAGCCGCGCGCGCCGTAGGCGGTCCCTTTTCCGAGATCCGCATTCGGCAACCCGACGTCACCGCTGATCGTGATGCCACTGCCGCCCTTTGGATTGCTCCAATTGGGCATGCCCAGCGCCTGAGCCGCGAGCGGGGAAACTGCGAACGCCGCAGCCGCCAAAATCGTGAGAATGCGCTTCATCGATATCCTCCACAGCATGAGGTCCATTTTTGGTCCGTCCGCCTCCCCGCGTCGGCCCATGCACGGGCCCAAGGGTAGGAAGTGAGTCCTGCCAAGTCAATCTGTGTCAACCTAATGCACCCACACGGCTCCAATTGACACACCCTCCAAGTCACCCAGTCCCGCGCTAATGCGCGCGTCGAACTTGGGAGACAAGCGGAAATCGGCGCCCAACCCGAGAGCGAACAGGAAGTCCGAGTCTCCGCTGCCGGCAATGAAGAACCCGGTGGGTTGCACGTAGGGCACGATACTGATCTTCGAATCCTTCGGACTCACGCGCCGCCCCAGCGACAGGCCGACGGGCACGATCATGCGGCCATTGCCGCTGGAAAAGCTTCCGCCGATGCCGAGGATCAATGCCCCATCGAGGGGAAAATCCTCGGTGTGCGTGACCACGCGTTGCCGCGCCTCGGCACCGAGCAGCAGCTGCGTGTCGCCGCCGCCATCGGGCGAGAAGATGCCGCCGCGAAATCCGAGATCGAATTTGCCGTTCGCCATCCGATACGCGCCTTCGAACGCCGTGCCGCCACCCTCCGGAAAACTCAGCACCGCGCCGAACTCGGAGCGGGTGAACGCGCGATACGGCGCGTTGTAACTGGGAAGGCCGGTTGCTTGCGCCAGCACATTGGAGGCGCTGGCACTGGCCAGGACGAGCAGACACAACGCAGGACGCGAGCGCATTTCCATACTCCTCGAGATTTGGTCCGAGAGTTACCCGACGAATAACGCGGCGTTCCGGCCGAAACCGGAACGCCGCGCGCCTAAAGACAGCTTAGTGCCAGAGTGACAGGCCGATGCGACCGCCGATCGCGATGTAATCGGCAAATCCGCCGAGCTCGGCGCTTTCCGATACATACTGGAGCCCGAGTTCGTAACGCCACGCGGCGCTGCCGTACGGCTTCCGCCAACCAATGCCGCCTTCGAACTTGAACGCGGTTCCGCTCCCGCCGCCGAAATCACCCATCACCAAGCCGGCGCCGCCGGTGAAGTACATGCCGCGGCGGTGCCCGCCGGTGCTGTTCGAGTACAGCATGTTCAGCTGGGGCGTGAAGATATACGTCGTGTTCCCGCCGACGGTGTTGAAATTGAGCCCAATCCGCGGCTCCCACATCATCTTCTTGCCCGCACGCGGCACGAACCCGAACCGCACGTCCACTGGTGTGATGAGCGAAAAGCCGGCATCAACGCCGTCCGCATTCGGAATGACATACGCGGCGCTGAGATCGATGCCGAACTCGTGTTTGGGGCTGGGTGCCGCGGCAGGACGCCGCTGGGCCTGAGCTGAAGCGGGGAGTGATAGCGCGACCGCCGCTAAGACCATCCCGCCGAAGAGCTTCCGCATACTAAGACCTCCCGTTGGGGGTGGCGAACCGCCACATCGTTAAGAACGACGTCATTTTCTGTCAAGGATGAATCCCCTGAAACACGCATGGCCCGGCAGCTAGAGTGCTGCCGAGCCATGGTTTACGACTGACCTCGTGATGCGGCTCACGCCGCGAGAGGTCGCTTACTTACCGAAGCTGATGCCGACCACGATCGGCAGGAACGTTACGGGCGAGCCGCTCGTGCTGACGCTTGTGTAGCGACTTTCGACGAACAGCCGGTTACCACCGGTCCCCAACGGGAGCGTGACGCCCGCGCCGAAGCCAAACGCGACCTTCGTCTCGCTGACACCCAGCTCGTCGATCTTGATGTTGTGCATACCAAGACCACCCGTCACATACGGCCGCGCGCCAGCCGCGCCAAACGCGTACACGAGCGACGCCATGCCGCCAATGAGCTTGGTGGAGTGAGCGGTAACACCGTCCTTCTCACTCGATGTACCATAGGAAAGGTCTGCGCGAATGCCGAGGCCGCTGGGCAGATTGTACGTGCCGCCGAAAGCAGCCGTGTAGCCCATCTTGTCGATGTCGCCGTAGTCGCCCATAGGCATCAGCAGACCAGCGCCCAGGCCCCAGCGAATGTTCTGCGCTGAAGCAGGGCGGGCGGCGACGACGAGCGCCAGCACCGCGAGTAGTACTAGTCCGAAGCGCTTCATAACCCTGACCTCCGGGGGAAAAGGGGGGTTCTGAGGATCTTTGAAACGGCACCTACACTTGGAAAAAGCGCGTCTAAAGTCAAGTGTCAGTGGCGGAAGCGCTTCTGGCTACTACACGTACGACGTCCGACGCCACCTGAAGGAACCCCCCCGAAACCTCGACTTTTTTGGTCCCCTCGGAACGGCGGATCGTTACAACTCCCTTGCCAAGCAGGGTCATGAAGGCGGCATGATGTGGGAGAATCCCTACAAGGCCGTCATAGGCCGGGGCGACGACCGCGTCCGCCTCGCCGTCGAACACCGATCGCTCCGCCGAGATCACCGAAACGCGCATCAGGCCGACGCCAACTTCTTGGCCTGGGCGACGACGTCGTCGATCCCGCCCTGCATGTAGAACGCCTGCTCGGGGAGCTGGTCGAACTCGCCCGCCACGACCCGCTCGAACGAGGCGATCGTGTCTTCGAGCTTGACGTACTTCCCCTCGAGCCCGGTGAACTGCGAGGCGACGAAGAACGGCTGCGACAGGAACCGCTGGACCCGGCGCGCACGCGCGACGAGCAGCTTGTCCTCCTCCGACAGCTCGTCCATCCCCAGGATCGCGATGATGTCCTGCAGGTCCTTGTAGCGCTGCAGAACGCGTTGCACCTCGACGGCCACTGTGTAGTGCCGTTCGCCGAGGTACTGCGCGTCGAGAATCCGGCTCGACGACGACAGCGGGTTCACCGCGGGGTAGATGCCCAGCTCGACGATTGCGCGATCGAGCACGACCGTCGCATCGAGGTGCGAGAAGGCGGTCGCGGGCGCGGGATCGGTCAGGTCGTCGGCCGGCACGTAGATCGCCTGCACCGACGTGATCGAGCCCTTCTTCGTCGACGTGATGCGCTCCTGCAATTCGCCCATCTCAGTAGCGAGTGTCGGCTGATAGCCGACCGCTGACGGCATCCGCCCAAGCAGAGCGGATACTTCGGACCCCGCCTGCGTAAAGCGGAAGATGTTATCGATGAACACCAGCACGTCCTGGCCCTCGACGTCGCGGAAGTACTCGGCGACGGTGAGACCCGTCAGCCCCACCCGCAGCCGCGCGCCCGGCGGCTCGTTCATCTGGCCATAGATCAGCGCGACGTTCTCCAGAATCCCGGCTTCACGGAATTCGAGGTAGAGATCGTTGCCTTCGCGCGTGCGCTCCCCCACGCCGCAGAACACCGACTTGCCGCCGTGCGCCTTGGCGACGTTGTTGATCAACTCCTGAATCACGACCGTCTTGCCGACGCCCGCGCCGCCGAACAGACCGATCTTGCCGCCCTTCACGAACGGCGCGATCAAATCGATGACCTTGATGCCCGTCTCGAACACTTGTGTCTTCGGTTCGAGATCCACGAACTTCGGAGAGCCACGGTGAATCGGCCACCGCTCGGCGTCCTTGGGGATGGGGGCGCCTTCGTCCACCGGCTCGCCGATGACGTTCAGGATCCGGCCGAGCGCCGGCTTGCCGACGGGGACCGTGATCGGCTGGCCCGTGTCCACGGCCTCCATGCCGCGCACGACGCCGTCGGTCGAGCTCATCGCCACCGCTCGTACCTGATTGCGGCCGATGTGCTGCTCGACCTCCACGACCAGCCGGCCCGAATCGACCGCGACCGTAACCGCGTTGTAGAGCTCGGGCAGCTGCTCGGGCTCGAACTCGATGTCGAGCACCGGGCCGATGACCTGGACCACTTTGCCGACGTTCTGTTTCGTTTCCTTGGTCTTCGTGGCCATGACCTATCCTTTGAGGGCTTCCGCACCGCCCACGATCTCCGCGAGCTCTTGCGTGATCTGAGCTTGGCGAGCTCGGTTAAACGTCCGCTGCAAAATCGTCAGCATGTCACTGCCGGCATCGGTCGCGTTCTTCATCGCGGTGCGGCGCGCGCCGTGCTCCGCGGCCGCCGTCTCGACGAGCGCGCGATAGACCTGGTTCTGCACGTACAGCGGCAGCAGCTCGTTGAGAATCTCTGCAGCCGAGGGCTTGAGGATGTAATTGACTGACTGTCGGACAGTCGGACGGTCCGACGGACCTCGCCCCGCAGCGTCCGACCGTCCGACCGTCCGACCGTCCGACGGGGGAGTCACCGGCAAAATCCGCAGCGTCGTCGGCGGCGTGGACACCGCGCTGTTGAACTTCGCGAACACGATGTCGACCGCATCCAGATCACCCGCCGCAAACCGATCCATCAGCGGCTTGGCCAGCTCCGCCGCGTGGTCGAGCGTGGGCCGGTCGCCGATGTCAACGCGCTGGGAGGCGACGTTGCGCTTGGTGAACTTGAAGTAGCTGATGCCTTTCTTCCCTACCAGGTGCAGCTCGGTGTGCGCGTCCTGCGCTTCGAGCTCTTCCAGGCGCCGCCGGGCTTCCCGGATCAGGTTGGCGTTGAACGCGCCGCACAGCCCCCGGTTCGAAGTGATCAGCACGAGAGCCGTGCGTCGTGCGTCGTGCGTCGGCTGACGCAGGAGCGGGAACCGCTCAGCCAGCTCCGGCGAGTACAGCTCGCCGATGACCTCGGCCAGTGCCTGCGCGTACGGGCGCGCTCCCACCACGCGGTCCTGCGCGCGCTTGAGCTTTGACGTGGACACCAGCTCCATCGTCTTCGTGATCTTGCTCGTGTTCTGCACCGAGCGAATGCGGCGCTTCAGCTCACGGGGCTTCGCCATTAGAGCGCTTTGTACTCCACGATTGCCTTGCGCAACCGGCCACTCAGATCGTCCGACAATGCCTTCTTGGTGCGAATCTCCTCGGCGATCTTGGGATGCTGGGCCGCCATGAACTCGAGCAGCCCTTGCTCCCATCCCTTGATCGCCTTCACGTCGACGTCATCGATCAAGCCGTTCGTGACCGCGAAGATGACGATGACCTGTTGGTCGACCGGCATCGGCCGGTACTGCGGCTGTTTCAAGACTTCCACGACACGCGCCCCGCGCGCGAGCTGGCGCTGTGTCGCCGGATCAAGCTCGGAGCCGAATTGCGCGAACGCCTCGAGCTCGCGGTACTGCGCCAGGTCGAGCCGCAGCCGTCCCGCGACCTGCTTCATCGCCTTGATCTGCGCATTGCCGCCTACGCGGCTCACCGAAATGCCGGCGTTCACCGCGGGCCGGACGTTCGAGTAGAAGAGGTCGGTCTCGAGGAAGATCTGCCCATCGGTAATCGAGATGACGTTCGTCGGGATGTAGGCCGACACGTCGCCCGCCTGCGTTTCGATGATCGGCAGGGCCGTCAGCGAGCCGCCCCCCATTTCATCGGAGAGCTTGGCCGCGCGCTCGAGCAAGCGGCTGTGGAGGTAGAACACGTCGCCGGGATACGCCTCGCGGCCGGGCGGGCGCCGTAACACCAGTGAGAGCTGGCGATACGCGGCCGCCTGCTTGGAGAGGTCGTCGTAGACGCACAGCGTGGCTTTCTTCTCGTCGTACATGAAATACTCGGCCATGGAGCAGCCCGAGTACGGGGCGATGTACTGCATCGGGGCGGGCTCGGACGCGGAGGCCACGACGACGATCGTGTAGTCCATCGCGTCGTGCTCCTTGAGCCGCTCCACCACGGCGGCGACGGTCGAGTTCTTCTGCCCGATCGCCACGTACACGCAGATGACGCCCTGCCCCTTCTGATTGATAATCGTGTCGACCGCGATCGCGGTCTTGCCGGTGCCACGGTCGCCGATGATCAGCTCGCGCTGGCCGCGGCCGATCGGGATCATCGAGTCGATCGCCTTGATGCCGGTCTGGAGCGGCTCCTTCACCGGCTGGCGCTTGATGATCCCGGGAGCGACGATCTCGACTTTGCGGCTCTTGCTGGTCTGAATCGGGCCGAGGCCGTCGACCGGCCGGCCGAGCGCGTCGACCACGCGGCCCACCAATGCCGTGCCCACCGGCACCTCGAGCACCCGCGCGGTGCGGCGCACTTCGTCGCCTTCGCGCAGCTGGAGGTAATCGCCGAAGATGACGGCGCCGATGTTGTCTTCTTCGAGGTTCAGCGCGAGTCCGGTGATCTTCTCACCGGTCGCCGACACCTTGAATTCGAGCATTTCGCCCGCCATCGCGGACGTGAGCCCGTAGATCCGGGCGATGCCGTCCTTCACCTCGAGCACGGTGCCGACTTCGCGGACGTCGATGTCCGCGAGGTCCGCCGCCTGGATTTCCTTCAGGAGGAGGTTCTTGAGCTCGCCGGGGCGAAGGATGGAATCAGTGGCCATTGGAGTACCGTTTGGAGTTTGTGAAAAATATCACAATGTCTGCGGTGCAGCAACGGGCATCGGAATGTGCGTCGTAGGGGCGCAGCATGCTGCGCCCCTACACGCGTGACCTCGTCCTACCGCGCAGAAACCGCGTCAACACACCACGTGGGCCAAGCTCGCGCAGCTCGAGCGGCGTAGCTCCCGCGACCCGTCGTGCCGCCCCCGCGAGATGGCTGGGCGACGCGTACCCGAGGATGCGAACAACGCAGCGCACGGTGTACCCCGGGTTACCAAGCAAGTCTGCGGCGCAGGCGGCCCGCGCCAGATCGATGACGCGCTTCAGGTTGGGTGCTCCCCCTGCCCCGAACTCACGGGATAGGTGCTCGCGGGTCACCCGCAGCGCTTGCGCCACGTGCCCGGTCTTGGTCGGGGTCCCGGCCCGGCGTAGAACCTCGTCCCAGGCCGCGAGTTGCAACCTGTCGGTCAATCGGAGCAAGCGCGGCGCGTCCGCCAGCGCATCCCGCCGGGCGACCTGCGCGGTGCGGGCGGCGATCCATTCCCCCGCGACGGCATTGTCCACCCCTTCTACTAATACGCCCGTGAACCCGGCAGCCCGACAGGAGGCGAGTAGCGGACCGTCGTCCGGCCGCACGGCCGAGAGCACGTACATCGGGATTCGCGGGAAGCGCGCCGGGAGTGCCAGGCCTGCGCCGTCGCAGTGGCGCACGTCCAGTACGACCGCATCGACCAGTCGCTGGTCGAGCAGCCGTTCGACCGCCTGGAAGGTGCGACACAGGCGCACGCGCCCCGCCCCGCGCGGATAGCCCCGCTTGAGCGCCCGGCGCGCATCCCGGCGCGGGTGAAATACGGGAACGACCGGGTACGCGGCCGATGCGCTCATGTCTGCACCAATGCCTGCTGCATTTCCGCCGCCTGGCGCAGCACGTCACGGGCGTTGTCGTAGCTCACCGTCCGCGTTGCGTCGTCGAGCGGATGCCAGACGCAGGCCGTGATCCCTTCCTCTTCCTCGGGGACCGGGTCACCACGCCGCGACTCGAACAGAAAGAAGTGGCAGTACTTGTGAATCGTCTTGCCGCGGAAGCGAAAGTACCAATTGATGACTTTGATGGGCCCGTGCAGCACGAGCTCCTTCAATCCGGTCTCTTCGGCGACCTCGCGCCGCGCCGCTTCGGCCGGCGGCTCGTCGAGTTCGAGATGGCCCTTGGGAAAGCCCCAGTTCTGGTACGAATCACGAATCAGCAGAAACCGCACCGGCCCATCGGAGCCGCGGCGAAACACGACGCCGCCGGCGCTGGTTTCGCGCGTGGCGCGGGGTTGGGACTTGCGACGCTTGGAACGACGACGAGTCAAAACCAGCACCCCGTTGGAAGAAGACGCCAAAGACGCCAAGACGCCTGAGTGGTCAACAGGAACGAGTAGCCAGTCATGTCCTGATCCCTCCGTCCTGAAAACCGCTCAGACGTCTTGGCGCCTTGGCGTCTTCTAGGAACGGGGTTCTGACCGACTCTCAGAATACACTGAACGTGAAGTACTTCCGCGGATTCGCCTGAATATCGGACAGCAATTGCCGCAGCTGAATCATCGTGAGGGTCGTCTCCCGATACAGCGCTGAATCGCTGACGAGCAGCCCCAGCGTGCCACTACGGTTGGAGATGCGCGACATCACGCTATCAGCGTTCTGCAGCACGCGCACGAGGCTCTCCTGGTTCCGGTTCGCGGCCGCCATCAGCTGTCGGAAATCCTGCGACGCGCTGCGCAAATCGGTGCTGGTCGCGGCGGTGTTATTCAGGATTGTGGCGAGTTGGCCCTGGTTGGTCGCGGTATCGACCCGACCCAGTGTGGTTCGCAAGTCGGTGGCGGCGCGTGACAACGCCTCCGAGCCCTTACTCAGATTCTCCCCGACGTTCCCGATGACGTCAGCCTGTTCGTTAGTGACGCGCGCCAGACGGTCGGCGATCTGGCCGAAGTCGCGGATCGAGCGGCGCAGGTCCGAGACAGCCGTTGAGTCGAAGGCGGTCTGGATGCGGTTCGATACGGTCGCGATGTCGGTCGCGATCCGGCTCGCCTGGGCGGTGAGCTGCCCGATGTCAGGCAGCGTGGCGCCGGGCCATCTGCCGCCGCCCGCCGCCTGCGCCTCGACCAGTGCCTGCCGCACGTTGGGATCGTTGGGCAACGGATCGCTCGAGATCAGGGTCGCCGCCCACTCGCCGAACAGTGACGCCGACGCCGCGATCACAGCCGGCTTCGCGGGCAGCGTGACCCCGGAATAGATCTTCAGATCCGCCTCGACCCAGTTGCCCGGCGCCAGGCGGATCGCCTCGACGCGACCCACGCGCACGCCGCGCAGCACGACCGGGTTGCCCACGCCAAGTCCGCCGACGGTCCGGAAGCGCGCGGTGACTGCCGCGTCGGTCTTGCCGAGATGGGTTCCCGATAGCCAAAGCGCGCCACCCACAACGAGCGCCAACGCCGCGATTACCACGACACCCACGGCGAATTCGTTTTCGCGCTTCACTCGGCGCGTCCTTCGATGAACTGCCGCACCACGGGATCCCCCGTCTCCTGAATCTCGGCGACGGTCCCGACCTGCCGGATGCGTCCTTCATACAACATTGCAACCCGGTCTCCGACCGTGTACGCGCTGCGCATGTCGTGCGTCACGACGACTCCCGTCACCCCGAGGTGCTCCCGCGTCCGGATCATCAGCCGGTCAATCACGGCCGACGTGACCGGATCGAGCCCCGTCGTCGGCTCGTCGTAGAGGATGTAGCGCGGCCGGAGCGCGATCGCGCGCGCGATTCCCACGCGCTTGCGCATCCCCCCGGACAGCTCGGCCGGCATGCGGTCGCCGGTCCCGGAGAGATCGACGAGCGCCAGCGCCTCGCTGACGCGCTCCTCGATTTCGTCGTCGTCCAAGCGCCGCTTCTTCAGTCCCAAAGCGAGATTCTCCGCCACCGTCATCGAATCGAACAAGGCCGCGAACTGGAAGACGTAGCCAATCCCCTGGCGCAGCTGCGTCAGCCCGTCCCGATCGAGCGTGCTGACCGCCTGGCCGTCAACGATGACGTCGCCTGCATCAGGGTGCAACAGGCCGACGATGTGCTTCAAGGCCACACTTTTGCCCGTTCCCGAGTATCCGATGATGACCACGGTTTCGGCGTCGCGCACCTTCAGCGACAGACCCTGCAACACCTGTTTCCCATCAAATGCCTTGTGCAGGTCCTGGAACTCGATCACAGCAGCACCACGGCCCAGAACGCGTCGAGCACGAGGAGCAGAATGGCCGCATAGACCACCGCACGAGTGGTGCTACGCCCGACGCCCTCGGCGCCGCCCCGCGTCGAAAGTCCCACAATGCAGCCGATGAGCGTGATCGTGAACCCGAAGCTCGCGCTCTTGAGCAGGCCGAACCAGACGTCCTTGAAGACGTAAAAGAGCCTGAGCCCCTTGAGGAAATCGGGGGTCGAGAGGTCGAGCAGCACGAGACTGGTCAGCCACCCCGTCACGATGCCGGTGGCGACGGCGAACGCCACGATCACGGGAAACATGAGCGTGCCGGCCAGCACGCGCGGAATAACGAGATAGCTCTGGGGGTCGTAGGCGAGCGTTTCGAGCGCGTCGACCTGCTCGGTCACCTTCATCGTGCCGAGCTCGGCGGCCATGCTGGCGCCGACCCGGCCGGCGAGCGCGAGTCCCGCGAGGACCGGCCCCAGCTCCAGCATCATCGTCTTGCCGACCAGGGTGCCCACGAAGTAGAGCGGGACCGCGCCCGTGAACGTGTAGGACGCCTGCAGCGCGAGAACGACGCCGGTGAACGCGGCAATGAAGAGCGCGACGGGGAGCGAATCGACACCGATGCGGCGCATCTGGACCACGACCAGGCGGCCCCAGGTCCGCACGTCGCGCAGCCCGCGACCCATGTCCATCAGGAAATGGCCGAAACGCCCGGCCGACTCGATGGCCGAGATGGAGCGGCGCCCGATGGCTTGTATCACGGGGAGAAAAACTAGACCAAAAACAGTAGGGGCGCAGCATGCTGCGCCCCTACCATTCTGCTGCCGCTACGTCTAGGCTGCGAAGCTCGCCAGGGCCTTCCCGACGTCGCCGTCGCGCAACCGCTTCAGCGCGCGATCCCGCAGCTGGCGCACGCGCTCACGCGTGACGCCGAGCATGCCGCCGATCTCCTCGAGCGTGTGCTCGCGCCCGCCATCCAGGCCGAAGTACAGCCGCAGGACCTTGGCATCGCGGCGCTGCAGCGTGTTCAGGGCCTGCTCGATCTCGTCCGAAAGGAAGCGATCCATCGCCTGATCTTCCGTGTCCGGCAGATCCTCGGCGATGAAGCGCTCGATCAGCGAGCGATCGCCGTCGGGATCGAGCGGCGCGTCGAGCCGCACATCACCCGTGTTCAGCGCGGCGAGCGACTGCACGACTTCGAGCGACAGCTTGGTCGCGTCGGCGATCTCTTCCGGTGTCGGCTCGCGCCGCAGCGTCTGGCGCAGGTACTCCGCCGTCCGCACGATACGCGACAGATCGGCGGTGCGGTTGAGCGGCACGCGCACGGTCCGGCCCTGGCGCGCGAGCGCCGCGAGAATCGCCTGGCGGATCCACCACACGGCGTACGAAATGAACTTCACGCCCTGGTCGGGATCGAACTTCCGCGCCGCCGTGAGCAGGCCGACGTTGCCCTCGCCGATCAGATCGGTAAGCGGCAGCCCGCGGTTCTGATACTTCTTGGCGACCGAAATCACGAAGCGCAGGTTACGCTTCACCAGCTCCTGCATGGCCTCCTGATCGCCGGCGCGGACCTTCCGGGCGAGGGCGATTTCCTCCTTCTGCGTCAGCAGCGGAGTCTTGGAGACCTCGTGGAGATACTGATCCAGGATGTCGCGCTCGTGCTCGTGCGACCCGAGCCCGGTGAGCAGACCCCGGCGCCGGCCACGGCCGGCGCGCCGCTTCGCGACGGGACGTTCCGTCGTCGCAGCCTTCGCCTTGGTCTTCGGCGCCGGCGCAGCTGCTTTGGTGGTCTTCCGAGTGCGAGGCATTGGGTCGCCCTATCTGGGTGCTGTTTTAGTACGCATTCGAAGCGAAAATGTTCAAGAAACGGGCATGAAATCGCTTGACACCGCCTGAACGCGCCGATAAGATGCCGTGTTCCCGCCGGGCGGCTATAGGCCTTTCGGGGGCGGGAATATAGGGGGGCGTAGCTCAGTTGGGAGAGCGCGTGAATGGCATTCACGAGGTCAGGGGTTCGATCCCCCTCGCCTCCATAAACGGCTGGACGCCGAGACGCTCGAGCCGCTGAGCCGCCGAGGCAGACTGGTCTAAGTCGTTGTGGAGCGGTTACATTTGCCGTCAGGCAATGCGGGAATAGCTCAGTTGGTAGAGCACAACCTTGCCAAGGTTGGGGTCGCGGGTTCGAGTCCCGTTTCCCGCTCTGTTGCAAAACGGGCACAAGCGACGCGGGGTGGAGCAGTCTGGTAGCTCGCCGGGCTCATAACCCGGAGGTCGTGGGTTCAAATCCCACCCCCGCTACTTCAGACGGACGGCCGGACGGACGGACTGACGGACTGAGCGGTACGGT
>Ga0137323_1000100_pt1 | contig 24478 bp, 20 predicted proteins | sample EasRivERMZT423_2_FD_102285 | JGI IMG/M metagenome (GOLD analysis project Ga0137323, IMG submission 102285) | Soil microbial communities from meander-bound floodplain in the East River, Colorado, USA - East River MetaG ERMZT423_2 | ecosystem: Environmental > Terrestrial > Soil > Floodplain ... | reverse complement strand
GGCGAAGGATTTGAAGCCTGAGAGCTCGAGCCTGCTCAGTCTCATGGCGTCCCCATGCGAGGGAGTAGGTTCGCGCGCACACCGGCGCGCTGGAGGGCGGCTTTTGTGAACGCCGCTTGTTCGGGTGCTTCGAAGGCGCCCAGCAAAATGACGCCGTCGGACCAGCGCACCGCAGGCAGCCCGCGACGGCGCAGCACGTCGAGCGAGGCGTTCACCGGCGCCCGATACGAGTACGGCGCACGCAACAGGTCTCCGATTCCTTCGGCCACGATCCCGCGGCGCCACAGGTCGGCGCGCGCCTCGGCCGCAGCCGGGCGAGTCGCGTAGGAACCGGCCAGCACCCGGTACCACACCGGCCCATTGTCGCTCTGCGGCACAGGCGTCACCAGCGACGGCACGCCGGCGTCGGCCGCGAGGCGATCGGCGTGCGCCAGCGCCTTGTCCATCGACGCGTAGGCCGCGAGCTGAACCGTCCATCCGAGTGTGTCGGGCTTTGGTGGTGCAGGAGGGCGAGCAGGGAGCGGGGAGCTGGGAGCAGGAGCGGCGGGAGGGGCGATGAAGGCCGACTCCCGCGCCCGCGCCAGGAGCGCCCAGCTACCCACCGCCAGCGCCGCCACGACGAGCGCGGCCACCGCTATGCGAATGCGGTGGCGGGGCGGGTCTGCCGCGACCGCAGCGGTCATCGGTGGCGACACCCGAGGGCTCCCGGCCGACGGCAGCCAGCGATCACGCACGACGCCCAGCACGGGCACGTCGGGCTGGAGCGCGAACCCGGGGGGCAGGCCTTCGGGCGCGAGCACGAGCGCCCCATCTGGTGTCGCGGAGAGCTGCGCGAGTCCCGCCGGCGGAAGGAACACGATCAGCAGCGCGCCTTCGGAGCGGAATCCTGCTTGCAGCTTGCGCCAGCGCGGGTGCGCGTACAGCTCGGCGGGTTTCACCGTGTCCGAGCCAACCGGGATGAAAAAGACGCCGGTGATCTCGTGCGCGGCTTTGTTCAGTGAGACGCCGTACTCGAACGCGTCCACGATTCCTTCCGTGCTCCCGAGGCTGCCGCCGACGATCTCGTGCAGCGCGGGATGCTCGACAGAAAGATCGACCAGGGCGACGCGACGACCGTCCCGCGCGGCGATCCGCGCGATGTCCCATGCCGCTTTCGCGGCCCAGGTGAGATCCTCCGTCACCGGGATGAGCGCCACCAGCGCGGCGTGCTCCATCAGCGGCGGGACCAGATGTCCGAGCCGCGAGAGCGGCAGCTGCCGGTGCGTGGTCACTGTCCGGGTTGGTAAATCCAGAAGGGCCGTCCGAGCCGGCGCCCCGTCGCTTCCGCCTGCGCGCGGGACGTGAACGGGCCGAGCACGACGCGGTACCCGTCGTCGGGATGCTGCGGCGGTAGCACGCGCGCCGCCATCCCCGCCCGCGACAGATCGTCCGCGAGATGTCCGGACCATTCGGGATTCTGTGATGTGGAGACCTGCACGTAGAGTGGTCCTTCAGGACCGCCCTCCGCTGCCGCGCTGTCCGACCGGGCACTCGCGACGCTCGCCGGGACACCGCGAGGCAGCCAGGTGGTGAGCACCCAGAGGTCGCCGGCTCCGTGCGCCACCTTGCCGACCTCCGTCAACGAATCGGGTCGTACCGCGATCACTTCATCACGCCGCCGGTAGATCAGCACGCCATCCGGTGAGATCGCTGGCAAATCCGACTGCCACTTCGTGGGAACGATACCCGTGTGTTGTTTGATCGGCAGATCGACGATCCACGCCGAATCCCCGATCGCCGGACGGGCGAGCAGCCAGCGGCCGAGCGGATCGAGGCGGAGTGCCGCGACCGGACCGGGCAAGGCGACGCCGTCGAGCTCCTTGCGCTCGAAGCGATCGACGACGGCGAGGCCCGGGACGTGGCGGCGCGCGACGTAGATCCGGTGGCCCGAGGGCGAGAACGCGAGCGCGCGCGGCGCATCGGACAGCTTCACGAACGAGGGATTGCGGCGCCCGAGCGGGTCGTAAAACGTCACTCCGCTGTCGCTGGCAACCGCGACGAGATCGCCCCAGCGCGTCGCGGCGACATCGCCGCCGGCGGCGATCGGGAGCACCGTCGCCGGCTGATCCGCGGCGGCCACCAGGAGCCGGTCCTGTGGAATCACGCCGACGAGATGCTGGTCCGTCGCGCCGAAGAGATCGCGCGGCAGCGCCGTGAGCGCCTGCGGCCACGCAAACCGCGTGCGGCGCGACAGCGAAATGACGCGGCGCGCCGTGTCGACCGCGTACAGCGTTCCGTCGGGCCCGAGCGCCGCCTGCGCGACGCCGGTCGCAACCGTATCGACCCGCCCGCTACCCAGATCGAGGGCGAGCAGCTCGCGCTTGGCCGTCGAGACGAACAGGAACTCGGACTCGGGATCCAGTCCAATCACGCGCTCCACGGGCGGGAGCCGGCCTTTGAGGACGCCCTCGACCGGCGTCAGCCGGGGCAGGCGGTAGAGCTGCGGGACGCCCCCCTTGGCGGGCAGTCGAATCGCGACACCCGGCGTGCGGGAGAGGATCTGAAGTTGACTAACTCGTTGTGGTGATTGCTGTTGTGACGATGCGACGGCCGGCGCTTGGGACCCACAACCCCACAGCGCCAACGTCACAAAGAGAAGAAAACGGGTGATAGACAAGTGGCCTCGCCGGACAAAATAGACAACCGGCGAGGCCATTGCAACTGTTTTAGGGACGCGGAGTTAGAACGTCGGACCTAAACTGACCGTCCAATACGCTTTTTGGTACGCCCGGTCCAGCGGTTTGCTGTAGTCCACTCGCATGATGAGCAGGCCGAGCATGTTGGCGCGGATCGAGCCTCCCCAGCTGCGCAGCGGCGTCCGCACGCGCTCCGCGTCTTCCCCCGGCAGCCGGTTCCACCTCACGATGCTCGCGTCGTTCCACGCCATCCCCACGTCGTAGAAGATCGCACCTTCGATGGGCGGGAAGCCGACCGGGAGAAACCCGAGCACCAGCTGGCGCGCGAGCGGAAACCGGAGCTCGATGCTCGCGGACGCGACCTTGGAGCCAATCAGCTGATCGAGCTCGGGACACGTGTTTTGAACGTTCGGATTCGTCACGCACTCGTGGTCGCGCAGCGAGCCGGCCGTGTAGCCGCGCAGCAGCTCGGTATTCCCGAGAAAGATCGGAAACCGATCCGCATCGCGCCCATACCGGCCGAACGCCAGCGCGCGGATGGCCAGCGTGAGCGGCCGGACATGGAGATAGCGCCGGACATCCACGAGCCCCGCGGTGAAGCGCCAGGATCCGATGGCGGGGGAAATCGAGAATCGCGACCGCGATCCCGCAAACGGGCCGACGTAGCCGAACAGCGTGTTGTCGTGGACGTGCGCGAGCGACGGCTGAACGTACATCGCCGACGGACCGCCGCCGCTGACGAGCCGCTGATCCAAAAACGTGCCGTCCGAATTGTACAGCGTCTGGAAGGCGAGGACTGCCTCGGAAACATTGACGGCGTGCAGCCCGAACTCCAGTCGATTGAATCGGTCGAACGGGTAATACGCTTCGCCAAACGCATCGCGAATCACGAAGCGCCGGGTGCGCGACGAGAACACGTCGAGGCTGTCCCCGGGGTTCTGGGGATTCTCGATGCGCGTCCAATCGCTGCCGCCGTAGAAGTACAGCGGATCCTGCGAAAACCCGCCCGCCCAGTTCATCCGACCCGACTGATTGACATAGACGCCGAGGAACTGGGCCTCGCTGATCCGGCCATTGATCGCGCCCGCGAGCACCACGGCGTGATTGCCCAGGATGTCGGAGAGCGCGATCGCGGTGCCGCCGAACAACCCGCGGCCCCAGTTGTCGCGCTGGTAGCCGACGGTCGGACGCACGAGATAGTCGGCGGTGAAACGCACCCGGTACGGCTTGAAGGTGAACTCGCTCGTGTCCGGCAGCGCGAGCGTCGCCGAATCGAGCAGCGCGCGCACCGTGACCGGGGGCGGGACCGCCGACGACTCCGCCGCCTCCGGTGACGCCGACGGGCGAAATCCACCGGGAGACCGATAGATCGACGATCCCGAGGACGGTGCCGTGGCGACGAGGGATCCATCGATGGTGCCGGTGCCGCCCATCAGGGGCGTGGATGCGGGCGCGAGTCGCAGGGACCCGGATCCGACCGTGTCACGCTCCTCGGACGTCAGCAGCGTCACCATCGGTGGCGTGGACGTCCCTTGATAGGGCTCGCGCCGCAGCGAGCGCGGATTGTCGACCGAATACACGCTGTACTGCCCATCTTCGTAGTAGACGAACGCCAGGCGATCGGCCAGCCTCGCCCACGTCAGCACGGGCGACAGCGGCGTGATCCCCTGGATGCCCGTGAACATGTTCGTGAGCTGATAGATCTCGCCGTCGTCGAATTCGTACAGGAAGACGTTGGCGATCCCGGTCCGATCGGAGACGAACGCGATGCCGCGGCCGTCCGGCGACCAGACGGGATTGATGTTCTTGCCGAAGTCCATCCCGCCCAGCAGCTCCAGGCTCCCGGTGTCGAGGTGGTAGATCGCAATCCCGAGATTGCTGAAGCGCAGCTGATCGAAATCGGTTTCGCGGCCCCGGTCGGTGACGAACGCGATCATGCGGCCGTCGGGCGACCACGAGGGATGCAGGTCCGCGAACTTGTCGTTCGTGAGCCGCTGCAATCCCGTTCCGTCCCGATTCATGATGAAGAGATCGGAGAAGCCGTTGTTGAACCCCGTGAACACCAGCTGCGTGCCGTCGGGGGACCATTGCGGCGTTTGGATGCCGTTCAGGTCGACCTTGATCCGGGCCGCTTCGCGGTGGCGCTGCACGTCGAGGATCACGAGATCGTCGCGATCCTTGTGCTTGGCGGCAATCGCGAAGTACCGCCCGTCCGGCGAGAACGCTCCTGTCGAATTGATGAAGCGCAGGCTTTCGTAATTCTTGTTGAGCGTCCCTTTGGCGAGCCGCTCTTTGACGCGGCCCGTCTCGACGTTCGCGAGCCAGAGATCGACGAAGTACCCGCCCTGATCTCCGAAGAACGCGATCTCGCTCCCGTCCGGCGTCAGCACGGGCGCGAGGAATACGCGGCCCTGCGTCCGGCGCCTGGTGAGCGTCGGCTGCGCGATGCGGCGCGCGCGGTAATGATCGCCCAGCTGCGGCAGGAACGTCGTCTGGACGGCGTCGCGCCAGTCGTTCGACAGGTCTTCGAGCGAGCGTCCCAGCGCGCGCTTGATCGCCGCTTCGATGCCGGACGCCGCCGAGGCCTGGAGAATCTCGCCGACGACCTCGTCCCCCCACTTTTCGCCGATGTAGGCCCAGATGGCGTGGCCGTAGCGATACGGGAAGATGTAGGGGTCGAGCGTCAGGTCCTCGATCGTCGGCAAATGGCCTTCGAGGGCGGCGTCGCGCAGCCACATCGCCGTCTCGGGGTTGATCGGACCGAGCGACAGGTACTCCGCCATCCCTTCCATGAACCAGAGCGGCGGATTGACGGTCACGAGCGTCTGCATCCCGCCGCCGGGCCGGCCGCGGCTGTACACGTCGTACTGGAACTGGTGCACCATCTCGTGCTGCAGCACGTGTTCGAACTCGGCGTACGAGCCGGTAAACGGCAGCACGGCGCGGTGCTTGAAGAACTCCGTCACGCCGCCGAGGCCCTCGCCCGACGCGTCGACGACGTTCGTCTGCTGGAAGTCGGACTGCGAGGCGTACAGGATGATCGGTTTGCGGCTCTGGAAATTGTGGTGCAGGATGCGCGACAGGCGCGCGTAGGCGCGCTCGGCCATCCGGGCCGCGTCGAGCGCCCCGCCGCGCTCATCCGGGTAAAAGTAGATGTCGAAGTGTTCGGTCTGAATCGTCTGGAAATTGAAGCGGCGGTACTGGACCTTATTCTGGCCGAAGTACTGCCCGGCGGCCGGTTGCGCGGCCGCGCACAACACCGCAAGCAAACCCAGACGAGTTATGGTGCGTCGCATGCCTCCCTAGCCTTTCGCCCCTTGTCCGCCGGCGTCGCCGGCGGCGACCACAGGGGCATCCCCCCACAACCGCTCGAGCTGATAAAAGTCCCGCAGCTCGGGATGAAACAGGTGGACCACGAAGTCTACGTAATCGAGCAACACCCAGCGGCCCTGCTGTAGTCCTTCCACATGATGCGGTTCCACCCCCGCCGGCGCGAGCGCCATCACGAGGTGTTCCGCCATCCCGCGCACGTGCGCGGCCGACGTTCCCGAGACGATGACGAAGTAATCGGTGGCCGCGCACAGGCCACGCAAGTCCAACACCACCGGATCTACGGCCTTGCGATCCAGCAGCGCGTCAACAACGTGTGTGAGAACGGGCGAGCTCCCCTGATTAGTCATAGCGAGCCGTTTCGGCCTTTGTTCCGTCCTCATTCTGATAGAACACCCCCCATGCGCCGATACCGGCGTGCGCCGCGATCACCGGGGTGATCGGAGTCACCAGGCATTGCATCGGCCGGTAGCGCGCCACCAGCTCGGCACGCAGCGCGTCGGCGAACTCCGGAATGTCGCCGTGCACCACGCCGAGCCGGAGCGCCCCCCCCTTCGGCCGGGGCGTCAGTGCCCGATCCAGCAGCTCCAAGAGGCGCTTGCGCGCCCCCTCCTGCCCGCGTGCCCGAGCGACCGGCTCGATCCTTCCTTCTATAGTAAGACTCATTACGGGCTTCAAGTTGAGCTTTGTACCAAGCCAGGCACGTCCCCTTCCGACGCGGCCGGACCGGACCAGCCGCTCGAAGTTGTCCACGGTGAAGAACCCGCCCGATTGGGCACGAACGCGCTCCAGCTCCCGCACGATGGCGCCGGGCTGCCACCCTGCTGCAGCAAGCTCCACGCCACGCACCACCAGGAGGCCCTGTCCCAGCGAGGCGGTGCGGCTATCGACTACCGTCACGCGGCCGCTTTCCGGATCAAAACGTTTCGCCGCTGCCACAGCATTGGCGTGGGTCCCTGACAGGCCGCTCGAGACGGTAACCGCGATGACGTGGTCGCCCGCCCGTGCGGCGTCCTGGTAGGCATCGGCGAAGGCCTGAGGGGCTGGCTGCGATGTGCTGGCGTCCAGCCCGGCCCGCAGGCGGCGGAAGAACTCGGCCGCAGTCAGCTCCAGGCGGTCCCGGTACCCGTGCTCATCCACGATCAACTGCATGGGGACCAGCCCCACGTCGTACTGCAACACGAGTTCGTCGGGCAAGTCGCACGCGGTGTCAGTCACGAAGGCCACCGGGCGGCGGGCTTGGAGGGCCTGATGCTGGGCGCGCATATCGTCGGCTTTGGTGGACTCGAGCGTGCCCCAGGTGCCGGCGAGCTGGAAGACCGCATCGGGAGCGTCGGTGTGGACGTGCGCTTTGAGCAGGTCGCCCGTGGAGAGCACCACAATCGAGCCGCCGTGGGCGCGCAGTGCATGGCGCACGGACGCAGGATCGGGCAAGGTGGGAGACCGGATCATCAGCTCGGTGCAGTAGCGATAGTCGCGATCCGCCTCGACCTCGGTCAGAGCCGCCGCGTTCGACGACTCGGCCCCCTCCCGGTCGACGGCGCCTTCGGCGATCTGACCCTCTTCGATCAGCCGCTTGACGCCCTCGAGAAACCGCACGAATCCCTTGGCCCCGGCGTCTACGACCCCCGCGTGCTTGAGCGCGGCGAGCAGCTCCGGTGTGCGCTGCAGCGCCTGGTCGGCCCGATGCACGATGCGGCGCATGAACACGCGCAGATCGGACTCGCCGCCGGCGCGGCCCGCCTCCGCGGCGGTCTCGCGCGCCACCGTGAGAATCGTGCCTTCCACCGGTTCGTCGAGCGACGAGCTGAGGCGCTCGAACCCGATCCCGATCGCCGCGGCGAGCTCGCGCGCATTGATCCGGAGCCGCTCGCCGATGCCTTCGCGAAATCCGAGCAGGAACTGCGACAACATCATTCCGGAATTGCCGCGCGCGCCGCGGATGCTGGCCTGGGCCATCGTTTCGGCGACGTGAGGAAGGGGGAGCGATGCGCTGCCGTCGCCGAGGTTGCGCAGGGCGGCCGCCACCGCGCGCAGCGTGAGGCACATGTTGGTCCCCGTGTCGCCATCGGGGACCGGAAAGACGTTGATCCGGTTCAGCTCGTCTCGGCCCGCGGCTACCCAGTCGGCCGCTGCCAGTAACGAGCGCCGAAACCGCGAGCCGTCGACGTACGCGATCGCGACGATCGTTACTCCTTCACGACGGTGACCCGCACCTCCGGGCGCACGTCGGGATGGATCTTGATCCCGACGTTGAACTCGCCCAGCTCGCGGATCGGCTCGTGCAGGTCGATCTTGCGCTTGTCGACGTGGATCCCCAGCTCCTCGAGCTTGCGCTGGATGTCGCTCGCGGTGATCGAGCCGTACAGCTTCTCTTCCTCGCCGACTTTCACGGCGAAGATGAGCTGCACGTCGGTGAGGCGCGCGGCCTCGGTTTCCGCCGCGGACTTCTCCGCGGCCTGCTGCTTCGCGAGGCGTGCGCCCTCGAACGCGATCCGTTTCTTGTTCCCTTCGGTCGCGGAGTACGCGAGTCCCTTCGGCAGGAGATAGTTGCGGGCGTAGCCGTCCTTGACCTTCACGACGTCGCCGACTTTTCCCAGGTGCTGCACGTCTGCACGTAGAATGATTTCCATCGTCAGTCCTTGGAGTGTGTTGTCCCGGCGCTGCGCGCGGCCGCGAGCCGGCGCCGGTATTGGTACCACGTATCGGTAATGCCGAGCGTGCAGAGTCCCGGGAGCACGAACAGCAGCGGCACCGCCAGGGTCGCCGCCACGCCGGCGACGATCACGAGTGCCATCACGGAGACGCCGAACGCTTCGGCAAACGTCACCACGATGGCGGCCCCGCGCAGCACGTACAACACGCTCGCGACCAGCCCGACGTTGGTGCCCGCCACGTGCAGCACGTTCGACACGGGCAGGATCAGCACACCGAGCCAGGCGACGATGCCCCAGACCCACCCGTCGCCCATGCGAAAATCCTTGAAGCGCGCCGGCGCCGGCGCCGGCGCCGCGGTCGCGGGGCCGTCGGCCGGTGCGGAGAGCAGCCGCACGTGCAGATGCCACGCGAGCGCCAGACCGGCCAGGGTCTGGAGCGCGAGCATCCCCGGCCAGGTGAGACTCACAAACCGCACCATCGGCTCGTACACCACGAATGCGTCCGGCGCGATTTCCACGACTGAGCGCATCATCACGCCGGCGACGCGCGTCGCTTCCCACGTGAGCGCGCCCCACGCGTCCGATCCCCACATGACCTGCATCAGCAGCGCGGTCGCCAGCCCGGCGATCAGGAGCGCCCGCGACGCCTGGCGGAAGATCGGCGCGGGCTTGAGCAGCACGAGCCCGAGGAACGCGGCCGTCATCAGCACGATGTACGTGCTCGTGACCGCCGCGAGCCGGCCCCCGGTTTCCGCGGTGAGCACGAGCAACGTCGCGCTCATCGCACCGACCAGACCGGCGAGCGGCTGCGACCACCCGGGGGGGGGGCGGTCGGCGCGCGCAGCCAGCAGGAGCAGGGCGGCGAACGGCAATCCGACCAGGCTGGGATGCGCCCAGAGCAGGAACGCGATCAGCGCCACCCCGAGGCGCCACCACGACTCGCGCGTGGGCGGGGCGGCGGGGCCGGGGGGGGCGGGGGGGGCGTTCACGCTATGCGGTGTGGCCCTTGATGTACGGAAGCAGCGCCAGCTGCCGCGCGCGCTTGATGGCGGTCGCGAGCTGCCGCTGGTGACGCGCGCACATCCCGGAGAGCCGGCTCGGCAAAATCTTGCCGCGCTCGGTCAGGAAACGGCCCAGCGTCCGGTCGTCCTTGTAGTCGAGCACGCGCGCGCCGGACTCGCACACGGGACAGGTCTTGGCGGGGCGTCTCACGCTTCCTCCTCGTCCAACTCGTCTTCTTCGGGCGCGACCGCCGCGACCACGACCGGCTTGGGCTGCTCACGCGCGGCTTCGACCACGAGATAGCGCAGCACGGCTTCGTCCAGTTTCACGGCGCGCTCGTACTCGGGAAGCAGATCGCCCGTCGTCTGGAATTCCGCCACGACGTAGTAGCCGACGTCCTTCTTCTTGATCTTGTACGTCATGGTCCGCTTTCCCCAATGTGACACGTTCGTAATCGTGCCTTTCCCTTCTTTTGTGAGAAGGGTGTGAAAGCGGTTCAGTTTGTCGTTGATTCCCGGCTCGTCCAGCGCACTATCAAAGATGTAAACCGTCTCGTACCGACGACTCATGCCACCTCCCTTTGGTCATGGGTGACCCGGTGCGGTGGAAGGCACCGAGTAGGGGATTTGTGAGGCAGAAAGCTAAACGACCTGTACAGGGGCCGGAAGGTATATTGAGGAAACCGGGCTATGACGTTCCCACCGCTCGCTACGCTCGCTCTCCTGGCCTCGACACTGCAGGCGTCGGACGACTCCAGTTCACGAATCCGGGGCAAAGCCGGCTCGGCCCTCAATGGCCGGCCCCTCGCCGGGGTGACAATCGCGGCACTGGAATTCAAGAAGCAGAAGGGGGCCGATTCGACCGTGGTGGAGGTCCAAACGTCGGTTGTGACCGACTCGACTGGCCTCTTCTCGCTGGACGGGCTGAGTGCCGGGAAGCAGGCGATTCGAGTCACGTATGCCGGCCGTTACGTCGACGACAGGTTCACCCTGGGCGAAAACAGCACGCTGCGCCTCGTCATCCTGCTGGACCCGGACCAGGAGGATTTGGGCGCCACGATCGTCGAAGCGCGGCAGGCCTCGATCTGGCGCGACCTCGCCGGGTTCTACGAGCGCCGAGAGCTGTATGCCGGCTTCGCCCGGTACATCACGCGCGAAGAGATCGACCGCATCAAACCCAAGCGGCTGAGCGCCCTGCTCACGCTCGAAGGGATTTCGACGCGCTGCGGCCGGCAGTGGTGCGTGCCGACCCGGCTCAACCACGGGGCGCTGTGCGCGATCCCGGTGAACGTGGACGGCATGCCCTTCCAGGAAGTCAACTACGACAACATTGCCATGTCCGATGTGGCAGCGGTCGAGATCTATCGGGGAGTGCCGCCGGTGGGCCTGGACGTCCCGTTGCCGGGGCCACCGGGGCCGTCGATCTGGATGGGCGGGGGTGCCGCCGGCACGAACGGGATGGCGTCAGGCGGAGCCTGCGGCCTCGTGGGGATCTGGACGCGTTAGACGTTGAAGCGAAACAGTAAAATGTCGCCGTCCTTGACCACGTAGTCGCGCCCTTCGCTGCGCACCAATCCCTGCTCGCGGGCAGCTTTGTAGCTGCCCGCTTTCACAAACTCCGCAAACCCCACCGTCTCGGCCCGGATGAAGCCGCGCTGGAAGTCGGAGTGAATCTCGCCCGCCGCGTCGTACGCCGTGTCGGCGCGGTGCATGGTCCAGGCGCGCACCTCGTTTTCGCCGACGGTGAAAAACGTCTGCAGGCCGAGCAGGCGGTAGCCGGCGTGAATCAAGCGGTCGAGCCCGGGCTCGGCGACGCCGGCGCTGGCGAGGTATTCCCGGCGCTCCACGCCCGACAGCTCCGCCAGCTCGGCTTCGAATTTGGCGGAGAAGGGAACGATCTCCGCTTCTTCATGATGGGTCTGCACCGCTGACTTGAGACGATCGATCCATTTGCCCCCGCCCGCGCCGAGATCGTCCTCGTTGACGTTCGCAGCGTAGAGGATTGGTTTGGCGGTGAGCAGTCCGAGCGTGCGCAGGAATTTGATCGCCTCAGCGGATTCGCCCGCCTCGCGCGCGCCGCGCCCGGCGTTCAGCTCGGTCACCACGCGCTCCAGCAGGACCAGCTCGAGCTGCGCCTCCTTGTCGCCCGCGCGCGCCGACTTGCGCGCCTTCTCGAGACGCCGTTCCACGACGGCGAGATCGGCCAGCGCCAGCTCGCTGGTCACGATATCGTGATCACGGACAGGGTCCAGCTCCAAGGCGCCCATCACGTGCACCACGTCGGGATCCTCGAAGCAGCGGATCACGTGCACGACGGCGTCGACCTCGCGGATGTGCGAGAGGAACTGATTGCCCAGCCCCTCGCCCTGCGAGGCGCCCTTGACCAGGCCGGCAATGTCCACGAACTCGACGACCGCCGGGATTTTTTTCTTCGGTTTGACGACCTCGTTGAGCTTCTCGAGGCGGGGGTCGGGGACTTCGACGACCCCGACATTGGGCTCGACGGTGCAGAACGGATAGTTCTCCGCGGCCGCGGCCTTCGAGGACGTGAGCGCGTTGAACAGAGTCGACTTGCCTACGTTTGGTAGGCCGACGATTCCTAGACGAAGCATAAACGGGGCAATGCAGCGACTAGGTGCACAGACGCACTGCGGTCCATGGTCATTAGGAAACGGGAACTGCGGTGCTACGCAGCCATTTGTCGACGGTCTCAATCATTTGTGGCATGAGCGCCTGGAATTGCTCCAGCTCTTCCGGTTCGAACGGCGCGAGCACGTAATCGGCCCAATCGCCCGTGCCCTCCGGCAGCGGGCCGACGCCGATGCGCAGGCGCGCGTACTGCTGCGATTGCAGCGCCGCTTCGATGCTCTTCAGGCCGTTGTGCCCGCCGGCCGATCCGTCGGGGCGCAACCGGAAGCTGCCGAGCGGGATCTGGAAGTCATCGACGAGGATGAGCAGATCGCGCGCCGGGGTAAACGTCGGGTCGGCGCGCAGCGAGGCGAGCGCGGCGCCGCTGCGGTTCATGAACGTGGTGGGTTTGAGAATGCGGACGGCAGTGCCGGCGGCCGTCCCCTCCGTCGCGCGCGCGCGTTCGGCGCGACGGAAGGGAGGGAACTGCCAATGCCCGGCGACCGCATCCGCCAGCAGGAAGCCGGCATTGTGGCGCGTCGCCGCGTACTCCGGCCCTGGGTTCCCCAGGCCGACGACGGCGCGCAAGACTTACTTCTCTGGCGTCTTCGGAGACTTCTTTTCCTTCTCCTCAGCCGCCGGGGCTGCCGCTGCTTCGCCCTCCTCGCCCTCCTCACCCTCGCGGACCTTGCGGATCAGCTCGGGCTCGGCGACTTCAGTAGCGGCTTCAGGCGTGGGCGCGGCCACTTCCTCGGCGCGCGGCGGCACCACCGTGGCGATCGTCAGATCGGCGCCGGTCAGAATCACCGCGTTCGGAATCGACAGCGCCGACACGTGCAGGGAGTCACCGATCTTGAGCGCGCTCACGTCCAGCTCCACGCGATCGGGGATGTGCTCGGGCAGCACTTCGATTTCGACTTCGCGCGTGACCTGATCGAGCACGCCACCCGCATTGCGGACGCCGTCGGGCGTGCCGACGAGGTGCACCGGCACGTTGAGCGTGACCTTCTCGTCCGCCTTGATCTCGTAGAAATCGACGTGGATGATGTCGGGCCGGACCGGATGGCGCTGGATCTCACGGATCAGGGTGCGGCTCTTCTTGCCGTCCACGGTGAGGTCGAACAGCGTGCTCTCGGGCTCGATCCCGATGAGCGCCTTCTCGAGCGCGAGCGCGTCGATCATCAGCGGCTGCGTGTCGCGGCCGTGGCCGTAGATCACCGCCGGCACCTGCTTCTGGAAGCGGGCCTGGCGCGCCGGGCCTTTTCCGGTTTTCTCACGCGCTGTCGCGGTGAGCGTGACTGTCTGGGCCATAACTGCAGTCCTTAGTTGCTAGTTCCTAGTCGAACAACGAGCTCACTGACTGGTTCGAGTGTTCATACCCGATCGCCTTCGCCATCAGACTCGCGATCGACAGCACTTTCAGCTTTTCAAACTTCTTTTCGTCCGGCAGCCGGATCGTGTTCGTCACCGTCACTTCTTCGATCGGCGCGGCGCGGAGCCGCTCGACCGCCGGGCCCGACAGCAGCGCGTGCGTCGCGAACGCGAAGATGCGCTTGGCGCCGAGCCGCCTGAGCGCCGCCGCGGCCTCCGAGATCGTGCCGGCGGTATCGATCATGTCGTCGGGAATCAGGCAGTCCCGATCCTCGACTTCCCCGACGACGTTCAGCACTTCGGCGACGTTCGCCGACGGACGCCGCTTGTCGATGATCGCCAGCGATGCATCGAGCCGCTTCGCGAACCCGCGCGCCATCTTTGCCGACCCGACATCGGGCGCCACGACGACCGGCTGGTACAGCTGCTTCGTGCGGTAGTGATTCACGAACGCCGGCGCCGCGTACAGGTGGTCGACCGGAATGTCGAAGAATCCCTGCACCTGGTGGGAATGGAAATCCATTCCCAGCACGCGATCCGCGCCCGCGTGCGTGATCAGGTTCGCCATCAGTTTGGCGCTGATCGCCACGCGCGGTTGGTCCTTGCGGTCCTGCCGCGCGTAGCCGAAGTACGGAAGCACCGCCGTGATGCGGGCCGCGCTCGCGCGCCGAGCCGCATCTATCAACAGCAGCAGCTCCAGGTAATTGTCAGCCGGCGGATTCGTGGGCTGGATGATGAACACATCCCGCCCGCGCACGTTCTCGTCGATCTTGACGAAGATTTCGCCGTCGGCAAACCGCCGCATCGTCACCGCGCACAGCGGCTGTCCCAAATGCTGAGCCATCTCCTCGGCGAGCGGCCGGTTGGCCGTCCCGGCGAGGAGCAGGAGCTGGCTGCGCGACAGCGACAGATCCCGCATTTGGGACCCGGAAAGTAGTCGGCAAACCGCGTGTCGCCAAGGCCTTACCCTGCACGCGCGCGCGCCATATCCTAATGCCCGTGGAGGACCTTCAGGCGCGGCTCGCTGCGGCGCTAGCGGACCGCTACACGATCGAGCGCGAGATCGGCCGCGGTGGGATGTCGATTGTGTATCTCGCCCGCGACCTCCGCAACGAGCGCCGATTGGCGCTCAAGGTGCTCCGGCCGGATCTCGCCCACGTGCTCGGCCCCGATCGGTTCCTGCGTGAGATCAAGGTCGCCGCCGGCCTCACCCACCCGCATATCCTGCCCCTGTTCGACTCCGGCGTCGCGGCTGATCTGCTCTTCTACACGATGCCCTACGTGGAGGGGGAATCCCTCCGCCATCGTCTGATCCGGTACCGGCGCCTGGCGGTGGCCGATGCGATCACGATCGCCCGCGACGTTGCCGACGCGCTGTCGTACGCGCATGCGCAGAACATCGTGCATCGCGACATCAAACCCGAAAACATCCTGCTCGAAGCAGGCCATGCCGTCGTGAGCGACTTCGGCATCGCGCGCGCGATCAGCGCGGCGAACGAGGCCCGCATGACCGGCACGGGCATCGTCGTCGGCACGCTCGATTACATGAGCCCGGAGCAGGCGGCGGGGGAAGAGGTCGACGGTCGGAGCGACGTCTACAGTCTCGCGTGCGTGCTGTACGAGATGTTGCTGGGGCGAACGCCACTCGCCGATCGCCCGTCCGGGCGCCAGCGTCCCTCCGTGACCACCGAGCGGGCGGGGATTCCCCTCGAGCTCGACCTGGCGGTCCAGACCGCGCTCGCGGCATTTCCGAGCGAGCGGTACGCGACCGCCGGCGAATTTGCCGCGGCGCTCAAGGCGATCCCGGCCGAACCGGTCTCGTCGCGAAACTGGCTGGCGCGGTTGCGGCGCCGCTGGCGCAGCGGGCTCGCCGTGGCAGCGGTCGCCGCCCTTGCGGCTGTGCTGATCCTCCCCAAGGTGCTCGGCGCGGGGTTGAATCCCGCGCTCTATGTGGTCGTTCCGTTCGGCCATCGCGACGGCGCAGCGCCGACGTTGTTCAAGGGCGACCAGTGCGAGCTGCGCTTGTACGAGGAGCTCGACCGCTGGAGCGATGTGAAAACCGTCGATCGCTTTCTGGTGAGCAGCGAGCGTCAGCAACGCGGCGAAGGGCTCCCCGACCTGCGGGAGGCGATGCGGATCGCGCGCGCCGTCGGCTCCGGCATGCTGATCTGGGGTGAGCTGTGGCAAGACGGCGATTCGGTCGGCGTGCGCGGGGCGCTGTACGACGTCCGGGGCCGGGGCAGGCTGCTGCGGGCGCACACGATCCGGCTGGATCCGCAGCTCACCAATATCGATATCAAGTTTCGCGAGCTGACCGACTCGCTGTTGTTGGGACGGGTCCAACCGCACGCCGCGCAGGCGGCGCGGAGCGCTGGGTCGGTGACGGCGTGGCTTGCGTACGCACGCGGCGATGCCGCGCTGCAGCGCTGGGACTTGAGAGCGGCAGCAGACGCCTTCACCGACGCGCTCGACGTGAACGCGAATTTCCCCCAGGCGAATCTCTGGCTCGCGCAAACACGCGCTTGGATGGGTACACCGTCCTCCGATTGGATCGCCTACGCCACGCGGGCGGTGGCCGCCGCCGACGGTCTCAGCGAAACCGATCGCGAGGTGGCGCGCGGGCTCGTTGCCCTGGCGCAAGGTCGCTATCCCGACGCGTGCGACGCGTACCGACGCCTGGTCACGATCGATCCGCATGACTTTGTGGGCTGGTTCGGCCTGGGTGAGTGTCAGGCCAGCGACAAGCTCGTCATCCGCGATGCCCGGAGTCCTTCAGGGTGGGCGTTCCGCTCGAGTCAGCAAGCCGCGATTGTCGCGTACCGTCGCGCGTTGGAGCTGGTCCCAGCCGTGCACCGTGCGTTCGCCGGATCTGCCTACACGCGTCTCGAGGGACTGTTTTACACGCAAGCGTTCCGGTATCGCAGCGGCTACGCCCTCACCCCCGATACGCTGCAATTCGCCGCCCATCCCGGCGTCGCGGCCGACACGCTGACGTTCGTTCCCCATCCGAAAGCCGCCTGGCTCGCCGATGCCCCAGGGACGGCATCGACCACCCTGGTCGCCGCCCTCGAGCGCAACCGCGTCGTGCTCCGCTCGATCACGGCAACGTGGGTGCATGAGTTTCCGGCCAGCGGCGACGCGCTCGAGACGCACGCGCGCGTGCTCGAAACGGTGGGCGAGCTTGCCGAGGCGGGGGATCCCGAGCGCTCGGCGCTCGACGCCGTGCGGGCGGCTCGCCGTACGGCGACCGACACGCTGCAGCAGCTGCGGCTCGGCGTCGCCGAGGTCCGGCTGCTGCTCAAGCTCGAACGATTCGTCCAGGTACGCGCCCTGGGCGACTCACTGCTCCAGCGTTGGCCTGCGCCTCAGCCAGACGTCGCACGCCAGCTCACGGGCGTCGCCCTCATCGCTGGGCACGTGAATCGGGCGGCGGCGCTACTCGCCCTGGACGTGACGACGCCGTTCGTGACCCCGGAGGGTGATCGCGTCAGTGTCCCGGCGAGTGTTGCGGCGCCGGCGCGCGCCCTCCTGGTGTATGCATCCGCCGGCGCGCCCGCCGAAAGCCTGTCGGTGCTCGAGCGGCGCGTCACGAGTCTCGTGGGGAGCTGGATCGAACCGCAACGCCAGGCCGCGGCCCGGCGAGCGACGCTGCACGATCCGGCGATGCTGGCGTTCCCGCAGCTCGGCGTGCGAGAGGCGCATCTCGGGAGCGTCGGTGGTAACTACCTGCTCACCCTGCAGCTCTCCCTGCAGCGCGACCCGGCGGGGGTGCGGCGCGCGCTTGCCCGGATCGATTCGAGCCGGGGCGAAATTCGCGCCGGCGATGTGGCGAGTGACATCGTCTATCAGGAAGCGTGGCTGCTCGTAGCCGTCGGGGATACGACCGCGGCAGTGCGGCGACTGGACCGCTCGCTCACCGCGCTGCCGTCGTTGGGAACGGCGCTGCTCGACCAGGCGCCCCAGGCCGCCGGATTGGTGCGTGCCATGGCCCTGCGTGCCGAGCTCGCGGCGGCCGCCGGCGATGCAACCACGGCAACGCGATGGGCGCGCGCGGTAACCGCGTTATGGCGCGACGCCGACCCCGAGCTCGGGGCGGTCGTCGCACGGATGGGGGCAATCAGCCGGAACCGGTAGCGATGTGCATGGCGCCGGTCCTCTCTGGAGGGTTCATGAGCACGAAGGCTAAGATCGCAATTGTAGCGCTCGCCGTGGCTGGGTGCAGTCCGGTCGCCCCAGCGGGAACCCCCCCGCCAGTCGGAGTGACCAACGCGGCCGATCCCGCCCAGCGAGGCGCCGTACTCGCGTATGCCCGATCGCTGTCGTTCGACACGATTACGCACGGGGCATCCGACAAACAACCGCTCACGGACGTGGATTTGAGCAGAGATCCGAGGAGAGACACGGTCGTCGCCGTCGGCGAGATCTGGCCGGAGCGCAACACGCACCGCAATTCCGAGGACGATCTCAAAGGCGTTGGCCGGGTCGTGGCCCGGATTCGGAGCAGTGTTCCGTATGCGCGGCTCGGGTTGGGAGGCGATGTGAGCTTCTACTGGGTCGACAGCCTCGTGATGGTCACGGACGATAGCGGATACGGGCGCGCGCTCTTTATTCCCGCCGATTCGACGCGGCCGGTGACGGTACGGCGCATGATCTTCACGACTGATCGGGACGGGGCGCCCGAGCGGCAGGCGTTGGCGCGCTGGGTCTACACCCCACTCGAAAGCGCGCGGCCCTGGGATCGGTGCACCAAGACCGGGTGCTGCGAGGCTCAATGAATATGACCTTGATGGTGATCGCGGGGATGGCACTCTCCCAAACGCCGGAGCCTTCGGGCCAGCGCCGCTTCCAGCCGCTGCCCGATCACTGGATGACGATCGATTCGCTCAGCCAAACGCTCGCGCTGAGCGCGGCCGAGCGCACCAAGATCACGCCTGCCTACACTGCGCTGAACGGCGTCATGAAAGACGCCGCGGCGCGCCGCCAGGCGATCCGGCAGCAGATGCAGTCGTCGGGCATGCAGTTCACACCGGGCCAGGAGCCGACACCCGAGATGCGCGCCAGGTTCGACAGCGTGCGCGTCGAGATGGAAGGGTTTCAGGCTGAAGCGGATCAGTGGTACGCGGCGATCCGCAACAATCTGACGCCCGCGCAGCAAGCCAAGTTCGACACGCTGCCCAAACCGATGGTGTTCCGGTCGCGCGGTGCGATGGGAGGCCCCCCCGGACCGCCCCCGCAGTAGCTATCGTTCCAGTCCCACTTCACCCGGGATCGAGACCGATGTTGCGTCGTTTCCTGTTTCTGCTGGTCGTCGCTGCGCCCACCGCTCTGGCGAGCCAGAGCGCCGACTCGTCCCTGCTCACGGTCGACCGCATCTTCGGCTCGCCGGAGTTCCGCGGCGGCACATTCGGGCCGCTCGCCTGGCTCTCCGACGGCATGGGATACACGACGCTGGAGCGCGCCGCCGGCCGGCGTCCCGGTCGCGACCTCGTGCGCTACGACGCGGAGACGGGGCTGCGGGCGATTCTGGTGCCCTCCTCGCGGCTGATCCCCACCGGGGACTCGACGCCGCTGGACGTCGAAGACTACACGTGGTCGCCCGACGGGGGCCGGCTCCTGATCTTCACCAAGTCGCAGCAGGTGTGGCGCACCAATACGCGGGGCGACTACTGGGTGCTCGATCTCGCCGGGTGGACCCTCAAGAAGCTGGGCGGGAACGGTCCGGCGTCGACCCTGATGTTCGCGAAGTTCTCGCCGGACGGCGGACGCGTCGGATGGGTGCGCTACGGCGAGTACAACCTCTACGTCGAAGACGTCGCGAGCGGTGCGATCACGCAGCTGACGCGCGACGGTTCGCGCACCACGATCAACGGCACATTCGACTGGGTGTACGAAGAAGAGTTGGGGCTGCAGGACGGGTGGCGCTGGAATCCCGACGGCCAGTCGATCGCGTACTGGCAGCTGGATGCGACGGGCGTCCGCGACTTCCCGCTCTACGATACGACCGATTCCCTCTACGCCTTCATGACTCCGGTCCAGTATCCCAAGGCTGGTCAAACAAACTCGGCGAGCCGCGTCGGCGTCGTGAGCTCGACCGGGGGGGGCGGCGAGACGCGCTGGATCAACATTCCGGGCGATCCGCGCAACAACTACATCGCGCGCATGGCATGGGCGCCACGCCAGGGCGGGGCCGGGAGCCGGGAGCTGGTGATTCAGCACTTGAATCGCCTGCAGAACACGCTGCACGTGATGCTCGCGGACGCGCAGACGGGACAAGCTCGCACCGTGTTCACGGAGCAGGACAGCGCGTGGGTCGAGCAATTCGACCAGCTGCGGTTCGTCAACGGCGGCAAAGATATTCTGTGGCTCTCGGAGCGCAGCGGGTGGAGCCAGCTGTATCTCTTCCCACGTGACGGGAAGTCGCCGCCACAGCCGGTGACGTCGGGGAATTTCGACGTGCTCAGCGTGCAGCGCGTCGATACGCTCGGAAAGTGGATCTACTACACCGCGTCACCCGACAATCCCACGCAGCGGTATCTGTACCGGGTGAACTACGACAAGAAGCTGCCACCCGAACGGGTGACGCCGGAGGGTGAGCCCGGGATTCACAGCTACAACTTGTCGCCGCTGGGCCGGTACGCGGTCCACACCTACTCCCGCTTTGGTGTGCCGCCCACCATCACGCTCATCGCGCTGCCCGGCCGGCCGCTGCGGCCGCTGGTCGACAACGCCGCGCTCAAGGCGAAGGTCGCGAGCCTGCGGCTCGGCGCGACTGGATTCCGGCAGGTGGATATCGGCGACGGCATCAAGCTGAACGCCTGGTTCATCAAGCCGCCGCGGTTCGACTCGACCGCGAAGTACCCCGTGCTGTTCTTCGTGTACGGCGGTCCCGGCTCGCAGACCGTGCTCGACAGCTGGGGCGGGCAGAACTACCTGTGGTATCAGATGCTCGCGCAGCGCGGCTATATCGTCGTGAGCGTCGATAACCGTGGCACGGGCGCGCGCGGGCGCGCGTGGCGCAAGATCATCTATAAACAGATGGGCGTGGTGGAGACGCACGATCAGGCCGCGGCGGCGAAGGCGATCGGGCGGCTACCGTACGTTGATTCCACGCGCATGGGAATCTGGGGTTGGAGCTACGGCGGCTTCATGACGCTGAACGCGATGACCCAGGCCCCCGACGTGTATCGCATGGGGATGTCGGTAGCCCCGGTGACCCACTGGAAGTTTTACGACACGATCTACACCGAGCGCTACATGGGTCTGCCGCAGGACAACGAGGAGGGCTACGACCGGGGGTCGCCGCTCACCTACGCGAGTCAGCTACAGGGCCAGCTGCTGATCGTGCACGGCTCGGGCGACGACAACGTGCACTATCAGAACACGGAGATGATGGTGAACGCGCTGGTCGACGCGAACCGGCCGTTTTCGCTGATGGTGTATCCGAACCGGACGCACTCGATTACGGGTGGGACGACGCGGCAGCACCTGTATTCGCTGTTGACTAGGTATTTGGAGGAGAATCTCCCCGCGGCGGCGACGGCGCGGGCAGTGATGCCGTAGCGCTGAATTGGCCCCCTAGGATTCGAACCTAGATTCGCGGATCCAAAGTCCGCTGTCCTGCCATTGGACGAGGGGCCAGCAATCTCAAGCGATGGAAAACTAATGAGGGGCGAGCGCGAATGCTCGCCCCTTTTTCCCTAGCGCGCCGCCGCGGCGAAGCGACGCACGATCTCCCCGGCCGGCTCGATCCCGTGAATCCCCGCCACGCTCTTGCCCGCCTGCCAGTAGTCCTTCGACGTCTTCTCCCCGGCGCCGCCTCTCAGCGACGCCCGCTTGAGCTGCCACGCGGAGCGCAGCGCGTACAGCGTGCGCATCCAGTGCTTGGTCTTCCGCCCCCGCAGCAGCCAGCGCGCGACGGGACCGGCCTTCGTCCCAATCCGCTCCACATAGGGCGTACGGATCACCGCCAGCGGCACGCCGGTCACCCGCTCGGTGAGCACGATGTCGGACTCGTTGGCTCGGACGATCGCTTCCTTATAGTCGTCGTGCGCCGCGCATTCGACCGTGGCGATGAAGCGCGTGCCGAGCTGTGCGCCGGCGTAGCCCATCCGCAGTGCCGAGACGAAGCCGGCCTCGTCGCCGATGCCGCCGGCGCACACGAGCGGCACGCCCAGGTCCGCAAGCTCGTCAAACAGCGCCTGCGCGCTGCGCGGGCCCGCGTGCCCGCCCGCGCGATCGTTCACCGCGATGAGGCCATGGACTCCACCGGCCAATCCCTTCTCCGCCCACTTCCGCTCGGTCACGTCGTGATAAACGATCCCGCCGAGTGGCGCCACGCGATCGACGACCCAGCGCGGATTGCCGAGTGAGGTGACGAAGAAGCGCACCCCCTCTTCGAGTGCGATGTCCACGTACCGGTGCATGCGCTCGAGGTACAGCTTCGAGCTGCGCTCGATCAACACGTTCATGCCGATCGGCTTGTCCGTCGTGCGCCGGATCAGCCGCAGCCCTTCGCGCAGATCGTGCCCGTAGACATAGATCATCGACAGCGGCTGCACGACGCCGATGCCGCCGGCCGCGGATACCGCGGCAACCAGCTCCGGGTTGGTGCAGGGATACATCGCGCCGCAAATCAGCGGCACCTCGATACCGAGCCCCCCCTGCCGCGTCAGGGGCGTATCGAGCAGGCTCATCGCGTGGGGATCGGTCGCAGCCGCCAGCGGGCGGTGGCGTGCGCGACCACGTCGCCCGGCGCGTCGGTAATCGTGACCGCCGCCTCGTACTCCTGCTCGGCGGTGACTTGAAGCCCCCCCCCGCTCGCTCGGCACTCGGCCGTCAGCAGGCCGCGCGCTTTCTTGAGGTAGGAGATCGAAAAGCCGGTGACGATGCCCTGGACACCTGCGGGCAGGCCTGCCAGGACCGCGAGTCCACTTGCCATCTCCGCGAGATTCGCGAGCGCCATCGCGTGCACCGATGCGAGATGATTCCGCACGCGCCGGCGGTCGCGGAGCGTCACACGGCACCAACCCGGCTCCAGCTCGGCGATACGGGCGCCGATCGTGCCGGAGTACGGGGTCATCCAGCCCACGAGCAGGCTGAACATCTGCTTGCCGCCCGGGAGTCTGGACAGCCGGCGCCAGGACGCGAGCAGACGTGCGCCGGGAGCGGACAGGTCAGTGCGGGGAGAGGAGGGCACGGGCAGAATGTAACCGCAGGCTGGACACCGTGGCCCGAGCGGGTCTAATTCCCGGCATGCGCAACCGCGTCCTTCCATTATTAGCCGTCGTCTCGCTGGCATTCACGGCCCCCCCCCCGGCCGCCGCTCAGACCGCCTTGCAGCTTCGCTGGGAGTTCACCGGCGATACCAACGCGGCCTTCACCCTCACCAACCGCGACACGAAGCCGCTGCCGCCGACCGGCTGGGCGATCTACTTCAGCGCGCTGCACTCGGCCGACTCGGGCACCGTGGGATCGGGCTTCGAGATCGAGGACGTCATCGGCGATCTGCATCGCATTGTCCCGCGCCCCGGCTTTGCCGGTCTCACGCCCGGCGCGACGATCAGAGTTTCGTACCGGACCGATCCACTGCTCAATCGCAGCTTCGTCCCCGGCGGTCCGTACATCGTGTTCGACAATGCGAAAGACGTCGCTGTTCCGCTGACCGATTACGTCGCGGCTCCATTCCAGCGCTCGCAGCGCATCGTCACCCCCGCGGCGCAGTTCACGCGCGACTCCGCGGCGCGCGACATCCCTGTGAGCGACCTGCCGCCGGTATTCCCGACGCCGCTGCAAGTGACCAAGGGAACAGGAGCGCTGCGGCTCTCCGTGATGCCGCAGATCAGCGCGGCGCCTGCGCTCGCGAACGAGGCGGCGTTCGCTGCCGAGTACCTGCGGCCCTACCTGCGCGCGGGCGGTGGAGCGGGGAACCAGGCTCTTCGAATCGAGATCGGCGCCGTCCAGGGACAATCGTCGCCCGAGGCGTACGAGCTGGTTGTCGATCCGACTGCGGGCATCCGGATCGTCGGAGCCTCGCCCGCGGGCGTCTTCTACGGTCTCCAATCACTGCGCAGCCTGCTGCCACCAACGCCCACTTCGGGAGCGCTCGCGCTGCCGGCGATCCGCGTGGTGGATGCGCCGCGCTTCGGCTACCGCGGCTTCATGCTCGACGTCGCGCGCAACTTCCAGCCGAAGGCGTCGGTGCTGCGCACCATCGACCTGCTGGCGCGCTACAAGCTCAACGTCTTCCACCTGCACCTCACGGACGACGAGGGCTGGCGCATCGAGATCGCCGGGCTCCCGGAGTTGACGAGGATCGGTGCACGCCGCGGCCACACGCTCGACTCCAAGCAATCCCTGCCACCGGCCTGGGGTTCGGGTGGGCAAACCGACCAGAGCTGGGGCAGCGGATTCTTCACCCGCGCCGACTACATCGAGATCGTGCGCTACGCGGCCGCGCGCCACATCGAAGTGATTCCCGAGATCGAGATGCCCGGCCACGCGCGCGCGGCCGTCAAGGCGATGGCGGGCAACACGCAATACCAGCTGACGGATCCGAACGACCGCTCGGTGTACCGCTCGGTGCAGGGATACCCGGACAACGTGATGGATCCGGCGCTCGAGTCGACGTATCGCTTTATCGACAAGGTGGTCGGCGATCTCGTCGCGATGCATCGCGAGGCCGGCGCGCCCCTGAAGAACATCCACATGGGCGGCGACGAAGTCCCGAATGGCGTGTGGGTGGGCTCGCCCGCAGTCCAGGCGCTCATGCAGAAACAGGGACTCACCAGCGTCGATGATCTCTGGTACGTGTTGTATG
>Ga0137323_1000097_pt1 | contig 24876 bp, 30 predicted proteins | sample EasRivERMZT423_2_FD_102285 | JGI IMG/M metagenome (GOLD analysis project Ga0137323, IMG submission 102285) | Soil microbial communities from meander-bound floodplain in the East River, Colorado, USA - East River MetaG ERMZT423_2 | ecosystem: Environmental > Terrestrial > Soil > Floodplain ... | reverse complement strand
GCGCGGGATCCAACGCCCACAACGCGCCGACGACGCGGAGCGCGGCCTGCGTGACGGGCTCGGAGAAGTCACCACCCGGTGGGGAGATAGCGCTGATCAGCGTTACCGATCCCGTCCGCGCCGGCGTGCCGAGCGTTTTCACGCATCCCGCGCGCTCGAAGAACTTGCCGAGCTGGTCGCCGAGGTAGGTCGGATAACCTTCCTCTCCCGGCTTCTCCTGCAAGCGGGCACCGATCTCGCGCAGCGCTTCGGCCCAGCGCGACAAGCTGTCCGCCATCACGGCGACGCGCAGTCCCATGTCACGGTAGTACTCGGCGATGGTCGCGCCGACGTATACGGATGCTTCACGCGCCGCCACCGGCATATTCGAGGTGTTCACCACCAGCACCGTGCGATCCATGATCGACCGTCCGGTGCGGGGATCTACGAGCTTGGGAAACTCGTCGAGCACTTCGGCCATCTCGTTACCGCGTTCGCCGCAGCCCACGTACACGATCACGTCCGCCTCGGCGAACTTGGCGAGCGATTGCTCGATGACGGTCTTCCCGGTGCCGAACCCACCGGGCACGGCGACACTGCCACCCTCCGCCACCGGGAACAGGAAGTCGAACACGCGCTGGCCGGTCACGAGCGGTTGACTTGCGGGGATACGGCCGGCGGCGGGCCGCGGTCGGCGCACCGGCCAATGGTGTCCGAGATACAACTGCGTGCCTTCGCTCAACCGGCCGATGGGATCCGCGACCGAGTACGACCCCGGAGCGATCGTGGCAATGGTGCCGGCGACATCTGGGGGCACGAGGATACGATGCGTCATGCCAGGGCGCTCGACGACTGTGCCGAGGACGTCGCCGCCGGCGACGCGTGCGCCCGCCGCGACGCTGGGCGTGAACTCCCACCGAGCTGCGGCGTCCAGGGTCGGAGCCGCGATGCCGGGCGCGATGAAGTCGCCCGATTCCCGCGCCACCATCGCGAGCGGCCGCCCCACCCCGTCCAGCACCGTGCCGAGCAGCCCGGGGCCGAGGTGGATCGTGAGCGATTGTCCCGTGCCGGCAACGGGCTCGCCCAGCTGGAGACCCGCAGTATCCTCGTAGACCTGAATGGTCGCGCGCGCTCCCGTCACCCGAATGATCTCCCCCAGGAGCCCGCGCTTTCCGACTCGCACGAGCTCGTACAGGCTTGCGCCCGGGAGGGGGGCGGCCTCGGCGAGCGCGCCGCTGACGCGAACGATGCGGGCGCTCATCTGAGCCGCACGCGGTACCCGATGACCTGGCGCAGCAATTCGACGATGTAGGCGTCCGCTTGCTCGACGGGTCCGGCCCACGCCGGTTCCGGAAACGGCACTACCATCGGCAGCGGCCGGCGACCGAGCTGGCGGCGCAGCTCTTCAGGCAGGTGGTCGTAGAACCCCTCCTCCATCAGCACGACGCCCACATCCGGTGCGGCCATGAGCTCTTGCAGGCGCTCGCGCGCCTGCTCGGCGCTCGCGGCCTCGATCGGCCGCAAACCGGCGAGCGCAAACCCCGCGCCGATTTCGGGCCGGGACAGGACGCGCACGCCGTACGACATCAGACTCCCGCCGCGACCGCTGCGCTGGCGAGGCTGCCGCGCGGAGCACCGAGCACGACGCCCCAGATCACGCGCCGTACATCGAACACTTCCGCACGCACGCGCAGTACGAAGCCGAGCACCGACGCCGGGCCCGCGGGATCACGCCGTTCCGCTGCGCGGATCATTGCGATGCGGCTGCGTAACAATTGCTCCTCGATGCTGGACGCATCGCCTGCGCGCGCAAACGCGGCCGCCAGTGGCGTCGGTCGGAATGCCGTCGCCAGGTGTCGTCCCGCCGCTGCGGTATCCCCCGCCGCAATCGCCTTGAGGAATGCGTCACGCGTCAGCCGGCGTCCGCCCTCCACGAATGCTCGTTTGCCGGGTAAATCGGCTTCGCCGCCTGCCAGCATCAGCGCCACCGTCGCGTTTTCCAGATCGATTGTGTCTCGCGCATAGTCGAGCACCAAACCGCTGCCAGTGGCCCGTGCGCCATCAAGGGCTCGCTGCGCGAACGTGATGTCGAGACAAGACTCGATTGCGAGGAGATCCGGCTGGGTCGCTTTCGCCTCGCGGAGCAGCGCGGCGCCGTACGCGTTTCCCCAGGCGGTGAGCAGCACGGCGATGGCGCCCGGGGAGGGTTGCATGGCCAGCTCCCGAAGCGCGCGCTCGGGAAGGCCCGGAGTCGGAGTGAGCCCCGCGAGCCGCAGGTCAGCGGGCGCTCCCTGCACGGCGCCTCGCACCAACGCGCGGATGCTGCGCCGGTCCTCGTCCTCGAACAGGACCGCGAGCAGCACGCTGCGATTGCCAGCCCAGCGTGCGAGCACCGACAGCCGGCTGCCGGCCTGGCGCCGCACGGCAAGCTCCAGATCGTCAGCCGTCAGAGCGCCTTCGGGGAGCGGGTATCCATGTCCCCGCAATGCGGTGCCCAACGCTTCCACGTTCTCTGCCGCCGCCAGCGATGCGATGGCGGAGCGATCGAGTAGATGGGTGCCGAGTCCCCTGGCGCGCGTAGCGAGATCTTCCCACCGCGGGGCGTTCATATCGAAAGCGCGGCCAGCGCTTCGAGTGCGAGCTGCGGGCGCAACCGCTCGAGCCGGTTCTCCAAGGTCGCGTCGATCTCCAGCGTTCCATCCGCCGTCGCCATTCGAAAGCCTGCGGTGATGTGCACGTCCGGCCGGATAGGCAGGCGGCCGTTGCTCTTGACGACGTTCCGCAGCGTGGGGACAAGCGCCGGACTGCAGCGTACTGTGACGGACCGGTCTCCCGCGAACGCCTTGAGGCGTTCGAGCTCTCGCGCGAGGCCAGCACGGTACACAGCGGACCTCGCCACTGCCGGAAGCTCGGCGCGCAACCTGTCAAACAACCGATCCAACAGGGCTCCGCGCGCAGCCAGTACCTGCGCGCGCGCCGCGGCGCGCGTAGTTGCCAGCGCGCGCTCGTGCTCCGCCCGCGCTGTCGCGGTGCGTTGCTCGAGTGTCTGCTCGCGCCGCGCGGCGATTCGCTGCTCTGCAGCCGCGATGAGTTCCGCCGCCCGCGTCCGCGCGTCGTCCAAGACGCGCGAGATCTCGGTTTCCGCCTCGCGTTCGAGCGTCGCCAGCAGAGCGTCGATCATCGAAACAGAATCGCCGCCGCGACCACGAACCCCAGGATCACCATCGTCTCCGGGATCGCGATCATCAGAATCGCGGTCGTCCTGAGCTCGGGCTTCTCGGCCAGCGCCGCAGCAGCGGCGGTTCCGATCCGCGATTGCGCCCAGGCTGTGGCCAGCGCCGGAACGGCGACTGCTAACGCCGCCGCGAGCGTAATGAGCACCGCCTCCATATCGGCTCCTCTCCTAAGCGGCCGGGCGCGCCGGCGTCCAATGCCCAAACGGCTGGTACCGGACGCCACCCGGACTGTAGAACTTCCCGAAGAACTCGACGTAATGCAGGCGCAGCGCGTGCACCGTCGGACTGAACAACGCGATCGCGAAATTCACGAGGTGAAACAGCAGCGCGAAGACAACGCCCACCGCCAGGCTCCCGATCGCTCCCACCATCTTGTTTGCGACGACCGCGAGCATCACGGAGGCAATACCCAGCGCCATGATGCGCGCGTACGACAGGATGTTGCCCAGCGTCGAGAGCAGCTCGATCGGCGCGACGATGCCTTCGAGCACGATCAGCGCGGGAAACGCGATGAGGAGGCCGATCACCGCGGGTGTGAAAAAGCTCCTTGGTAATACCTTGACGGCCGCGAGCAGCGCCAGAATCACGAGCACGACCATGATCGTCGAGACGCCGCGTCCCAGGGCCTCGCGGGGATGCCTGCGGATGGCGCTCGCGATCCCGAGACCCATGCCGAGCAGGATGTGGACGGCGCCCAGCGATACGGCGAGCAGCAGAAAGGGGATCATGGCTTCGTGCCGGTCGAACGCCAGCGGCTTCAAGCCCAGCCGGCTGCCAGCGTCGCCGAAGAACTCGCCGAAGAGAAATCCGGCGATGATCGTGAACAGCGCGCAGGGACCGATGATTTCCGACACCGTGCGGAGGAGGGTGCTGGGACGCGACCAGTGGTGCAGGGCCAGGCCGATCAGGGCGAGCACGATGCCATAGCCGATGTCGCCGACCATGAGGCCGAAGAACGCGGGAAAGAAGACCGCGACGAACGGCGTCGGATCGATCGTCCCATAACTAGGCAGCGGGAACACCCCGACGAGCGCTTCGAACGGCCGCAGCAACCGGGGATTCGACAGCACGACGGGGGCCTCTTCCGACGCCCATTCCTCCATAGAGATCTCCTCCACGGCCACCGCGGCCCCGTATTGTGCGGCCAGCCGGTCCTCGAGCGTGCGCCGCGACCGGGTCGGCACCCATCCCTCGAGCACGAAGGCGTGTGGCGTGACGCCGGTCAGTGGCACCGCCTCGAGCTCCCGGAGCCGGTCGTGCACGGCCGCGCGCGCGCGCATCAGCTCAGCGCCGTGCTCACGCGCGAGCTGCTGTTGGCGGCGCACGGCCTGGTCACGAGCCGAGGGGATCTGGCCCAGGCGTTCGAGCATGCGCGGTATGGCCTGCGCCAAGCCGCCGCCGCCGTACTGCGCGGGGACCGGGATCTCCTGGACCTGTGCTTGGGCAAGTAGCTGCTCGACGCGGCGGGCCGAGGGCGCGGCGACGACGATCAGCAGCGCGATCTCGCCGCTCGCGAGCGGTTGCGTGTAGATCTCGAAATCGGCCCCGATCGCGGCGGCGAGGCTCGCCCGGAGCTTGGGGATCGCGCCGGCATCCGAGCCGCGCACCAACACGTGATACGCGGTCGCGTTCGGCCAATGAGTCTCGGCCTCGAGCAGCGCCCGAAATGCGGAAAAGAACTGCTGGTACTTGAGGATGAGCGCCTTTTCCTCGTCGAGCGCGACGATCTGCAGCCGCAGCCGCTCCGCCTCTCTGCGCACACGCCACGCGAGCCGCGCCCAGCGAACGAAATCCGCTGGAGCTGCTCGTGCGCTCGACTGCAATGCGGCGACGGGAGGAGGCCGCAGGTGCAGCTCGTCCAGCCCCGCGTCGATATCCGCAAGCACCTGCTGCAAGTGGCGCCGCTCACGCTCCTGAGACGCACCAAGCACCGCTCGACCGAGCGGTGCGTCGGGTGTGGCCTGTGGCGCGGCGAGATGCAGCAGGCTCAGGTCTTGAAGCGTGCGCAGCACGTCCGACAGCCGGTCTCGCCGGCCGAGGATCCGCACCTTCGACATCGCGATGATCATGGAACGCTCTCGTCATCGAGCAGGCGGCGCGAGAGCGCGCGGGCGATGGTTGTCAGGCGCTCGTCCGAGACCTCCGCGTAGGCGCTGACCTGACGCTGCGCGGCATCGGCGATTTCCTGCTCGCGCTTGCCCCGTTCACCGAGCAGCCGGTCCGTCATGCTCCGCTGGTCCGACTCCAGCTCGGCGGCGAGCGTCGCCTCGCGCCGCTCGGCATCCGCGCGGGCGCGCGCCAGTAGCGCCTCGGCTTCCGAGCGGGCGGCCTGTAACCGCTCTGCCAGTTGGCGCTCGGTGTCGAGCAAACGCGTGAGATCCCCCGACGGGGGATGGACCGCAGAGTTGCGGCTCATGGATGTAGTCTGGCAGCGGTCGGGTCCGGTGACCGTGAAGAACCGGTAAAGACTTCTTCATGGGGGCGGCTAGGTCAGTACAGCCACTGCAACCGCGCGAGGGCGATGCCGGTCCGGCCGTCGCTGCCGCCCCGCGTTAGGTCCGCGACACCGTACCCGGCGCCGATCTTCCATTGCCGGCTGGCCCACCAGTTGACGCCCAGATACCACTTGCCCAACACGCCGCCGTCCACCGCCCCTTCGCTGACGTCCACGTGCGCGTAGCGGGCGACCAGCTCCCAGGCGCCGATCCGGCGCGCGGGCACCGGCGTCCGGCCGCCGCCCAGTGGCCGTTCGTACACCCGGTGATCGCCGGTCACCACCCAGGACAGGGTGACGTAGGCGCCGTGAAACCGCGGGTCCCCCGCCCCGTGAACCGACGCCTGCACCCATTCGCTCAGCACCGACCACTGGTGCCACGTCCCCAGGGCCTCGACCCCGAGCTCGACCGCGTGCGAGGCCGGGAGGTCGCCCGTGTCGAGGTAGTAGTCCGCCACGTTGGACTCGGGCCGGCCGCGGAACCGGAGCACGCCGTCCTCGGCTTCCCGATAGCGGCCGCCCAGCCCGAGGTGGAGGTAGGCGCGTCCGTCGGTCGACGCCAGCACCTCACCCGTGACACGTGCCGCGTAGTCGTTGCCGGCGGCGGGGAGCGACCGGCCCGTGATCAGCCAGTCGTTGTACCACCCGATCCAATAGGTGACGCGGTCGCCGGGGAGCCGGCCTGAGATGCGCACGCCGACGTCACGCGACTCAAAGAACGGCGAGAGAATGCGCTCCTGGTGCGGCAGGAGCGCGGCGAGCGCGACCATTTCATAGACGAAGGGCTGTTTCTGCTTGCCGACGGTTACCTTGGCCTTGCCGAGCGGCAGCGCGAGGGTGAGGTCGAGGACCTCGTAGGCCCGGCCGTCGCGGCGTTTGCGCTCGATGTAGTCCAGGACCACGAATGCCTCGATCCGGGGCCGCGCCTTCGAGCGCGCGGCGAGGCCAAAGCGCGCCGCACGCACATCCGCCTGGTCGTCCTGCTCGCCTACCTGGGCGCGGCTCGCCGAGTCCTGGTCGAACCACGAGTAGTCCCCGATGATCCCGATGATCGGTTTGAACCACCAGTACGCGCCGTCGAACACCAGGGCGTCGGGGCGCAGGTCGGGGAGCAGGTAGCGTGGGCGGGTGGTGTCGGCGCTGCTGTCGGCTGCTTGGGCGGCGGCGTTCTGCGCCGCGACGGGCGCCACCAGCGCCAGCCCCAGAATCCACAGCGCTTTCGCCCACCCCCGCCGGCAGGCCACCCTCTCGGGCGTCATGGCGCGCCAAGGTAACGCACCAGGACGCAGGCGTGAAGGTTTCTTCAGAAGGACTTTCAGAGACTTAGCAGTTTGCCGGGCTACTCTGAGCGCATAAACCGCGTTCGGAGCTCGGCATGTACTTCCCTACTTCGCATCCGTGGATCCCTGAAGAATCACTCAGTCAGTATCTCGAACGTCGCGGTGTCACTCGCCGCGACTTTCTCACGTTCTGCGCGCAAATGACCGCCGCGCTCGGCCTCTCGGAGATGATGACGCCGAGAGTCGCCGCAGCGCTCACGGCGGTCAAACGCCCGACCGTGGTGTGGCTCTCGTTACAGGAGTGCACGGGATGCGTCGAGAGCGTCCTGCGCACCGCCGAGCCGACGATCGGCGATCTCGTGCTCGACGTCGTGTCGCTCGACTACCAGCACAACATCATGGCCGCCGCCGGCCATCAGGCCGAAGCCGCGTTGCAGGACTCGATGGCGAAGAACAAGGGCGAGTATCTGCTGGTCGTCACGGGCTCAGTGCCACTCAATGACGGCGGCATCTACACGACGATCGGTGGCAGGACCGCGCAGACGATCCTGAAGGAAGCGGCGCGCGATGCCAAGGCAGTGATCGCGATCGGCGCCTGCGCGCACTGGGGCAACATCCAGGCGGCGCGGCCCAATCCCACCGGCGCGGTCGGCGTCTCCGCCATTGTGAAGGACAAGCCGGTGGTCAACATCGCCGGCTGCCCACCCATTGGTGACGTCGTGACCGCGACGATCGTCCATTTCTTGACGTTCGGTCGCGTGCCGGAGCTCGACTACGACGGCCGGCCGGTGTTCGCCTACGGTGCGCGCATCCACGACCAGTGCCCGCGGCGCGCCAACTTCGACGCCGGCCAGTTCGTCGAAGCGTTCGACGACGAAGCGGCGCGCAAGGGGTGGTGCCTGTATCACGTCGGCTGCAAGGGACCGGCGACGTTCTCTCCCTGTCCGATCTTCCTCTGGAATACGCGCACCAGCTGGCCGATCGGCGCGGGCCATCCGTGCCTGGGCTGCACGGAGCGCCATTTCTGGGACACGATGACGCCGTTCTACGGCCGGCTGCCCGACGTCGCCGGCTTCGGCGTGGAGCGCTACGCCGATACGATCGGCGCGGCGCTGGCGGTCGGCGCCGCGGCCGGCGTGGCGGCGCACGCGGTCGCGACAGGGATCCACCAGGTCCGAGAACGGCGCAAACTCCCGGTTCTCCAGGAAACCGGACCTTCTAAGAAGGAAGGAGATGGTCATGGCAGCGACTAGGATCGTCGTCGATCCGTTGACCAGGATCGAAGGCCATCTCCGCATCGAGGCCCAGGCGGAGAACGGACGGATCACCAACGCGTGGGCCACTTCGACGCAGTTCCGCGGGATCGAAATCATCATGCAGGGCCGCGATCCGCGCGACGCGTGGGCATTCACGCAGCGCATCTGCGGCGTCTGCACGGTCGTGCACGCCGTCGCGTCGTGCCGTGCCGTGGAGGACGCTCTCGATATCCGCATCCCTCCCAACGCGAATCTGATCCGCAACCTGATCCACGGGATGCAGTTCGTGCAGGATCACGTCATCCATTTCTACCATCTGCACGCGCTCGACTGGGTGGACGTGGTCAGCGCGCTTTCGGCCGATCCCGCCGCTACCTCAAGGCTCGCGCAGTCGCTGTCACCGTGGCCGAACAACTCGGCGACCTACTTCGCCGAAGTGAAGAACCGCCTCAAGACATTCGTCGGCACCGGACAGCTCGGCATCTTCACGAATGGCTACTGGGGCCATCCGGCCTACAAACTGCCACCAGCCGCGAACCTCATGGCGGTAGCGCATTACCTCGAGGCGCTCGACTGGCAGCGCGACGTGATCCGGCTGCACACGATTTTTGGCGGCAAGAACCCGCATCCGAATTTCCTCGTGGGCGGCATGGCGTCGGCGATCAACCTCGACGACACCGCGACGATCAACGCGGAGCGGCTGACCGATATCCACGACATTATCGCGCGGGCGCAGCGCTTCGTGGAGCAGGTGTACTGGCCCGACCTGATGGCGATCGCCGGCTTCTATAAGGAATGGGCGGGCATCGGCGGCGGCACGGGCAACTATCTGGCCGTTGGTGAATTCCCCGACGGTGATGTCCGAGACGTCGAATCGCTCTATTTCCCGCGCGGCATCATCCTCGGCAAGGATCTGTCGAAGGTCCATCCCTACGATCACCAGCTCGTGAAGGAGTACATCAACAGCTCGTGGTACGAGTACTCCAAGGGTGACGCCGAGGGCCTGCATCCATGGGAAGGTGAGACCAAGGCGAAGTACGACGGCCCGCCGACACCCTGGACCTACCTGCAGGGCCAGAAGAAGTACACGTGGATGAAGGCGCCGCGCTACGAGGGGAAGGCGATGGAAGTCGGCCCGCTGGCGCGCATGCTCGTCGCGTTCGCATCCGGACACGAAGGCGTGCGGGCGCAGGTCAAGGAGGTCCTCGACCGGCTCGAGGTCGGGCCGTCCGCGTTGTTCTCGACGCTCGGCCGCACCGGTGCGCGGGGCATCGAGACGGTGCTGCTGTCCCGCCGCCTGTCTCATTGGTACGACGAGCTGGTCGCCCGCATCAAGGGCGGCGACGTGCGGACACACAATGGTGAGAAATGGAAACCGGAGACCTGGCCTGCCAAGGCGCAGGGTTACGGATATCTCGACGCGCCACGGGGTGCGCTCGGTCACTGGGTGCAGATCGAGGATCAAAAGATCTCCCGCTACCAATGCGTCGTGCCGAGCACGTGGAATTGCTCGCCGCGTGACGGCCAGGGCCAGCCCGGGCCATACGAGGCGGCGTTGATGGATCACCATCCGCTCGTGAAGCCGGATCAGCCGATCGAGATCCTGCGCACGATTCACTCGTTCGATCCGTGCATGGCGTGCGGCGTGCACGTGCTCGATGCGACCGGCAAAGAAGTCATCGCGGTGAAGGTCCAATGAGAGCGGGAAAGGGGGTCTCGCTCGCCCACAAGGTGCCGCCAGCGAGCGGCAACTATCGCTGGGTCTATCTGTGGGAGTGGCCGATCCGCGCGATGCACTGGGCGGCCGCGCTGTCGATCGTCGTGCTCGTCGTGACGGGATTCTACATCGGCAAGCCGTACTTCATCACCCACGGCGAGGCGAGCGCGCACTACCTGATGGGGTGGATGCGCTTCCTGCACTTTGCCGCCGCCGGCGTCTTCGTCGCCACCGCGATCGTGCGGGTCTACTGGATGTTCGCGGGCAATCAGTTCGAGCGGTGGAAGGCGCTGTTCCCCATCCGCAAATCGGATTGGATCAACATGTTCAAGCAGGTGAAGTTCTACCTGATGATCCAGCCCGAGAAGGCGCCACACTATCTCGGGCACAATCCGCTCCAGCAGTTCAGCTACACGGGGATGTATGCGGTGGCCGCGGCGCAGGTCGTCACGGGCTTCGCGATGTACGGTCAGTCACGGCCGGGCGGCTTCTGGTACACGCTGTTCGGCTGGGTCGTGCCAGTGCTCGGCGGCATCCAGGTCGTGCATTTCGTGCATCACGTCCTCACCTGGGCGTTCCTGATCTTCATTCCGATTCACATCTACCTCGCGTTGCGCGCCGATATGCTGGAACGCACCGGGACGATCTCCTCCATCATCAGCGGCGGCCGGTTCGTGCGCTCGGACGTGAACTATGTCGACGAATAGGCGTCAGGTCGTCGTGATCGGACTCGGTAACCCGCTGATGGGAGACGACGGCCTCGGCCTGGCCGTGCTCGACGAGCTGCGCACCGGCTACGCGCTGCCACCTGAGGTCGAGTTGGTTGACGGCGGCACCTGGGGCATCAACCTGCTGCCGGTGATCGAAGACGCGCACGAGCTGATCCTGATCGACGCCATCGATGTCGGCGCAGCGCCCGGGACGTTCGTGCGCCTCGAGCACGATCGTCTGCCGCGCTACCTGGCCACGAAGATTTCACCACATCAAGTGGATTTGCGCGACGTCCTGGGGCTTGCCGAGCTGCGCGGGACGCTGCCGGCGAATACCGTGGCGCTCGGCCTCCAGCCGCAAAGTGTCGAGCTCCGCAATTCTTTGAGCGACCTGTTGCGCTGCCAGGTGGGCACGTTGGCGGACGCGGTCGTCCAAGAGCTGGCGCAGCGTGGTTACCAGGCCGACGGCTTTCTCGCGGTGTCGGTCCATGCATGAGATGAGCGTCGCGCTCGAGGTCTGCCGCCTGGCCGAGGAGCGGCTGGGTGAGGCGACGGATACCCTCGTGGCACTCGGCGTCACCGTCGGCGATGACGCCGGCGTCGAGCCGGAGAACCTCGCGTTCTGTCTCGAGGCGTTGCTCGCTGAGCCGCCGTTCCGCGGTGCCGAGCCGAGAATCCTGCGGGAGCCCGGCGACGCCCTGCATCTCAGTTATCTCGAGGTGACCGACGATGCCAGTCCAGACGATTGAAGTTCGCGAGCGGGTCATGGCCCGCAATGACGAGATCGCCGGGCGTGTGCGTGCGCGCCTGGCCGCCGCGGGCGTGCCGGCATTCAACCTCGTCTCCTCGCCGGGCTCCGGAAAGACGCTGCTGCTCGAGCGTACCCTCGCGGCGCTGGGCGACGAGCTGCGGATCGCCGTCGTCACCGGCGATGTCCAGACACAAAACGACGCCGACCGCCTCGCGCGACACACCGATCAGCTGGTCCAGGCGGTCGTGACGAACGGCGCATGCCACCTGGATGCGCGTCAGGTGGAAACGGCGCTGGAAGCGATTGATCTCGCCGCGACCGATCTGCTGTTCATCGAGAACGTCGGCAACCTCGTCTGCCCGGCGGCCTGGGACCTGGGAGAGAACGCGAAGATCGCGCTCTTCTCGGTGACCGAGGGCGAGGACAAGCCATCGAAGTACCCCAACATGTTTCGGGCCGCCCGCTGGGTGGTCTTCACCAAGCTCGACCTGCTGCCGCACGTGCCGTTCAGCCTGGAGCGCGCCGTAGAGCTGGCGCGCGCGGTCAATCCGGACCTCGGGTTTCTGATGACGTCGGCGGTCGCGTGGCACGGTCTCACCGAGTGGCTCAGCTTCTGCCGGGCGCACGCGCGCCAGGGAGTGCGAGTATGAGCACCGTTGCGACTCATACGCCTGCGTGCGCAGCCGCGCGCTTGTTCGTCCACGGCGTGGTACAGGGCGTCGGCTTCCGTCCCTTCGTGCACCGGCTGGCGCTGCGGTGCGATCTCGCCGGCTGGGTGAGGAACGCTTCGGGTGACGTGCAGATTCACGTCGAAGGCTCGCCGGACCACATCGCGGCGTTCGTTCACGCACTGCGCGCCGAAGCGCCGCCGCTCGCGCAGATCGACGAGCTGCGCCACGAGGCGTGCGCGCCCGGCAAACTCGCCACGTTTACGATTCTCGAGAGCCGCCCTGAAGCCGGCCGCCGCCAGCCCATCTCCCCCGACGTCGCGTTGTGTGCCGCGTGCGAAGCCGAGCTGTTCGATCGCGACAACCGCCGTTATCACTATCCGTTCATCACGTGTACGGACTGTGGGCCACGTTTCACCGTGATCGATGCGATGCCGTACGATCGCGAGCGCACCAGCATGCGCACGTTCGCGCAATGCGACACCTGTCGCCGCGAGTACACGACCCCGGGGGATCGCCGCTATCACTCGGAGACGAACAGTTGCCCGAGCTGCGGGCCGAAGGTCTGGCTCGAGGGGCCGGGCGTCAGCGTCACTGACGATCCGATTCGGGCGGCGGCGGCGCTGCTGACCGCGGGCAGGATCGTGGCCATTCGTGGACTGGGTGGTTTTCATCTGGCCGCCGATGCGACCAGCGAGCAGGCCGTGGCTCGGTTGCGCGCGCGCAAGGACCGCGAGGCCAAACCGTTCGCCGTCATGGTGCGAACGCTGGCGGATGCCAGGAAGCTCGGCGTGGTCGGCGACTCCGAGGCCACGCTCCTCACATCGCGCGAGCGGCCCATCGTCCTGCTGCACAAGCGGCCCGGAGCGCTTGCCCACTGGGTCGCTCCGGGGCTCGACACCGTGGGTGTCATGCTCGCCTACACGCCGCTGCATCACCTGCTCTGCGATCTCGTGCGCCGCCCGCTCGTCATGACGAGCGGCAACCAGAGCGAAGAGCCGATCGCGATCGGCAACGAAGACGCCAAGGAGCGACTCGCGCCGATCGCAGACGCGTTCCTGCTGCACGACCGCGACATCGTGGCACGTTACGACGACTCGGTGGTACGTGTGGCGGGCGAAACCACCGTCTTTCTGCGGCGGGCTCGCGGCTACGCCCCGCTGCCGCTGAAGCTGCCGGTGGCGAGTCCCAAGCCGTTGATCGCGGTCGGTCCGCATCTCAAAAACACGTTTACGCTGGTGCAGGGCAACGACGCGTATGTCAGCCAGCACATCGGTGATCTGGAGAACCTCGAAACGCTGACGCATTGGCGCGCGGCGTTCGACGCCTATCGACGCCTATTCCGTCTCGAGCCCGAGGTGGCGGTGCGGGATCTGCACCCCGGCTACATCTCAACCCGCATAGCGGGCGACCTCGGGCTCGAGCGGATCATCCCCGTCCAGCATCACCACGCCCACGTCGCCGCAGTCCTGGCCGAGCATGGATGCACCGGCCGCGCGATCGGTATTGCGTTCGATGGCACGGGCTACGGCGACGACGGCAACGTGTGGGGCGCGGAGTTTTTCGAGGCCGACCTGACGTCGTACCGGCGGGCGGGGCAGCTGCGCTACGCCCGGATGCCCGGCGGCGATCTGGCGGCCCGCGAACCGTGGCGCGCCGCGCTCGGCTACCTCGCGCTCGACCCCGACGCGGCGCACGCGTTCACGTACATCCTCGATGCCGTGCACATCAACATGCGCAACATCGCCCTGCAACAGATGGTGCGCCGGCTGAACGCGCCGCTCGCGTCATCCATGGGCCGGCTGTTCGACGCGGCCGGCGCGGTGTTGGGCGTGTCGTTGGACAATCAGTTCGAAGGCCAAACGGCGATGCTGCTCGAGTCGCTGGCGGGGACGCGCCCCGCGCAACCCCTGCCCTTCCCGATGGCGGCGACGGCCGGCGGTAGCTGGATTCTGGATCCGCTCCCGCTGCTCATTGCGCTCGGTGAAGAGCGGGCCCGTGGCGTCGCGGTGGCAGAGCTGGCCGCGCGCTTCCATGAAAGCATCGCCGCGGGCTCGGATCAGCTCGCCGCCCGGCTCGCTGCGGACACCGGCCTTGGGACAGTCGTGCTCTCGGGCGGCTGCTTCCAGAATGCCCGCCTGCTCGTCTCGTTGCGCGCCCGCCTCGAGGCACGCGGGCTGCGGGTGCTGGTCCCGCGCCAACTCAGCCCCAACGATGGTGCCGTGAGTTACGGGCAGGCTGCCGTGGCCGCGGCCCTGCTTCGCCAGGAGGAGAGTTGATCATGAAAGCGCCTCCGTCACTCCGCCGCGAGCACGAGGAGCTCCACGCCGACCTCGCGCGAGCGGGACAGATGCCTGGACTGCTCGGTCAGACGGCGCGGGAAGTCGCGCGCATCATGCATCCGCACTTCCTGCGTGAAGACGAGTACGCCATTCCGCCACTCAGCCTCCTCCCTCGCCTCGCGCGCGGCCAGGTCACCCCGGACATGGCGGAGATCCTGCCGCTCGTCGCCCGGCTGAAGGAAGAGATGCCGCTCATGATCGAGGAGCACCGCGCCATTCTCGGCGCCGTGCGGGCATTCGCGCTGGCCGCGGAGTCCGATGGCGATGAAAAGTGCAGTCGCCTCGCTGCCGAGCTCACGGTACACGCCCAGCTCGAGGAAGAGGTGCTCTACCCGGCGGCCCTTCTGGTCGGTGAGTACGTCAAGGCGAAGCTGAAGCCGCGGCGGGTGAGCTCCTGATGTGCCTCGGCATTCCGGGCCGGATCGTGGAGGTACACGACACCCAGGGACTCCCCATGGGTGTCGTCGACTTCGGCGGCGTGCGCCGTGAGGTGTGCCTGGCATACGTCGCCGATCAGATCAAGCCGGGCGACTACGCGATCGTGCACGTCGGGTTCGCCATTGCGAAAGTCGATGAGGTGGAAGCCAAGCGCACTTTCGAGGTGCTGCGCGAGATGAGTCAGCTCGACGAGCTGGAGTGGATGAAGGACCTCACGCCATGAAATACCTCAGCGAGTATCGCGACCCCAAAGTCGCCCGCGGGCTTGTTGCCGAGATCAAGCGAGCCGCCACACGCCGCTGGGTGCTCATGGAGGTGTGCGGCGGCCAGACGCACACGATCGTCAAGCAGGGCCTCGACGAGCTGCTCGACGACGCCGTCGAGATGGTGCATGGTCCCGGCTGTCCCGTGTGCGTGACGCCGCTGGAGCAGATCGACAAGGCGCTCGCGCTGGCGTCGCGGCCGGACGTGATCTTCACGTCTTTCGGCGACATGCTGCGCGTACCCGGCAGCGACTGCGACCTGCTGCAGGTGCGGGCGCGGGGTGGGACGGTGCGCATCGTGTATTCGCCGCTCGACGCGCTCGAGCTCGCTCGCAAGAACCCCGACAAGGAGGTCGTGTTCTTCGCCGTCGGATTCGAGACGACCGCGCCGGCCAATGCGATGGCGGTGTGGCGCGCGAAGGAGCTGGGGGTCAAGAACTTCAGCGTGCTGGTCTCGCACGTGACCGTGCCTCCCGCGATGGTCGCGCTCCTCGAATCGCCCGACAACCGCGTGCAGGGATTTCTCGCGGCCGGTCACGTCTGCACGATCATGGGGTGGACCGAGTACGAGCCCATCGCGGCGAAGTACAAGGTTCCCATCGTCGTTACGGGATTTGAGCCGCTCGACATACTCGAAGGCATGTTGCTCGCGGTACGCCAGCTCGAAGAGGGGCGGCACGAGGTCGAGAATCAGTACGTGCGCTCGGTGCGGCGTGACGGCAACCAGCCGGCGCAGGATCTCGTGTCGCGCGTGTTCGAGCTGGTGGACCGCAACTGGCGCGGCATCGGACCGATTCCCAAGAGCGGGCTCGGTGTGCGGGCGGAGTTCGCCGACTTCGACGCCGAGCGCCGGTTCGCCCTCGAAGGCATCCACACCGCTGAGCCGGAGATCTGCCGCGCAGGCGACGTGCTGCGCGGCGTGCTGAAGCCGTTCGACTGTCCCGCGTTCGGAACCATGTGTACGCCCGAGCATCCGCTCGGCGCCCCGATGGTGTCGTCCGAAGGCGCGTGTGCCGCCTACTACAACTACGGCCGGTTCCGGAGCGCCGTATGACAATCACCTGTGCGATGCCGATCGCAACTACGGAGCGCGTACAGCTGGGCCATGGCTCAGGCGGCAAGATGAGCGCGGCGCTCGTGCGCGAGCGCTTCCTGCCGCTCTTCCGCAACGACATTCTCGGCCAGCTCGGCGATGCCGCGATCGTAGACGTGGCGGGGCAATCGCTCGCGATTTCGACCGACACATTCGTCGTGCAGCCGCTCGAATTCCCCGGTGGCAATATCGGGTCGCTGGCGGTGCACGGTACGGTGAACGATCTGGCGATGATGGGCGCGCAGCCGTGCTGGCTGTCCGCCGGGTTCGTGCTGGAGGAAGGACTACCCTTCGATGTGCTCGATCGGGTGGTGCAGAGCATGGCCGAGGCCGCGCGCGAGGCAGGAGTCTTACTCGTGGCGGCCGACACGAAGGTGGTCGAGCGCGGAAAAGCCGACGGCATTTTCATCAATACCACGGGCGTCGGGCTACGACCGGCCGACTTCTCCCCAGCCCCGGCGCGCGCTCGGCCAGGCGATGCGGTCATCGTCAGCGGGCCCATCGGTCGCCATGGCATCGCCATCATGACCGCCCGTGAAGGGCTGGCGTTCGAGGCCGAAGTGACGAGCGACAGCGCGGCATTGACGCCGCTGGTGGACGCGCTGCGCGAACGGGTGGGCGACGCCGTGCACACCCTGCGGGATCCGACACGTGGTGGCGTGGCGAGCACGCTCAACGAGATCGCCGCGGCGGCAGGAATCGGCATCGTGCTCGAGGAGCACCTCCTACCTATTCCCGGCCCAGTCGCCGCGGCATGCGAGATGTTGGGGTTCGATCCGCTCTACGTCGCGAACGAGGGATTGCTGGTCGCGTTTGTGCCAGACGCGCAGGCGGATGAGGCGGTGCGTGCGCTGCGCAGCCATCCGCTCGGCCGCGCGGCGACGCGGATCGGCCGCTGCGTGCGCGAGCATCCGGGGATGGTCGTCCTCACTACGGGCGTCGGCGGCACCCGCGTCGTCGACATGCTGCCGGGAGATCAGCTGCCGCGCATCTGCTGAGTCTTACCCAGCGGGCACGGGCACCAGCGCGTTCTCTACTTCCACATCCACCGCGATGCCAGCGCGGACGCTCTCCGTGACGATGCAGAAGTCCTGAAAGAGGTCCAGGCAGCGTCCCATGCGGTCGCGCTGTTCCTGCGTGACTTCCGGTGCGAGGCGAACGCGCAACGCGCCGATTCTGAGCCGTCCGCGCTCGTTCCGTACGATGGTGCCTTCGACCATCGTGCGGAGCTCGGCAACCTCCACTCGAGATTTCCGCAGGCAGTACAGGAGGCTCGCACTGAGGCAGCTTCCCACCGCGGCGGCCAGCAGGCGCGCCGGATTGGGTCCGTTGGCCTCGCCAAGGGGCGGCAGCTCGTCCACGACCAGAGGCGCTCCTTCGCCTTCCGCGAAATTGACGGTGAATGCGTAGCCGTCGCGCAGAGTCAATGCGACTTCGAACCGTTCGGCGCTCATCTGGTCTCCGGAGAAGGGGGGATACTCCCTCTAAGAACGCCGGAAACCGTGGGGTCGATTTGAGTTGGGTGTGAAGACTCCTTCACCCGAGCGCGTTGTCCAGCACCATCATCACCGCGAATCCCAGTATGAACCCGATGGTGGCGACATCGATATTGCCGCTACGCTCGGTCTCGGGAATCAGCTCCTCCACCACCACATAGAGCATCGCGCCGGCGGCGAGGGCGAGCCCAAACGGCAGCAGCTGGCCCATCCGGGTGACGAGAACGGCGCCCAGGACAGCGGCCAAGGGCTCGACGATCGCGGATAGTTGCCCGTACCACCATGCCTTGCCGCGGCTCATCCCGTCACGCCGCAGCGGCAGCGCGACGGCGAGCCCCTCCGGCAGGTTCTGGAGCCCGATCCCGATCGCGAGGGCTGCCGCCGGACCCGGCTGTCCCGTCCCGAACGAGACGCCGACCGCGAGACCCTCCGGGAAGTTGTGCAACGTGATCGCCGCCAGGAGCAAGGCCGACCGGCGCCATGACACGCGCGGACCTTCAGGGCGTGCTTCGTCCGGGAACTCCGGGTGCAGGTGCGGCAGCCATTGGTCGAGGAGATAGATGAGCGCCGCGCCCGTCAGGAGGCCGGTCACGGCAGGCCAGAGGCCGCCCAGCCGCAGGGCCGGAACCAGCAGTGACCAGCACGAGGCCGCGACCATGACGCCCGCCGCAAAGCCCATCAAGCTGTCCATGAACCGGCGCGGCACCCGCGTCAGAAACAGCACTGGCAGCGCGCCAAGCGCGGTGAGCAGCCATGTGCCCACGGCGGCCACGCCCGCCTGCGCCACCGGGGACAGCGACAGGAACCAGCCCGTCATCGGGCGTCAGGTAGCTCCACTATCGACGTGGCGCCCCAACATTCTCCTCGGCGGGAGCGGTCTTCCGCGTCGACAAGCCGAAGGGGAGATAGCTCGGGCACCAGCCGACCAGACTCGTCACCAGGAATGCGACGGCGACGATCCCGAGCAAGATCGCCAGCGTGCCACTGATGGTGCCGGTGAAGTACAGTACAGCGATTGCGACCGCGATGAGCGTGCGAATGACGCGATCGGCCGTGCCCATGTTCTTGGTCATAAATCCTCCTTCAGAAATCCGATCTAAGGTTTACGAAGATGCACGACCAGCAGGGTGAGTCCTCCGAACACGGCAAAACAGAGGAGGCAGGCGGCGGCGAGCTTGACGACTTTGGGGTTTAGGCGCGTGCGGGTGCCGGCTTGGTGGATTGGTTCTCAGTTGACAGCGGTGCGAGACGCGGTTCAGCACCCAACCAGTAGAGCCCGTTCGCCATGATGCAGTAACCGGTCCCAGCGAACCACACCATCGCGACGCCGACGAACCCGGTGAACGTCAGCCACCATGGGCTATGAATGATCGACAGGACCGACGCCACCGTCAGATTGATTCCGACCGCCAGGTAGATACGGCGCTCGAGGTACCAACTGTCGGTCTGCATGAAATACAGATTACCGCGTTCCGGTTGCCCCAGCATCGGCTTGAAGCCCAGCCGGTAGAGGATGGTGCCGACGATGCAGAAGCCCGTAAGCGATACGCCGATCGATGCCCAGGCTGTTGCAATGGTCAGCAGAATCCAATAAGGATTGACGAGAGCGGCGAGTGTCGTGCTCGTGAGTAGGAAGACACCGGCGATCAACCACACCGTCCGCTCGATATACCAGCGGTGCGTCGGAACGATGTAGATACCGCGACGGAACGCCATGCTGCAATTTTACGGCGCCACCGAAGGTCACGCTAGACGGCCGAGTGGTTCACCCCGTGACAGCGAGCGCGTTGATCACGGCCACGACTCCCCGTACGTGCTCGGCTACGTCCTGCACGTGGAGCCTCGCGGGGTCTGAGGGAACCCACCCCGTGAGCGTGGCCACGAACTCCTCGACTTCCACACTGACGCCCTCGACCTCCGACTCCGGCACGCACCGCAGTGCGTCCCAGATCTTTGCTTGCAGCTCGAGTTGTGGTTGTACGTCCTCGCCATCTGACAACCACATCTGCACGTTCATGCCGCCTTCCAGCGACTGCTCCGTGTCATCGTCCATCATGTCGCTCACCCTCCTCTGCACTTCCTCTTGGCCCTTCTAGAGCGTGGTACGTGGCGTGCCGCGAATCGCCTGCCGTATCCGCTCGGCCGTACTCGGACTCAGAACCCGGACGATGGTATAGAACACGTATCCCATCGCCGCGAGGACGAGGATGGAAACAGCCAGACCGATCAGCACGCCCAACAGGCCCAACGCGATCTTGAACACCAACAGTGTTACGATCGCGACAACGGCGAACCCGAGAATCCTGCGAATCACGCGATCCCTCCAACCTCGACCGGCCGCTCCTCTGACGCCAGGGCGGCGAAGTCTTCGGCGAAGTGGCGCAGATCGATCCAGTCGGTGTACTCGAAGTCACGCGTCGTGTCTGTGTCTCCCCCGGCCTTCGCCACGATGCGTTTCATCATCTGCCGCTTGAGCCACGTGTAGCGGGTATACGGCAACGCCCCCGCCACCATCTTGGTGATCGTGGGCCGCCAGCCGCAGCGATTGAGAAAGCGCCGCATGATCCTGAGCATTTCCTGACGAGGTGCGATTCCTTTTTCGAGGACCGCGAGACAGACCGACAGGAAGGCCGTCGGTACGCCGTTGAGCAGCGGCGCATACATCCGGGCCCAGCGCCCGACCGCGGGTTGGTAGTCGCCGATGTGCACCGACGCGGCCACAATCACGCCGTCGTAATCCTCCGGGCTGAGGCGCCAGAGCGCGCCTGCCGGGTCCAGAAGGTCAACGCTGCAGCGCTTGGCGCGCAGGTCTTCAGCAAGGACCTGAGCGATTTTTCGCGTGTGCCCGTCGGTCGTTCCGTAGACGATCAGGATGTGTGTCATCATTGTGCTCCAATGGCGAGCTTCTCGACTCGCGCTGGCCGCCGTTGACGTCTTCCCCGTTTCTCCAGCGCCGCCGCCGCGACGCCCACCGGCGCCACCAGCAGCGAGGTTGGCAGGTGATTGATGAGCTGCTCGGTGACACTGCCCAGGAGCACTCGTTGCGCCCATCCCTTCCCGTGCGACCCGACGACGAGGACATCCGCCTTCCAGTCCGTGGCCTCGCGCAGCAGCGTGTCGACGACGGTGCCGTGACGCACGATCTTCTCGACTGCCGGCGTCTTCACGAGCGGCCAGATGTCCCGCTGCAGCGTCTGCTGGGCGAGCGCGAAGTACTCGGTCGGATCGACCGGCGGGATGCCGGGCAGATCGGGAAGCGGCTCGAACACCGTCACAACGCGCAGCTCCGCCCCCACCAACGTCGCAAACCGCTGCGCGAGAGCGAGAGTGGGTCCCGCGGCTTTCGAGAGGTCGGCGGCGACCAGCACGCGCCGGAACGCCGTCGGAGTGCCTGCCGTGATAAGCACTGGGACCTCGGCCGCGCGCACCATGTGCAGGCTCGTGCTGCCACCCAGCCAGCGCTCCAGTACGGAGTGGTGCTTGCCGCCGAGCACCACGAGTCCCGGGCGCTCGTCTCTCGTGACCTGCTGCAGCACGACCGCGGCGGGCCCGAAGAAGACGTCCAGCTCGCGGCGGGCGAAGTCGGAGACGCTGGTGCCGAGGAGCTCGTTCACGTGATGGCGCGCCACCGCGAGCTGCAACTGCTGCATGTCCACCACCTGCGGATCGGCGCTCACCGCGACGAGCGGTGCCCAGGCATCGCGCACACCATGAACTACATGGCAGGGGACGTTCGCGAGACGGGCCAGGCGCTCCCCAACCACTGCGGCGCCTTTGGCTTCGGGCGAGACATCAACGCCAACTACGATTGGACCCCAGGTCATTGCCGGCTCCTCGCAAGGGTACCCTAGCAAGGTGGGCCGGTTTTTGTGAAGGAATCTTGAGGATGACGCGAAGGTTCTTCTACGCCGGGACAAACGCCGGCCGGCGATCCTGATGCGCGTCAATCCGCTTGGCCGGGATGCCGACGTACGTCGCACCACCGGACAGCCGAGAGTGCTTTGGCACGAGACTGAGCGCACCGACCTGCGTATCGGCGCCGACGGCGACATCGATGTCGATCACACTGCCGACGCCGATCGTGACGTTGCGGCCTAACGTCACAGCACCCGTCTTTAGGAACCCGCCTTCGACCGTATGGCCCGACAGATGAGCACTCGCACCGATCACGACGCCGTCAGCGAAGTCGAGAAGATTGTGATCCATGACCTCGAGACTGTTGATGTAGACGCGCCGACCGATCCGGGCGCCGTTGAGCCGCACGTACATCGTCCACAGGGGCGTGGCGCGCAGGACGGCGCCCGCGACGAGACGCACGAGGTGTGCAGAGGCCATATAGCGGGCCCAGTCGAGCACTGGCCAGTCGAGCTGTGCGATGCGCAGCGTGGCGTGGGCGGGCGTGCGCCAGCCGAGTACCCGCATGGCGAGCGGCGAAACCACCATGAAGCACAGGGCGAACAGAACGTAGGCCGGGCCGAACACGCACAGGAGGACCACCCCGCGGGCGGAGCCTGCCGTGGAGCGCGCGACCCACTGGAGCAGAAGAAAAGAAGGCACCGCGGCGAGCGCGAGCAGTGTGCTTTCCACGACGAGGACTGACAAGCCGGCCCATCCCACGCGCAGCGCGCGCCGCACCGTCAGGACCCCGTTTGCGCCCCTGGTCCTCATCGCCGCCTCTCTGTACTCCGCCCCAGAAAGGAAATCGTGCGCCCCTGAAAAGGTTGTGAGTTACGTGTGAGCGCACGTGCGGAGAGCAAATTCTCACGCGATGTTGCGCCTGATCTCAGACTCCCGGGCTAATCTTGTTCGTATGTACAAGCCGGAGGTCCGCCTCGCGGGCGCTGGTCCGCTGCTGGTGTTCGTGCCTGGCATGGATGGCACGGGCGAGCTGTTCTACCGGCAGGTCCCGTCGCTCGCGCGCCGCTATCGGGTCGCTACGTATGCGTTGCGCGATGTTGCGGCTATGGAGGATCTGGTCGCCGACCTGGCGACCGTGATTGGCGCGGCGGCGCCGGAAGGGCGCGCGACCGTCGTCGGAGAGTCATTTGGTGGCGCGATCGCCTTGAGCTTCGCGCTCGCGCACCCGGCGATGCTCGATCGCCTCGTGGTGCTCAACTCATTCCCGCGCTTCCTGCCGCAAGGGCGCCTCAACCTCGCGATCGCGCTCCTCGGTGCCGTGCCGTTCCCGTGGCAGGCGATGAGCGTCGTTCGCCGCCTCACGGCGTTCCGACTCCATTCGCGTCACACGCACGCTCGGGAGATCAGGCGGTTTCTTGAGCTGACCGCGCGCACGACGCGCCGCGGGTATCTACAGCGCTTGCAGGTCTTGCGTCAGTACGATGTGCGCGAGCGATTGGGGGAGATTCGGACGCCGACGCTGTTTCTGGCCAGCGACCGGGATCACCTCGTTCCAGCCGTCGAGCAGGCGCGGTACATGGCAAAGCGAGTATCCGGCGCGACCCTACAGGTGCTACGCGGTCACGGCCACATTTGCCTGATCGCGCCGGATCTCGACCTCGGCCAGATCCTCGAACAGTGGGCCGCGCCCGGTAACTAGATCCTGGCGGTGGCCACCGCCGCGACGATGTCCGTTTGCGAGATCACGCCCACCAGCTGGCCTCCACGATCCTCGACGAACAGCCGATGCACGTCGAGGTCCAGCATCTGGCGCGCCGCTTCGAGGACATCCGCCTCCGGTGCGATCACGCGCGACCGCGGTGTCATCAGCTCGCGCACCGGCGTTTCGTCGAACAGCCGCTCGCGGGGCTCCGGCTCCGTGGTCTCCGACAGCGCGCACAGGATGTCGGTCGTGGACAGCACCCCCACGATCTTGCCATGCGCGTCGGTGACCGGCAGCGCGGACACGTGCACGTCAGCCAGCGTCGTGATCGCGTCGGCTACCGTCGCATCGAGGTCCACCGTTTTGACGTCAGTCCGCATGATGTCGGCGACTTTCATATGACCACCGTCCCTTTCCGGCGGCGTGCCTGAGGAGGCCGTGTCGCCGCAGGCTTGTTGATGGGCACAATCAACAGCGACGTCGGCAGCCGGTTCAGCAGACGCTCGGTCGTGCTACCAATGAGCAGGCGATCAACCCACCCTTTGCCGTGCGAACCCACCACCAGCAGGTCCGCGCGCCAGGCGGCCACTTCCTCGGCGATCTCTTCGTCGGGGCGGCCGCGGCGTATCACCCGGTCGTCCGGCGGCACGCGCGACAGCTCGAGCTCCACGAGCTGCTCGAACTCCGCCCGCGACCGCTCCTCGAATTCAGCTAGGTCGATCGAAAGTGGCACGACCGTTGGATACTTGGCGGCCTCGACCACGTGCACGACGCGGAGCTGTGCGTCCAGCAGGTCGGCGTAACGTCCCGCCGCTGAGAGCGTCGGGCCCGCGGCGCCGAACAAGTCCGTCGCGACCAGGATCCGCTGCGGCCGACCCGAGGCCCCCACGACGAGCACCGGGGCGGGCGAGGTCCGAACGAGATGATGGGCCGTGCTGCCGCCCAGCCCGCGTACGAGCGCGCCGTGATGCCGGCCGCCCACGACCACGAGGGACGCACCCTGCTCACGGACGATCTCGTCGAGCACCACCGCGGGGCGCCCCGGCCGGGCGATGAGCGATTGCCGAACAGCCTCGGGGACCTCGGCGCCCACTTCGCGGGCGAGCTGCTCCCGGATGTCCGAGACGAGCTGGTCAAACATGTCCGGCGAGTTGACGAGCGGAGCCATGCCACCCGGGACCCACACGTCTGGAACGGCGTACACCAGCACGCAGCGCGCGTCAGCCGCGCGGGCGATGCGCCAGGCGAGCGACGCCGCCCGGAACGATTCGGGCGATCCGTCCACACCGGCGACGATCGGTTGCCATGTCATGAGAACTCCTCGCTGTGGTTCTAAGAGACAAGCTGCGGGACGTGCGTGAAGTGGATTTGAAGTTGTTCTCAAACTGCCTTCATGCCGCAACACCGAGTTTTGCTTTGCAAAGGAGCCATCCATGGCACATAAACAGCTGGCTTTTCGGGCGGAGGCGCGCGAGAAGGTGCTGCGCGGCGCCACCGCCCTCGCGGACGCCGTCCGGGTGACGCTGGGGCCCAAGTCGAAATGCGTCCTGATCGAGCGCAAGTGGGGTGAGCCGCTCATCTGCAACGACGGCG
>Ga0137323_1000093_pt1 | contig 25187 bp, 29 predicted proteins | sample EasRivERMZT423_2_FD_102285 | JGI IMG/M metagenome (GOLD analysis project Ga0137323, IMG submission 102285) | Soil microbial communities from meander-bound floodplain in the East River, Colorado, USA - East River MetaG ERMZT423_2 | ecosystem: Environmental > Terrestrial > Soil > Floodplain ... | reverse complement strand
TCGCGGTGCTGTTCACGGCAGTCGCGAAGTTATTTTTCGCAGATGGAACGTATTCAATCTAGCGATGCTTGGGGTCCCCCTCGGTTTTTTGATCGCGGCATAAGCGAAGGGCTCCGGATGAGCGAGAAGCAAGCCCGTTTCGACCGATGGAGCTTTCGTGTCCTGCTCGGCGCCGTTGGAGCGGCGGCGATCGCTTTGTTGTTTGCAATAGAGTGGTACGCACCTCCGGTTGCGGACACCGCATTCTGGAATGCGGTTGTTGCATTCGCGATTCTGGGGATCGTTAGTGACTCCGCATTTCTTCCAGTGCCTCGCATTACAAGCGCTAGTGTCGGTTCGTCAGTCGTGTTCATTCCGTTTCTCGCATCTGTCTTGCTGTTCGCCCCGCCTTGGCCGATGGTCATTGCGGGCGCCACCGGGTTCGTGGCGCACTATCTCGTTAGGCGCAAAACTCTCATACGAGCGCTGTTCAACACCGCGCAATACATACTCTTCGTTGGTCTAGGAGCCTTGGTGTACGCGGCGCTAGGTGGCCACGTTGGTTTTGACGCCGTCCACGTCAACTTTGTGGCGTTCGTCGCGCTCGTACTCACGTTCTTTGCGGTAAATCAAGGAACGGTCGTTCTGGCTGTGTCATCGAGCACTGATATCTCAGTCCGTGAAGCGTGGGATCGGATCGCAGGCCAATCGATCCTGTACGATCTTGTTGCGAGCTCGCTCGCGATCGTGCTCGCTTTCCTTTTCACGAAGCTTCAGATAGTAGGGCTCGCGGTGCTTGTACTACCGTTGTTCTTTGTCCGTCATATGTATCAGATGAACCTTCAAGTCGAGCGAGTCAATAGAGAACTACTCGAACTGATGGTTAAGGCCATTGAAGCGCGTGACCCGTACACATCTGGCCATTCTGTTAGGGTTTCGGAATACGCTCGACAGATCGCTCGGGAACTTGGCTTGAATCTCAAACAAGTCGATCAGATCGGGACGGCTGCACTTCTCCACGACGTCGGCAAGATCCACGAGGATTTTGCACCGCTTCTTAGGAAAGCCGGTCGCCTTACACCAGAAGAGCGGATGCTGATGCAGGCTCATCCAGTCCGGAGTGCTGACCTCGCGAGCACAATTGCTGATTTTCGCGGAAAGGTACAGGCAGACATTAGAAACCATCATGAGAATTACGATGGTACTGGTTATCCTGATGGCCTTGTGGGCGAAGCAATACCGATTGGCGCGCGCATCATCATGATAGCGGATACGATCGACGCGATGACAACGGACCGACCCTACAGAAAGGCCCTCACTCTATCGAAGGCTCTCGAAGAGTTGACCAAGTATGCCGGACAACAGTTCGATCCCAGGCTTGTGGAGCTCGTTTCAAAATCACCCGGCATAAGGCGCATCCTTGGCCCACAGCTAGTGCCTGAGACGCCGAAGATTGCGAGTATGCAGATGCCGCCCCCGTGGCGAGGGAAGCAGAGTAGCCTGAGTTAACAACTCGGCAACGACACCGAGCACCAGCTATCTGAGCCTACCTTCCCGATCTCGCTTTCCACCGGCTCGAGATCCGTCGACTCAGAGATGCGGCCCTAGCTGAGAGCTTGGAACGCGTTGCCTCACAGGCGAAGAACTTGAATGACTGGCTCCTCCGAGTGACGGCGAAGGCAGCAGGAACCCCTGCGCAGTAAGCAGCGCTCGACGTCCCGGAGCGCCATACTTCTCAAAGAGATGAAGTTCTCGAATCGTTTCCGGTGTGTTTCTACCCAACGTCCGGTTCTCTAGCCAACTCTTCGCACCCAACACATCCAAATACTGGATCGGGCAACGCGTCTGACAGAGTTCTGTGCCTGTTCTAACGAATCGCTCAGTCTCTTCTTGTGTTCCTATGTGTGCCGATCTGAGAATCCTCAGTTTCCAGTATCCACCGTGTATTGGAACAGCCTCCTCCCTGTCTCGCGCAATACTCTCCATCTCTCCGGCAAGGTCTAAGGCAAGTGATGTGTTTCCGCGTATCAACTCAAAGGCCGCACTTACAACTAGAAAGGCGCAATGAAACTTCCAACGCCTTTTGGGGACTAGCCACCTTCTTGCGCGATTCATGAGCTCGAGTGCCTCGGCTCCCCGTCCGACCAGTACGTACGCATCAGCCAGATTTGTGTAGGTCATCGCGAGCACGCTGCTCGCGGAGGATTCGCCGAGTGTGACACTTAGCTCGCCCCAGCGAATCGCATCATCGTACAGCCCCCGTGCGGTCTGAATTACACAGAGGTTGGAGGCCATAACAGACATTCGAGCGTCATCGCCGACCTTCTTTGAGAGTTCGAAAGCAGTCACATACGAGTCTCTCGCGTTATCAAGCTCACCAATGTTCAGAGAGGCCAAGCCGATCCCTGAGTGCATGAAGGCAATCTGTGCGAGATTCGCAGTAGCCTTGTTGGCTTGGATGGCCTGTCGTAACTCTTGAAGGCATGCGTCCGAGTCCATGCGGAACATTCTACAAAACGCCTGAGTGACGATGGCTATCGGCATCGTCCTAACATCAATCTTCTGCTTTAGCTCTCGAATGCCATCCTCAGCGATGGTTACTAGTTTCGTTACACCTTGCTCAGTGCCTGCACGAGCACATTCGAACAAAGCTCGTGAGATGAGGTGCGGGTCTTCTGTCCTTGCTGCGCATTCCAGCGCTTTCCTTGCCACTTCGCAGTACTTTTCGCCCGGTTCGCTGTTCAGCAGGAACTCCGCCGACGCTCTCAGCATCGATACTTCGGCTTCCTCTTCAAGTGACATCTCCGGACATGCTGCCAGACCGGTGATGACGGGTATGGCTTCCTCGGCCCTGGACTGGTCGAGCAACGCCTTTGCGAAAAGGAGTTGGGTTCGCCGTAGTGCTGCGCCTGACTGTTCCACGGTCAACAGTTCCTTCAACACCTCGGCGGCTTCCTGAGGCGCGCCGATGGCGAGAAACGCCTCGGCACCGTGATGCGCGAAGGGGATCGCTCGAGGGTCTGCACCACCTCGCAAATAATGCCAAGCGACCTCGAGGGTGAGGCTTGGTGCATCGGGTCTTGGGCCTCTTTCCGCCAGTAACTCCGCGACCCGTCGATGTATTTGGACTCGCGCCGCGCTAGCGACTGCGTAATAGGCCTGCGCTCGGATCAGCTCATTCCTGAACTCCAGATCACCTCGCACGTCTCGCAAGAACCCCTCTTCCTTTAGCCTCGACAACGATTCAACTGCGATGAGAGGTGAGATCTCGAGAGCCGCATACAGGCGGAGGTCAGTTAGCCGCCGTCCTAGAACGGCAGCAAGGTCTAGAGTCGCCTTTGCCGTGCTATCGAGCCGGGCCCTCTGTCGCTCAAAAACGGCTGTGATTGCCCTGGGAATCCCCAACCGGGGCACTGGGTGGGTGTCTAGTGCTTCAAGATCACGCAACAGGGACTCAGGACCATGCTCGATCCATTCCCGTGCGAGCAGTTCCAAGGCGAGAGGGTTCCCACCAGCAGCACGAAGAATTCGTGCGGTCGGCACTTCGGAATCCATTGTGCTTCCAACAAGGCTCTTGACGAAGTGTTGAGATGCCTCGGTTGGCAAAACCTCGAGGTCCAAGCGTCTCATTCCCGGCATGCTGGAATCGGACGCAAGTGCCCAGGCACTCCCTGATAGCCTCAGCTCGCTGGTGCGCCCTGCAAAAATTAGGAGAACGCTGTCGCGTAGCTTTCTGGCTACTGAATGGAGTATTGCTATGCTCGCGTTGTCAGCAGCGTGCAAATCGTCAACGACCAACATGATCGGACTATCCGCTGCCGCCGCAGTTACAGTCTTCAGAAAGGCATCCGCAATCCGGAGGGGCATCAGTTCCGGCGACCACTCCACCGGCTTCGGCACACCGGGGAACGCCCGCATGATTTCTGAGCTAATCCTCGTCAATTCGCTTAGAGCCTCTGGATCCGCTCCACCAATAGTGCGCTGCATTGCCAGCTGCTTAACCAACTCAGCGAGCACAGCAAACGGTAATTCGCGTTCGGCGTCGTAGGCCTGTGCTCTTGCCACAACGGCACCATCCAACTGACAGCTCGAAGCGAACGCGTTAACCAATGTTGTCTTGCCGACTCCGGGATCGCTGGTGACTACGACGATCCTCGGCGACTTTTGCCGAACCTCCTGCCAAGCATCAGACAACACACTGAACTCCTTCTCCCGCCCGATCAGTGTCTCGGGCTCAAACCGACGATCAGCTCGCTCCGGCGGATACCCCGGTACCGAGCCACGCCGGGGCGATCGCCGACCATCACGCAGCAGATCGGTCATGCGAACCAGATCAGGCCCGGGCTTCGCGCCCAGCTCCTCTGCGAGCCTTGACTCAAATCGCGCAAACGCTTTCAGCGCCCCACTGCGATCACTCGCCCACGCTCGCGCCTCCATGATCCCGCGAATCGCCTCCTCGGCGAGCGGATCAACATCCTGCAAACGTTCGGCATGACGTTGCACGGTAGGGAAGTCGCCGATGCGTCGAGCGGCATCCATCTGACGCACCAGGCAGTCGCGGACTTGCGGGATCAGGCGCGCCCGATACTCGTCCTTCCAATCCTCGAACGGACGAGCTGACTCGATCTGAAGCGCATCGAGAAATGGTCCATCGATGGACACTTCGTTGGAAGCGAGGTGAGTCACGTCGACGTCGATCCAGCCAGCAGCCAACCCTACAGTCGAGCGACGGAGGACGACGGCCTCACGCGCGATCTTGGCCTTGATGACGGACAACCCTTGCGCCAGAGAATGGTTCGCGAGCTTGGGTGCCGCGGTGGGCCACAGCAAATCAGCGAGGTAGTCACGGGTGAACTGCTTGCCGGGCTCCAAGGCGAGCCGCACGAGGAGGGCCAAGTGCTTGCGCGTACGAAACCCGACTTGCTCGCCGGCAACGGTGAACAAGGCAGGAGTCCCAAGGCAGTGCAACCGGAAGGCGTGAGTCACATGGCTGTGCGTTTTATTGATTCGCTTCAGAGATAAGGGCAGCGAATCAACGAAGTGTCAACACATTGATGTGCTTGAGATTGGGTCCTTCAGGAGCGGTCCTTCTAAGCGACTGTCAACAACCTATTTGCCCATCCTGTCGCCAGGTACGCGGCAAATCGGACAGGGCCCCATCCGCGGCTCTTTCCCGTACGACAGCTTCACCGGGCCGAGCGTCACCGTGGTGTCGGTGAGCGTCACCGTCAGTGTCATGCTCCCGCGCAGCACCCGGCCGCTGAATCGCGCCGGATGCATGATGCCCAGGTCCACAGGGTGCGCGGTGATGTTCTGCTGGCCAGGCACGTCGAAATAGCCGGCGGGGTCGGGCTCGATCGGTTGATGCACTTGTCCGTACGTGCACCCGATATGCACGTGCGCGCTGGTGTCGTCGGCAATCAGCGCCGCGTTCTCACCACCCCACGTGCCCAGCACCACACCGTCCTTTACACCCGTGGGACCAGCATCGCACGGACCCAGCCCGAGCGCTGCGACCACACCGAGGACGGCAACCGCGTGCTTGGTCGGCATCAGCCGCACAGCATGAAGCTCTCGATCCACGGAGCGCTGAACGCTTCTGTGACAGTGCGCGACGGGAACCGCAGGTCCACGCTGCCCTCGACCCGCTGTTGCGCCACGGCCCGGTCGATCCGCACCGTGCCCGACGTCGCGTCCTCGCGCTGATCCGGGCCGGTGAAGTAGATCGCGCCTGCGTCGGTGGTCCCAACAAACCACGTGGTGCCCGCCAGCTCACTGGCTGCGCGCTGGATCACGACCCTGACGTAGGGGTTGGACGGCTCCAATCCCTCGATCGGATCGCGCGCCAGCAGAATCGCCGTCGCCGGCCCGTCCGCAGGGCCGCACATGAACGTCGACACGGAATGACTGAAGGCGCCCTCGGGCGGATTCACCGGGCCGCTCAGATTGCAATGCGACGTATTGCCTGCCAGGAACACCAACGACGCGAGCACAAGTGTGTTGCGCATACTCCTCCTTCCTTCATCTACCCTGCCCGCCGGCCCGCCGTCACTAACCGACTATTCGCTAGAAACTAGCCACTAGGATGCAACCCACCATGCTCGGCGCGTGTCCAAACCGGCATGAGATCACTCTATATCCTGCTCCTCGCCGCCCTGATAGCCGCCCCCGCCGCCGCTCGCGCACAATCGCCCGTACAGACGCCCCAGACGCGGTTCTGGAACGCCGCGATCGCCGGCGATACCGCTGCGCTCGCCGCGGCCCTCAAGGATGGCGCGAACATCGACTCGCTCGACGTGCGCACGGCCCGCAACGGCCGCCGCGCCTTGAACTGGGCCGCGATCCACAACCGCGCCGACGCGCTGCGCTGGCTGCTCGCCCACGGCGCGTCGATCGAAGCCACCAACCTCACCGGCTTCACCGCGCTACATCACGCGGCCGAGGTGGGGTCGGTGGATGCCGCGCGCATCCTGCTCGCCGCCGGCGCGGACCCGAAGCACACCAATCTGGAAGGGATGACCCCGCTCGCGCGCGCGCGGCTGGAAGGGCACGTCGAAGTGGCTGAATTGCTCGAGGCAGCCGAGCGCGGGGTGCGGCCGAAGAACTAACGCTTTAGCGTCACCCGTTCTCCGCGAAGAATCCCGCGATGTCGCGCGCCAGCAGCTCAGGCTCCTCAGCCGGCGCGAAATGTCCCCCACTCGGCATCGGCGTCCACCGGCGCACATTGTAGAGCCGTTCGACCCACTCGCGCGGCGCCAGGCCCTCGTCCACAAAATTGCTGGCGAACATCGCGACCCCCGTCGGGACGTGGACAAAGTCCTCGGGTCCGATCGTGACCCGGAATCGCCGGTTGTCGTTGTCGAAGTAGTCCCGCATCGATGAGGTGATCGTCTGCGTGACCCAGTAGAGCGTCACCGTCGTGAGCAGGAAGTCGCGCGTGAAGCGCTCGTCGAGATTGCCGCGCGAGTCGGCCCACGCGCGCCACTTCTCCAGAATCCAGGCGGCGAGCCCGGCCGGTGAGTCGTTCAGGCCGTACCCGAGCGTCTGCGGCTTGGTGCCCTGGATCGCCTTGTAGCCGAACTCCGCTTGCCAGAATGCGTCTTGTCGCGAGCGGTAGACGCGCTCCGCCTCGGAGAGCGGCCGGGATCCGGGTCCCGTGTAGGGAGCAACATCGAGGTTGCTCAGGTGCACGCCGATCATTGGTTTGGGATCAGCCAAGGCCATGAACGTCGCCACACTGGCCCCGAAGTCGCCGCCCTGCGCGCCATAGCGCTCATACCCCAGGCCACGCATGAGCCGGTGCCACAGCCCGGCGACGTACAGGGAATTGACCCCTTGTCGTGCGGGCCGCTCGGAGAACGCGTAACCGGGCAGGGAAGGGATGACGACGTCAAACGCGGGACCGTCGATCCCGTGCGCGCCGGGATCGGTCAGGAGCGGCACCAGCGGCAGCAGCTCAGCAAACGTACTCGGCCAGCCGTGCGTGAGGATCAGCGGGACGCCGCGCCCGCTTTTCGCCCGCTCGTGCACAAAGTGGATGCGCACGCCGTCGAGCTCCGCATGGAAATGTTTGAATGCGTTGAGCCTGCGCTCTTGAACGCGCCAATCGAACCCGTCGGCCCAGTAGGCGAGCAGCCGTCGCAGGTACGCGAGGTCCGTTCCTTGATCCCACGCGTCCCCGGGCGCCGGATCGGGCCAGCGCGTGTTGCGGATCCGCGCGCGGAGGTCCGCCAGGACCTCATCCTCGACGTGGATCGAGAACGGCGTGACGTGCAATGGGGATGTCATTGTATCCGAAAATAACCTCGCGGGAACCGACACTTACGTTTCGTCGGTGCTTCACAGGCAGCGATCAATCGTCGTGAGTGCCTGCTGGATATCATCCGCGTCATTATAGAGGTGCGGGGAGAATCTCAGGACGCTCCCGCGCGCCGAGACGACGATCCCGGCTGCGTTGAGACGCTCGGCAAGCATCCGCACGTTCACGTCGGCGAACCGGGTGGCGACGATCGAGCAGCGCGCGCCGTCGTCCGTGGGCGACATGATTGCGGCATTCCTTTCGCGCAACCCCTCGATCAGGAGATCGGCGAGCCTCTTGTTCCTGGCAAAGATCCGCCCGACGCCCAGCCGCAGCAGGTAATCGATCGAGCTGGCGAGACCCGGCGCGCACCCATAGGCCATGGTGCTGAACTCGAAACGGTGGGCGTTCGGGGGGAGCTGTAGTCGATCGGCACGCAGATCCCACATCCGCTCATGGGATCGGAATCCGACGAGCCCCGGCTCGAGGCGTTCGTGAAGGTGGGGCGCGAGATACATCACGGCGACGCCGAAGGGTCCGCACAGCCACTTGTAGGATGCGGTGATCAGCGCGTCGACCCCGAGCGCCCCGACGTCGATCGGGATCCCGCCGGCCGACTGCGTTGCGTCGATGACGAGCAGCGCTCCGTTCCGGTGCGCGGCTTCAGCGAGCCCCGCCACATCGCGTCGCCGGCCGGTGGTGTAAATCACATCGGAGACGCAGACGACGGCGGTCCCGCGATCGATCAGGCCGATGAGATCGTCGGCCGGCGGATCGTCGGACGTCATGTCGGCGAGTCTGACTTCGGCTCCCGTGTGGCGCGCGACGCGTGCCCACGGGTAGATCGTGCTGGGAAACTCGAGACCGGTGCTGACGATGTTGCTGCCTGCGGCCGGCGCCACGGCCCAGGCAAGGGACGCCAGCAGCTCGGTCGCGCTCGATCCGACCGCGATCTCCTCGGGACGGCAGTTGAACAGCCGCGCCGCCGATGCGTGCAGTGTCGCAAAGGCCCGCTCTTCAGCGGCCTCGTCGAAATGGATCGTCCCGTTCTCGGCGAGATCATGCATCCATTCGACCACCGCCCGCTCCGCCCCGCTGTACATGAGGCAGACCGAGGCCGTGTTGAGGTAGACACGCTTCTTGCTCGCGGGAAAATCGTCCGGTGCGACGATTGGGGTCAGGTCGGACAATGCAGTGTCGTCTCCGATTTCCATCCCTCCTCAGCATCGAATGCTGAAGTCCACCGGTAGAATAAGGCAGGAACGCACCGGTGTGTCACCAGCGACGGCAGGACTAAAGCGCGGGCTCCTGCGCGCCGAGCGAGCCGGCGCACGCGCAGCACAGCAGCAATCCTCGCATGACGATCCTCCTTGCCCCGATGAACTTGCACATTGGTCGAAGGTCTAATGGGCCGGCGCGCGAGTGTCCGGCAGCTTCACGCCCACGTCTCGAACGGAGAATACATCGTGAGGATCACACCTGCATAATGCATGCTCGCCGTCGTGCTGGGCTTCGCCATGCAGAGTACCAGCGCACAGGCGCAGAAAATGAAGACGGACATTCCCGCGTCCATCATCACGCCCGACAGCGTGGCGACGCGGCTCGGCACGCTCCGGTTTGTCGACGGGTTCCCCGACGACGCCACCACGCAGAAGGTCTACGACAACCTCGACTTTCAGCGCGGCGTGGACGCATTTCTCAACGCCATGCCGGGCGCGTCGGCCGAAGCGATCCGCGTCGGGTTCCGCAGCGCGGGCGTGACCGACAACCAGACCATGCTCATTTTCGAAACCCTGATGGACGCGAAGTCGCTGTTTCTCACCGGGAACTCCGAGACCGTCTACAGTCTCACGTGGCTCGATCTGAAAGGCGGCCCGCTGGTGATGCAGACGCCGCCGAACGTTCTCGGCATCATCGACGACCACTGGTTCAAGTACATCGGAGACTTCGGCAACGTCGGGCCCGACAGGGGCAAGGGCGGCAAATTCCTGCTGCTGCCTCCGGGCTACAAGGGCACCGTGCCCCCGGGGTACAACGTGCTCCGCTCGCCCACCTTCGGCGTCCTGATCCTGTGCCGCGGCTTCGTGGTGAACGGGAGCACGCGGCCCGCCGTGGACAGCGCGAAGAAGTACTTCAAGATCTACGCGCTGGCGCAGGCGCAGAACCCCCCGCCGATGAAGTTCATCAATGCATCGGGGAGGGATTTCAACACGATCCACGCCAATGATTATCACTTCTATGAAGAGGTGAACCAGATCGTGCAGGACGAGCCGATTGAAGCGCTGAACCCGGAAACGCTCGGCCTGCTCGCCGCCATCGGCATCGAGAAGGGCAAGCCGTTCGCACCGGACGATCGGATGAAACGGATCCTGACGGAGGCGGTGGCCGTCGGCAACGCGACCGCTCGCGCGATGACGTTTCGCCCCCGCGGCAAAGCGTTCCACAGGTACGCGAACAGCTCGTGGCTCACGCTCCTGCCCTTCGGCTACCAGTTCATTTCAGAGCCCGGCGTGCGCAGTCTCGACGGGCGCGTGATCTTCCACTATTACGCCACGGGCATCACGCCGGCCATGGAGCGCAAGATCGTCGGCGCCGGCTCGCAGTACGCCTGCGCGACGACGGATGCCCAGGGCAAGCCGCTGGATGGCGGCAAGACCTACAAGGTCCATCTGCCGCCCGGCATCCCGGCCAGAAACTTCTGGTCGTTCGTGCTCTACGACAATCAGACGCGCTCGATGCTCCAGACGGACGCGCAGTTCCCGAGCGTCGGCAGCCAGTCGCAGGGCATCGTCATGAACCCCGACAAGTCGGTGGACGTGTGGTTTGGCCCGACCGCGCCCGCGGGGCACGAGCGCAACTGGATTCAGACCGTCCCCGGCAAGGGGTTCAGCATCATCCTGCGGCTCTACGGCCCGGAGCAGAGCTGGTTCGACCAGACGTGGAAGCCCGGGGAGGTCGAGCTGGCGAACTGACGGATGAAGTACGCACGCTTGCTCGGTGCGGCCGCCGCCGTCGTGCTTCTCTCGATGCCGGCGTCGGCCTCGGCCCAGGAGCTCGAGCCGGGCGCATATTGGCCCAGGCCCACCGGCCTGAACATCTTCACCCTGGTCAACAGCGTGAACTGGGGCGATGTGGCCTTCGATCCGTCGGCGCCGATCGACGAGGCCAGTGCCACGATCATTACGACGGCGTTCTCGTTTACCCGGGCATTCAGTCTGATCGGACAATCGGCGAACGCGGGACTGGTCGTGCCCGTGATTGTCGGTCATGTGGAAGGCCTGTATCAGGGCACTCCCGCGGAGGCCGACCGGTTCGGGCTCGGCGATCCGCGCTTGCGTGTGGCGATGACCCTCTCTGGGGCGCCGGCGATGACGCCACGCGAATTCGCCGCGTATAGCCAGCGCACCATCGTCGGCGTCAGCCTCACAGTGGCGCCGCCGCTGGGCGAGTACGATCCGAGCAAGCTGATCAACCTCGGGACCAATCGCTGGTCGTTCAGGCCGGAGCTCGGCCTGTCGTCCACGTTCGGGCAGTGGGTCGTGGAAGCGATGGCGGGGGCCTGGTTCTTCACCCACAATACGAACTTCGCGGGCGGGCAGACGCGGACGCAGGATCCGGTGGTCGCGACCCACCTGCACCTGACGTACAAGTTCAAGCGCACCATGTGGCTGGCCGCGGATGCCAACTTCTTCACGGGTGGGCGGACGACGGTCGGCGGGACCAAGAACTTCGACCTCCAGCGCAACTCGCGCATCGGGGCCACGTTTTCGGCGGCGTTCGATCGCCGCCACGCGATTCGCGCCGCGGTGAGCCGCGGGGCCTACACCACGATCGGCGCGGATTTCACTTCAGTCGCGCTGGGATACAACTACGCATGGGCGCGGTAGGAGCATCCACATGAGCAACGCTGCACTGGCGGTGGGCGACCGAGGCCCCGCCACAGTCTCCGGACTCGGCTGGCAATTCATCACCTGGGGCCTGGGACTCTTCATCACCGGGTTCCTCACCGGGTTCGTGCCGATCCTGCACTACATCCACGGGGCCATTGCCGGAGACGTGGGCCCCGTGTTCTTGAAAAACATGACGTTGTGGTGGGGGTGCCCGGCGGTGCTGGTCGAGCTGACGCTCAAGACCGGTGGCCTCGGCATGGTCGCCATCGGACTGGCGTATCTGGCCGCGGGCCGGCAGGGCGCGTCTTCGAGTATTTCGAGAAACGAGCGCCTGGCGCTCCGGCTCTGTTCGTACGGCCTGATCGCGATGCTCGTGTGCGCCGCGGTCGGGTACGTCGTCTGCAATCGCTTGTGGCCGAATTTCTATTTCGCGCCGGTCCAGGCCGGCAAGAACATCTGGCTCGCGGCGCAGGGGCTGTGTGTCGCCGTGGTCTTTGCGGGTTTTTGTTACGCATTCGGCGGGATGCGTAGGCTAGCGCGCTAACTACCTTTCATCACAACGAGGCGCGGCAGGTCGCGTCGCTCGCCACTGTCCTGGTAGCCGGCATTGGTGTCGCGGGCAAACACCGCCGGCATCGCGAATGCGGCGTGGTCTCTGAGGCCCGGCCAAACCCTCAAGGTGGCCTACAGGCACGGCGCCTACACGCGGTACCGCGCGGACTTCTCGGTGTTCTCGGGCTACCAGTACGGCTGGGGTCGGTGAGATAATGGAGGCACGGATGCGACTCTCGTTCTGCGTGATGGCGCTGTGCGGCATCGCCCTGCATAAGGTTCGGGCCCAGGATTCGCTGGCGCCCAAGAATCACCTGTATGACCGGTTGCAACTGAGTATCTCAGGGGCACAGGTGTGGCTCGGTCCCAAGGTGAAGATCGACGCCGGTGACGGCACCGAAGGGACGGAGGTGGATGGCAAGGATGTCGGAGCGTCCAACTCCACCCTGGAGCCGCGACTGGCCCTGCGGTGGCGGCCCGGCAAACGGCACGAGCTGGACGTCGGCTACCAGTTCGCGCGTCGCAGCGGGGGTCGGGTGCTGGCGGACACGATCTACGTTGGCGACACGAGCTTCGCGGCCGGGCTGCGGATCGAATCGGCGTTCAAGGCGGACCAGGCCTTCCTCAACTACCATTTCGCGTTCCGGGTCCGCGAGCGAAGCCAGATCGGCGCCGCCGTGGGTGTGGGCGTGCTGTTCTTCCACGCCGACATCGACGCCATTTCCGGCTCCACCTCCGGCGGCTCCGACACGACCATCGTGCCGTACTCCGTGTCGAAGGGCATCAACATTCCCACGCTGTCCCTGGGCCTGTACGGGCGTTGGCGCACCGGAGACCGCTGGTACATCGAGAGTGATGCACGAGCCCTGAAGTTCGCCTACGGCCGCGTCGGCGTCCTGGTCCTCGAGGGAGGCGCCGCGGCCCGCTACTTCATCAAGCCGCGTTTGGGCGTCGAGCTCGGGTACGGCGTGAGCGGCCTCCGTGTGACCCTGGACCCGAAGACCGGCGGCACGCCCAGCCTGTCCGGGCGGCTGCGATTCACGCTCCAGAATCTCCGGCTGGGCGTCGTCGCGACCCCCTAGCTGCGGTCGCCCGTCCCGCCGCTGGTGCATTTCCTGGTGCTCGGCGCCGGGCTGTCTGTGCTGTACGCCTTGATCAACCCCGGTGCCGCAGCCCGACGCACCACCCGAATCGAAGTGGGCCCGAAGGAGATGCTGGGGCATGCCGATCTCTCGACCGCGTAGCTCTACACGCACGTCGACCGCGATTACTGCGATCGGTGCACAAGCGCTTTCACCCCCGGGGCCTAACACGCAGAGGAATATGAAACGCATTTGCATCGCCCTGCTCCTCGCCGTTCTCTCCGCGGCCCAGCCAGCGCGGGCCCAGGACGACGCGGGGGGATCGTCCCTAGGGGCAATGCCACGACCGTCGCCCACGGGTATCGTTCGTCGTGCCGCTGACCCGGCCTCGAGTCCGGAGTGTGAGGTGCTGGCAGCCGACGCAATTCTCCGATGCTTGGGAGGCTTCATGCGGATTCTGATCGCTCTGTTCAGCACCGTCGCCCTCGGGGCACCGTGGCTGAACGCACAGCAGGCCCCACCGGCGGCCCCGGCCACATCAGCCGCCACACCCTCGCCAGCGCAGCAGCTCGGCCTCTCGGTCTACGCGGCCAAGCAGCAGCCCAGGGAGCAGCAAGCGACAGACGAGAGCGCGTGCCTGGCGTGGGCCGAGCAGCAGACGGGCCTCAAGATGCCCGCGGCTCCTCCGGCCGACACGGGTGATGCCAAGAAGGAGCGCGGCATCCGGGGGCGGCGCGATGCCAAGAAAGAGAACCAGGCGGCCCAGCAAGCCGAGGCCAAGCGGCAGGAGCAGATCACGGCGCTCAAGAAGCCCATGACGTCCTGCCTCCAGGGTCGTGAGTATACCGTGAACTAGGCGGCTACCGGCCGGGTGCGCTGCTGGGGGAGGATCTGAACCCACTCCCCACGCCTTTCGGCATCCTCCCGGTGAGCCATCACGCGCACTCGCTCCGCGCCACTGTGGCGCACTGGCGATAAAACACTAAGGCGTGGCAGGTGATCACGCTGCCACGCCTTAGCGCCTTTCCTTCCGAATACGACGTTGGCATCACGCCGCCTTCGGCGTCTCACTACCGCCAGGCTCGGGTACGCTCTTGACCGCGCCCGGCCCAGCGACGTTCCGGGCACTGTCCCACGCACCCATCAGCTCGGAGTTATCCCCAAGCCGATACCGCACGACCTTGTCCAGCAAGCGCAGCTGCTCTTTGATCTCGGTCGCCACGGTCTTGAGATCGGCCCGCGCGCCGACATGCTGGCGCCGGCCTGCACTCGTCGCCTCGAGCGTCTGCTCGTACTGGCCGAGAGCGGTGGCCAGCTCCTCGAGCACTTGCTCCGACATCCCGAGACTGACGAGCAACTCCTTCTGCGCGGTCGCCTTCTCCAGGATTGCCCGGCTTGTCGTGAGCAACTCCTGGTGTGTGGCGTTCGCGGGCGGCATGCGGAACTGCTGTGCCAACTCCGCATTCTGGGTGGCCGCCACCGCGCCGACGACGCTCAGATATCCGAGTATCTTCGGCTGCAGCACGCGCCGGATCTCTTGCCGCTGCTTTGTGGCGGCCCGTGCCACGGCCACTCCGGTTCGCTGCTGGGTCGCGAGGTTCTCCGCGCGCTCCAACAGCTGCTCGAGCTTGGCGAGCCCGAGGCCCTGTCCTACTCCGTCCATCTGGTGGGCCCGCAGAAAGTCACGGACCCTCGCGGCCATTGCGAGCCGCCTACGTACTTGGGCGTTCATACGCCCTCCTTCGTTGGGACACGGCGTCGGGGTCCGTGTCGGTCGTTGGACATCTCCCGACACCGGGGTGGGAATGGGAAAATCGGGCCAAAGGATTTCGTGCTCGCGGCGAAATGGAAGGTGTCATCTGTTGAGGACGCGGTGCACAGAGAGAACTGTTGTTTCGCGGATAAGCAAAGCAGCGTGCGCCGAATTGTGTGTTCTGAAACTGTGTTGGAGTGTCCTCGATGCGCTCGGAACAGGAACGACGCGCGCGAAAAGTGTCAGCTCACTGGCTGAAAGTGTGTGTGCGCGACGTCGGGAAGGACCCTAACTGGCGATCGAAGGACGCGCGTCGTCTAACCATGGAGGCGCAACGGTGGTCGGAGGAAGCGCGTAGGTGAACGAAGGAGGCGCATCGGGCATCGAAGTACCCGCATTGCGGGTCGAAGGGGGCGCATCGGTCATCGAAGTAAGCGCACTGCGGGTCGAAGGAAGCCCGTCGGTCATCGATGTAAACGCACTGTGGGTCGAAGGAAGCGCGTCGGGGGTTGAAGCGCGCGCTCTGCGGAGCGGACAAATCGCGGCAGGTATCGAGGGACGGGCGTTGATTATCGAATGACACTGATCGGCTAGGGATGGAAACGAGCGGGAGGCGGCAGCGAGACACAATTGTACACCCTGCGTGCCGTGCCCACGCAGCGAGAAATACCCCTTCGACCCCGGACGCTGACCTCCCCCCCCCCAAATCTTGCTGCGTGACACGGCCTCTCGTATCATGACGCTCGTGGCACTCGAGAAATGGGAACCGCGCTCTGACGGGTTTGACGCGGCACAGGTCTGCCGCAACAGCCACGTCATTACGACTACCGCAGGCGTCGCATATGAACAGGGCCGGTTGCGCCCTCGCTGTTCGACATGCGGTGAAGAGACCTTCGTCACCTGCCCGAACTGCCATGAGGCTATTAAGGGTGCATGGCCGCCCGATTCCTCGGGACTCATAGAGGTACCGGGCTTTCGAGGGCTCGCGAACTATTGCCCGAACTGTGGAGAGCCCTACCCGTGGACTGCGGCCAAAATCGCGGCGGCTAAAGAGCTAGTGACTGAGCTGGATGGACTCTCGGGTGACGAACGTGCCCTGCTCTCACGTGATCTTGCTGACCTGATACGCGACACACCACGAACTGACGTCGCGACAGTCCGTTTCAAGAAGCTTTGGCTAAAGGCGAAAGGACCAGCCAAGGCAGCACTTGAACACGCCGCTAAAGAAATCTTCACCGCTGCCGTCAAGGGGGCGTTGGGATTGTAAATCGCCCCCGCAGTCTAAGTTCATGAGGCTCTGCACGTCGGTCATTCTGTTGGGTAAATTGTGACGCCATGACGGCGAAATTCCACGAACGGTTCGAAATCGAAGTCGGCGTTCCCGAGGCCCGCCGTCGGTTCACGCAGCGGGTTGGCAACCTGGTTTTTGAGCGGTATCTCGGCAAGCACTTCGAGCAGTGGCCCCGTTATGTCGCAGGCGAATACATCGCCAGTGTTCTGGGCGACCATTATACCGGGACCCACTATCTGGAGACGCTAGCTGCCACGGCCGATTTCCACCGCCACCTTCAGGCCATTGAAGGTCTGTATGACCATGTCGTGAAGAACGAGGGGGACCACGGTACCACAAGACGCGACGCGTTAGATGCCGTCGTGCGCGAAGTCATGGCCATGTCCGAAACCGATCTTGGGGTACGGTGGGAATCAGGCCGCTTCCTCCCGCAAGGCGCACGGCTGCTGGACGACAAGCTGGTGAATGACCCGCTCCGCTGGCTTAAGGCCAAGGGATACGAGAACGTGCTGGCGCCTTATCGGAAGGGCTTGGAGCATCTGTTACAGGGTCAGAAGAACCCGGCACAACTGGCCGACGTGATTACGGACATGTACGAAGCGCTGGAAGCATTGGCCAAGGTCATGACGGGCCGGGATGCTGATCTCTCGGCAAACCGGGAACTGTTCACCAAGAAGGTGAAGGCGGCCGACTCGTATAAGCAAATGCTGAAGCACTACATCGACTACGCCAACGACTATCGGCACGCGGTCGAACAGGGGACAGTCCGCCCAACGCCATCCCCTGTGGAGGCCGAAAGTTTCGTGTATCAGACTGGGGTGTTTATCCGCCTCGCGATGGCCTAAGCGGCTGAGCCCCAAATGGACTCGGCGTTTTGAGCCCCCGCGAGATTCTGCACGTAGGTCTGCCCATTCTGCCACTCCCCAATGGCGAGCGTGTCGAGCATCGGACATCTGCCTCTCGGACGATTGACGTTCGGATCGCCGTGTCTGGCCGTCGGCCCGGTGCCGCAGGTCGTGATTAACGGCACACCGGTGATGCTACGCGCGGAGGGCCGCGGAGTGGCGATTAGATCAAGAGGCAAGCCGAACGGTCTAGAACACGCCCAGCCATTTGAGGATGAACCCGACTATAACACCTCCAACGACCGTGACCACAAGCTGCACAAGCGGATTGTCTTTTACTTCACCCTTCGCGATTCGGCTCACCGACGCGAGGATGCGTGCGGCCGACGACGGTGCTATCAGAAGCCCCTTCGGTAGTGCGTAGAAGTAGAGGAGGAAGACACTGATCGCAATTGAGAGAACGAGGTCAGTCCAACGCGCCCACCCGAAAAGCTGCTGCAACAACCCTGAGCTATGCCCTACCACCGCTGCTATGTTGATATAGAGCAGGAGAATCCCGATGATGCTAAGTACTCCCAGGAAGAAAAACCACAAGAGACTCCCCCCTGACAGTCGTTCATGAAAGAACTGACTCAAGGCATAAGTGCGAGCCGGGTCCGGCGACTCGACGTAGACAGATGGCGGTCCGTAATGCGCGGAGGGGTAGGTCGAGTCGACGAAGTGAGCGTTGGCATTGGCACCAAGGAAGAAGATCTTAATCGTCTCGCGAGTAGCTTCGCTATGTCCCTTGAGAATAACGGCGGGATAGTTGAGGCCCCTTCTGACGAATTCTTCAGGTGTTACCTCGGAGGCCCCGATGCCTTTACCAGAGAGATTGTGAGGGAGGAGGACGGAAACATCCTTGAACCCAGCCTCACGAAGGTGACGAACGAGGTCCGTAAAGAAGACTTGGTCGTAACGGCGACGGGGGTCAATTGATCGGGTGCGACTGAACATGTTCGCGAGTGTTGGGTGTGTGCGACCTAACGCGAATTAGACTGCGATCGCCCGGGCGTCACTACAATATTCCGATACTCCACCGGCCCATGATCCCCCTGTAAGAAGATCACTCCCGGCGCCCCCTCATCCGAATCCAGCGCCCCTCCCGTGATCCCCGGAATGTTGCGCCGGCTGATCACCTCCCGCCCATTGAGCGCCACAGTCACCTGCCGCCCCACCAGCGTCACATCGTACGTCTGCCACTCGCCAGCACTCTTCCCGGCATTCTCATTGGGCGGGATGAATCCGTAGATCGCGCCGAGCGCCTCGGTCGCGACCACGCCGAGCACGGGATCCTCGATCTGCAGCTCGTGCCGGCCCCGCAGATAAATCCCGCTGTTGCCGCGCGCCGGATAGCGAAACTCGATGTGCAGCTTGAAATCCCCGTACTTCCCGTCGGTCGCGAGATTCGCGCCCGCCTTGGTGTTCGTGAGCACGCCGTTCACCACCTGCCACGCACTCTCCCCACCCGGCAACGCATGCCAGCCCGTGAGATCTCGGCCGTTGAACAGCGTCACCGGCTTGCCCCACTGCACAGTCCCGGACGGCTGCAGCGCCGGCGCGCGCACGCCCGTGAACGGCAGCCGCGCGCCGTTCGGGAACGCGATCGTGCCCGAGAGATTGTTGCCTGCGACGGCTGCGTCCACCCGCAGATCCTGATCCCCGGACTCCCACTGCGCCGGAATCGAGAACCGCAGCGTGTCATTCTCGAAAATGATCTGCGAGATCGGCCGCGCGCTCCCCACTACCGCCACGAACCGCCCCACCAGCGCAGCGTTGCCAGATTTCTGCACCTCGAGCCACGACGGCAGCGTGCCATCACTCGCCGTGATCTTCAAATCCCACCGGCCGGTCGCCGGGCCGCGAGTGTCCTGCTGTTGGGCAGAGAGAGGAGCAATAAGAAGGAAAGCGGCCGGGATCAGCGCGAGTGATCGTTTCATGTCTGTACACTACCCCTCATCTCTTTACATAGCGACCCCGGGATCTGCTTTGTGCTAACCGTGGGTTCTTAGGCACCGCAGCGAGTGTAAAAAGTTACGAGCCCAAACTCACACCGCTCCATGTTGGGCGCATGGTGGATTGCTGCGACCCCAGCCGAGGCGCCAAGTTATGGCTATGTCCATCCCGCTCCCAGAGTACACCGTGGATATGGTGCGCGCGTTCCCGGACGACGGGCAGCGCTACGAGCTCGTCGAGGGGATGCTGCTCGTGACGCCGGCGCCGGCGCCCGATCACCAGCTGGTCATTACCCGTTTGGTGTACGCCCTGACGAGCTATCTCGGGATCGATGGGCCGGCGCGCGTGGTCACGCCCGGCGAAATCGAAATCGCGCCCAGATTGCATCTCGAACCCGATCTGCTGGTGTTCCCCGCGAGGTTCGCCTCACGGAGCAAGTGGACCGAGATCGAGGATTGGTGGCTGGCGGTCGAGGTGTTGAGTCCTTCGTCCAAACACTACGATCGCGACTATAAACTCGAGGCGTACCTGCAGGTAGGAGTCGCCGCGGTGTGGATGATCGATCTGGAGCGACGCTGTTTCGAAGTCTCCACGGCGCACGGACGGCGTGGGATTTCGGAGTCCCGCAGTGTGCGTTGGCATCCCGCGAGTATGCCTGCGCCGCTCGAGCTGAGCGTCGCGGCCGTGCTGCGCGACGTATCATGAAAATCACCGGCGCTCACGCCATCATCTACAGCAAGAACGCCGAGGCCGACCGCGCGTTGCTGCGCGACGTGTTCAAGTTCAAGTACGTCGACGTAGGCGACGGCTGGCTGATCTTCGCGCTGCCGCCCGCCGAAGCCGCGGTGCACCCGTCGGAAGAGAATGACCTGCACGAGCTGTATCTGATGACCGACAATATCGAGGAGTTCGTCGCGGAGATGAAAAAGCGTCAGGTCCCCTGCACCTCACCCGATGATCAGGGCTGGGGAATCCTGACGCACATCACACTTCCCGGAGGCGGCAAGCTCGGCGTGTATGCCCCAAGGCATGCCCGCCCTTAGCGAGAATCAGCGGTGCCAGTGCGGCACCGCGCTCCACTTCTCAGCGACGAAGAAATCGCGCGGCAGATCGACGTTGCCACGCCAGTCGCTGTACACCTCCGATTGGACGACCTTCCCGCCCTGCATGATATCCACCTTCACCGCGAGCCATCCGCCGCTCACCGGCCGGTAGTCCATCAAGCGGATGTCGGCGACGTCGGCCGGCTGCGCGGGATTGAGATTCACGAGCATCCGTACCACCACCAGCCGCTCCGTATCCACCCAGAACTGCGGCGAGGTCGTGTCGGTCGCGGCCAGGCTCCCGACGACGTACACGGGCCGGGTCTCCCAGGTGTCGCTGCGCACGCGCGCCAGCTCGAAGTTGTAGGGCCGGATCTGCTTCAGCGTCGTGTCGATCGGCTGGGCGTACACCCCCGCTACGAACGGCAGGAACGGATTCCCCGACGCTGCCGTGCGCCTGACGGCGCCGCCACGCACCACGTACAGCGAGTCGGCGGTGTAGATGACGCCGTTGCCGTCTTTCAGGTCGCCGAAATCGATGCGCAGCCGGTCCGGCGTGAGCAGCGCCTCATACCACGTGGATGTGTCGGTCACCCCGGTCGGGCGATGCATCGTCGTGAGCTGAGTAAACGTGACGGTCCGGAACCATTTGCCGAGGTAGGCGTCCCGCATCCGATTGAGCAGCGCCAGGCCGTCGCGCGGCGGCGGCGGTGGGACGGTCTCCAGGCGCTGCTTCGTGCACGCGGCGCCCGCGATGACGGCGACGCAGGAAAGGCCGAGTACGACTTTGCCGAACACTGATCCTCCTCGAGACTCGAGATTACGGAAGCACGTGCACCGGGGCCGTGTCGGCCTTGGCGGCGGCCATCGCCACGATGTCCGCCGTGCCGGGACTCACCCCCTTGACCCATCCGTTGAGCGTGATGTCCGCCACGCTCGGGTTCAACGACAGCAACGTGTACGTGGTGCCGGGCACCGAGAAGGCGTTGCGATCGAGGGCATCGACGTAGAGATGGAGGGAGTCTCCCACCGCCGAGATGGTATTGCCGAAGTAGGTGAGAATCACCACGGACTCGACAATCTGGACGATGCTCACCGCCGCAGTCCCGGTCACGCCGGAGATCGACGCGCGGACCTGGGCCGTGCCGGTGGTATAGGCCAGTGCAGAGCCGTCATCCGCCACGAACACGACGCCCGGAGGGTCGCTGCTCCATGTGATAGGAAGGTCGGGGATTGTCCGGCGCAGCCCGGTTTTGGCTACGGCCGTGAAGCGCGTCGTATCGCCGAGTGCTGTGGGGTTCCATGTCTGCGGCGTCACCTGCACGAACACAACATCTTGAAGGCCCGCCGGACTCTCGCACGTGGTGCTCGTCACGACGGCTGCTACCAGCAGGGCGAGTCGCCTTACTTTGGTTGCCAGCGCGCCTCCTTGATCAGCTGCTCCACGATGTCGGCGGCCGAGCGCCCGGCCGCTTCCGCCGCAAAATTGATCACGATCCGGTGCGTCAGCACCGTGGGGGCCACGCTGCGCAGGTCGTCCTCATCCGCCATCGGCCGGCCGTCCAGCGCCGCGCGCGCCTTGGCGCCGAGCACGAGATACTGGGACGCGCGCGGGCCGGCGCCCCACGAGATGTACTCTTTAATGAAGGAGGGGACGTCGTCGTCCACCGGCCTGCTCATCCGGACCAGCGTCACCGCCGCCTTCACGAGCGCTTGCGACACCGGAATGCGCCGCACGAGGTGCTGCATCGCGAGCACGTCCTCGGCCGTCAACACCGGGCGCGCGTCGCCCGTGACATCACCCGTCGTCGCCGCGACGATCGCCTCTTCCTCCTCCTGCGACGGATAGTTCACCCGCAGCTCGAACATGAACCGGTCGAGCTGCGCCTCGGGCAGGGGATAGGTCCCCTCCTGCTCGATCGGGTTTTGCGTCGCGAGCACGAAAAACGGCGACGGCAGCCTGTGCGTCTGGCCGGCCGCGCTCACCTCGTGCTCCTGCATCGCCTGCAGCAGCGCCGCCTGGGTCTTGGGGGGGGTGCGATTGACTTCGTCCGCGAGCACGATGTTGGCGAACACCGGTCCGCGCACGAACCGAAAGCCGCGCTTGCCCGTCGCGAGGTCCTCTTCGATGATCTCGGTGCCGGTGATGTCGGACGGCATCAGGTCGGGAGTGAACTGGATGCGCGCGAACCCCAGAGCGAGCGTCTCGGCGAGCGTCTGGACCATCAATGTCTTGGCGAGGCCCGGGACGCCGACCAGCAGCGCGTGGCCGCCGGCGAAGATCGCGGTGAGGATGCCGTCCAGCACGTCGCGTTGCCCGACGATCCGCTGCCCGACCTGGGCGAGCAGATCTCGACGTGCAGTCGCCAAGCGCTCGAGGAGCTCGACATCTCCTGAGGGAGCAGGGAGCGGGGAGCGGGGAGCAGAAGTCATGGGGCGAAGGTAATCATACTCTACCCCTAAGCGCCACATAGCGTTGCGGTGTTAGCACTTTGCTTGCGAAAAATTTCACAAGCTTCTAGGTTTCCCGGCGCAACATGACTCCCGCACAAAAAGACCAAGGTCCGGACGTCAAAGGCTACGGCCAGGGCTACGCGTACTTCGGGATGGCGCTCAACTTCACGGTCGCCATCCTCCTGTTCGGCGCGGTGGGGTGGTTCGTAGACGGGTGGGTGCACACGCGGCCGCTGCTTGCCATCATCGGGGCGTTCGTGGGTGGGTTTGCGGGGTTCATGAGCATCTACTATCGCGTGAAGAAGGACACGGAGAAGCGGTGAAGACGCTCGCCCTGCTCGCCGCGCTGGGAGTAGGGCTGATTGCGATCGCGATGCTCCTGGGTGGCAGGCCCGCGGCGATTGGCGGGGGAGTCGCGTTGGGCGCGCAGCTGTGGGCGGTGACGCTGCTCCGGCCGAAAATGCGTGCCCCGAACCCCGAGTTCATGGCGCGCTGGCTGGGCGGGATGGGAATCCGGTTATTGGGTGTGGGCATCGTCCTGATCGTCTCGCGGACGGTGCCGGCCATGTTGGGCTACGTCGGCGTGCTGTTGCCGCTCCTGTTCCTGGAGACGAGGTTTCTCAGGTGATTTTCCAAGAGCCCGACATCGGCGCGATGATCTTTCACCACACGGGCGACAGCAAGGTGGTGGAGCTGCCGTTTGGACTGGGTGAGTGGCACCTGCCAGGGCCCTGGTACATCGGCAACCTCGACGTCGCGCCGACCAAGCACGTGGTCTTCATGATTCTGGCGGCGTTCCTGGTCTTCGTCACGCTGTGGTACGGCGGCCGCCAGGTGGCCAAGCGCCACCGCGAGGGCCGCGGGCCGCGTGGATTCGGCGCGGCGGTCGAAGCGCTGGTGTTGTTCGTGCGCAACGACGTCGCGATGGCGAACATCGGACACGGCGGCGAGAAGTTCTCGCCCTACATCCTCACGCTCTTCTTCTTCATTCTGTACTGCAATCTGCTGGGCCTGTTGCCGTGGGGCGCGGCCGCGACCGGGAACCTCGCCGTCACGGGCGCCCTGGCACTCACCGCCTTCCTCACGATCGAGATCTCGGGGTTCGTGGCGCTCGGGCCCAAGGGCTACCTCAAGACGATCGTGATGGTGCCGCCGGGAATGACGGGCGTTGGGGCGGTGATCATGGCCGCGATCATGACGCCGGTCGAGCTGGTCGGCAAAATCGTGAAGCCGTTCGCGCTCACGCTGCGGTTGTTCGCGAACATGACGGCGGGTCACTTTGTGATTCTGGTGCTGCTCGGCCTGATCTTCGTGTTCGGCGCGGCGCCGCCGGTGATCCGCTACGGCGTGGCGGTGGGCGCCGTCGCGCTCACGCTGTTCATGATGATGCTCGAGCTGCTGGTGGCGTTTCTACAAGCGTATATCTTCGCCCTGCTTACGTCGGTGTTCATTGGATTGATGCGGCACGAGCATTAAAGACGCCAAGGCGCCAAGAAACCAAGTACTAACTCACACGAGGGTTCAATGCACAATCTGCTCATGCTGCTCCAGGGTCAGGCGCCGGAAGTGCAGGCGGCGCTCAACAGCAATGCGCTACTCGGCGCTGGAATAGGGATGGGCCTCGCCATCATCGGCGCCGGCCTCGGCATCGGCCGGATCGGCGGCCAGGCCGTCGAAGCGATCGCGCGCCAGCCCGAGGCCTCGGCCGACATCCGCGGCGCCATGATCCTGACGGCCGCGCTGGTCGAGGGAGCCACGCTGGCCGCGCTCGTGTTCGCGTTGCTCTTCAAGCTGGTGAAATGACGATTCTCCTGGCCCTCCTCCAGGAGGGCGCACACGTGGCGCAGCAGACGGCGCAGGAAGTTCATGATCCGGGCGGCGGGGCGGGGCCGTTCGCCATCAACCCCGGGTTGATCATCTGGACGCTCCTCGTCTTCGTCATCCTGCTCGCGTTGCTGTGGAAGTTCGCGTACCCCTCGATCGTCAGATCGGTAGAGGAGCGCGAGCGCCGCATCCAGAAGCAGCTCGAGGATGCCGAGAAGGTGAACGCCGAGGCGCAGCGCCTGCTCGAAGAGCACAAGAAGCAGATCGCCGCCGCGCGCCACGAGGCGCAGGACATCCTCGCGAAGGCGAAGACGGTGTCGCAGAAGGAGCGCGAGACGCTGCTCGCCAAGGCGCGCGAAGAGTACGACGGGCTGCTGAACCGCGCCCGCAAGGACATCGAGGCCGAGAAGGACAAGGCGATTCAGGCGCTGCGGCGCGAGGCGGTGGAGCTGTCGATTGCCGCGGCCTCGCGCGTGATCGAAGCCAACCTGGACACCGACGCGAACCGGAAGCTCGTCACCGAGTTCCTGGAGAGCCTCGGCAAGGCGGAGAAGAAGAAGTGAAGAGCGTCACGGTCGCCCGCAATTACGCGCAGGCGTTGTTCGCCGCCGGCGACAAGTACGGCGCGGTGCTCGACGCCGTGGCCGGCGCGATCCAGGCCGACGAGCGTATCGCCACGGC